>Ga0065721_10048775_pt1 | contig 88848 bp, 88 predicted proteins | sample Mesricmetagenome_FD_59108 | JGI IMG/M metagenome (GOLD analysis project Ga0065721, IMG submission 59108) | Mesophilic microbial community from rice straw/compost enrichment Sample: eDNA_1 v2 (version 2) | ecosystem: Engineered > Solid waste > Grass > Composting > Bioreactor | place: USA: Davis... | reverse complement strand
GGGGATGCAACTAATGTAATAGTGCCTACCGTTGCGGAGGATTTCACCTCTTGACTGATGTATCCGATAAAGGAAATTTCCAGTGTTGCCTCATTAGGTACATTCCGTAGCGTGAAATAGCCATCTCGATCTGTTTTGGTAAGTAATTGGTAACCCTTTACTTTTACAGAAGCACCTTGCAATCCGTGTCCTAAGCTGTCGACCACTCTTCCCTTTACTTCCTCGTAAGCGAGAACCATATGGGATTCTTCAGCTGGTTTTCGCGCACTTCCGTGTGAAGAGGTTGGTGGCTTTTCCCTGATGACCACGCTTTTGCTGGCATCGTTGATGGAAAACGAAAGCGGCCGCCCGGCGAGCAGCTTTTCCAGCACCGCTTGCAGCGGCGCATCCGTTGCCTGTACGGACAGCATGCCCGCCTTGCCGGACAGTTGCTTATCGAACAGGAAATTATAACCGCTTTGGCGGCGCAGTTCCCGGATCACTTCCGTGAGTGTAGCATGGGTTTTGTTGATGGTGACGCGCTGCGCCTTCAGGCCGCCGGCAAAGCCGGAAACCAGTACGGCGGTGAGCAGCAACGTGGTAACGATTATTCGCATAAACCATTTTCTACATGCGCGGTATGCGATTTCACCGCAGGTTAGTATATTTTCTTTCATAAAGTTGCATCGTGCAACCCTATTCGCAAACTGGCGATAATTGCCTAAGTTTGTAGGGTCTGCGTTTCTGTTAGTGGTTAGGAGCACTTAATTAGTCCGATTCGGTTCGGGATGGAACCAGGCTTCACGGCTTCCGGCTGCAATCCGGGGGCCGTACTTTTTGGCTATCCCAGGGGTTACGCACCCCGCTTTCGCATAGCGCTATTTCATGACCGTTAACCTCCTTTCGCGTTGGTTGGATCCATTCCTATCGGCAGGGGTTAATTCCTCGACCTTGAATTTCAGACTCCGGTCCACTTCACTGATCATCCAGAGGATGTCACCAAGAGAGGCATCCCGTGAAACCTCACCCACGAGCTCCCTGTGGGTATCCACCCCGCTGCTGAATACCACTTCTACATCATACCAGCGGCTAACCTGCGCCATAACGCCCGCCAACGTGCCATCCAGCTTGAAGTAGCCGTCTTTCCAAGCGGTATATTGTTCGGTATCGACTTGCCTGGTTTGGATTTCGCCATTCGACAATCGCCCCTGCTCGCCGGGCGAAAGGGACACGTTTGTGCCGGTAGCGCCTACGTGCAGGCGCACGCTTCCTTCCACAAGGGTGGTCGTCGTTTCGTCTTCATCCGCATAGGCGGAGATGTTGAACCCGGTGCCAAGTACCTCGACCATTTGGCCGCCGCCCACGACCCTGAACGGGACGGTTGCTTTGGCCACGTCAAAATAGGCTTCGCCTTCGAGTTCGACCACGCGTTCCTCGCCGTTGAAGCGACTTGGGTATTTCAATCGGGATGCTGCATTGAGCCATACCCTTGAGCCATCGGGCAGGGTGATTTGGTAGGTGCCGCCCTTGGGGGTCGTTAGCGACATCAGACGTGAGACATCAAACGTGAGGCTTTCCTCTCCGCCTGACTGACCTGCGTCTGAAATTTCACTTCCGTCCAAGTATGTAATTCCGTCACCCACCACAATTCCTGCCTGTGCGGTACTCAGATCAACCGTACGACCGTCGGCCAGCGTAAGTGTAGCCCGGTTGGTGCCGGGAGGGATTTCGGTGGCGGCTATTTCACGTGGGCTATCCGCATTGAACACGAAGAAGTACAGGCTGACCGACAGGGCGAGCAGGATGGCTGCGGCGGCCGTGTAGCGGATGATGGCCAACCTGCGTGGCCGGAGTGATGATTGCTCCTCTTCTCCGGGGAATGCCGAAGGGCTGCTGTTGGCTATCTTTGACTTGACGGAAGCCTTTGCGTTCTCCCGGTCATAGGCAGGTACCTGCTGGCCCCTGGCTAGCCGCAGGTTGGCCGATTCCAGCCAGGCGATTTCTTCGGGCGTGGCCTGGCCTTTTAAATACCTGCTGTAGATTTCCGCTGCTTTCTTTTCGTCCATTGTATGGGGTTATTGACCGTTGGTGACGACAGACTAACCAAGTGGATTCTATCGCGTAACCGGTAACATGGAAGTTTATCCGGCCTTTGGTATTACGGCAGGGTTAACTATTTTTAAACTAAAACTTCAACAGGCTGATTATAAGAAAGAAAAAATCATGGAAAAAGTTGAATGATCGTTAAGGCGACCAACAGATGCAACGACTTGCGCAGTTTTCTGAGCGCCCGGCTGACCTGCACTTTGACGGTATTCTCACTGATGCCCAGCTCCTCGGCAATCTCCCTATGGCTCCGTTCTTCCTCCCGGCTTAACCGGAACACCTCCCGCATTCCTTCGGGCATTTGCTGCATTTCCTGTTCAATCAGTTGGGCCAGTTCACGTGCCCGCAGGTGATCATCTGCCAGCCACGTCCTTCCGTTGACCGTATCGGCCACCGCTTTGAGATAAGCCTGCCGGACCTTGGACCTGTCGATCAGGTTCATGACCCGGTTTTTCACGGCACCGTACAGATAAGCGGAGAGGCTGTGTGGTTCGGCCATCGCATGGTGCTTATCCCATAAGGCTAGGAACACATCCTGCACGGCGTCCTCGGCTTGTTCCTGATCCTGCAGCACCCGCAGCGCAAATCGCAGCAACAACTCCCAGTAACGCTCATAAACCTCGGCAAATGCCGTGGCATCGCCCGCTTTTACAAGCGGTACGAGTTCCTGATCCGTGTACTTACCGTAGTCCATCAAGATTTACTCCTGAATATTAAACAAATGTAAACAGAAAATGTGCTTGATTTGAGCCTAGCGGGGAATTAAGGGGCGCTTTTTTTAACAATCAGCGGAAATGATACCGTAGCAACACGTTTTCTCCCGGATTTTCTGCAATCCGTGCTGTCGCCGATACCATTATTCCATTTTATACCGTCAACCTCCTTCAGCATTTCGGATAATTCAAGATAACGGTGTGATTTTTAATTAGTGTTGGTTATCTTCGTGGGAAACTTTTGTCCCATGCAGTCCGATTACCCTTTTTTTCTCCATGTGATCCGTGAGGTGGTTTCCTGTCTCCCAGAAACGCACGAAAAGCCCTGCCACGGGACGCCAGGCTTCTATGCGGGAAAGAACCTATTCGCCCGCGTGCAGGAGGACCTCGAATCGCTGGCCGTCTACACCAAAAGGAAGGATTATTGGCTGGAACGGGATCCCAAGATGTATTTTACCACACCGCATTTCGATGGATACGATTATGTGTTGGTAAGGCTGACATTGGTCAATCCGAATGAATTAAAGCATTTGCTGCTTGAAGGGTGGCGAGCTCGGGCAACGAAGCGGGCGGTAAAGGAATACGAAAGTTTGGTAGATTAGGTTATTAGAATAGAATTCAAAACCGGGAAAAAGCATATTACATATTCACTTCGAACGACCGCCTATGTAGGTTTCATAATATCATTGAATCACTATTTCCATTGCTGTTCACAATGAAATCCTGGATCCTTTTAAAGATTTTTTCTTCAATGGCAGCGGCCTCTTCGTCGGAAAGTGGCAAATTATGTCCACAGTTCAGCAGACGGTACCAGTCTGATAATCTTCTTTTTTCGGAAACAGTCATTTCCTGTTCACCGACTTTAACGATAATTGCAGCGATATCTTTTGGTATTTCCACGTTATCTATCCAGGCCCTTGTCGGTTAACCATTGTGACATCAGATCCGCTATTTCTACATTGTTGAGGTCCGAAAAAGGAAAATGGGTGTTGCCTCTTATCCCGATTTCTGGTAAGTGCACTACGGTTACATCACCGCCGTTCCGGTTTACGGCATCCCGCCATAGCTTTGCCATTTCCAGTCTGGCACGCCAGCCATCGGCTCCGGGATTACTAGGATCCAATGTAGCTGGAATATAATCCCCATAGTAAATGATGATAGGGATCTTGGTCAGTTTCAGAAATTCTTCATTGGAAATTCCTGTAGCCTCCAACGGCCCCGCCGAACTTGCTACGGGTGCAGGGACTTCTCCCTCCGGAAATACGAAACCGCTTCCCGGCTCGTAGCATACAATGGCTTTTACGTTCCGATTATTGATGGCGGTGAGCCAGCCCATTCCACCGGAATGTGAATGCGTAACCAGGATTGCCGGTCCGATTTTTGAAAACAAGCCCGAAACTGCGTCCACGTTAACGCCGATATCAATCGGGCCGATATTAGGGGTCATGGACCGGAAATATTGATTCAGTGTTTCAGGGTCTTTCGAGAATTGCACGCCCGGGAAATAATCCGGCCATATCCCAAGCCGGAACGTGCCGAACCAGCCCTGTTCATCCGGCATCGGAGATACTGTACCCTCCACCGTACTGCGGCCGGCATTTCCCCGCCTCGGCTGATCCATCAGGTATACTCCGAACCGTCTTCTTAAAAAAATATTCTGGAAACCTTCCCTTCCATCAGGCGTGGTCTCCCAGGTCTTGGAGAACTGACCGATACCATGCCAGAACACAAGCGGTAGCTTTCTGGCATTTACAGGTATCTGATAGAACAGATAGGCATGGTCGCCATGATAGGTTTGCCCTTCGGAAGTGCGTTTGACTGGATCATAAGTGCCTGAGTTATTAATAACGGTACCCCCGACAGCAAAACTGCCCTGTTCGGCGATCACGAGGGGTTCTTTCTTGTCTTGACGCTGCCCGAAAGTGTCATTTACACCAATCGCGGATACTACGAATAATAAGAGAAGGGATATCCTGATCATATTGCCAACGGTTAATTTTTAGGTGTTTGATGATATTCCTCATCCGTGACGGGCTCCAGCCATACCGCTCCGCCAATATGGGTGTTGGTACCGATGGCAATATGTGTCATGGCCTCGGTAGGTGTCGCTCCGTGCCAGTGTGCAATATCCGGCGGGCATTTCATTACATCTCCCTTTTCTATGATTTCAACGGGCTTTCCTTTTTCCTGGTACAGGCCTTTTCCCTCGGTCACTAAAAGTATCTGGCCGCCTTCGTGATAGTGCCAGTTTGTCCTTGCGCCCGGTTCGAAAGTAACCGACCCGATGTTAACATGATGGATGGAGTCTGTTGGAAGCAAATAATTGAGCCAAACCGTTCCTATAAAATTATCGTTCGTGACTTTATCGCCTTTAGCGAAAGCCATACCGGTGCTCGTGCTGTCTCTGTCACTGGTCTCTCGCCCTTTACCGTTGCTACACGATCCGATTGCTAACGCAACCCCGATAATAGAGGCGATCAGGGCACGTTTTGTTAATGCTGTTTTCTTCATATTATTTACTTTTTAAGTAGATGCTGTTACTTGCTGCTAAACAGGAGTTCATCCAATACCCGCTGCGCCGCTTTCGCTTTCTTTTTGCCGACGGTCGTTTGGATAACCCGAATAAACTGCTGCAACTGTTCGGGGGAAAAACCTACGTTCAGGGAGATATTCAGATGTGAGCGCAGCATCGGTTCAACACCGCCGATGCCGGCCAGCACCGATACCGTTACCAGTTCCCTTTCGGCGTACGTCAATACATCCCTTTCGAAAATATCGGCGAAAAGGTGTTCTTTCAGAAATACTTCAATGACGGGTGCAAATGCAGCATACCCTTTTTGGGGGCCCGTTTGCGGAACACCTAAAAGCGTGTCTAAAACAGCCTTGCCACGGTCATACTTACTACGTTTATCGTCAATGGGCGAAGCATCAGCTCCCATCACATCATTTATGCCCTTGGCTTTACGTTCATCCAGTACGGTCATAAATGTCTGCAAGCCACGGATGCTTCGTGGGAATCCGGCATAGGCGTACAGGTGTACGATGGCTTCCCTGATCTGGTTGACGGTCAATCCCGCTTCGAGCCCCCTGATCAGTTCAGCTTTTAGCGTTGACAGATCGCCGGTTGCCGTTGAAGCGGCGATAGCGACAAGACTTTGTTGTCCGCTAGTTAATGTAATGTTTTTATTTGGATTATCCTGGGCGTTTCCTATAAAGGAAGTGAAGCTTAACGCGAAGACTAATGTTATAAATATCTTGTTGGTTGTCATCTGTTTATTTTTTGTTTTCAGTTGTCAGATGGAGCCTTTGATGATTAAAATAATCATTGCCCTGTGTGCTTAATGATTATTTTAATCATGTCGGGTTCATAGTTTTCATCGATCAGCAGGGGTAAGTAACCGGGTAAACGACAGCGAACCCAATTTCCAGTTTCCGTCCCGTTTCACATAGACTTCCGTTACCATAAAGGGATTGGTCACTTCATTTCCGCCAACAACGGCCAGCAGGTCGATCCGGTTTAGGAGAATGGCGGTGTTATCGATGATATTCACGGAAACTTCGTGGATATCCGCCTTTTTGTACCAGATGCCCCCGCTTTGAATCACGTCCAGTTCCCGCTGTTTACCCCATGATCCGCCCATGTGCACAAACATGGATTTTTCATCAAAGAGATCATCCAGTGCTTCCACATTTTTGTCTGCCATCCACTGCCACTTTTCTTTGGACAGTTTAATGATTTCCTGATCTGCGGGCGCCTGTTGTGCAACCGACCAATGTGCTCCCGTGATGATAAAAAATAGTCCGAGCATTAATACTTTCATAGCTTTTAATTTTAAAGGTTATTACCAAAGAAATCGACCAATTTGGTTACCGCCTGATTTACATATTCTGGTTTCCAGTAGGTCTGTATATGCGTGGCTCCATCAATCAGAAACAGCTCCTTGTTTTTTGCATGGGTAGCTTTGCCAAACGCTTCGTCCGTCATGTATTTTGTGTCGGCTTTGCTTCCGGCCATCATCAAAAGGGGCTGGTCGATCAGGTCCATGTTCGTGGTGGCATCCCAGGTCATCAGGTCGAGCAAACTGCTCATGGTATACAGAAAGGTGGAATTCGGATGTGCGTGGGTCCGGTAATAGTACTCGAATCCTTCCCGGTAAAGATCGGTAGGGGTTTTCGCGATCTCCTCATCGGTTACGCTGGCCACACCGGCATAACTGATTTCACCACCGGCTGCTTCCTGCGCACGGGCTTCCGTTGCTTGTTTCAAGCGCTCCTGTATGGTGTTCAACTGTGAATCCTGAAATCCATTGCGCCTTACCCGGCCTGAGTTGAACATACTCAACGTGGCCACGGCCTTAAGGCGCTTATCCGATTGGGCCGCTTTCAGCGTATAGCCACCGCCACCGCAAATGCCCAACGCACCTAAGTGGCTCGCATCAACCCCCGGATACGTTGCGATGAAGTCGGCCATACCATGGACATCTTCCGTTCGGTATGCAGGGTTATCCGTATGACGCGGCTCACCGCCGCTTGCCCCCTGGTAGGCAGCGTCGGCAGCGATGGTTATGTAACCCGCCTCTGCCAAACGCTGTGCATACAGCCCAGCTGTCTGTTCTTTTACGCCACCGTTAGGGTGTGCCACCACTACTGCCGGATATTTCTTTGATGCATCGTAGCCGGCCGGCGTGTAAACATTCGCAGCGATATCGATCCCGTTCAGTTTATAGGTTACCGGATGGATGTTCACTTTTCCACTTTCGTTTTCTGAAATCGCATCCCCATAGACAAGACCGAAAGGATTCTTTGATTTGTCCTGCGCTGAAGAGATGACACCTGTTGCCATAAACATGGCCACTATTATGAATTTTATCTTTTCCATTTTTTAACGTTATTTTCTATTACTATGCGTTTATTCAACAAAACCTATTTCCGTCAACCATCCATGCACTTTATCCCGCACCTGCTTTTCCTTGCCGCCTTCCATCACGTATAAGATCCCGTCCCTTTCCGAACCTCCCTTTGTTGAAAACCCTTCCAGTACATTGCTATCGGGACATAATCGTTTCACGGTTTCGAAACTGCTGCCAATGCCATAACCTCCGTTGGTATTAAAGGGAACTACCGTTTTACCGCCCAGATCGTATTGGTTCAAAAAACTTTTCATGGGCGGCGGCAATTGCATGCCCCAGGTCGGGAACCCGATAAAGACGACGTCATATTTTTCAATAATGTCAATGGTTGTTTTCAGCGGGGGCAGGTAGCCTGTTGCATTTTCATCCGCTACCTGATCTACCGTGGTTTGGTAATGTTCAGGATAGGGCGTTACCAATTCCAATGCCACCAGATCGCCGCCGACTTTTTCGTGGATGATTTCCGCTAAGGCCTTGGTGTTGTTTGTCCGTGACAGATAAACGATCAAGACCTTTTGATCCGTCAATAAATCTCCTTGCCCGGTAGAACCCTCCTGTGCCTTGGAACAGGATGTCAGCAGGCATAACATTGATCCGATCCATAATCCATATATTCTTAACCGCTCCATCGCTTTCGTTTTGTTTCTACAAAGGTCCGGGTATGCCGGTTCAATTTTGGTATACGGATTACGGGTATTACTACCAATATTACTTATCCAACCCTTTTTCGGTTAACCATTTGGATAGCAGGTCTGCTATTTCCAGGTTATTCAGGTCTGAAAAAGGAAAGTGCGTATTGCCGTTTACTCCGATTTCCGGCAGATGTATCACCGTTGCGTCACCACCATGTTTGTTGATCGTGGCCGCCCAGATCCGCGCCATTTCAAGGCCCGAACGCCAATGGTCTTTGTTCCATACACCGGTCGGTTCCTTGGCGATGTTATCGCCATAGTAAATCACAATCGGGATTTTGGTGAGCCGGAGGAACTCCGACAGCGGAACTTCCTGCCCGTTAAGTTCGCCGAAAAGTCCCGAGGATTTTATCGGTTCGGGCAGTTCTCCCTCGGGAAACAGGAAACTGCTGTACGGTTCGTAGGCCACTACCGCTTTAACCCCATCATTTTTGATGGCGGTAAACCAGCCCGGACCGCCACCCTGCGAATGGGTGACCAGGATACCATTTCCGACCTTATCGAACAGCGCCGAAACCGCATCCGAGATCACATCGGCATCAAAGCCTCCGGTATTGGGTGTCATTTGTCTGAAGAATTGTTCCAAAGACGCTGTATCCTTTGGAAACTGCACATCCGGAAAGTAATCGGGATAATTGCCGATCCGGAATTGGGTAAACCAGAATTGCTCATCCGGAGTGGGGGTTATACTTGCCGCCACGGTGCTCCGTCCGGCATCCCCGCGCCGGGGCTGGTCGATCAGATATACACCGAAACCGCGCCTCAGGAAAATATGCTGGAATCCCTCGCGGCCATCCGGAGTGGTTTCCCATGTTTTTTTTGACTGTCCGGCGCCGTGCAGGAACACTAACGGGTATTTCCGCGCTTTTACCGGAATCTGGTAAAAAGCATACGCGTGGTCGCCGTGGAACGTTTGTCCCTGGGGTTTTAAGGCGTTGTTCAGATCAAAGGTACCGGGTTCGGTAATGGTTGTGCCTCCAACCGCAAAGCTTCCCTGACGGTCAATGACCAACGGTTTCCGTTTGTTTTGGGCATATAGCGCTATGGACGTGGTTATTAATAGTGCCAATACGGCTAAACGTCCTAATAGTTCCTTTTTCATTCGATTAGTCTTTATTTTCCAACTCTATTCTGTAAAGATTCCGGATATCTGGCACCGTGGATGTCGATTTTTGAAGCCGCTTCTTCTATATGCCGTATATCTCCCGTGGACAGCTCAATTGCAACCGCCCTGATATTCTCTCGGAGGCGATGCAGTTTTGTGGTTCCCGGAATGGGGACAATCCACGGCTTTTGCGCGAGTAACCAAGCCAAGGCGATTTGTGCGGGTGTCGCATCCTTTTCTAATGCGATGACCTTTAATAAATCCACCAATGCATGGTTCGCCTTTCTGTTTTCTTCTGAGAAACGGGGTACGATATTGCGGAAATCCGAAGGCGCGAATTTCGTTGTTTCGTTGATCGCTCCTGTTAAAAATCCTTTTCCTAAAGGACTAAAAGGCACAAAGCCAATCCCCAATTCCTCGAGCGTGGGGATTATCTCCTCCTCCGGCTCGCGGAAGAACATCGAGTATTCGCTCTGTAGCGCAGCAACCGGTTGTATGGCGTGCGCCTTGCGGATGGTATCGGCACCTGCTTCCGATAAGCCCCAATGCCTGATTTTTCCTTCAGCAATCAGATCACCGACCGTCCCCGCCACTTCTTCTATCGGTATCTTGGGGTCCACCCGGTGCTGATAAAGCAGGTCGATATAATCTGTTTTCAACCGCTTTAAAGAAGCTTCTGCCACGGCTCTTATTCTCGCGGGGCTGCTATCCAATCCCTTCTTTGAATCACCATCCTGGAAACCGAATTTGGTGGCGATGACTACTTGATCCCGAAACGGCGCAAGTGCCTCACCCAACAGTTTTTCGTTGGTAAAAGGGCCGTAACATTCGGCCGTGTCAAAAAAGGTTATCCCTTCTTCAAAAGAAGTCCTGATTAATTGGATAGCGTCCTGTGTATCGATGGCGGGGCCATAGCCAAAGCTCAATCCCATGCAACCTAAGCCAAGTGCCGAAACCTCCAATCCGCTGTTTCCCAGTTCACGTTTTTCCATTATTTCTTAAACTTAGTGTTAAATATCCAGTTTTCGTTCGCTCAACCCCTTCACCATCGCCGGATCCCTATGGTCAAAGAATTGGCTGGAACCTGTATCCAACGTCTCAATCTTCTGCATATCCGCCGTTGAAAGTTCAAAATCAAAAATGTCGAAGTTTTCGGTCATCCGTTCTCTATGGGCCGATTTGGGAATTGCAATGACATCTCTTTGGGTTAACCAACGAAGGATTACCTGTGCTACCGATTTATGGTAGTTTGAGCCGATAGCAGATAGCACCCCGTTGTGGAAGATATTGTTCTTGCCTTCCGCAAACGGCCCCCAGGACTGGATTTGGACATCGTTCTCCATAAGGAACCTCTGGTTTTCCGCCTGTTGATGGAAAGGGTGTGTCTCAATCTGATTGATAGCAGGTGTAAATCCGCTGTTTATAATTAAGTCCATCATCCTATCCGGCTGAAAATTAGCCACTCCGATAGCTTTGATCTTTCCTTCCTGATACAGCTCCTGCATAGCCCTCCAGGACCCGAACACGTCACCATAGGGTTGATGGATAAGATACAGGTTCAGGTAATCCAGCTGCAATCTCTCCAATGATCTTTGAAAAGCCGCTTTTGTTTTTTCATATCCCGTATCCTGTATCCAAAGCTTTGTCGTAATAAACAATTCGTCGCGGGCAATGCCACTATTTTGAATGGCGTTGCCAACAGCAGCTTCGTTTAGGTACGAGGCCGCGGTATCGATTAGCCGGTATCCCGTTTCGATTGCATGGATCACAGCTCTTTCACATTCGGCCGCATCGGGTATCTGGAAAACACCGAATCCCAGGATCGGCATTTCTATTTGGTTGTTCAATTTAATCGTTCTCATTTCCATTCATGTTTTACTGTTCTTGATACAACATGTTAGCTGCTACAAAGTTCCGGTTTGTTGCGGGGTAGACCTGTATACGGATTACGGATTTTACTACCAATATTACTGATTGGGATCTATCTGGTGTTACTGTTATAATAGAATGGTTAGTTTTGTATAATAAGCAAAAAATAGCAGCAAAAGTAAAAGTGATGGAACAAGCATATAAATTTGATACCGTAAACCAATACAATGCATTCAACAACCACGAGACATTACATCCGCTGGTCAGTATCATTGATTTTTCAAAAGCGAAGGAACGGACAGGTTCCCGTATGACTTTCGGGCTTTACTGTATTTTCCTTAAGGAGGTGCATTGCGGCGATCTAAAGTACGGATGTAATTATTATGATTATGAGAAGGGTACGTTGGTCTTTATTTCTCCAGGACAGGTAATCGATGTGGAGAACAAGGTGGATTATTACCAACCATTGGGGCATGGGCTGGTTTTTCATCCGGACTTGATTAAAGGTACGTCGCTGGCCAAAATCCTGGATGCCTACAGCTTTTTCGGTTACCATACCAATGAAGCACTGCACCTTGCCGAAAAGGAGCGCAACATTGTCTTTGACTGCTTTTCGAAGATTGAATATGAATTGAGGCAATCGGTGGATAAGCATAGCAAAAAGCTGATTACGTCCAATATCGAATTGTTCCTGAATTACTGCGAGCGGTTTTACGACCGCCAGTTTATTACCCGGGAGCATGTCAATAGGGGCATATTGGAAAAGTTTGAAGAACAATTGAACAACTACTTCGCTTCAGAAAAGCCCTATAGTATCGGTTTGCCCTCAGTAGCTTATTTTGCGGACGAACTTAATCTTTCGCCGAATTATTTCGGAGATCTGATCAAGAAGGGAACCGGAAAATCGGCACAGGAATACATCCAGGACAAAATAATTGGTATTGCTAAGAACAAAATATACGATCGCGATAAGACCATTAACGAAATCGCCTATGAATTGGGCTTTAAGTATCCGCAGCATTTTAGCCGATTGTTTAAAAACCGGTTAGGTTATACGCCCAATGAGTATCGGAATCTGAATTAGCTTTTAAAATATTAAAGTCATAGAAAGATTCCCTAAAAATTCCATATTATGAAAAAGGTACTATTATCGATTGCCGCAGTGCTGACATGCTCAACATTGTCTGCACAGCACAGTCTGGAACAGCTATGGCAGTCCGACTCGCTCACACTGAAATCGCCGGAATCGGTATTATACGATCCAATATCCAACTCACTTTATGTGTCCAGTTCTGGTTCAGGCGCTATCGTGCGGATGGATACCGATGGCAAGGTGAAAAAGAGCGATTGGGTGACCGGGCTGAAATTCAACATGGGTTCGGCCTTGTTCAACGGTCTGCTCTACACGGTCGAGTCTTCAGGGGTAGCCGTCATCGACGTCGATAAAGCATCAATAGTAAAACGCATTCCCATTGAAGGTGCCGGAATGCTGAATGATTTGGCAGTAGACTCAAAAGGTGTCTTTTATGTAAGCGATACACGCGCGGGCAAGGTATACCGGATTGAGGAAGACAATCCTGTCCTATATGTCGAAAATCTGCCCGGTGCAAACGGCCTGCTTACCATCAATGAAGACCTATATGTGGTGACTTCAACAAGCCTACAGAAAGTAAATGCCGATAAAGAGATAACGAAAATTGCGGACGGCTTCGAGAACGGGCTTGATGGGATTGTAATGGTTGGTGCTGATGAATTTGTAATTAGTAACTACAAGGGCATTCTTTATTACGTAAGCGCAGAAGGAACAAAGCAGCTGTTATTGGATACCCGTTCAGTAGGCACGGGCGCTAACGACATCAGCTATGACAGCAAAACAAAAACCGTGTATGTTCCCTCATTTCCCACGAATCGCGTCATCGCCTATAAACTAAAATAACATAGGATACAACTCAGACAGCTTGATCATTTCAATCAGAAATAATGTAAACTTATTATGAAACCATCATGATTTATTCAAACCACATAGGAATGAATAAATCTGATAGCTTCATCACCGTTAAAAAACAAACTATATACAGATGAAAAAATCACCATTAGTACCCTTTTCGGCCGTATTGGCAGGGTGTTTTTTCCTGGGCGTCGCAAATGAACCGACTCTACCTGCGTTAAGCGCTACGGAGGGTTCATCTCCAGCTATCACCGATTCAAGCGCCGCTCTTCCGTTAGACAAAATAAAATTACCGGACGGCTTTTCCATCAGTGTGTATGCGGAGGTCCAGGGTGCCCGTTCCATGGTGATGTCCCCTTCCGGGACTCTTTTTGTAGGAACCCAACGAGCTGGGAAGGTTTACGCCGTAAAAGATACCGACGGTGACCATGTAGCCGATAAAAAATGGGTCATTGCTTCAAAAATGAATAATCCGAATGGAGTAGCCCTAAAAAACGGCAATTTGTTTGTTGCCGAGATCAGCAAGGTCACCAAGTTTCCCGACATCGAAAAGAACCTGGACAGTCCCGGCAAAGGAGAAGTTATCTATGACCAATTCCCTACGGAATGGGCACATGGTTGGAAATATATCGCTTTCGGGCCTGACGGCAAGCTGTATGTCCCGGTAGGTGCTCCCTTCAACATCGGTATCCCGGACGAACAGTATGCAGCCATCTTCAGCATGAATGATGACGGAACAGGCCTCGAAAAATTTGCAAGTGGAATCCGTAACACCGTAGGTTTTACCTGGCATCCCACCACCCAAGAGATGTGGTTCACGGATAACGGACGAGATATGATGGGGGATGATGTTCCGTTCTGTGAATTGAACACGGCGCCAAACGCCGGAATGCATTTTGGATATCCTTATTTCCATAGCGGTACCGTTAAGGATCCCGAGTTCGGAGGAAACCATGAAGCAGCTGAGTTTACTCCACCGGCCCAAAATCTCGGGGCTCATGTCGCACCGCTCGGCCTTAAATTCTATACGGCAAGCATGTTTCCTGCCGAGTATAAAGATCAGATCTTTATTGCGGAGCACGGGTCATGGAACCGATCCAAAAAAAGCGGTTACAGGGTCACCCTTGTCAAAATAGAAAACAATCTCGGAAAGGCCTATGAACCATTTGCCACCGGCTGGTTGGACGAATCGACCCAGAAAGCCTGGGGGCGACCGGTGGATGTGCTCGTACTTACGGATGGATCCATGCTGGTTTCAGACGATATGGCCGGAGTTATCTATCGGATTGCTTATGAGAAACCATAAACCAAATGATGCCGCTACCAGCGATCGCACAAAACTGTCTAGGGTAATTCAACGTGATCGGAAATGAGAAAAGCACGCTTAGCGCTCGCAATAAGCTTTTTGTCGATCGCTGCTAAAGCACAAAAAAGACCAGGTCGTGCTGATATGTTGCTTGGCGAAAAGATTTATGTGCAACATTGTATGCCTTGCCACCAGGCCGATGGGGTGGGGGTTCAGAATATGATCCCGCCACTGGTAAAAACCGATCACGTACTCGGCCCTAAGGCCACATTGATTAAAATACTGCTGAATGGCATGAACGGAGAAATAAAAGTCAACGGGGATATCTACAGCAACGAGATGCCCTCGCAAGCCTTTTTAACGGATGAAGAAATAGCTGCGGTGCTCACCTATGTGCGTAAAAGCTTCGGAAATAAGGCCAGCTCGGTGTCCGTCGGTGAGGTGAAAAAGATTCGCGACGCCAAAAAAAGCAATATGCCAGCGATAGAGTAGGGTTGCATTTTAACCATAAAGATGGCTATTTCCGCAATCCCTTCCAAAAAAACAATATCCACACACCGAACGCTACAGCCATGCAAGGCAAGGGATTGTCCATGCTCAACGCGCCAAAAAAGGCGAACGTAGCCACGATGCAGGTCAGTATCAACCAAAGTATAGTCCTCATTCTATTCAGTTTTAATGTCCGTATGCGGCTATCCGCATACGGACGGTGATAAAATCAATTACGCTCCAATGGGCATCAGTTGGATGCCTTCAAAAATCGGCTTGGCATTCACGGTCAGCGACTTCGCGCCCATTTTCGCCGCCAGCAGTTTACAGGTGACCAGTACCTGGTATTGCAGCTCGTCCAGAATGCTCCAGTCCTTTTCAATGTAGATATCCGTGGTCTTTCGGCCGGTCTCCACGTGGTTGAGTGCAAGGGCCACATCGTCCTTGCTGAAACGGGCCTTGTTTCGGGCCACGGTGCCAAAGGTATGCCTCGCCCAAATTAGAGTAATACCGTTCAGGCCGATTTTTTGGCAGATTTGCTTCATCCCGCGGCTCAACGCCTTGTTCAGGTATTTGGAGGTCGCGTAACGCTCCCGCAATACATTCAGGTACTTCCTGATCAGGGTTTCCGCCTCGCCAACCATCTTGATGCTGATGAACGCCCGGTCGATCCGCTTGCCCTTGGTCTTGGTACGATTGTATTCCAACCTGCCATTCACGAGGTTATCCTCAGTAAGGTAATACAGGTCGATGGCATTCATGCCGCACATAATGAACGACAGCTTGAACAGGTCGCGCGCCAATTCCATCTGGCTGCCGGGTGCTGCCTCCACATTGATAATCTTCAACAGCGTTTCGATTGGCACGTTCCGTTTCCGTGTCTCGGGCGCTTCCGGGATTTTATATTCCGCAAACGGGTAATGGGCGATCTTGACCATACCCAAACTTGGCTTGTTGTACTTCTTCCTGGCCAGGTTGAACAACGAACGCAACGTCCTGAAATAGGTATTGAGGCTCACCGGCCCAAGCGGTTCCAATTCCATGCTGATCGGGCGTTTGTCCCGGTCGTAACGCACCACCCTGCGCCTGCCTTTTAGGAAGCGCTCGAATGACCAAAGGAATTCGACGGTGATTTCGTTGATGGATACGCTTTGGCGTCCGAAAAAATCGCACACACTGTTCCTGATTGTGCGATACATACCGGCCGTCGACCCTTTACCACTTTCACCGGGCACTTCGGCTTCCTTTTCCAATTGTGCGATGAGCCGGTTGCAGAACCGGATGAAATCCACGTCGCCGGTCTGCTCCAGCAAATAATCCTTCAACGTCTCGGTCGTAAAGAATTCGACCTTGGCGTCGAGCTCGCTGATGAGGTCGCGGAACGTATCCAATGTCCTGTCAAGGATCCTCAGTAAAAAGGTGTCCTTGATTTTCCCTTTCCTGTCCAGCTGCCTGTCGCTGACAAAATGTTCTGTATCGATGTACCGTTTGATTCCCTTGTGGGATACGCGGAACTTCACATTGTAGGTCCCGTCGGCTTTCCGGTGGTGGCTTAGCACCACTGCATCCACTGTTGCCATAGTCCAAAAAATAGCTTTAAAAACTGTAACCTATTTGTAACCTTTTTGGAATTTGTGCCCTATTTGTAACCTTTTTCCGGGAAATTCAGCAGACAAGTCTGCTAACTTGTCAGGGTTGGGTTACTCTGATTTTTACCTGGCCCGAAGGTTACAAATAGGTTACAAAGAATTTGGAAGAGCGGTCGGCCGAAATTTAGACTAACGAAAAAAGCCGCTTTCCTGTAAGAAAAACGGCTTTTTGAGTGGTGGGAGATACTGGGTTCGAACCAGTGACCCCCTGCTTGTAAGGCAGGTGCTCTGAACCAGCTGAGCTAATCTCCCTATTATTTTCCCATACTCCGGAGCGACTTTTTGTCAGCGTAACACTTGCTTGTAAGGCAGGTGCTCTGAACCAGCTGAGCTAAGCTCCCTTCGTTTTCGGACTGCAAATATAGTGCTGTTAGCTGACATTCAAAATTATTTTTTCATTTTTTTGCGAGCCGAACTTATAGTTGTAGTTTTACGTTTTGATTGGATAGTAAGCAGCTCCATGAAACATTCACGTATATTAGTCGTAGACGACGACCCGGATGTGCTAACCGCTGTACGGCTCTTGCTTAAACAACAAGTAAGTAAAGTCATCACAGAACCTAATCCTGAGCAGATCCCCTCCCTAATTGCACGAGAAAGCCCCGATTTGGTATTGTTGGATATGAATTTCAAAAGCACCATCAATACCGGAAACGAAGGACTATACTGGCTTGGCCGCATAAAAGCGCTTAAACCGGAATTGCCTGTTGTCATGATCACGGCTTATGGCGCGATAGATTTAGCGGTAACGTCGTTAAAACAGGGAGCTGCCGATTTTGTGGTAAAACCCTGGCAAAATGAACAGCTCATTGGCGTGATTACCGGATTGTTATCGAAGAAGGGCCCTAAAAAGGCAGCTGAACCTGCAACGGGGCCGGATTCGGAATTTATCGGAGAATCGGAGGTCATGCAGGACTTGCTGTACAAAATCAATAAAATCGCACCTACCGATGCCAATATTCTTATACTGGGCGAGAATGGAACGGGCAAGGACTTGATCGCAACCGGTATCCACAGGCAATCCTCGCGAGCAGATCGGCCTTTTATCAAAGTCGATGTCGGTGCATTGACCGAAAGCTTGTTTGAAAGCGAACTATTCGGTCATAAAAAAGGCGCATTTACCGATGCCCGGGAAGACCGTATCGGCCGGTTTGAAGCCGCGAATGGCGGCACGTTATTTCTCGATGAAATCGGGAACATCTCCCTCCAACAGCAGGCCAAATTGCTCAGCGTGCTACAAAACCGGCAGGTTATTCCTCTGGGAAGCAATACGCCTATCCCCATAGACATCCGGCTGGTTTGCGCGACCAATGTGCCTTTGACAGAATTGGCCAATGAAAGCCGTTTCCGCAAAGATCTTATCTATCGAATTAATACGGTCGACCTGCAAGTGCCGCCTCTGCGGGAACGAGGCGATGATATTCTTCGCATTGCCCGTCATTTTCTTCAAAAATATGCAGAGAAGTACAGGAAGTCCCTGACGGATCTTGACAACAGCGCAGCCCAAAAACTCCTCAAATATCACTATCCAGGTAATGTTCGGGAGCTTCAGTATAGCATTGAGCGTGCTGTCATCATGGCGGAGGGAGAAATTCTGGGGGCGGAAGACCTTATCTTCTCGGCGATAGAGCAGTCGTCGCAGAACCATCCCGTGCAACGTCAGCTACCCGAAGAACACAACTTGGGCGAACTTGAGCGCATCACCATCGCCAATGTGGTGGAAAAACACGGGGGGAATATCAGCAAGGCTGCGAAGGAACTCGGAATCACGCGGACTGCTCTTTACCGACGGCTAAATAAATATGACCTTTAAATGCGGCGATTTCGGCGGCTGATTTTTTTTCGTGCTATACTGCTTTTAGTGGCCTTAACCGGTCTAGCCTATCTATTGTTTAAAGAACAGTACCTATACAGCTTATTACTGGGGCCGTTTTGCATTTGGATGCTCGCACTCAATTTCCGCTCGCAATTGCGGGCCTATAAGGAACTGGAGGAATTTGCGGAAGCCGCCCACTACCGTGATTTTACGCGACATTTTCCACTTAGCCACGCGAAAGCAGAGTTGCTGCCTTTGCGAAGCGCCTTTAACGAAATCAACGGCGTTTTTAAAAAAATCAGTAGCGAAAGGGAAACCCAATACCAATACCTGCAGCAGATTCTGGAAATTGTCGATACCGCTATACTGTCCTACAACATCGATACCCAAGAGGTTGTGTGGATGAATGAAGCTTTCAAAAAACTGTTTGGCATTCCCTACCTTCATAAATTTGAGGCGCTCCAGCGTCGAAATGAAGACCTCTACCTCAAAAGCATTCAGTTGGTCCCCGGCGATCAAAGGCTGCTTAGCGTAAATGCGGGACGGGGAAATATCAAGCTGCTGCTTACCACAAGCCAATTTCAGACACCTGAAGGAAGGTTCCAGCTGATCGTCTACCAGAATGTTAACGAGGCCATCGATGAAACGGAATCCAAAGCTTGGCAAAAACTATTGAGTGTGCTCACCCACGAAATCATGAATTCCATTGCTCCCATATCTTCGCTGGCGGACACGCTAAAAAGCCGTTTGGATAACCTGCCTAACAACGAAGACCTCGACGATATCCGGCTCGGCACCGAAACCATAAAACGTCGAAGCGAGGGGTTGCTTAAATTTGCGGGCACCTATCGTTCATTAAATAAAATCGAGCGGCCTAATCTCAGCAAGGTGTATGCGTCAGAATTATTCGAAAATCTGTACCAGCTTATGGAGCCCTCGCTCATTCAAAAAAATATCGAGTTAGATATCATTCTCAAAGACACACAATTGCAACTGGAGCTGGATATAAATTTAATTGAGCAGGTGTTGATCAATTTGTTACTCAATGCCATGGAAGCCGTTAAGGAGATGCCCAGCCCATACATTTCGCTCTCTGCCTCGGCAAACGACGGCAAACCGCAGATTAAGATAAGTGACAACGGTATAGGCATCCCGCCGGATTTGCTCGAAAGCATTTTTATCCCGTTCTTTACAACGCGAAAAACAGGCAGTGGCGTAGGCCTCACCCTTAGTAAGCAAATCATGCTGCTGCACGGCGGAAACATCTTGGTTCAAAGCGAAGCGGGAAAAGGAAGCATATTTACTTTGCAGTTTTAAGGATTGATCATGAAGATATTAATGGTATGTCTCGGCAATATATGCCGTTCCCCATTGGCGCACGGTGTTTTACAACAATTGGTTCACAGAAAGGGGCTTGACTGGACCGTGGATTCTGCAGGCATTGGCGGTTGGCATGTGGGCAATCCACCCGATCACCGCGCGATTGCTATTGCCAGACGCTATGGAGTGGATATCAGCGAACAACGGGCACAGCAATTCAGTGATAGTCATTTCGATGCGTTCGACCACATCCTTGCGATGGATCGCAGAAACCTCCGCAGTCTGATGACTCAGGCCAAAACGGCTAATCACCGCGCGCGCATACAGCTTTTCCTTGACGACAGTGAAGTTCCGGATCCTTATTACGACAATGACCTCTTTGAGCCCGTTTACCGTCTCGTGCTGCAGCGATGCAATGAATTGATCGACATACTGAAATAGCATCTGTTAAAAAAAAAAGCGCCACCGAAGCGACGCCTTTCCAGATACTAAAACAAACAGTTCATACTATACTAAGTAATTTACCGTTTTCTTCTACACGCCCAACCGGGAATGTTATTTTGTGGAATGTTATTTCAAAGTTCCATTAACGATTAGTGACGTAACAATATTATGCCAACAATCGGTATCGGCTCGATAAACAACGATTATTTGCGGTGTCTGTCGGCAACCCGTTTGAAAATCAATATGATCACGAAGGAGAACGTCCTTTCATCCGATGTCAGTAAGGGCGATGGCTCCCGAACGTTGCCCGTTTTCCGCACACTGTTTGTGGAATAATTCCACAGATTGTTGCGGTGCACCGCAACATACGACCGGCCGATAGCCTCCATACGCCGCTACCGATTTACCACACCCCTCACCGCATCGGGGCGTCTCAAAAGACATGGGAGATCGATAACCGCGAAGCGACATTAATGAACGCGAGGGACCTAGTGAATAAATTGCTTTTTATCTGCAATTTATCTAAGTTTGCTCGGTGAACGCGACGTTAATCAATCGGAAGTGGGCCGAATTACAGACCGAGACCGCTGCACGGTTTGAGATGGAGAAGCCCGATATCAAGATCATGCTATTCCTAATCGGCGTACAGGAATTAGGTAAAGGCCCGCTGAAGTTTACCAAGAGGCAAAAGGAAGAGCTGATGCATATTGCCACTTGCCGACTGTTCAGCGCAATGGGTTTTTACGAGTTGGAGGGATTAGATCAGGACGGCTGGCCGCATTGGCGGCTTGTCAAGCCCATTCCCAACTACACGCTTTTGGAGCAGGAGATGCTTCTAAAGTCGCTCATTATTGATTATTTTGAAGAACTAGGCAACGCATGATGAAACGAATTTTTTCCGTTATAACGCTTTTAATCTTCCATATCTGCTTAGTGCATGCTGCGCCGCCTCATAAGTACGTACGTATCATCACTACGCAAGGGGAATGCTTGCTCATGCTATACGATGAAACACCGCTCCATCGCAATAATTTCGTAAAGCTGGTACGCCAGGGATATTACGACGACCTGTTGTTTCACCGAGTGATTCGCAATTTTATGATTCAAGGAGGCGATCCCGATTCCCGTCATGCCGCGGAACGGCAGCGCTTGGGCGAAGGGGGGCCAGACTATACCATTCCGGCGGAATTTTCTGACAGCCTTTTTCACAAGAAAGGGGTAATTGCGGCTGCACGTGATGAGAATCCGGAAAAAGCTTCCAGCGGTTCCCAGTTTTATCTTGTGCAGGGGAGAACATTTACCGATGTGGGGCTTGATAGCCTGGAGCAAATGCGCCTGGGAGGGCGCAAAATTCCGCCTTATCAACGTGAAGTATACAAAACACTGGGTGGTACACCCCACCTCGATCAGAACTATACGGTATTTGGCGAACTTATTTCCGGCATTGATGTAATCGATCGGATCGCCGCCGTCGAAACAGACCGATATGACCGGCCTCTACAGGACCAACGTATGGATATGGTAGCGCTTACCCGCCGGGAAGCAATTAACTTGGAACGTGAACAAGCAGGATTGCCCCCCAAGAACGGGGTGTTTGTCAAGTTTCTGGACCTGTTCAGGCCAAAATATTAAGGAAAGGCATTTTACTACATCGCTTTCGGACTAATCTTCTTTTCCCCTATCCTTTTTTCCGAAAACTCGTTTAAAGAAACCGCTTGTTCTCTCGGAGGCTTTCTTGGCATCTTCTGCCGCATTCATGATTTTTCGCTCCCTTTCCGGACTGATTCCCGCGCATTCTTTGATCCCTTGTAGCAAACTTTGCCAAAGCGTTTTAAAAAACGAATACGTATGGGGTCGTGCGTAGTTGATCCTGCCTGTATGGTATTGGCCATTTGCATCTGGATTGCTGTCATTAATGATGAAACTATTTGCCAGAAAGGAGGCTACTTTCATCGATCCCTTTTTGCCTTCCTCGGTAGTGGTTAGTAGGTTAAGTCGCATTTGGTTGTAGTCAAAGCGCAATGATCCTTTGGATCGGTAATCGTCTGCAGAAACGTCGAAGCTCAAACGCCTTATATTGGCACTGGCTACCTCTGCATTTAGCAGCGGCGTGATAATCCGGTTCAACGGTTTGCCATTCATTGGGCCAAGCGACCCCTTATAGGTGTGCGAACCTCGCTTATCCAGCATGTCAAAAGTGAATTCTACGTTCAATTTGCCAATGTCCATCAAATACGTCGTCAAATCTGCCCGCATGGTTTTGTTCTGGATCAGCGCCAGCGAGTCATTGGTCACATTGTAAAGCACGCCACCGGTTCGATCAAAGGTTATCTTCCCTTCCTTTTGGTATTTACGGCCCACTTCAGCATAACTGATGTCGATGTTATTCAGCACAACAGAATCGATTTTCAGGGGTTGCTTCATTTTGCGCAGTAATTGATGAGGCGATTTGCCGATTTTATCGGTAACGTGTTTCGGGTACCGCAGATCATTGGATATGACCACGGTGCCGCTGTCAATATGTAGGCTGCCGGCGTGTATTTTCTGGTTGTTTACAAAGCGTTGCAGATCGATGTCTTCCAGGCGTATGGTCGGAAACGCGATTACCACCATCTCCTTTGCCATTTTTTTTCGTTTATAAAATTCGTCCTTACTCATCCGGGGCGCATACTTCAATCCCGTAAGTGTGACTTGTCTATATAGCGTGGCGATTTGCAGGCGATCGAAGCTTACGTAATAAAAGCTGTCGGGGGTTTCATACCGGAATCCCGGTACATCCACATCGATGGCCCGTGTGTGAAAGAATCGGGTAGTATCAAACTGGGAGATTGAATCGATCAGAATGTCACGCACTTTGACATTTAGATTGTGCAGTTCGGTTTCGTTGGTTGCCGTGTCCGTCTTCTTCGAAAACCTGAAATGGATATCGTTAAAAAGCACATTGCTTACACTTAACTCATTGAGAATGCCTGAAATACGTTGGTAAAGCGTTTGCGTATCACGCTTGATCGCAATTGTGTCGTTGTAAGCATGGTATTTGTTCACGATGTGTATATCGGGTGTGTCGATAATGATGTCGTCAATGTGCAACCGCCGATCTGTAAGAATCCGGCGCGGATGGAAGCTCCGGATTTGTAAATTTTCAATACGAATGTTATAAACGTTGTCGGGTGCTTGTTGCATGCGCTCCAGTTCGGCATACCGCCCACTGTCTACGGTCAGCCGCAAACTCTTAATGGATGCGTTACCGGTAATCAAGTTAAAATCCAGATCCTCGTAACCAATCAGGTAGAGACTGTCCGTTGATCTGATGACGGCCTCCTTGATCTGAGCATCCAATATCGGCTTCCAATGTCGGCTTAGGTACCATGCACCTGCTACCACGATTATGAGCAGGCCTGTTACGATGCCAATAACCCATTTCCAAATTGGTTTCATAAACTAACGTAACGCTTAATGCAAATATTCTTTTTTTGTTACCCGACTAATTATTGACTGAGAAACAATAATTGTTATAAAACCTGCATGTCAGCGCCTGACGCAAAGGGCAATGGAAAATGCAGGTTCCATTAGACCACTGAAAACAATTATTTCCTAATGAATGTTTTCGTAAAAATACAGATTTATGAACAAATCGCCACAATGTAAAAAAACAACGGTTGGTTCGTACAATCGTAAAAAAGAACTAACTTAGACAGAAATAATATGCGCGGTTACCATTTTTCACAATATATTCCCAGCCCATTACCCAAAGGCAGTTTTGACGAACTGCTAAAGCTTTTCATGCAGTTGCTACAGTATACGGCAGGAGACGCAGGAGAAGCACTGGCTTGGCTTAATGAATTGGACAAACAATACAACCTGACAAATGACGACTATGGGATCGGCGATTTCATACAGGAGCTTAAAGATAAAGGATACCTCAGTGAGGATTCCGGTTCGGGAGAATTCCGGATAACGGCAAAAAGCGAGCAAAGTATCCGCCAATCTGCCCTGGAAGAGATTTTTGGCAAGCTCCGGAAAAGTGGCCGGGGCAACCACAACAGCAATCTATCGGGTTTGGGTGAAGAAAAAAACGCGGATCGCCGAGAATATCAGTATGGCGATAGCCTGGACCAGATCGATATGACCTCGTCTATCCATAATGCGCAGGTGAACCATGGCATTGGCAATTTCATGCTGACCGAACGGGATCTCGAAGTGGAAGAGCGGGATTTTAAAACCTTGACATCTACGGTGTTGATGATCGACATTTCCCACAGTATGATTCTTTACGGTGAAGATCGAATCACGCCCGCCAAGAAAGTCGCCATGGCGCTGGCTGAGCTTATCCACACCCGTTATCCCAAGGACACACTGGATATCGTGGTGTTCGGCAACGATGCGTGGCCCATCACGCTCAAAGATCTACCATATCTGCAGGTTGGGCCTTATCATACGAATACGTTGGCAGGATTGGAATTAGCAACCGATTTATTACGCAGGCGCAAAACCCACAACAAACAAATCTTTATGATTACCGATGGCAAACCGACCTGCCTGAAGGAAAACGGCCGTTATTATAAAAACAGCGTCGGTTTGGACCGCAAAGTGGTCAACAAGACGCTCAATATGGCAGCCCAGTGCAAACGCCTGAATATTCCGATTACGACATTTATGATTGCCCGTGACCCCTATCTGCAACAATTCGTCCGTCAGTTTACTGAAACCAATGGAGGCAGAGCGTTTTACAGCTCCCTTCAGGGCCTGGGGGAATACATCTTCGAAGACTACATCCGCAACCGGCGCAAAACCGTGCGATGATTGGTTTACGTCTCTTGCCCGCGTCTGGATTCGGAATGCTACGCTACCGTATCCTGTGCCCGTGAATGCAATAGATTAGAAGCACTGAGGATCAAAAGATAAAACAAAGAGCAAATTAACTTATGGATATAGCAATAAAAACGATTGGTGAACTTAAGAAATCAGGATATCGGTACCGAACGGTAAAAGACGAACTCAGAGCCAACCTCATCGAGCTGCTGCGTGAAAACAAAGTCGGCTTTCAGGGAATTGTGGGCTACGATGAAACGGTCATTCCCGAATTGCAGACAGCAATTCTTTCTCGGCATAATATTTTGCTGTTAGGGCTGCGCGGTCAGGCAAAAACCCGTATCGCCCGGCTTATGGTGGATCTGCTGGACGAATACGTGCCCTATATAGCGGGAAGCGAATTGTTTGATGACCCAATGAATCCCATCTCATGGTATGCCCGGAATGAGATCGAGGCACATGGCGACGATACGCCCATTGCTTGGCTGCACCGTTCAGAACGATATACCGAAAAGCTGGCTACCCCTGATGTGACGGTGGCCGACTTGGTGGGGGATGTAGATCCCATCAAAGCGGCGACGTTGAAACTCACTTACAACGACGAGCGAGTCATCCATTTCGGGTTGATTCCCCGCGCCCATCGCGGTATTTTCGTGATCAATGAACTTCCCGACCTTCAAGCGCGGATACAGGTTGCATTGTTCAATATGCTGCAGGAAAAGGACATTCAAATCCGTGGATTTAAGCTTCGTTTACCGCTTGACATCCAGTTCGTATTTACCGCCAATCCGGAGGACTACACCAACCGTGGTTCCATCGTGACTCCGCTTAAAGACCGCATTGAGAGCCAGATTCTTACCCATTATCCCAAGAGTATTGACATTTCCCGCAAGATTACGTTTCAGGAGGCGCATATTACTCCCCAGCAGCAAGCAGCCATCGAGGTCGATGGCCTGCTGAAGGATTTAGTCGAGCAGGTTGCGTTTGAAGCCAGGCAAAGTGAATTCATTGACCAAAAGTCGGGCGTATCGGCTCGTCTCACCATTTCTGCGTACGAAAATCTGGTTAGTGCCGCCGAACGGAGGCTACTGATTTCGGGGCAGAAAAAGACCGTCGCCCGGTTGGCTGATTTTTCCGGCATTGTTCCTGCCATCACCGGTAAAATTGAGCTGGTGTATGAGGGCGAGCTAGAGGGGCCTGTTCATGTGGCGCATCGGCTGATCGGTGGCGCCATCAAAACCTTATTCACCCAATATTTCCTCCATCCGGAGAAAGCCAAGAAGTCAAAGAGCGAAAATCCCTATGCGCCTATCGTCGATTGGTTTACACTTGGAAACGAGGTGTCTATTACCGACGCCCTATCAGACAGTCAGTATAAGAAAACGCTCATGGAAGTGCCCGGCTTGGCTGCATTGGTCAAAAAGCTGCACCCTAAATTGGTCGAAAGCCAACAGCTGCTGTTGATGGAATTTGTCTTGCACGGGCTAGCAGAATACTCGCAGCTTAGCAAAAATTACCTGTATGGAGGCGTTGGATTTACCGATATGTTGGGCAGCCTGTTTAACGGAGATTTCAGCGAGGGAGATTTTGAGTAAATTCAAAAACAGCGTGATGCTCGGGATTGTCCAGTTTGATACTCTTTCGGGTACCATTGGCCGTTACGTGTAAAATATTGCTTTGTTTGGCGAATCGGTCAAACAATAATCGGTTGTTAACGGCGATACGTTGCACGGAGGTTATCTTCGTGGCCTCTAGGTAACACCAAGCGACATCGTCTTCTATTTCATATCCGAGGTAGTGCAGTGTTTGGGGCTGGCCGTTTACGGAAAGATTGATAGAGCGGCGTAGGTACCGAGCAATCAAGCTATCTGTTTCATTGCGGTTTGCCGGATTGATCAGGTCAATTGTTGTCGCATGCTCCGCCGCTTTGAGCGCAATCTCCAGATCGTCGTAGAATATGCGGCAACTGATTTCCACGCGTTGCGCCTCCTTGTTATAGTCAACTGTGGTTATGCTCACATAAAACGGGTGCAGCACTAACCAAATCGCCTGAATAAAAAGGTTACTCATATTTAATCACTTGATTGTGTGTTTTCGGAACAAATTAACGTAATATTGTAGCGAATACCGCAACATAATATACAATATGCAAGACTTTTGGGTATATTTTGAGTTGGGGTTACAGCATATTCTGGACCTGGCAGGTTATGATCACATTCTTTTTGTCATAGCCCTTTGCTGCACGTATTTTGTAGGCGACTGGCGAAAAGTGGTTATACTGGTCACGGCTTTTACCCTTGGACACTCCCTGACATTGGCACTGAGCGTTTTCAACCTTATCCGGGTGGATACCGCGTTGATTGAATTTCTTATTCCGGTCACCATCGTTGTAACGGCCTTCAGTAACGTTGCCACGAAACGCAAACGACGGAAAATCAATACGGATTGGCTTACCTACAGTTACGCCCTGTTTTTTGGACTTATACACGGACTGGGATTTTCCAATTACTTGCGTTCGCTGCTGGGCAAAGAAAGCAGCATCGCCGGACCACTGCTGGCTTTCAACTTAGGCCTGGAATTGGGCCAACTTGCGGTTGTCTTTATTGTCTTGATCCTATCCTTTATTGCGACCACGCTATTTTCGGTCTCCAAACGCGACTGGACATTCTTTTTATCGGCGGCAGTTTTCGGTATTGCGCTTGTGATGGCGTTGGAGCGGATTTAAAAAAATACTACCTTTACCGAAAAAACACTACGCACGTGAAACCATCTTATCTCCGTTTTTTTGTGTTTGCGGCTTGTATGGCTGTATTCTCGGCCTACGCCCAATACCAGAACAACCCGGGGTCCAACCACGGCAACAAATTTGAACAGCTGGGTACGTTGTTGAGCGATCCGAATGTATACCGTACCGCTTCGGGAGCGCCTGGCCATCAGTATTGGCAGCAAAGAGCCGATTACGTGATTGATGTGGAAGTAGACGATGACAATCAACGGGTCATAGGGTCGGAAACCATCACCTATACCAATAATTCGCCGGACCCGCTCTCGTACCTTTGGATTCAGCTAGACGAAAATGAACATAAAGCGGACGCGGAAAGCAAGAAATTTGACGAAAGCTCGTTGAGCGAACAGGTTACGACCAGCCAGTTGCAAAACCTGATCAGGAGCGACAAGGATTTGGGGGTTAAGATACAGAAAGTCACCGACGGAGCAGGAAAGGCGCTTGCCTATACGATCAACTACACCATGATGCGGATAGAGCTTCCAACCCCATTAAAGTCCGGTGCCAAATTTGTTTTTAAGATTGAGTGGCAGTATAACATCAGCGATCGCATGGCAGAGGGAGGGCGCGGTGGATACGAGTATTTCGCCGAAGACGGCAATTACCTATACACCATTACGCAATGGTATCCTCGTATGGCCGTCTACTCCGATTTTCAGGGCTGGCAGAACAAGCAATTTACAGGTCGTGGCGAATTTGCCCTGGTATTTGGTGATTTTAAGGTCAACATAACCGTGCCATCAGACCATGTGGTGGGTGCTACGGGCGAGTGCCGAAACTATGCCAGTGTGCTGACAGCGGCGCAGTTGGATCGGTGGAAACAGGCACAGCAAGCGGATGAGCCCGTCGAAGTGGTTACTTTAGAAGAGGCCCATAAAGCCATGAAGGGCAAGGCCACCGACAAAAAAACCTGGGTTTATGAAGCGAAAAACGTACGGGATTTTGCGTTTGTCACGTCCCGTCGCTTAGTTTGGGATGCCATGCGCGTCAAAGAGGGCATTGAAGGCCATGCGCCTATGGCCATGTCGTACTATGGCCCCGAAGCCTATCCGCTCTACCGCCCTTATTCCACAAAAGTGGTAGCGCATACGCTTAAAGTGTATTCTAAGCATACTTTTCCTTATCCGTATCCGGTTGCGATTTCGGTGGAAGCGTCCAACGGTATGGAGTATCCCATGATCTGCTTCAATTATGGGCGAGCGGATAAAGACGGTACTTATTCCGAGGCGACTAAATACGGCATGATCAGCGTAATCATCCATGAAGTGGGGCATAATTTTTTCCCCATGATTGTCAACTCCGACGAAAGGCAATGGACCTGGATGGACGAAGGACTTAATACCTTTTGCCAATTTCTAGCTGAGCAAGAGTGGGACAAAGACTATCCCTCGCGTCGGGGGCCTGCGCATAAGATAGTCGATTACATGAAGCTTCCTAAAGAGCAACTCGAACCGATCATGACCAATTCCGAAAACATTGTGGAGTTCGGCCCTAACGCGTACGCCAAACCTGCAACCGCGCTCAATATCCTGCGGGAGACGGTGATGGGCCGGGAATTGTTCGACTACGCCTTCAAAGAATACGCCCGGCGTTGGGCCTTCAAGCATCCCACGCCCGCTGATTTCTTCCGGACCCTGGAAGATGCCTCGGCGGTGGACCTCGATTGGTTTTGGCGGGGTTGGTTTTTCAGCATAGATCCGGTCGATATTTCCCTCGACGATGTGCAGCATTTCCAACCCATGGGCAATTTGCAGGATGCGCAAACAACGGCGAAGGCTGCCTTTGAGAACGATCTGAACACCGTATCGCGCCAACGTAACATCGATGAAGGGGTAAACTTTGCCGTCGAAGCGGATACCGCTCTGCAGGATTTTTATAACAAGTGGGATCGCTTCGAAATTGCTGAGGAAGACAAGCGGGCATTTAAACAATATTATGAGTCATTGTCGTCTGACGAAAAAGCTCTATATGATGGCAAATATCATTTCTATCAATTGAAATTTTCTAACAAGGGCGGTTTGGTGATGCCAATTATTTTGCAGTGGACGTTTGCCGATGGTACTACCGAAATCGAACGTATTCCGGCTTACATCTGGCGCAAAAACGAGAGTGAGGTGACGAAAGTCTTTGCAAAAACCAAGGAAGTAACCGCCGTGTTGGTTGACCCCCTGCGGGAAACAGGAGATATCGATGAAGGAAACAACGCCTGGCCACGCACACACACGCCTACGCGGTTCCAATTGTTCAAGCAGCAGCAAGGTCCTGCGCGCGGCGCTTCCACGGGGCCTAATCCTATGCAACGCGCAAAGAGGAGTGGACAATGATTGCGGAACAGCGCTTACGCGATTTTACGGTTAAGGTATTCAAAGCCATCGGCTGTTCCGACACCGATGCGGATTTGGCTGCGGATGTGCTGCTTGCGGCCGACCTACGAGGTATTGACTCACACGGGGTTGCCCGGCTCAGTGGCTACGTACGGCTATGGGAAAGCGGACGCCTCAACCCTAAGCCCCGGGTCCGCGTAGTACACGAAACCCCCACAACGGCAACGGTCGACGGTGACGGCGGGTTAGGACTTGTCACTGCGCCCTTTGCGATGGACATTGCCATCGAAAAGGCACGGCAATTTGGCTCGGGCTGGGTGGCCATCCGCAACTCTAACCATTTTGGCATTGCCGGCTATCATGCACTCAAAGCGGTAGCGCAAGAGATGATCGGCTATGCCCTCACCAATGCAAGCCCGTTGGTTGCTCCTACCTTTTCATCCGAACGGCTGTTGGGAACCAATCCCATCTGTTATGCGTTCCCGGCGGGCAGTTACCCCCCGGTAGTGGTGGATATGGCTACCTCTGCCGCTGCAAATGGTAAGCTGGAAATCGCCGAACGTGCAGGTAAACGGATCCCCGACGGATGGGTACTTGATGTGGAAGGACAACCCACCACCGATGCGACGGCCGTCAAAAAAGGCGGGGCTCTGCTTCCGTTGGGAAGCGATCGCGATCACGGTAGCCACAAAGGCTTTGGTCTTTCTGCCATTGTTGATATTCTCTCGGGTGTCTTGTCAGGAGCCAATTATGGGCCATGGGTACCCCCATTTGTGGCTTATCTTCAACCCGTGGCAGGCCAACCGGGGCAGGGTATCGGTCATTTTGTGGGCGCCATGCGCGTGGATGGATTTCGCCCTGTCGCCGACTTTAAAGCTAACATGGATCAGTGGATCACACGGTTCAAACACGCCAAGCGTGTTGATGAACGGCAGTCGGTCATCATCCCAGGAGAGCCGGAATACGAAGCCGCCCTGGATCGGCAAAAAAATGGCATTCCACTGGTCGAAGCCGTGCAAGAGGATCTGAACAAACTGGCTTCAAAATTGGGTGTCGATTTGCTCTGATTCTGTCGGGTAGCTGGTGTGTTCTATCCTGTTGTTTATCAATGAATTGGATTGTTTTTGTTTGCGAATTGAGATGCAAAATGCTGGCAAACCTTTTGCTACCCCTGATAAAAATTTGCTCCTCTGATCTTCACGATGCCGAGGTTTTTATATAAGTTTGCGTCCGATGGATATGTTCGATGACTTATTGACGAGCTATCTGGAAAAGACCTGCGATGCGGAACCTGCGCTGTTGCAGCATATCCATAGGGAAACCTATGTAAAGGAAACAAAGCCTCATATGCTGTCAGGCCACTACCAAGGCAGGTTGCTGGCCTTTTTAAGTAAGCTGGTATCGCCTCACCGGATTCTGGAAATCGGCACGTTTACAGGATACGCGACCTTATGCCTCGCGGAAGGCCTTGCTCCTGGGGGTGAAATCCATACGATCGACAACAACATAGAACTGGAAGATCGGGTGCGGGGTTACTTCGGTGCGTCTGAGTGGCACCATGCGATTAATTACCACATTGGTGATGCAGTAACTATCATTCCTCAACTGGAAGGACCGTTTGATTTGGCCTTCGTAGATGCCGATAAAAAGAATAATGGTCGTTATTATGAGCTGGCACTCGAAAAAATGCGAAAGGGGGGGGTGATCATCATCGATAACGTACTATGGAAAGGAAAAGTGATAGCTGATGCCACCGATTCCCAAACCCTACAGATTGCTGCCCTGAACAAGCAGCTGACGACCGATAATCGTGTTGATAAATTGATTCTTCCCATTCGGGATGGAGTGTACTTGTTGCGTAAGCGATGAGAAATTAACCATTGACGCATGAAGAGAATAACTAACACTGTGTTCATTGCCTTATTCCTTACCCTTAGCTTAGTAGCGGGAAATGCCTTCCAATTACGGGCTCAAAAGCAATTACCTGAAACGTATATTGAACAATATAAAGAGGCTGCTTTACATTATATGGAGGAATATGGCTGCCCCGCAAGCATCATTTTAGCCATCGCCATGCATGAGAGCGCATACGGGACCAGCCGCGTTGCACGGCATCTTAATAATCATTTTGGCATCAAAGGCCCAAACAATAGCAAGATAATCCGTTCGGCGTATAAGGGATATGATTCTGTGGAGGAATCCTTTGCCGATTTTATTGCATTTTTGAAACGGCGAAAGGAAACCGAGCAGCTATTTGAGCGGTATCAACCTCATGAATATCAAAAATGGATACAAGGAATTGCCCGTTCAGGGTACGCTCACAGTACCTCCTGGTCGTCCAAAGTAATCGGGATCATTCAGAAGTATAACCTTCATGAGTTAGACATGAAGCCTGAGGAAGGTACGGCTGTGGCCGCGCTGGATGAACCGGATAACGCCGAACTGTATACAGTGAAACAGGGCGATACACTCTATGACATTGCTCGGAAATATGGCACGACTGTACAGGAATTAAAACGTAACAACGGCCTTACCCATTCACGGTTGCGCATTGGACAACAATTGATCCTATAGATGAGAAGATATTTTTACGCTTTGTTGATTGCGGCATTGTGTTCGTCCTGCTTATCCAAGCAAGATGTGCTTCAGGATCCCCGGGTAACCAAGCGACCCGTGCCGATACAAAAGCCGGGTGAGCAAAATCGCCAAAACCCGCGTCCCTCTACTTCGTATCCAAGCACATCGGGATTGGAGTACATTGAGCGCTACAAAGGCATTGCCGTCGAAGAGATGGAGCGTTACGGAATACCAGCGAGCATCAAATTGGCCCAGGCGCTTCTCGAATCGGGAAACGGCAACAGTGCGTTGGCGCGACAGGCAAATAATCACTTCGGCATCAAATGTACGCCCGAATGGTCGGGTAAAAAAACGTATCAGGACGATGATCATCGTGACGATTGCTTCCGTGTATATAGCCGGCCGGAAGATTCTTTCAAGGATCATTCCCAGTTCCTCCTGCGAAAGCGTTATGCGGCACTCTTCGAATTGGATAAGGACGACTACAAAGGGTGGGCTAAAGGACTTAAGTCGGCCGGTTACGCGACCAATCCCCGCTATGCGGATATGCTGGTGGAGATAATCGAGCGCTATCAATTGTATCAATATGACCGGGGCGAGAGCCGGACCGAAAAAGTCAAAAGGGAGGAATTGGTCCAAACGGAGATGGTTGAAAATAAACCGGAGGAAGCTGAGATTGCTCAAGCCAAAGCGCCTGTCCGAATCGAGATCCACGAGGTGAAGCAAGGGGATACGTTGGCCGCCATTGCCCGTAAATATGGAATGTCTACCAGTGAATTGAAGGATTTAAATGGGTTGAAAACCGAGTCTCTTTTTATAGGCCAGCTTATTCTGATATCACCGTAGCGCTCGATATTGCAAATTGATGTTAAATTTTTCGTCAACTGCAAACTTAGCTGTAGTTTTAGGGCGGTGAATTATATAAATCGTTTTTTTGTTGGACTGCTTTTTCTCAGTATCCAATTTTGTGGTGATGCGCTGGCGCAGACAGCTGTACAGGGAATCGTGTTTGACAGGCATACCAAACAACGTATTTCACAGGTATATGTGTATAATACAGCCAATGACGACGGCGGATACAACAACACGCGGGGCGAGTTTTCGATTCAAGCTTCTCCCGGAGATATTTTAATTGCGGCGGCCAAAGGTTACTATCCGGATACGCTCATTGTTTCCAATAAAAGTGTGGTGTTGTTCAACATGGAGCGGTCTTCCATCTGGTTGGATGAGGTTTCGGTTATTGCCAGGCGTAGTCCTGAAGAGCGGTTGGAAGAAAACAAGCGTGAATACAGCACGGCCTATAGCAAGGGAAATGCGGGATCTATCTTTTCTGTAGGGCCGACGGGAGCCGGGGTTAGCATTGATGCATTGTATAAGTTGATTAGCCGTGAAGGCAAGAATTCGCGAAGGTTACAGGAAATCATCGAGCAAGACTACCGGGAATCGGTTATTGATTATCGATTTACGCCTGATTTGGTGAGTAAGGTGACGGGCTTAACCGGTGCAACGTTGGCTGATTTTATGCGGCAATACCGCCCCTCATATTATTTTATTTTAAGTGCCAACGATTACAATTTAGCTTTTTATATCCGTTCATCGCTGGCGCAATATCGACAGAATCCAGCTGCGCGTAGGCTTCCTCCGTTTCCGCAAACGGATAAATAAAATTACTTAAAGAAAAAAACAGCACGATATTTGTTAATTTAGCAGCAGATATGAAACGACAGTTTTACTCCTTGCTCGCATTGTTGCTTTTTGGCATTTCAATTGGCCGCGCACAAATCTATGATTTAGATGAGTTACGTTATCGACCGGATTCCAATAGCCTTAAAGTTGAAAAAGCTGAACCGGGGATACGTCCGGTTAAATTACCGATGTCTAACTTGGATTTGAAGGTGATTTATTGGCGTCATTGGTCATCCTTTGGTATCAATGCTAATCAGGCGTCTTTTAGTGAAAACTGGACGGGTGGCGGGGTCAACTCGATTTCGGTGGGGTTGCTCGTAAACCATAAATCCGATTACACACGCAATAATACCAATTTCGTTACCGAATTGATGTTGCAATACGGGAAGCAGAAAAATAAAGACCAACTACCACGCAAAAACAATGACCGAATTTTCTGGGACAATAAGCTTTCCGTGAAAGTTTCGCAACATTGGTCACTGTTTACCTCGCTAACCTACGAAAGCCAGTTTGATATCGGTAATAGTTATGGAAAAAGTAGTGATGGAAGAGACAGCATCACGGGCATTATATCCAATTTTATGGCTCCGGGATACCTAACGGAATCGTTCGGTATCGAATATAAGCCGGATAATACATTTTCTTTACGGATCGGCACAGGTACCGCGCGGCAAACATTTATTATGGACGACCGATTATTGCCTACGGATGAAACCGGTCCGAGATTTGGTGTGGAGCCCGGAAAACGTTTTCGGAATGATCTCGCATTTCAGCTGACGGCTTTTCTTGATCGCAACATCGGACATAATCTCAATCTCAAAAGTCGTTATAATATGTTTGCGAATTATAACGAATTGACGGACCCGTCCCACCGGTTGGACGCTACACTGACGGCTTCGGTTACCCGTTTGATCAATGTAACCTTGAGTGGTATTCTATTGTATGATAGTCGATTGGATGAATCAATACAGACCAGTCAAACATTGGCATTGGGGCTTTTGTACAAAATTCCTAGGTAGCTATGGCTAACAGAGGTTTTTGTGCGAGCGCTGTGGGGCCGATTTTACTGGCGATATCAGTGATTTCAGCATGTACCGCCAATCGCTACACCAAAACGAACAAACAATATAAACAGCAACTGAAAGCGATTACCAAGCAAATGCAAGCACCCTTGCCATTTGCCACCCCACGTCTTACCGTGGCATATGATTCGGCTGGAATACCCATAACATCCGAGATTCCACAAGCCAAGCGTGAAGTGCGGCAGGTGGCATCCATCCATTTTAATCTACGTAAGCCCAACTATGTAATCATCCATCATACGGCACAGGACAGCGTCGAACAAACGCTGCATACATTCACCGTATCCCATTCGCAGGTAAGTGCCCATTATGTTGTTGGCCGTGACGGAGAGGTGTATCAGATGCTCAGTGATTATGTGCGTGGATGGCATGCAGGTGCGGGCAAATGGGGATCCGTGACCGATTTAAATTCGGTTTCGCTCGGAATCGAATTGGATAACAATGGGCATGAGCCCTTTACCGAACCGCAGATTTATAGTTTACTGAATCTTTTGGACACCTTAAAGCTGCGCTATAATATTCCTTCCGCAAATTTCATCGCCCATTCGGATATTGCACCGTCCCGCAAAGTGGATCCCAGTGCTTTTTTCCCTTGGAAGCGTCTGGCCGAACGCGGCTTTGGGCTTTGGCCGGATGAGGTATTGCCGACGCCTCCTGACAATTTTAATCCCGAAGATGCGTTGCGCATCATCGGGTATGATACCCGCAATTTGGAGGCCGCGATAAAAGCGTTTAAACTGCATTATATACAACACGATATGAGCGCGACATTGACGGAATATGACGTCAGTGTATTGTACAATCTGTATCAAAAACAGTAGCCGTTTACAATTTGGGTTGCAGCGTAGAAGTGGCGGTTTGCTGATTTGAACGAGTCCCCTGAAGAAGCAAGGAGAAGAGAACCACACCGGCGCATCCAACCAGATTGAGCCAAAGGAAGGCCATCGAGTCGAACCACCATAAGGCCACTACCATGATTTCCGTAAGAATGGCTGCCCACAATACGGCTTTGCCCCCCGCCCGTTTTACATAGAACGCGACTACAAAAATCCCCAATATAGTTCCGTAAAATAATGAGCCGAGAATATTGACCGCTTCCAATAAGTTGCCCAGTTTGCTGGCGTAAAGCGCGATTATAATGCAAAATATCCCCCACATAAGGGTGAATGCGCGCGATGCAGACAGGTATCCCCGTTCACTGCCTGTTTTACTGACAAAGCGTTTGTAGATATCAATAACGGTGGTGGATGCGAGTGAGTTGATAGCGCTGGACGTGGCACCCATGGACGCCATGAAAACGATGGCGACTAACAATCCGATCAGCCCCTTGGGAAAATTTTCGGTAACGAAAGACAGAAAGATGTAATTGTTGTCATTCGTATCGGCCAGGGCATCATTTTGCTGCATTAGACTTACCAGATCCTGCCTTACCTGCTTTGCGCGTTCGTCGGCATGATGCAGTTGATTGCGGATATCGGCAATCGCAGCGTCATTATCGTTATCAAGCGCCTGCGTCAGCCGGTGTATTTGCTGTCGCTTTTCTTCAAAAATCGCCTGGTGTTCGATTTCGAGTTGCTTTACCTGATCCGCATATTTGCTGTCTTCGATTTTATGGAGTTCATATTTGTTGAAAAATATCGGGGGACTGTTATACTGATAAAAGGCGAACACCAAAATACCGATAAGCAGTATGGCAAACTGCATGGGCACTTTCAGCAGTCCGTTCATCAAGAGGCCGATACGGCTATCGCTCACAGATGAGCCTGTTAGATAGCGGCCGACTTGACTTTGATCTGTGCCGAAATAAGAAAGCTGCAAAAAAAAGCCGCCGATGAGCCCGCTCCATAACGTGTACTGGTTATTCCAGTCGAACGAAAGATCGATGGCGTTGGCTTTGCCCGATTTACCGGCAATGTGGAGGGCCTTGACCAACCCAATGTCGTCTGGAAGCATATAAACAACCAGTATGCCGGCTGTGAGCAGTCCGCCAAAAATGATCGCCATTTGAAGAAGCTGTGTGTAGGATACGGCTTTCGTACCGCCATAAACAGTATACAACACAACAAGCGTACCCATGAAAAGCGTGGTATAGACTACGTCGATCTGCAAAATACTGGACAGGATGATTGCCGGAGCGTAGATGGTTATACCGGTGGAAAGGCCACGCTGGATAAGGAAGAGCAGTGCGGTAAACGCACGGGTGCGCACGTCAAATCGTTTTTCCAGAAATTCATAGGCGGTAAAGACACGCAGGCGGTGAAATATGGGAACAAATGAAATGCTAAGCACAATCATGGCCAGCGGTAGGCCAAAATAGAATTGGACAAAACTCATGCCTGAGGTATACGCAAGCCCCGGCGCTGAAAGAAAGGTAATGGCGCTGGCTTGTGTGGCCATCACAGATAAACCGACATGATACCACGACAACGACTTATTGCCCAACAGATATCCATCAATATCGCGGATGCCTTTGCTTTTGTATACCCCGTAAACGACGATCAACAAAAGCGTACAAAACAACACCACCCAATCTGTCGTACTCATCCGAAATACTTCGTGAATAAGTAAAATAGAAGGATTAGCACCAGCAACCAGAGCACGACAATCCAGTAGAAACGCTGCCAGTTGCGGATGAAGGGAGGAAGTCCCTTATCGGTCATGCGCTCGCCCTTTGAGCAGGTTGCCTACGAAAAAGCCAGCAAGCGCCAGTCCGACAACGATACCAAGGATGGTGCCGAGAAAATTTTCTTGTATAAAGCCTCCCGTAAGACCGCCGAATACGGCACCCAGCAAATAAAAGTAACCGTTGATGTTTTTTTCCTCAGAATGCGGTTCGATGTGTTTCTCCATGTTCTTACTCGTTTAATCAATTGGATTTTGCCAGCAAATTTACGAATAATCTATATGCACCGGGTACGCCAGCGGGCAATTGCCTGAAAAAAGCAAGGGATGTATAAACAAAGTTACCTTTTCCGTATGGCGCCACCAACAGGGATCCGGTGTTGGGGGCCTCCCCGGGGTCGGCCATGCGGAGTGGTTGGTCATACCGATGGTCTGCGTCACCAACAAAATACAGACCGCGCTCTTGAATCCAACCGTTGAAATCAGCCGCTGTAATTTTGTTTGGATAGTTCAGTATCCGACTGTCGGCGTTCAATATTGTCACAGGGGCGGTTTCATCGGTCACCCTGCTCCGGCTTAAGGTCAGTGGGTAAGGGCCAAGATCGGAAGGAAGTGATCCGCTGCTCACGTTATATTGTACGAGCAATGTACCCCCGTTTTTAACATAAGCCATCAAATGCGGTTGCATATAACGCATACGTTCGTTTACATTGTATAAACGCACACCGGTTACGATTGCGTCATATTGTGATAGATTGCCTGCAAGGACATCCTGTTCGTTCAGGATATCCACACGTAAACCGATTTCGCGCAATGCCTGTGGAATTAGGTCGCCTGCACCCGGTAAATAGCCAATGCGTGTCGCCGAAACGCCGGTTTCCACTTTACTTAAGCGGGCAGTGGCGGGCGGGAACCAGGTGATTTTGGGAATATGCTCGTGCGAAATGGCGCGCATGGCACAGGCCGCTTCGATTGAATCGGGGTATTGGAATACAATGCTCAACGAATCGGAAAGAGATGCTTTATCGGCCGGATAAATCGTGAATCTCGAAGTAATTTCCTCTGATTTTGCGGAAAACTCCAGCGGTACTTGTTCGGGCTCCACCCGCCAACCTTTGGGCAGACGGATCATGGCAGTGGCCGAGATTCGATCCTGAGTGTGCCCGGTAAAGACCACCTCAACCGTTTTGGGTTCACTGCCGTTAAATATGAATGCCTTTTGTCCGAGGGTTGCCGTTATCTGTGGAGTGACGGTTAGGGGTTCGTATACCTCTCCCCGCACGGGATGGACGTACTTGTAGACGACCGGACGCTCCACGTTGAGTTCCTGGCCATTGACACGCAAGGAGATGGAGACCTTGGGTACATCGGAATTGGTAGGGCGGCCAATATTTTCTTGATGATTCACTACAAAACTTCCCAAGCTATGTGGGCTACGAAGCCAGTACGGTTGTGTTGTGCCCTTGGCTGCAACGATAGAAGACTGCTCGTAGGGTTCATTGAAAGTCAACGTTGTATTTCCAATGGATACCTCCACATCGGGGCGCCGCACGATATACGTTGTGTTGACAGGAATTTGCTCGCCGATAGCATATTTGGCTTGGGGAGCGTAGCTTTCAAACCAAATTCCTCCACAAGCAATGATCAGGTCTGTTATTTCTGCGGCTTTTTGTTTTTTCCAGTACGCATCTTTTACCTTTTCCACTTCCCCGAGAAGGGCAATAAGCCCGTTGATCGACTTCTCGGGATGTTCATCATCGAAATCGCTGTAGATGGTCGAAATCATGTGCGAAATATGTTCGCCAGCACTTACCCGCTTCCAGGACGTTTCGATTTCATCAAATAATTCGTCTTTTGGGGCCTCCCCTGCTAACATTTCAAAGCGTTCGATGCTATTACCTCGTTGCCGGGCAGATCCGAAACCCTGGCTTTTGTGTTTAGACCGGCTTTCTGCGGCGATTTCACCATACGATTCGCCGAGAAAAGCATTGTATTCGCCGATGTTTATCAGCAAATTTGCCGAAGAGGGTTGAGAACCCTGAAAGAAGTTGGATGTATTCCAAAGTAGCCGCTTTGCTTGCCACACAGAAACATGAGCAAGCTGCTCGGGAAATCGGTTGGGGTCTGCGGCGGCTTTAAAGGCCTCGATGGCCAATAAGGCAGATGCTTGATGATGCCCATGACCAGCCCGCTCGTCGGGCGGAAAGCGGGTGATGATTACATCGGGTCGGAAATTTCGGATGGTCCATACGGCATCCGCAAGGATATTCTCGCGGCCCCAAAATTGAAATGTTTCATTCCATGTTTTTGAAAACCCAAAGTCGAGCGCCCGTGAAAAAAATTGTTCCCCTCCGTCGACACTACGCGCAGCCAAAAGTTCTTGGGTACGGATGAGGCCAAGTTCTTCGGCTTGTTCCGTTCCAATAAGGTTTTGACCGCCGTCGCCACGGGTTAACGAGAGATAGCCCGTCCGATATTGCTTTTCTTTGGCTAACCAAGCGATTAGCCGGGTGTTTTCATCGTCGGGATGGGCTGCAAGGTATAATACCGAACCCAAGATGTTTAGCTTCTTGATGGCTTGTTTGATTTCGCCAGCGTGCTTCGGTTTCTGCGTTTGAGAGATTGCGAAAGATGTGATAAGAAAAAGCGGGAGGAAAAAGGCAATACGTCTTATGTTCATGCGAAAAGGGTTTGTTCTTTAACGGCTTCATGGAACCCCTATTTTGAAGCTTTCATTCGCCTCGGCTTTGCGAGTTTTTATGGGTTTAAAGATAAGATTTGTGGGGAACAAAACAAAAGCCGTCCCGGTGTACACCGGGACGGCTTTTGCAAATTAACAATTAAAAAATCATTTAAATCTTAAAACGGCCCTTTCAGCAATACCTCTAGATGGACATCGCAGTAATCGAGAATACGAACCCAGCCTTAAGAAGTTAACCTTTAACAACGGTAAAGTTACAAAAACACTGGCAATATTGGCTGGCTGTAAAGGTGCAAGTTTTCCACAAATGGGTGGTTTTGAACATTGTTACGCCTTGTCAATCGATCCGAGTACACGCTTCATAAAGGTATTTAATGCCTCTTTCCGCTCAACTCCGCTTTTTACTAACTTATCTACTTCGATGGCTCCGTACATATTCGAAATCAGCTCGCCAATTACATCCAATTCTTCGTCCTTTAACGAAGGTACTTCGGTAAGCGCCTCGAGCGTCTCAATGGCTTCCAGGACATAGTCGGAATCGTTTTGTTCGATGAATTCGACCAGGTGCTTAATTATGGGTAACTTCATTCAACAGTTCAATTAGCGGGTCAAATTTGTTTGTTTGGACCTGATTTACCAATCGACCGCTTTTAAACGCGGCGAAGGTGGGGAGGTTGCTGACATTGGCCAACTGCCTTGATTGAGGAAACCGCTCTGCATCCGCTATGACGAAAGAGATTTGCTCATTTTCCGAAGCCAGTTTTTTAAACTTTGGTTTCATGATTTTACAATTGCCACACCATGTCGCTGAATACTGGACCAATACTACCTCGTTGTTTTTTACAATATCTGAAAGGTTGTCGTTTTCTAATTCTTGTAGCATAATAGTTTTCCTTTTTAATTAAGGTAGTCCCCTTAGAGGGGCACTACCGCGTTTGAATATGCTTAGCTAAGCGAAACTTGGCTAGCCAGATAGCTAGCGACACCATCACGCGTGGCGTGCATAGCGTCTTTACCTTCCTCCCAATTAGCAGGGCATACTTCACCGAATTTTTGTACATGCGCGTAAGCATCGATCAACCGGAGATATTCCTTTACGTTGCGGCCTACAGGCATGTCGTTTACGCTTTCGTGAAATACCTTACCATCTTCATCAATGAGATAAGTAGCGCGGAAAGTCACATTTGAACCTTCAAACAAATATCCGAATTCTTCACTCTCCTTTTCTTCGCCTTCCAATATGCCCAGTACGCGGGATAAGTTGCGGTTTGTGTCGGCCAAAATGGGATAAGTCACCCCTTCAATACCGCCGTTGTCCTTTGCCGTATTTAACCAAGCGAAATGCACTTCATTGGTATCGCACGACGCGCCGATTACGACGGTATTACGTTTTTCAAATTCAGGTAAAGCTTCCTGAAATGCGTGGAGCTCAGTGGGACATACAAACGTAAAGTCCTTTGGATACCAAAACAGCAATACTTTTTTTCCTTTTTGGGTAGCTTCTTCAAAAATGTTGATAGACAAGTAATCACCAAGGTAATCAATTGCATCAACCGTAATGTTCGGGAATTTTTTTCCTGTTAAACTCATGACTATCTGTTTATTTTTTTCGACTGCAAAGATACGGTTTATCTCCATGGGTAATTATCGTTTTTGTCAATGGCTTATATATCTTGTCTATTATATGCGTTACCCCTTGTTTCGCCACTCAACTCCAAATGGATGCCAATTTTATCCGAATCCAAATATTAGATATTTAGAGATTAATAAATGTTTAATTGGGTATTTTCCCCTATGAAGTCCCTATAAAACCCCTATTATATACCTATGATATTATATTGATGAGGAGAATCGTTGGTCAGTCGTTGTTATATGAGACAGTAAGAATTGCAGGGCGTATCCAATAAAGAAAGCTTCGCTAATAAAGAATTACCATTGTCTATATAAAATTGTATTTTTGCCACGAGAATAGCTCGGCCCTGTAGTTCAATGGATAGAATAGAAGTTTCCTAAACTTTAGATATGGGTTCGATTCCCGTCGGGGCTACATAAAGAAACCGCCACTGGTAAATAGGGGCGGTTTCTTTCCTTTATGTCGGAACCCGACTATTTCTATTTTTGACGGCTTTCATAGCGTTTTGTGCAATCTTTTTTTGCATGGGCCATCGTGTTTAACAATTCTTCGGTTGATTGGTTTAAGTTGAGATTAATATTTTGAACGCAAATCTCGGTATATCCTTCTTGCCAGGAATAGGATTCGGTCTCGACTTTTTTAAGGATGAAATTATTATTTATGCCTGATACCATATAATTTTTCTGGAAATGTCCTTTATCGGGGAATTGGGTAATAATTTCATATCCTTCTTTGGTTTCGTGAATATCGACTATCTGGTTGCCCCCGTCTTCGGAAAAATTGGTGGATTTTAATGCGAAGTGATAATGATTTTTTTCATTTCCTATAAATATCAACAATTCATCTCCCAAGTAACGGTTGAGACTTACAATTTTGTCATCGATACCATCTTTATTTACATCAAATGTTTTGATAAAGTAGTTTATATTTTCGATGTATTGGTCTAAAGAGATATCTTTTTGGCCTTCCATTGCAACAGCGGTCTTTTTGACAAATAACGTATCTTTTCTTCCTTCGATAAAATAATAATTGATCTGCTCTCCTCCGGAAGAGCGGATCACCTGGATTGAGTCGATGATAACATTGTCTTTGCTGACCATTAGAAACCTGGATATCGCATCCGGCCTTTTTTCCAGTTTGAAAAAACCGTCTTTGTTTGTATACGTTTTATTGCTGGGATCATCCTGCTCAAAAACCGCTACATTGGCGAGCGGTGTATTCGACTGAAAGATATAACCTTCATAATGTCTGAATTTATGCGGAGCACAATTGCACATGCCTGATAACAGCGCTGATAGTAGGATTATAAATTTCATTTTTGTGCCTAACTGTATGACGGTAAAAGCATGAAATTAAAAAAAGAATCTTGCCATACAAAGATTTGTATCTTTTAAGGGCATCTCCTTAAATTTCTCCGCCTTTTTTCTTTTGTTTGTTGTCTTTCGGAGAATTGGCTATTGATGCTGATATTTCAAGGTGGTTCACCGTTTTGTTGTAACGTCATGTTTTAATCCTTATGCATACACAATCCATCAAGCTCATGGTCTCACCTTCCATAGGGGAGGTGTCGGGAATTTATGTCGCTCCGGAGGAACCGCGATGCATCCTGACATTGGCTCATGGGGCCGGAGCGGGCATGAGCCATCCGTTTATGGAGGCATTAGCCGATTCGCTGGCGCCCCTGGCCATTGCCACGCTGCGATTCAATTTTCCCTTTTCCGAACATGGCAAGGCGAGACCGGATCCGCCGGCGGCCGCACAAGCTACTATTGCTGCCGCAATCGCCAAGGCACACGAACTGCATCCAGACCTACCTTTGTTTGTCTCCGGCAAATCTTTCGGTGGGAGAATGAGCTCCCAGTACCTTGCATCCAATCCGGATAGCATTGCCAAAGGGGTGATTTTCTACGGCTTTCCGTTACATCCTGCAGGGAAGCCAGCGACCGATCGTTCCGATCACCTTCGATCACTGAAAATTCCTATGCTATTTTTGCAGGGCACGAAAGATGCACTGGCAACCTGGGCGCTGATCGAAGCGGTATGTCAGTCGCTGCCGGCTGCATCATTGGTCAAATTGGAGGGAGTAGATCACTCTTTCAAAGCCGGAAGAGCCGGCGTAATATCGCTGTTGGCAAGCGAGACTAGGCAATGGATGGATCGTCATGAGAAAATATAGGTAGGTTTTGAGACGATGTGTTTATAATATACGGTTTAAATTCATTTTATTTGTGGCCTGTATACACGATCATTATAAATCGCGATTTTACCAGTTAACCATGAAGACCATATTAGGCTACCTTGCTCTGTTTCTGTTCACGGCTTACGGCTGTACAAATAACCAGTCTGCCCGTCAGCAAAAGGAATCCATTGCTATCGTCAACCCGGTATTGCCCGGTGATCACCCCGACCCGACCGTTATCAAGATCGGTGATACCTACTGGGCGTCCGCAACCTCGAACGAGTGGGCTCCGCTGTTTCCGATTTACAGGTCGACCGATCTGATCAACTGGGAGTTGGTATCTTATGCATTTGCCGATTTACCCCAATGGGCCAGAAATAACTTCTGGGCGCCTGAACTGGCCTATGATGAGGCGCAAAACAAGGTGTATTTGTATTACACAGCCCGCGACAAATCGACCGGGCGTCTCGCGGTCGCCGTCGCCAGTGCATCGTCTCCGGAGGGGCCATATACCGATCATGGGCCATTGGTGAGTCAAGAGCTCGGTTCCATCGACGCGTTCGAAGTAAAGGACGATGACGGCAAGATTTATTTGCTTTGGAAAGAGGATGGCAACAGCAAAGGTCAGCCAACTCCTATGTGGGCACAGGAAATCAATTCCGAGCGAACGGCATTACAGGGTGACAAACATCAGTTATTTACCAATGACAGCGAATGGGAAGGCCGCTTGGTCGAAGGGATCAGTGTGTTCAGGCACAATGACTATTACTATGCTACTTATTCAGCAGGTGCCTGCTGCGAGGTTACCTGTAATTACAAAACGGGCGTAGCGCGTGCGAAGCAACTGCTGGGCCCCTGGGAAAAGTACGATAAAAACCCCGTCTTGGTAGACAATGATCATTGGAAATGTGCTGGCCATGGAACGGTAGTGGAACGGGATGGTAATTTCTATTATTTGTATCATGCTTATAATCAGGCGGGCAGTGTCTATGTGGGCCGGGAGGGGGTCTTGGAAAAGATTAACTGGACGCCAGATGGGTGGCCGGTATTTGCCAACAATGCCCGCTATGATAGAGATCCGGCATCATCAGACTACCGTGATGATTTCTCCACCATGGAGCCTGTATGGCGCTGGCGGGTCAATCAGCCCGCAGAGTATACCGTGGGTGATCGCGGACTGTTCCTAACGGCATCACGAGCGAATGACGGAATCGGTTCGTTGCTGGTGCAACCCATCACGTCTATTAATTATGAGGTGACGGCACGTCTGGACGCAAAGACTACCGATGATCAATCCGGTGCTTCTGTTACAATGGTCGGTGGTGCCAACAACCGCTTCGGCGCCCCCATTGCGGGCATTGGCATCGGTGTGTTCGGGAAAGAGGTCCGGGTTTGGCGAATTGCGAAAGATGATGTGCAACTCCTGCAAGCGTTTCCTCTTACCGCGGAAGCAGATAGCGTGACCTTAAAGATGGCTGTTTCAGACGGCCATATGGTTGACTTTTCCTGGAATGAGGGAAAAGAATGGCAAACGGGCCTGCAAAATTACGACGCTGCTTCGCTGGTGCCCTGGGGCATGGGTTTCAGGGTTGGCCTGGCCGCGACGGGTGATGGTAAGTCGATCAATATCGGTCAGTTTGAAATCAGAAATTCACAGGCATCGCCGTCCACGAAGCCGTAATGGGGACTGCAATCACCGCAAAAATTTAAAGCTCAAAATAGGTCTTCGCGTTGTAATAACAGATATCCTGGATGATTTTTCCGGTCCATCCGATATCCATCGGCAGCAATCCTTTTTCAATGTCTTCGGCAAACAAGTTACAGAGCAGCCGCCTGAAGTATTCGTGACGTGAATAAGAAAGGAAACTGCGAGAATCAGTCAACATGCCTACAAAACAACTGATAAGACCGATGTTTGATAAGGTGTTCATCTGCTGTGTCATGCCATCCAGCTGATCTAAAAACCACCATCCGGAACCGAATTGGACCTTGCCTTTTATTCCTTCGTCCTGGAAATTTCCCGTCATCGCTGCAAACACCGCATTGTCGGCAGGGTTAAGGTTATATATCACCGTCTTGGCAAGACGGTTTTCTATATCCAGGGCATTAAAAAACTGCTGCATCGCTTCGGCTTGTTGGAAGTCACCGATGGAATCATATCCGGTATCCGGCCCCAATTGGCTTAATTTGCGGGTGTTGGTGTTACGTAGAGGCCCCAAATGGAACTGCTGAACCCAATTTTTGTCATGGTATAGTTTGCACAGCTCGGTAAGCACCACATAGGTAAATGACTCTTCGTATTCCGCGGCGAGGCGGTCATTACCATTGAGCACTTGCTTGAATACCTCATCCAATGAAACGGGAGAAGTGCCCGCTCTCGGCAGGTGGTTCAGCCCGTGATCCGCGATGCGGCATCCGTGACGATGGAAATAGTAAAAGCGATTGGAAAGTGCATCCAATAAGGTGTCCAAATCTACAATGGCAATACCGCTGCTCACCTCAAGTTGTTGGATATATTGGCGATACAGATCACCCTTGCTCAACTGGAATGCTTTGTCTGGTCGAAAGGACGGAAGTACCTTGGTGTCGAATCCTGATTCTGCAATCGTACGGTGATGGGTGAGACTGTCGGTCGGATCGTCTGTTGTTCCGACCATTTCCACACGGAAATGCCGTAACAAGCCCTTTGGAGAAAACGCAGACGTCTGCAGCTGAACCAGGGTTTGATCAAAAATTGCATCCGCGTTTTCAGGACCTAGCAATTCCTCAATTCCAAACGGATTCTTCAGTTCCATGTGTGTCCAGTGGTATAAGGGATTGCGCAGGGTATACGGAACGGCCTCTGCCCATTTTCGGAATTTTTCGCGGTCGTCCGCCTGGCCTGTGATGTATGCTTCGGGGATTCCTAGTACACGTTGTGCCCGCCATTTATAGTGATCGCCAGCTAACCAGATATGGGTAATATTCCGGAAGTTCGCATCGGTGGCCACAGCATCCGGAGGGAGATGCGAATGGTAGTCAATAATGGGTAAGTCCTTGGCATAGTCGTGGTATAGGACCTGAGCCGTATCCGAAGGTAATAGGAAATTGTCATGAATAAAGTAGGCCATGTCTATTCAATTTCGTGTCCGTGTTTCGTTTTGGATTATTGTCCGAGGATGCCCAGTTCCAGTCCCCTTAGTTCGGCCAACCCCCGCAGACGACCGATTGCCGAATAGCCGGGGGCTGTCGTTTTTTCAAGGTCATCCAACATCTGGTGACCATGGTCCGGTCGGAAGGGTATTGCGACGGACCGCCGTTGATTTTCGGCAACTAATGCTTTCATGACGGCATACATATTGACATCACCGTCTAAGTGGTCGGCCTCAAAAAAGTTGCCTTGTCCGTCTTTCTTGACATTGCGAAGGTGAACGAAGTAAACACGCTCTTTTACGGCCTCAAAAATGGCCGGAATATCATTCGAAACACCCGCACCCAATGAGCCGGTACAGAAGCAAATGCCATTGAAGGGTTTATCCATTTCGCGGATGATATACAGCAAATCGTCCTTATTGCTGGCGATACGTGGTAGTCCTAAGATCGGATAAGGAGGATCATCTGGGTGGATCGTCATCCGGATTCCGTTTTCCTCACAGACATCAGCGATGGAGGAGAGAAACCAAATCAAGTTTTGGCGCAGGCCGTCAAAGCCGATGGCTGCGTATTCGCGTATGCTCTGGCGCAGTTCGTCCAGTTCGATGCTCCGTTCGCCGGGAATGCCCATCAGCACATTGATGCTTAATAACTCGATCTGTTCCGGCGTATAGGTTTCAAACCGTTTTTGGGCTTCTGCCTGTATGGCTTCGGGATAATCAGCCGCAGCTCCTTCCCGTTTTAAAATAAATAAATCAAAAGCCGCTAAATCATTCCAGTTAAAATACAAGGCCTTTGAACCGTCAGCCATTGTTAAGTCAAGCTGTGTTCGTGTCCAGTCCAGAACCGGCATAAAATTGTAACAGACGGTTTTGATCCCGGCTGCAGCTAAGTTACGGAGGCTCTGTCGGTAATTTTCTATATAGGTTTGTGCGTCTGCCCTTCGTGTCTTGATGGCTTCGTGCACGGGTACACTTTCTACTACGCTCCAAGTAAGTCCGGCAGCTTCGATCAACGACTTGCGCTCTTGGATATCCTCCAGTGGCCATACCGCACCGTGGGGAATATGGTGCAGTGCTGTCACAATTCCCGTTGCACCCGCTTGTTTAATGTCTTGCAATGATACGGTATCCGTGGGGCCGTACCACCGCCATGTTTGTTCAAGTTTTTTTATCATGGTGTTTTATTGGTTATCTGCTGTTATTGTCTACCGCAGCTTTTCTTTACGTGTTGCTGTTTCTTCACACCCCACTCCAGGCGTTGAAACCTCCATCTACCAAAATGGTTTCGCCGGAGATAAAGCCTGAGGCATCACTCAGTAAAAAGATCAGCGCACCGGTTAACTCTTCCGGGCTTCCCAGTCGGCCGTATGCCGTATTATTTACGAATCGCTGTGCTCGGGCCGTATAAGAACCATCGGCATTAGTAAGTAACGTACGGTTCTGCTCGGTGAGAAATACGCCGGGCGCAATGGCATTAACACGCACTTTGTCGCCGTATCGTTGTGCCAGCTCAACAGCCATCCATTTAGTATAACCTTCGATCGCACATTTGGCGAGGTTATAGCCCATGACTCGTGTAATGGCCTGCTGGGCAGCCAAGGATGATATATTCACGATGGATCCTTTGCCTTTTTCGGCGATGACCCGGCCAAAGACATGTGTAGGAATCACTGTTCCGAACAGGTTGAGTTCTACGGCCCGTTGGGTGTCGGCGATGTTGCTGTCGAATAAGTTCTGTTCTGGGCCGATGGTCGCCCCCGGAATATTACCTCCTGCTGCATTCACTAAGCAATCTATCGTTCCCCATGCGTCTATTATCTGATTTTTTGCTTGATGTACTGCTGATTCATCCAGTACATCCGTGATGATCGGTATTGCTTCACCTCCTTGTGCGCGGATGGCAGCTACACGGGCATCCGCTCGTTCCTTGTTACGGCCTAACACAGCTACCTTGGCTCCCGCTGCTGCCGTAGCCAGTGCAAAAGATTCGCCCAAAACGCCTGTGGCTCCTGTAATTACCACAACCTTGCCTGCCAAAGAAAACTGTTGTATTCCGTCCATACTACTTAAATAAGGTCTACATTGTAAATTTAATCTCCAATATTAGTTAAAAATGAGTTGAACCCGGTTACTTTTTTGACAAATATCTACGAAAACGTTGTAGCGCTTGGGACGGCAAAAAGAGTAAAAAACCTCGTTTACAAAAAATTAACAATTTTATTTTAAGATGTCGTTTTAAAGCGATACTTTTGCATCCCCAACATTGGAGAGGCTTATGTCTTGAAAAATAATTAATTACAAAAAATATAGATATGACTAAGGCAGAAATTATCGCAGAGATCGCTAACAAAACTGGGTTAGAGAAAGTAGATGTTCAGGAAACGGTTGAAGCTTTTTTTAAAGTAGTAAAGAATGCAATGGTTGGGGGTGAGAATGTCTACGTAAGAGGGTTCGGTAGTTTTGTAGTGAAAAAAAGGGCTGAAAAAACCGCTCGCAATATCTCAAAGAATACAGCCATCATTATTCCTGCACATTATGTGCCTACATTCAAACCCGCCAAAACATTTGTCGAGAAAGTAAAATCGGGTAACAAATAGGTTCTGCCTTAACGAAAAGTAATTAAGGGTGTCTGCCATGCAGGAGAAGACCAAACAAATCGTCACTATTACCTCCGTCATCGTTGTGATGGGGTTATTATTGGCGCAACCCATTAAGGGTTTGGTCAACGATGACAAGGCTGCTGCGTCGTCTTCAGCTGATGCGTCATCTAAGGTGACACTTGAAAGCGTCTCCGCGCAGGCCAAACAAGGGCTGAATGCCAGTATCATTCAAGATATATCCACGATCGAGACGCAGTTGTCAAAGGCATCAGGACCGGAAAAAATTGATTTGCTGCAGCAACTTGCTACCGAATGGGATGACGTCAACAGGCCGGCTCCATTAGGCTTTGTCTACGAGGAATTGGCCAAGCTTGATCCTAAATTTGACAATTGGTTAAAAGCGGGAGATGCCTATCGCGCCGCGTATACAAACTTACAAGACACAACGACTGCGAGCGTGCTTAATGCGTATGCGATCAATGCATACCAGAAGGCACTCGAACTGGATGCTGACAACTTAGATGCAAAAACCGGGCTGGGAAGTGCTTACGTCAGCGGTACGAATAACCCTATGGCCGGAATCGCACTCCTTCGAGAAGTGGTGGAAGCGAATCCTTCCCACATCGGTGCAAACAAGAGCCTGGGCTTGTTTTCTATGCAATCTCGTCAATTTGACCGGGCCATCGATCGGTTTAAGACAGTCGTGTCCCTGCAGCCGGATGCCGAATCGTATTTTTACCTCGCAACAAGTTATGAAAATATTGGGTTGAAACGCGAGGCGATCGCTGCCTTTGAAAAAAGCAGGGATCTTGCCGCCGATCCAACCCTCACTCAGTTTATCAATCGAAAAATCGATGAATTGAGCAAATAATCATTTAATTTATTCATTAAAAAAATTTAGCTATGCCAAGCGGAAAGAAAAGAAAAAGACACAAGATGGCTACTCACAAACGTAAAAAACGTTTAAGAAAAAACAGACACAAGAAAAAGTAATTTCTGTTAGGGTCTGAGTTATGCCCGCTTCCGAAATGGGGTATATAAATGAGCGTGGTTTTCACACAATCGAACTCTGCCTCATCCTGTAAATAGAAGAACAGCGGGCGTTTTAAACGTATTTTATTGTTTTATTGAAAGCAGGTAGCTGCTCTTGTTTGCTGTTGCCTGCTTTGCAAAAGAAAGTAGCTGTTGGTAAAGGAGTTAATCATCGATTCGGCTCCCGACAAGGGAGTCACTATCGCTTTACTTCAGGACAAACAGCTTGTAGAGCTCAATAAGGAACACGCAAACAACAACTACGCGGTAGGCGACATTTACTTGGGTAAGATAAAAAAGATCATGCCCGGTCTTAATGCCGCATTCGTGGATGTTGGATATTCGAAAGATGCGTTTCTACATTACCTGGACTTGGGCCCCCAAGTTCAGTCGCTCATCAAGCTTACCAAACTGGTAAAGAATGGCAGTTATAAGGAAAAACTGCTCGATAGTTTAAAATTAGAGAAAGACATCAACAAGGCAGGGAAGATATCTGAAGTATTGACCCGGAATATGCTTTTGCCTGTCCAAATCGCCAAGGAACCCATCTCAACCAAGGGCCCCAGATTGAGTTCTGATTTGTCTATTGCCGGAAGATATGTCGTCTTGGTGCCATTTTCCAGCGCCGTATCCATTTCCAAGCGAATCAAAGGTAATGCGGAACGAACGAGGCTCAAAAAAATTGTGGAAAGCATCAAACCTTCCAATTTCGGCGTTATCATCCGGACGGTTTCCGAGGGAAAGGGCGTGGTCGAGTTACAGAAGGACTTGTTGGATGTTATCTCTAAGTGGGAGGTTCTAACCAGTCGGCTGCGGTTGGCCGAACCGACGCAGAAAGTGCTGGGTGAAATGGATCGGACCTCGACGATCCTGCGAGATATCCTGACGGATGAATTTTCGCATATTTATGTCAACGACCAGGCGATTTTTGAGGAGACCCGTTCCTATGTACAAGAGATCTCGCCTGACCTTGAGAAGATCGTAAAGCTTTATAAGCACAGAGAACCGATTTTTGAACATTTTGGGGTAGAGCGCCAAATCAAAGCCGCTTTTGGAAAAACGGTGAATCTGCATGGCGGCGCTTATCTGGTAATCGAGCATACGGAAGCGTTGCACGTTATTGACGTCAATAGCGGTAACCGGACGGCAAACAAAGAAAACCAGGAGGAAAATGCACTGCAGGTAAACATGGAGGCCGCGAAAGAAATTGCACGCCAATTGCGATTACGCGACATGGGCGGGATTGTGGTCATCGATTTCATCGATATGCATAAACCTGCTAACCGTAAAGAACTGCACGCATATCTCAAACAATGTATGGCTGCTGACCGCGCACGGCATACCATATTGCCCCCGAGCAAATTTGGGCTTGTACAGATCACACGGCAACGGGTAAGACCTGAGATGACGATTGTGACCAACGAAAAATGCCCGGCATGTGACGGTACAGGGGAAATCCGGTCGAGTATAGTTTTGATGGATGATATCGAGAATAACTTGAGCTTCATCTTACAAGAGCAGAATGAGCGAGATATCACCTTATGTGTGCACCCTTATATCTATGCCTACGTCAAATCCGGATTTATATCTCGTCGGATGAGATGGTTTACCAAATTCGGCCGTTGGATTAAGGTGAAGCCCGTTGCCTCGTATTACCTCACGGAATTCCATTTCTTCAACAGTAAGGACGTGGAGATTAAATTATAGTTGAAATCGAATTTCAGGAAACCTCGGCGATATGCCTATTTCCTGAAATTCTTTAGTACTTCACCGGCCATTTCCTCGATGCTTCCAAGCGCTAGCCAATGAATTTTTAAGCCGTCCTTTTCCATTTTTCGAAAGTAGGTCATCTGCCGTTTCGCAAAGCGGTGTATCTCTGTGTTGAGGCGAGCAAAAAAAACTTCATAGTCGAATTCTCCCCGCAGATATTGGATAGCATATTTGTATTCAAGTCCGTAATACAGTAATCGGTCGGACGATATTCCGCGATCCAGGAGGGTTTGTACCTCGGCCAGCAATCCGGTTTCGAGCCGTTGCTGCAACCGTTCGGTAATGCGTTGTCTGCGCAGTTCTACCGGAGGATTGATGCCAAACAACTGGGCGGTTACCGGGGGGTAGGAGGGAGCCGGCGGGGCATGATGAAGGCACCATTTGGCGATTTCGATTGCTCGGATCAGCCGTTTTTTTGTACTCGTATCTGCCTGAAATCGAGGGGGGACGGGTAGAGAATGCAGTGTTTCTAACAACGTATGCACAGACAAAGGGGCGAGCGCACGCCGAAGAGCATCGTTTATGGGTACGGTGCTGTATTCAAAGGGTTGCAGCACGGATTGAATATACAGACCCGTTCCTCCACAGAGGATCGGTTGTTTTTCCTGCTGCTGGATGGTCAATAAAGCTCGATGGAAGTCGGTGGGATACTGCGACACATGATAGGTTTCTCCGGCGTCGATGATATCAATGAGGAAATAAGAGACATCGTCGTACACATCCAAATCTTTACCCGTCCCGATATCCATACCCCGATACAGCTGCCGTGAATCGGCGCTGATGATGGCACCGTTTATCTGTTTGGCCACTTCTACCGCCAATTTCGTCTTTCCGGACGCTGTGGGGCCGAGGATCACCAACAATTTCACAGTACCTTGACGAGCTTTATACTGCCGCTGTTGTAAATCGGAGTATATCCCAGTTTTTTCCGCATGGGAAGAGACGCATTTTTGATTTCTTCAGGAAGGGTATGCTCGTCATACCTTTGCTTGGTATGTGTGTTTATCCAGAATTGTTGCGGTTCCGTTTGACCGACGATCATGAAGCCGATTTTACGATAACTATCGCCATCAGACCAGTCCTTATCCGCATAAGTCATGATGTCTCCTGGATGGAATTCTTGTTGGAAAGCATCAATTAATTTACTGAAGCCCCCGACCACCTGTATGCCTTGCTTGTGACAAAAACGCAGGAGTTCAAAGGACCGATAGTTATCCGGCTGATTGTTCATCTTCCGGCCACCGCTGAATACGGCAATTGCTACCAGGTCGCCACTATGAAATAAGCCATAACGATATTTGCCCGGCAGAGCTACCTGTAGGTGGTTTTCCTGTTGGAAAGCCATTGCTACCGACTTGTCTATACGCGCTGCTACGGTATCCCGAGCATGGATTCGCCGTGCCTTACCTGCCAACGATGCAATCCGATTAAGCAAGAGCACCGGCCGGTTAATCCACAGATCTTCATCGATATGGATGCAACGAGCGTCGACATCGAGCTGGATGCGCTTGTCAGAATCGCTTAGGTAATAGATGATGTGAACCGGGGTTTTGTTTGTTGCCGATAACAAGCATGCCGTCTCTGACAACGCACGCAGGTCAAACTCGGTATCCAGCTTGTCTTGCAGCGCCGTAAGAAATTGGTAGAAAGAACTATTGACATTAAACATGAAACACAGGTAATTAATTGCAAACTAAGATAAAATTGCTTTCATATGCAAGTTTAATCGTGCGAGCCTGCCTCCATGCATGTTCATGGATGCCAAGTCTTGTTGATGCAAAGGATTTGCGGATGCCACGGATAGGTGTAAGCGGGAGAATTCATAAAATTTTCACGAGATCGCGAATTTTTGCGCAAATTATCGATATTCGTGAGATATGAAAAAAATCCTGATGGCAACGGCGGCCCTTCTGGCTTGTCTCTACGGTAACCCAACCCTTTACGCACAGAGGCCGGCTTCGCCACCCAATCTGACTGTCTTATTGAACAACCACACGCGGATGGTTCCATTGCGGGATTTGGGACACCGCGATATTGCCTATGTAAGCCGTTTAACAACACCCGCCTTTGCGGTGGTGGGCGACATGCTGGAGCGGTATGCACCGGTGGAGCGTTTCGGAATACCGGAGCATATCGATCAGTACCACGGTTTAGACGAACAATTGAAGTATTTTAACACGATCATTTTGGGCTTGGAAGCCGCAGACCTGGGCGATAAGCGCTTGCTACAGTTTATCTCAACGCAAGCCGTTGGGAAACAGGTCATCCTAACGGTATTTGGCGCAGGTGTCAAGTTGCGGGAATTGGATTTTGTGCATTATCCGATTCTGTGGAATCCGGAGTTATCGGAAGTTTCAGCGCGGAATGCCGCGATGTCTGTATTTGGCGGTATCGCCTGTACGGCCCGGCTGCCGCAATCCTTCTCTGCAAGGTATTCGACCGGCGCGGGTTTTACTACGGAACAAACCCGATTGGCGTATACCGGTGCGCAGGCACTGGGTATCGATGCCGCATATTTGGAAGGCGCTATCGATGCAATTGCCGAAGAAGCGATTCGCGAGCGGGCTACTCCGGGTGCCGTGGTATTGGTGGCTAAGGGAGGCAAGGTGATCTTCGAGAAAGCTTACGGTCATCACACATACACGGGCGATAGATTGACCCAGGTTTCCGACCTCTTTGACATGGCCTCTATAACCAAAATTACGGCAACGACACCTACCGTTATGCGCTTAGTTGAGCGTGGTGTGATCAACCTCGATAGCACCATGGGTCATTACCTTCTGCAGGCTCAAAATACCAATAAAAATCGGACTAAGTTGCGGGACATCATGCTGCATGAGGCGGGTTTTATCCCTTATATTCCTTTTTATCGGGACTTGAAACCAGGTGATCTTAGTCCCGATTCGTCGGCCGCGTATTCAGTCAAAGTAGCGGACGGTTGTTTTATTAGAACCGGTTATTATCAAGACGTGATGTGGCCGACCATGCTGTATTCCAAGCTTAATTCCCCCGGGACTTATGTCTATAGCGATATCAGCATGTATGTTATGAAGGAGGTTGCCGAACATCAGACGGGTATTCCCATCCAGGAGTACATTCAGCAAGAATTTTATCGTCCGCTGGGCATGAAAACCGCGGGGTATCTCCCCCGCCAGCGTTTTCCGAAAGGGCGCATTGTACCCACGGAAGACGATAAGGGGTTCAGAAAAATTCTATTGCAGGGTTATGTTCACGACCAGGGGGCGGCTATGGCAGGCGGTATCGCCGGACATGCCGGATTATTTGCCACGGCAAATGATCTGGCCATTTACGGGCAATTGTTGCTCAACCGGGGAGAATATGGCGGCGACCGGTATTTTAAGGGTGAGACGATAGACTTGTTTACTTCCCGACAGTCAACCGTCAGTAGACGTGGCTTGGGATTTGACAGGTGGGATCCGGACACCACGAAACACTATCCCTCCAAGCTGGCGTCCGATGCTACCTTTGGGCATACAGGCTACACAGGCACCTGTATATGGATTGACCCGAAGGAGCAATTGATCTATGTCTTTTTGTCCAACCGGGTGCACCCTGCCGTGAGTACAAAATTAAGCACGCTTAATATCCGGGGAAGAATACAGGATGCCGTTTACGAAGCGATTTATTCGGTAGAATAGGAGAGATGTATGGCTAAAGCGAAAACAACTTTTTTTTGTCAAAACTGCGGATACGGGTCGCCGAAGTGGTTGGGCAAATGTCCCTCCTGCAACGAATGGAATACCTTTGTAGAAGAAGTAACGGAAAAGCCCGGTTCCCGGGTACCGGATTGGCGTACAGTGCCGGGTGCGACGAAACGGTCGAACAAAGCGGCCGCTATTCATGAAATCGTTCAAACGGCAGAAAACCGTCGCGCGACACCCGACAGGGAATTGAACCGGGTATTGGGAGGGGGAATAGTACCCGGGTCATTAGTGCTCATCGGCGGTGAACCCGGAATCGGTAAATCGACGCTAATGCTTCAATTGGCGCTTAATATGCCGAATACAAAAACACTATACGTTTCCGGGGAAGAAAGTGAACAGCAATTGAAAATGCGTGCCGAACGGCTTGTTCAGGCTTCTGAAGCCGACTGTTATATTTTGACCGAAACCGCTACGCAAAACATTTTTAAACAGATTGCTGTGCTGGAGCCACATTGGGTCATCATCGACTCGATACAGACATTACACTCCGCGCAGATCGATTCAGCGCCCGGCAGCGTTTCCCAAGTACGGGAATGTACGGCAGAGCTGCTCCGCTTTGCGAAGGAAACAAGCATTCCGGTGTTTATCATTGGGCATATCACCAAAGATGGAGCCATTGCGGGACCGAAAGTACTCGAACATATGGTGGACACGGTCTTACAATTTGAGGGTGACCGGCATCATGCATACCGCATGTTACGTGCCGTCAAAAATCGATTCGGATCTGCCTCCGAGCTGGGTATTTATGAAATGCAGGGGACCGGTCTCCGCGAGGTCTCCAATCCCTCAGAAATCTTACTTTCACAACGTGAGGAGAGCATGAGCGGCATTGCGATTGCTGTGCTGTTGGAAGGGCTACGCCCCATGTTAATCGAAGTGCAAGCGTTGGTAAGCACTTCCGCGTACGGCACTCCCCAACGTTCTTCCACGGGATTTGATATTCGGCGGATGAATATGCTGCTCGCGGTGCTGGAAAAGCGCTTTGGATTCCGATTCAGTGCACAGGATGTCTTTCTGAACATCGCCGGTGGCCTACGGGTCGAGGATCCCGCCATTGACTTGGCGGTCATCGTCGCTCTCATCTCGTCGCAACAAGACCTACCGGTTCCGGCGACGGTTGCGTTTGCGGGTGAAGTGGGGCTTTCAGGTGAAATTCGTGCCGTTAACCGTATTGACCAGCGTATTGCCGAAGCGGAAAAACTAGGCTTTGAAACCATCTTTATCTCCAAGTATAATACGAAGGGCTTGGATGGCAGTAAATATGGAATACGCATGAAGCCGGTTTCTAAGGTGGAAGAAGTGTTTCAGGCGCTTTTTGGATGAACGCCACGCAATTATATAGACCTGACGTCCCGTGTTCTTGACGACATAGGCGTAGCGCGGTGCGGAATGGCACCGGTCAAGCAAAGGTTTGGTTGAGAATGGTTGGATACCGTGACTTATGTTAAAAGCGCAACCAGATCCGACTCATTCAACCTTCGTTGTTCACCACTCTGCATATCTTTTAAAGAAAGCAAACCGCTTTTTATCTCTTCTTCGCCAATAAGGATTACGTAGGGTATATTCTTCGCATCGGCATAGGCCAATTGTTTCTTCAGCTTAGCGGAGGTTGGATAAATTTCGGCGGCCACCCCGGCAGTACGTAATTTCTGTAACAGAGGCAGTGCATACAATTCGGCAAGTTTGTCAAAGTTACTCAGTAATACCTTGGTAGATTGGACCGTAGAAGTGGGAAAAAGGCCCAACTCTTCCATCACATCATAGATGCGGTCTGCACCGAAAGAGATGCCTACGCCGGTAAGTCCTTTGAGGCCAAACATACCCGTTAGGTCGTCGTAACGGCCGCCTCCTCCGATACTCCCCATCGTTACTTCGTTGGTTTTTACTTCAAAGATACAGCCTGTATAATAATTCAGGCCTCTGGCCAGGGTAACGTCCAAGTCGATAAAGTGATCGAGCGGAAACGTGTCAGCGGTCATTCTTTCTACATAACCCAATACCGTTTCAATCTCTTCGATACCCTGCATGCCGATAGCTGATGAAGCCAGTGTCTCTTTTAATTGGGCTATTTTCGCCGGGATAGATCCCGCCAAATGCATGATGGGTCGCAGTTTTTCCAGGTCGTTTTCTGAAAATCCGCGTGATAGCAACTCGTTATCAACCCCTTCTATACCGATTTTGTCCAATTTATCGATGGCCACCGTCATAGGTACAAGCAGTGTTGGTTTACCCAATATCTCTGCGATGCCGGATAATATTTTACGGTTATTGAGCTTGATGGTGAAATCCGTTAACCCAAGGCTGGACAATGCTTCTTGGTAGATAAGCACAAATTCGGCTTCATTAAGCAGGCTTTCCGAACCAACAACGTCCACGTCACATTGATAGAATTCCCGATAACGGCCTCTTTGTGGCCTGTCGGCGCGCCAAACCGGTTGGATCTGAAATCGTTTGAATGGCAGAACAATTTCATGTTGATGCATGACCACGTAACGAGCGAAGGGAACTGTGAGATCATAGCGCAACGCTTTTTCGGCGATGTGCGGAATCAGCGGAACTGATTCCTTTTCGGTCAACAAATTCGTCGGAGCTTTGGCTAAGTAGTCGCCCGAGTTCAAAATCTTAAAGATCAGTTTATCTCCCTCATCTCCATATTTGCCGGTAAGGGTCTGCAGGTTTTCAAAGGAAGGGGTCTGAATTTCGCGATAGCCGTATTTGGTAAAGACGGTTTTGAGGGTACTGAAGATGAAGTCGCGCTTTTCCATTTCCGTGGGAGAGAAATCGCGCGTACCTTTTGCCAGGGAAGGTTTCACTATTGCCATGGCGCAAAGGTAGGAATGATTTTAGATTTTGGATTTTAGATTTTAGATTTTAAAGCACATTGAGGGCTTCGCACGCTTTTTCTGCTGCTATTTTTTCTGCGCTTTTTTTGTTATAATCGCGTCCGGTACCGTATACTTCGCCATCTATCACGGCGTCAATGGTGAATATCTTGACGCTATCGCCTTCTGCATTTTCGGTTTGTACAAAGCTTACATCTTTGCCGACTTGCTGGCACCATTCGATTAGCCGGCTTTTGAAGTTAGTCTCGGTTTCTTCCAACATCTGGATATCGACGTGGGGTTTGATGATACGGCTGATCAGAAAGTTTTTCGTAAATACGTATCCCTTATCCAGGTAGATCGCCCCGATCAACGCTTCAAAAGCATCTCCTAATAGCGATCCCTGTTTGTTGGGATAGTTGATCATGCGCGCATCATATTGGATCAGTTCATTGAGCCCCAATTTTTTGGAGAGTTGGTTAAGGTGCGCCCTGCTTACAATTTTGGAACGCATTTCGGTAAGAAAGCCCTCCCCCTTGTAGGGATACTTCTTAAAAAGCAGGTCGGCGATAACTGATCCCAATACGGCATCTCCTAAAAACTCCAATCGTTCGTTGCTGTTTTTTGTGCCGTCTTTGACGGGAACGGCAACGGATTTATGCCGGAATGCCAGTTGATACAAATGCAAATTGCCCGGCACAAAACCCAGCAGGTTTTTCAGTGCCCTTACGTACCGGCGATTGGATGAAAAATGCAGTCTGTAAATTTTCCAAATAGGCATCTGACAATTAACTGGTATAACAGGAAAAGCATGCCTCTTCGCCTGCAAATGCCCTAAATTAAGCTTCGAATTTCTTGAAAATGACGGTGGCGTTATGTCCGCCGAACCCGAACGTATTACTCATGGCAGCATTAATAGGCCGCTTCTGTGCTTCGTTGAATGTGAAGTTTAGTTTCGGATCAAGGTTTGGATCGTCCGTAAAGTGATTAATAGTAGGTGGAACAATGTCGTTTTTCACCGCCAGAATGGAGGCTATTGACTCAACGGCTCCCGCAGCGCCCAATAGGTGGCCGGTCATGGACTTTGTAGAACTGATGTTTAACGCGTATGCATGGTCGCCAAACAATTCCAAGATAGCCATGATTTCACTGGGATCCCCCACTGGGGTGGATGTACCGTGTACATTAATGTAGTCGATTGCCTCTTTCGTTATCCGGGCATCCGTAAGGGCGTTCGCCATTGCTAAACGCGCCCCCAGGCCTTCGGGATGTGATGCGGTAATGTGGTACGCGTCGGCACTCATACCGCCGCCTACCAACTCGGCATAAATTTTAGCCCCTCGGGCCTGTGCGTGTTCAAGGCTTTCCAACACGATGGCACCGGCACCTTCGCCTGCAACAAAGCCATCTCTGTCTTTATCAAACGGTCTGGAGGCCGTTTGCGGATCGTCATTGCGTGTTGACAATGCATGCATGGCATTGAAGCCACCAATACCCGCCTCATTGATAATCGCTTCGGATCCGCCGCTGATGATGATGTCGGCAAATCCGGTTCGGATATAATTCAGTGAATCAATCAGGGCATGGGTAGAAGATGCACATGCCGATACCGTAGAGAAATTGGGGCCGTGTAATCCGTGCCGCATGGAGATGTGACCAGGCGCAATGTCCAAGATCATTTTAGGAATGAAGAACGGATTGAAACGGGGTGTTCCATCACCATTCGCAAAATTCGTCACTTCATCCAAGAATGTTTTCAGGCCGCCAATGCCTGATCCCCATATAACACCAATCCGGTTGGTGTCTAATTTATCGAATTGAAGCGATGCATCTGCTATCGCTTCATCCGTAGCAGCCAACGCGTAATGTACAAATGGATCTACCTTTCGGGCCTCCTTGCGCTCCATAAAGTCCTCGGCGTTGAATCCTTTCACTTCACACGCAAAACGGGTCTTGAATTTAGACGCGTCAAACCTAGTGATAGGAGCAGCGCCGCTTACCCCTTTGATCAGGTTGTCCCAAAATGCCGGAACAGAATTCCCAATAGGAGTAAGCGCACCTAACCCTGTTACTACTACTCTTTTAAGCTCCATTTATTACGATTGGCCTAATGAATTTAGTTAGTTAACGTTTTTTTCTAAGTAAGCGATGGCTTGTCCTACCGTACTGATCGTTTCAGCTTGATCATCGGGGATAGCAACGTTGAATTCCTTTTCAAATTCCATGATCAACTCTACGGTGTCAAGTGAATCGGCGCCCAAATCATTGGTGAATGAAGCCTCCGGGGTCACTTCGTTTTCGTCTACACCTAGCTTTTCAACGATAATTGCTTTAACTCTTGATGCGATATCAGACATGATTTTATAGTTTAATTGTTTAATAAATCTGTGCAAAGAAAAATAAATTTCGGCAAATAGTAAAACGTTTTTGATTTTTAGAATATTATTGGGACTTGTCCTTTAAAACTCAATTATCGTTTTTATATCAAAGATTTAGCGTAATTCTAAAAAAGAGCGCCGACCTCCCATTTATCTTTATAATAATTGCCTTGTCAGTCTTTTTGTTTTTGTAATTTTTGCTATATGCCTATATTTAATGGCGGCAAAGAAACCGATCAATTTGCGTTAATGCAAGCAAATTTATCTAAGTTTGCGCTGAATATAGAAAATACTTTGAATAAAGTCACATTAAAATATGAATTAGACCTTGATTTTATCTTGATTGCGATCACCTCTTCCCTGAAAGATTATCGGTTATGTTACTTCATCAACAAAGTTACCGGACTGAGGTTGAGCAAGGTCGAAGATCATGAGATATGGAGGCCATCTCCCGCTGGAAAGGCTTATTTTAGTCGTTATGCGGATTTTTCGGTGGTTTCTGATACAGAGTATTACGTTTTGGCAAATAAGGCGACTGATGGCGGTTTTCTGGTTCCGGAAATGCGACATTCAGACTATTTTTTTTTAATCCGGAATTTTATCGATGAGGAAGATCTGGCCGCATTGCAGGATCACCTTGTCGATATTCCCGAAGTGGTGGTTGCCAGCGAAATCTCCCCACAAAAATTGAAATCCAAAGAAAATCTAATATTTTAGCGCCATATTTACCAAAGTGTATCAATCACACCATAAGTAGGAGCACAACAAACAAAACGATATTAAATGGAAAAGGTTCAAAAGCGAACTAAAATAGTGGCCACCTTGGGGCCCGCATCAGCCAAGAAAGAAGTGTTAACGAGTATGATTGCCAAAGGAGTCGATGTGTGTCGACTCAATTTCTCGCATGGTAGTCAAGAAGATCACCTGAAAGTAATCCACACGATCCGTGAGATTAATCAAGAATACAATATCAACGTTAGTATTCTGGCCGACTTACAAGGGCCTAAGATCCGGATTGGCAAGATGAAAGAAGGAGGTGCGGTATTGCTGAATGGTGCGCAGGTCGAAATTACCACAAAGGAACTCATTGGCGATGAATCCCGGATTTACATCACTTACGATAGCTTTCCGAAAGATGTAAAAGAAGGAGAAATTATCTTGCTGGATGACGGTAAAATTCAATTACGGGTATTGCGGTCCAACCAAGATGACACGGTATGGTGTGAAGTGGTGCACGGGGGGGTATTGACCTCACGTAAGGGTGTTAACCTTCCCAATACCAAGGTTTCCATACCCAGTCTTACGGAAGAAGATCTAGATAACCTGAATTTTGTCCTTCAGCATGATGTGGAATGGATTGGAATGTCTTTTGTCCGAACGGCCGAAGATATTGTAAGGCTTAAGGAAATCATCGAGTCGAAAGGAAAATTTGCACGCGTCATCGCAAAAATCGAAAAGCCGGAAGCCATTGACAACATTGACTCCATCATTGCGGCAACGGACGGGATAATGGTAGCCCGGGGTGACCTTGGCGTGGAAATGCCCATGGAAGATGTACCCGTGCTCCAGAAGATGATTGTCACCAAATGCCGTAATGCGTCCAAACCTGTAATCATTGCCACTCAAATGCTGGAGAGTATGATTACCACCCCGCGCCCTACGAGGGCCGAGGTAAACGACGTCGCCAATTCGGTATTGGACGGTGCCGATGCAGTCATGCTGAGTGGCGAAACCTCGGTAGGTGAGTTTCCGGAGATTGTGATCGAAACCATGAGCAAAATCATTGTACATGTAGAGCGCACTTCGTATCCCTATTACAGTTCTAAGAAGTCTGAACATGAGGATGCCGAGTCGATGGTTCCGGATGCAATTTGTGGTTCGTCGGTATACCTCGCGGAAAAGACCAATGCTTCCGCCATCGTGGCCATGACGTATTCCGGGTATACGGCCTTCGAAATATCCAGTTACCGGCCTAATGCTGACATTTATATTTTCACCGGCAACCGCGCGCTATTGAATACATTGACGTTATTATGGGGAGTTAAAACTTTCTATTATGATAAATTCGAGAGCACCGATGGCAGCATCCACGATGTGAATACGTTACTGAAATCGAAAAATTTGGTGCAGCCCGGGCAGATCGTCATCAATACGGCGTCGACACCCTTACACAAGAAAGGCAAGACTAATACCATCAAGGTAACGGAAATGGAATAATAGCGACCGCCAACCGGACAGTCCATAAAACATTCATTGCTTCGGTAGCGTTGATATGGTAATCAATAAGTTATTGCCATGCGACTACCCAAGATTCCGGAGCGATTTGCGATTCCTATACAGACGCTGTTTTATGCCCTGACAGATCGGGAGAAATCCCGATTGATGAGAATAAAAACCCATCATCTGACGTATCTGGCTGCAAAAGACCTTTTCAATCTTTATGATGCGGCCAAGGCGGTGGAACACTCAGGAATAGCTGGGTTGTTTATTGAGGCGGGCTGCGCGTTGGGAGGGTCGGCTATTGCCATTGGTTGGGCGAAGCAGCAACAACGGGAATTTCGGTTATACGATGCGTTTGGATTGATTCCACCTCCCTCTGAAAAGGACGAATCTGATGTGCATCTACGCTACGAGGAGATCAAAAGTGGAAAGTCAAAGGGATTGGGCAACAACCGGTACTACGGATATGTAGAAAACCTACAAGCTGTTGTTGCGGCCAACTTAGCAAAGCACGGCGTGCCCGTCGAAGCCCATAATATTAAGTTGATCAAAGGATATTTTGAAGACACCCTTTACATTAGCGAACCTGTAGCTTTTGCGCACATCGACTGCGATTGGTATGCTTCCGTAATGAGTTGTGTAATTCAGATTGAGCCGAATTTGACGATCGGGGGCAAGATTGTTTTCGATGATTACCACGAATGGTCTGGTTGCCGCTTAGCGGTCGATGAGTACTTTAAAGACAAAAGCGGTTATGTATTTGCGCCGGTTGGTAAAAAACTGCACGTCACAAAGATAGCGTGATAAGCTGCCTAGCGTCCGCTTACTTGGACCGACGTTCTCTCTCTAATTGCTCCAATTTCTTTCTCAGTTCGGATATCGTCTGCTCGGTTTTCTTTTGATTAGCCGTACTGTCGGCCTCAACATGCCTGAAAACCGGATAGGCAGGTGTGTCCAAATCGTACACATTCGGCATGGCTATAGACCGATCCTGCTTAAACCGATAGGTATAACCATTGGGTATCGGTACACAATTGTCCCCCTGATAGCCATTGGGCATGGGATGGGTGGAAAATTTTTTACTGTCGACCGGTTTATCGGCATCGGCCATGATCTTATTCTCCGAGTGGATTGGAGCTTTCTGCCCGAATGAAAAGGCGACCGGACCCAGTAACGCAGAAAGGATAAGGAAATGTCTCATATGGATTACAATTTGTTAAGTCAAAAATAACGAAATAAAACCCTAAAGATCCGCAACTTGCCTTGTTAAAATATGTTAAATGGCTGCACTTTCCCTTTAACCTTATGTATTTTTGTGTGGGATGAAGCATAAAAGTATTGGATTTATCATCGGGTTGATGACAGTTGCGCTTTTAGGTGTGATGGCCATGCAATATTTTTTTATCAGGCAATCGTATATTCTGAAAGCGCAGTTATTTGATGAGTCGGTGAAGGCTGCCCTCAATGCAGTTGCTGCAAAGGCTGAAAAGCGAGAAGTCATGCAATTGGCCGAGACCCAGCGGAAAAATAAGGAAAAGCTGGAACGTGAGCAGCGCAAGTTAGAAGAACAGCTTCGTATAAAGACGGAAATTGAACAGCTTCGCGAGCGGCAGGCACGTTTGTACACAACATTCAAGCAGCGTGAAGAGATGTTATTTACCCAATATCCGGTAGTGCTGCCTATTGAAAGTAATGAGTTCTATGAAACGTATCTCAACAATTCGCGTTATAAGGAATTGTTACGGGTGAATTTTGAGTCCAATGCTACGGTGGACGGCGGGTTTCAACGAAATGATAACCTAGTGGGCCTTTATGCGATCCGACAAGTGCCGTTAATAAAAGCCAAAGATGATAGCATACGTTATTTTATTCCACTGGGCCCCATATCCCCCGGCTCGACGTTATTGAATTATGCCATAAAGGTGCTGCCGCCGCGGCAAGACCTCAAGCTTAAGGACGAAATTGCCCGTAAGGAACGCCAATTGCAATTGCTTCAGGCAACAACCCTGATGGATACCATTGCCATATTAAGTGGGAAAAACCCGCAGATTGTCGAAGATTTTGCTGCTGAAATGGAGTTATATAAGCGTCCATTAAGCCAACGGATTGATGTCGCATACATCAAGAGCGAGCTGGAAAGGGAATTGGCAAGCCGGGATATTCATTCTGCCTTTAATTTAGAAATCAAAGACAAAAACACAACGCTGTATGCGTTTGCCAACTTTTCCCACGAAAAGCCGTCTCTCAAAAACCTATATGTTACGGAATTATTCCGCGCGGATAATGAACGTTCGTCCGGCCGGCTCGCGGTGTATTTTCCAAACAAGAACAACATCCTGATGGGTAATATGACGGTTATGCTATTTTCTTCGATAGCGCTGTTATTGGTACTTCTCAGTTGTTTCACATACACGATTTTTACGATCCTACGCCAAAAGAAGATTTCGGAGATGAAGACCGATTTCATCAACAATATGACCCACGAGTTCAAAACGCCCGTTGCTACCATCATGATTGCCAGTGAATCCTTGCGGGATCCGGAAATCGCATCGGATCAGGTTCGTGCTGCACGCTTAGCTAATATCATATATGACGAAAATGTTCGGTTGGGTAATCATATCGAACGTGTTCTTAACATTGCCCGTCTTGAGAAAGACAACCTTAAACTGGAGCACCAGGATGTAGATATGAATGATCTGGCCCAGGCCGTTGTCGATAGCATGGAGCTGCAACTGCTTAAGAACGATGCTCAAGTGGATATGCACCTTGATGCCGCGGAGGCCGTTGTAGTGGGCGATGAATTACACCTATCCAATGTGCTTTTCAATCTGATAGACAATGCAATTAAATACAGCAAGGAGCGCCCCGATATTACCATCCGGACCAAAAATGTCCATAGGCATATCCAAATAACGGTAGCTGACAAAGGTATCGGCATGAGCCGCGACCAATTATCCAGGATTTTCGAGCAGTTTTACCGCATTCCGACAGGGAACCGACACGACGTGAAGGGGTTCGGTTTAGGCTTGAGTTATGTAAGCGATATTGTCAAGCGTTGCGGGGGTAAGGTACAGGTCAAAAGCGAAAAGGATAAGGGAACGACCTTTGAAATCATGTTGCCACTTAAAGGATAGGGAGACCATCATGCAAAAAATACTACTGGCAGAAGACGACCCCAACTTGGGCGACATCCTAAAAGACTACCTGGAACTGAAAGGCAAATTCGATGTCACACTTTGTAAAGACGGAGATGAGGCACTGCGCCAGTTCAATAAGGAAAAGTTTGATCTTTGCATACTTGATGTGATGATGCCGCGCAAAGACGGTTTCACGCTGGGCAAAGACATCCGGAAAATTGACGCAAATATTCCCATCATCTTTGCTACTGCAAAAGGAATGATGGAAGATAAAACCGAAGCGTTCGGGTTGGGCGGTGACGATTACATCACGAAACCATTCCGCGTGGAGGAATTACTTCTTCGTATCCACGCACTTCTTAAACGTGCCTCACGTGAAAGGCAGACCGAAGAGGAGCTGCCTGATAGGTTTCAGATAGGTAAATATCATTTTGACTATGTGGCTCAGCAGATCAGTTATAACGAACAGAAGCAAAAACTGTCTACCAAGGAAGCTGAGTTGCTCAGGCTGCTGTGCATCAAGAAAAATGACGTACTCACCCGCGAAGAGGCACTGCTTAAAATCTGGCATGACGACAATTATTTCAACGGCCGGAGTATGGATGTTTTCCTGAGCAAGCTTCGCAAGTATCTGCGCGACGACCCAAAGGTAGAAATTGTTAATGTCCATGGGAAAGGGTATAAGTTATTGGTCAGTTGATCGGACAGGGAGGCAGAGAATTATTTTTGCATAAATCAATCTTTATTCCGATATTAGCGCCCGCTTATGGAGAAAGGCAGAGGGAATGGACCCTGTGAAGCCTTAGCAACCTGTCTGTGGACAAGGTGCTAAATTCTACCTCGATGATGATCGTGGAAAGATAAGCAGACACAACTCGCCCCTGTGACCTGTCCCCAAAAGCAATCGTAAAAAAGGTTTGTCCGCTGAAAAGCAAGCAGACTGCCGTTGATTGTATATTAAATTACTATTATAGAGGTTATGTTGAAAACTAACAATCTGGGTTACCCACGTATCGGAGCCCTACGGGAGCTTAAAAAGGCTAATGAAGCCTATTGGGCGAAGAAAATCGATCAGCAGGAATTGCTGCAAGCTGCGCGGACTATTCGTGAAGGCAATTGGAAAACCCAACAGGAAGCGGGCATAGACCTGATTCCGTCCAATGATTTTTCTTTTTATGATCAGGTATTGGATCTTACGCTTACCGTAGGCGCTATTCCTGCACGGTATCAAGGATTTGCACTGGAGGGGCCGTCCTCGTACAATTTGGATCTGTACTTTGCGATGGCCCGTGGATTTCAACAGGGGGGCCTTGACGTAACCGCTATGGAAATGACTAAGTGGTTTGATACCAACTACCACTATATCGTTCCCGAATTTGTGAAAGATCAACAATTCCGCCTTACCTCGGAAAAAGTGATCAATGAATTCAATGAAGCAAAAGAACTAGGTATCCAAACCAAGCCGGTTTTATTGGGCCCGCTGACGTATCTGCTGCTGGGCAAGGAGAAAGAGGCGGACTTTGATCGACTTGATTTGATTGATCGTCTGCTACCCGTATACGAGGAAATAATAGCGAAGTTAAGCAAGGCAGGGGCCGAATGGGTACAATTTGACGAACCCTTCCTGGCGTTGGATATCAATGACAAAGTCCGTGCACTTTATCAAACGGTATATAGCCGTCTGTCTGCTGCTGCCAAAGGTATCAAAATCATCGTTGCTACCTATTTTGAATCGTTGCGCGAGAACGCGCAAACCGCACTCGACTTACCGGTACAGGCGCTGCATGTAGATCTGGTTCGTGGAGAAAACCAGTTAAACGATCTGCTGCCTCTTTTACCGGACGGGCTTATTCTCTCGGTGGGAGTGGTAGATGGACGCAACATCTGGAAAAATGATTACGAGGCCTCGCTTCAAAAAATCAAGCAAGCTGTGGATGCCCTGGGTGAAGACCGCGTATGGGTGTCACCGTCGAGCTCATTACTACATGTTCCTTTCGATTTGGACTTAGAAGACAACGAGCAATCGTTGCCCGCTGAAGTAAAAAACTGGTTAGCATTTGCAAAGCAAAAACTCGCTGAGGTAAAAGATTTGGCGATATTGGCATCAGGCACTGTGGATGAGGCTACCGCAGCCCATTTCGAGGCTAACAAGGCGGCACAACAAAGCCGCCGTACTTCTTCGCTTATTCACCGGGAAGAAGTGAAAGCACGAGTGAAAAGTATTACGGACGCGGATGCACAACGGACCAGTGCATTTGCTATTCGCAAAGCAAAACAACAGGAAAAGTTCAATCTCCCCGCGTTTGCGACAACCACGATCGGTTCTTTTCCGCAAACCAGGGATGTGCGCAAATGGCGCGCCGATTTGAAAAAGGGAGCCATTACCCAAGAAGAATACGACAAGTTTATTGCAGAGGAAACGGAACGGACGATCCGTTTACAGGAAGAACTAGATATCGATGTATTGGTGCATGGCGAGTTTGAGCGTAACGATATGGTCGAATATTTCGGCGAGCAGCTCTCGGGGTATGCCTTTACCAAAAACGGGTGGGTGCAATCTTACGGATCACGCTGCGTAAAGCCGCCGATTATTTATGGCGATGTAAGCCGGCCTGCCGATATGACCGTGCGCTGGTCTTCCTATGCGCAAACGCTTACCAATCGCCCCGTGAAGGGGATGTTAACCGGACCGGTGACCATTTTGCAATGGTCCTTTGTGCGTAACGACCAGCCCCGGTCAGAAACTACGTATCAGATTGCGTTGGCAATTCTGGATGAGGTACAGGCATTGGAAAAATCAGGCATTAAGATCATCCAAATCGATGAGCCGGCGATCCGCGAGGGACTTCCCTTACGCAAAGCTGATCATAAGGCATATCTCGACTGGGCGGTGCGTGCATTCCGCGTGTCTTCATCAAATGTAGAAGACGACACGCAGATTCATACACACATGTGTTACTCGGAATTCAACGACATCATTGAGCACATCGCAGCGATGGATGCGGATGTGATTACAATCGAGACGTCACGGTCGCAAATGGAACTGCTGGACGCTTTTGCGGATTTTAATTACCCAAATGACATTGGTCCGGGAGTATACGATATCCATTCTCCTCGCGTACCCAGTAAAGACGAGATCGTAACCTTGCTGGAGAAGGCTAAAGCAGTTATCCCCGCTGAACAGTTGTGGGTCAACCCCGATTGTGGACTGAAAACACGGGCTTGGCCGGAAACCAAAGCGGCACTGGAAGCCATGGTGGAAGCAGCCAAGACGCTGCGTGGAGTCGCCGAAGAAGTGTAGACTTTAATGTCAACCCCCGCTGACCGATCAATCAGCGGGGGTTTTTCATTCCGACCAACGCGCTCGGTCGAGACTGCGGAACTGAATGGCTTCTGCAATATGTGCGGTCTGGATTTCGATACTTCCATCCATATCCGCAATAGTGCGGGACACCCGTAAGATGCGGTCGTAAGCCCGAGCCGATAAACTAAGCCGTTCCATAGCCATTTTGAGTAATGTACGTCCGGAATCATCGATTCGGCATAGTTGCCGCAAGTGTCGAGGGGTCATTTGTGCATTGCAATGAATATGTGTGTACGACGAAAATCGCTTCTCCTGTATATCTCGGGCAGCAATGACCCGGTTGCGTATATGGGTGCTTTTTTCGCTTGAAGCTGAAGCGGCCAAATCGTCGAAACCAACCGGTGTGACCTCCACATGCAGGTCGATACGGTCGAGCAAAGGCCCTGATATCTTGCTTAGATACTTTTGGACTGCTCCCGGGTTGCAAATACACGTCTTTTGTGGATGATTATGAAAGCCACACGGACAGGGGTTCATTGCAGCCACCAAAATAAAACTTGCGGGATACGCGACCGTAAGGCGTGCACGAGATATGGTCATGTGCCTGGATTCTAGGGGTTGCCGGAGTACTTCCAGCACAGAACGTTTAAATTCCGGCAGTTCATCGAGAAACAACACACCGTTATGCGCCAACGAGATTTCACCGGGCTGCGGGTTAGCACCACCGCCTACAAGCGCGACATCGCTAATGGTATGATGTGGTGCACGGAAGGGCCGTACCGTCATCAGGGAAGACACCGCCCCCAATTTTCCGGCCACGGAGTGTATTTTTGTAGTTTCTAAAGACTCCTCGATGGTAAGCGGAGGAAGGATCGTGGGTAACCGTTTGGCCAGCATGGTTTTGCCCGAACCGGGCGGGCCGATCAAAATGACATTATGCCCGCCAGCTGCTGCAATTTCCAATGCCCTCTTAATGTGTTCCTGTCCGAAGACGTCACCGAAGTCAGCGTCATAGCTGTTGATGTTTTTTTGAAATTCCTCTTGGGTATTTACGTACGTTTGCGTTGGAAAGGACGTGCCATTTATCCATTCAACCACCTCCTTTAGGTGCCGGATGCCATAAACTGCTAGTTTCGATACTACCGCCGCTTCGGGTGCATTTGCTTGAGGGAGCAAAATACCACGGAAGCCATCACGGGCTGCTTGGATGGCGATGGGGAGCGCACCTTTAACGGGTTGTATACTTCCATCCAATGAAAGTTCACCGAGCATCAAAAAATCGGTTAACAGCGGGACATGGGCAATTTGCTTGGATGATGCCAAAATGCCTATGGCTATCGCCAAGTCATAGGAGGAGCCTTCTTTACGAATGTCCGCAGGTGCGAGATTGACAACAATTTTTTGGCGTGGCATACGAAATCCCGAGGTAGATAGCGCACTTTCGATACGTCGCAAGCTTTCTTTCACTGCGTTATCCGGGAGGCCGACGATGTAATATTTTGTGCCGCCAGAAATGTTTACTTCAATGGTAATGGTAGTGGCCTCAATGCCGTTCAGGGCACTTCCGTAGGTTTTGATGAGCATAGGCAGAATAGATTTCTGCCTTAAAGGTACAAAGAAAATATTAGTTCTGGTGCTGCTTCTCCTCGTATTGCTGCAAGGCCTCTTCGGCTACTTCACGGGCATGGTCGCGAAGCTGGTAGATTTTTTCGTTGTCCTCCTCCACAATCAACGGCTGGGCCTGGCCGATTGCCTGACGTACGTCATACAGCCATAGCATCGTATTCATGAGTAAAGCTGCTAAGGCGATCAGCAATAACAGCTCGATTGTGCCGATATGTTGAAAGGTGAGAGCGGTGCCAATCATGAGCACGTTGAAACCGGAAAGTACCATCGTGGCTTGGGTGTGACTCATCCCTGTATCAAGCAGTCGATGGTGAAGGTGGTTTCGGTCGGCCATGAACGGCGACTTACCACGGACCAATCGGATAACGATAACTCGTAAGGTATCAAATATGGGGACGATGAGGATGGCAATGGTAACGGCAGGAACAGATTGAATAATGGAGCCAGTGAAAGGCGCTAGCTGTTGGGGTTTATTTAGTTCAATAAATTGAATAGCGAGTATCGAGATAATGAACCCAATGGTATAGGCTCCCGCGTCACCCATGAAGATGCGTGCTTTGCCAGCGTTGTAACGAAGAAATCCCAAAACAGAGCCGGCCATACTTACGGCCAATAGAGCCAATCCATATTCCTGCATTTGGAAAAAGAGATACCCAAAGGTCAGACTTACGATCAGACTCACGCTGCCTAGTAAGCCATTGATGCCGTCAATCAAATTAAAGGAATTGATGATGAACACAATAAGAAGGCTGGAAAGTGGATAGCCGATCACGGGGTGGATTTGCTGGATACCGAATACTCCATAAAGGCTGGTGAGGCGGATATCGGCGAAATAAACCACAATTAAGGCAGTGATGGTTTGCGCGAGAAATTTTTTATAGGGATTTAAAGCCGCGAGATCATCCTTTAGTCCTACCAGAAAGATCAGTAGTCCAGAGGCAAAAACATAATTGGCATACGGTAATAGGTTTCCTGATATACACAAACAGGCCGTAAATGCGAAGGAGGTAAGCACCGCAATACCGCCTAAATTTGGCGTACGATATTTATGTATTTTCCGCTCTTCTAGTGCCGGATCGTCAAACAGGCGCTTTTGATAAGCCAATTTTATCAGCGAGGGAACGGCGTATAATGTGACGACACATGAAAGCAAAAAAGAGAAAAGTACCAAGTAAATGTCTATCATATAGAATAGCCTAATAGTACAAGAATGCAACAAAGATAAGTAAATAACTAAGCTAGCGAGCCTGCTTGCACAAATAATTTGTCGCTGTATTTAGCGTGGAGGTGCAATATTTATGCCATTCGCAAATAACTGCATAACGTGCGCCTTGAAACCATATTTTTCCAAATGTTTTTGTTTTTGGCAAACGATTTGCTGATTTATTTGTATATTTAACAGGATTGTGTGTGGAAAGGTGGTCATTATTTTTTTCAATTTAATATATATTAGTTATGAACGATAACGCAAAAGTAGTAGCCGCATTGTTGGCTGGATTGGCAGCAGGAGCCGCACTCGGTATTTTATTTGCGCCCGACAAAGGCACTGAGACACGCGAAAAGCTAAATGATTCACTGAAAGATCTGGGAGACGCAATCAAGGAGCGCACGGCCGAACAATTGGAGCACCTCAATGATTTCAAAGAAAAGGTGGTCGCTGCGGTAAAATCCAAGTTGAACAAGAGCGATGAAGCGTTGGAAGGAGCGTTAGAAGAACACGCTTGAATATAGAAAGGGGCCTGACCCTACGCCATAACATGGCACAGTAGTTTACTATATTACATTATCCGCCACGGATAGAGAAGGGGGATTCTGTGATGCGATAGTGAAGCGCAAACTTAAGTCCTTGGCCAAACCATATGGAGGAAAAAAAATTTTCAATCAATGGGGTATTCCAGAAAAGTAAGGAATACATCGATACGCGGTTTAAGCTGTTTAAACTCAAATTGGTCGAACGATCGTCGCGATTAATCGCCAGTTTGATTGTCGACATGGTTAAAACGGTGTTCGCTATATTTGTAATTTTCTTTCTTAGCTTGGCCCTGGGCTTCTATCTAAGTGAATTATTAGGCAGTTCCTCCCTCGGATTCCTCGCCACAGGCGGAATATTCATTGTCCTGATCGTATTGATCTCGGCTTTCGAATCCCGACTGGAGCGCCTCTTCATGAATCTTTCGATTAAGCGGTTTTTACAAAAATGGAATGACGAAATAGATGAAGACGATGAGGAAGGAAAGCAAGATTAAAAATTTGAACGATCTACGATTAGAGATAGCTCGTCTTAAAGTCCTTGCCAAAGAGCAAGAGAGTTACCTTAGTGATCAATATCATCTTTTTAATGATAAGCTGGCGGCTCCCGCGCGTTTCGCCAAATCGTTGATTTCATGGATTCCAGGAGTAGATTTAGCCAAAGGTCTATTTACTAAAGGCAAGAAAGACGAAGATTGGCTGAGTAGGGCCTTGCGGATTGGCCTGCCTGTTGTGCTCAATCGTCTTTTTCTCCGCAGAGCAGGGTTCGTAAAACGGGCGTTGATTACCGTCTTGTCCCAGCAAGCAGCAGGTGTTTTAAATAAAGACCGTATCAGTGAGGCAATAACTAAAATAGCGGACTTTATAAGACCGGCTAAACGACGTAAGCATGTGGTAAGGAGAAACGTAGATTACGGCATTCCACCGGATAGCGAAACCTATTAACGGTCGGTGTCCCGCTCCAATTTTGCTAAAAAGTCGCCGTACGCCAGTCGGATGCCAGACAACAGTGTGGTGGTATGGCGCCATCCCAGTGCGTGCAGCTTGCTAACATCCATCAACTTTCTCGGCGTGCCATCCGGTTTTGATGCGTCGAATACCAATCCGCCTTCATAACCAACGACTTCTTTGATGAGGTAAGCGAGATCGCGAATGCTTAAATCCTCCCCCGTACCGATATTGATTAATTGGGGGTCATTGTAGGATTCCATGAGAAATACGCAGGCATCCGCCAAATCATCCGCAAATAGAAACTCGCGTTTGGGTGCGCCACTGCCCCACACGACAACTGTCGATTCGCCTGCTATTTTTGCCTCGTGAAAGCGACGTATAAGCGCTGGCAGGACATGTGAATGCTGGGGGTGATAATTGTCGTTGTAGCCGTAAAGGTTGGTGGGCATGACAGATATAAAATTGCAACCATACTGATCGTGATACGCTTCACAAAGCTTGATGCCTGCAATCTTGGCGATTGCATAGGGTTCGTTTGTTGGCTCCAGCACTCCGGTAAGCAAGTATTCTTCTTTGAGTGGCTGAGGGGCTAGTTTTGGATAAATACAGCTGGATCCGAGAAAAAGCAATTTTTTTACACCATGTATAAAAGATTGATGAATCACATTATTCTGTATGGCCAAATTTTCGTATAAAAAATCCGCCCGGAATGTGTTGTTAGCTAAAATCCCGCCCACCTTTGCTGCTGCCAGAAATACATAATCCGGCTTTTGCCCGGCAAAAAAATCAGCTACCGCTTGTTGATTGCGAAGATCCAGCTCATCCGATGTTTGCAACAGCAAATTGTAGTAACCCAATGCGCTTAGTTTTCGAAGGATGGCCGAGCCTACCATGCCCCGATGGCCCGCGATAAATATTTTTGCGTCTTTTTCCACGAGAATTATACGATATCGTACAAAGATAAGATTATTTTTGCATGCCGCTTCGCGGAGGTAGTCAGCCCGCACAACGGACGCAAGGGTGCTTCCGTTTACCGCTAAGGACACATGTGTGTAAGAAACTTGGCGAAGTTGCGTGCGAAATTTTGAAGAAATCAGAGCATGGGTAAAGATAAACTCCGGAAATTCGCTGAGATCAACACATTTGCGAACGTATTGCAACTGGAGGCTGGTAAGTCGATGAAAGGTGAGTGGGCAGCCAAGCACTTCGGCAATAATCGCCCCATTGTGTTAGAGTTGGCCTGTGGGAAAGGCGAATATACCGTCAACCTAGCCAAATTATTTCCCGGGCATAATTTTATTGGTGTAGATTTTAAGGGTAATCGTATCTGGCGCGGCGCAAAAACCGCGCTTGAGGAAGGAATCCCTAATGTTGCTTTCCTCCGAATACAGATTGAAACCATTCTGGAATATTTTGCCGAAAATGAGGTGTCAGAAATCTGGATCACTTTCCCGGATCCCCAACCCCAGAAAAGCCGCGAAAAGAAGCGGCTCACAAACCCGTCGTTTTTGGCTAAATACCGGCACATCCTGGCACCCGATGGCATTATGCATCTTAAAACCGACAACGATGGATTATTTGCCTACACGCAGGAAAAATTATCGGAACTTGGCTTAACCATTCACGCACAGACGGCAGACTTATATCGCTCCGACGTCGTGGATGAAGTGTTGTCTATTGAAACCTACTACGAAAAGAAATACCTCCAAACGGCCAAAAATATTAACTATTTAAAGTGGAGTTGGCAGTAAATATTTTGTGCTTCCGTTTGCTGATTTTTTCGACGTTAACAGGCTGAGGAATCTTCACGTAATAGCCCGTACCGTCATAGGGACGCCTACGAGGGTGGCTCATGCATGAATCGGAACAGCAACCTTCCATTTTCCATCCACAGGTCTCGCATTGCGTGAAATGTTCGTTGCATTCCGGATTTGCGCAATTGATCATGCGACTGGAGATGGTGCCACAGTTTAAGCATGTAGAAACCACCGTAGGGTTTACCTGGTTCACATCCACGGTTACGCGATTGTCGAACACATAGCATTTGCCTTCGAAATCTTTTCCCCCAACCACTTTTCCGTATTTGATGATGCCGCCATGCAGTTGGTATACATTCTTAAATCCTTCTTTAAGCAATAGAGCAGATGCTTTCTCGCATTTGATGCCACCCGTACAGTAAGTGAGTATCTTTTTGTCTTTGTACTGCGCCAGCTCATTGATTTTTTCAGGAAACTCCCTAAAGTTCTCAATGTCCAGGGTTAGCGCATTTTTGAATCGGCCAACGTTGTGTTCATAATTAGAACGGACATCCAATATCACCACGTCGTCACGATCTTTCATTTCCAGAAACTCCTTCGGATCCAGGTGCTTGCCGGTTTCTTTGGTCGGGTCAATGATTTTCGGATCCCGCAATCCCGAATGCACGATTTCTGGTTTGTACCGACAATGCATTTTGATGAAGGAGGGTTCGTCCACTTCGTCAATTTTAAAGTCCGTACCTGCAAATCTCTGGTCGGCATGTACGGCATCCATATAGGCTTTGCATGCATCCGGAGTACCCGATACGGTGCCATTAAGGCCTTCGTCCGCAACAATGATACGGCCTACCAAGCCGAGTGATTTACAAAACTGAAGATGATCTGCGGCAAATTGTTCCGCATTGTCAATGTGGCTGTAGCAATAGTACAGCAGGGTTTGGTACTTTTTCATATAGCATTGATACCGCTGCAAACGGCGTTAAATGTGTTTTCAGGCGCAAATATAGTAAACAGTTTTGGTATTTGGGGACAAGTAGCCGGGGTGTCGTGCGAACATCGTGTTGGAGATTAGGAATCACGCCCGTACCTTTGTCAGGTACGCTATGGTTAAATGTACGATGGATAATGCAATAAAGGACTATCACAATGAACTCTCTGATTCGGATAGCCGGATCGCCCTCCTGCTGTACGAGCAGATCAGCCGGCAGTTGCCGGAAGCCGAAAATAAATTATGGCATAGACATCCGGTTTGGTTTCTCGAAGGCAATCCGATAGTGGGCTACAGCAAACGGAAGAATGGCATAAACCTGATGTTTTGGAGCGGACAGTCATTTGATGAACCCGGTTTGCGGAAGGAAGGAAGTTTTAAGGCGGGAGAAGTCTTATATACAGATGTGGAACAAATCAACCTCCAAGACTTGCAGAGATGGCTGGAAAAAGCCCGAGATATTCAGTGGGACTATAAAAACCTGATAAAGCGTAAAGGTAAGCTGGAACGATTGAAATGATTTACGGTCGGGGGAGGCTTCCCTTGACGCGGTGCTTAGCGATGGGATTGCGGCTCCGGGCGAAGTGGGGCGTAGGAGGAGATGTGCACATCCGGATCATGCACAATAACGGCGACACAGGTATAAGCAGTGTCCACTTCGAAAGCAATGCCTTCGTTCGCATTGTATACCGTATAGGTTTGTCCATTTTGATTATACGTCTCGACAATTTGCAGTGGATAGGTGTCTGAAATATCGCGCAGGGATGAACCGACGCCGACTGATTGGACGGTCTTAAATCGAGGTGAGGTTACCCGGATTTGTTTGATACGAGCGGTTTCATCGTTGCCCATGTCTCGTGACGTGAATAGGGAAAACGGGAAATCGGGTTCATCATCCGTATACCAAACAGAGACGGCCTTACCCATCGCTGCATTCCCCCAATCGGGTTTTCCCAGTTCCTGAATTACGGTACTGTCGGCATCGCCAAGTAGAAAGAATCCCACTGATTTTCCCGGAACCAGTAAATTATTGTCTGGAAGAAGCGATTGGGAAGCCGTTGTTACGGTATCCTGAGGAACTTGCCTGGCGTTATGGTTGCCACCGCATGCAGCAATCAGCAAACAAGCGGCAAGCATGCCCATGCTTTTCTGAACTTGGATCATTGGAATAAACATCTACTACGGTTAATGAACGCTTACTTGGACGTTTTGTTTCGTAAGGGGCGCAGTAAATATTCCAAACCATTGAGTTTAATTTCATACATCGTGCCTAACAACATTCCCAATTTACCCTTGGGGAATCCGTTTTGGTGGAACCATACCAGGTAAGCTTCGGGTAAGTCGCAGATCAATGTTTCTTTATATTTGCCAAACGGCATTTTGGTGGTCAATAACGCCTGCAAAATTTGTTCCTGTGTCACGTTCTTTCAGTTTAGTCATTTGTTCTGCCATGGCGGACATAATAGATTGCCCAATTTATCGCAATAATTAAATGATTCAGGATATTGGGAAAAAGGCCGTAGTGCTTGGTGAATATCTGAAATCGTTCTTTAAGGCTTTCCCAATGATGCTTTTTAGACATTCCGCCTACCAGGTATTTCGCCACGATGAGCCGAGTGTTGACGATCTTGTTTGCTTTTTTGGCGGCACGTATTATCCAGTCAATGTCAGCACTGAGCCGGTAGCGTAAATCGTACCGACCGACAATGGATCGACGTATGTAGATTGCTTGATGACTGATGTTCATGCCGAAACGGAAACTTCGCCAATTGAACTGCGCAGGTATGGCATGCCGGCGTAGTCCGAGCGATTGCCAGTGTTCGTTATACATTTCGGTTTCGCCATAATAGATATCGGCGTCGGGAGCTGAGTTGAACACCTGGGCCACGGTGTCTTCCGCATACATCTCATCCCCGGAATTCATAAACAGCACGTAACTCCCCGTAGCTAGTGCCAGCCCTTTGTTCATTGCATCGTAAATACCCTTATCGGGCTCACTAACCCATTTTGAAAGGTGCTTAGTATACCGTTTGATCACATCGACGGTTCCATCGGTAGAATTACCGTCGACGATGATGTATTCAATGTGCGGATAGGTTTGACGGACGACCGATGTGATGGTACGCTCGATGTCGCGCACATTATTATAGACAACCGTAATAACCGTGAGTGTAGGGGTATGCATCAGCTTTCAGGTTTCTGTACAACCAACACGTTGTTGTGAAAAAAATTCTGGTTCGTTGGCAGTATGGCCGAGAGAATTAATCCGCAAAGGGTTATCGGCGTGATGAATAACGGGGTGAGCGCAATCCGGATTACCTTGTTCTTTGGAAATATATGCTGATAGACATAGGCGGCCCACATCTGGCAAAGGGTAGCCACATAATTGGTAGTTTTGGTTTCCTCGACGATGGTAAACCCCTTTTCCGTTAGGATATGTCGGATACCGAAAGAAGTATACCGGGCAAAATCGAAGGGGATTTCATGCTCATCCCAAACAAATGGAACCGTGATCAGCATGTGCCCGCCGGGCTTCAATACCCGATACAGCTCATCAAGGATTTCGGGGAGATTGAAAATGTGCTCAAACACTTCACTCGAAAAGATGCTATCGAAGGACGCATTGTCAAATGGTAAGGTTTTGCCGTCATAGTATACATCGATCTCTTCGTTTCGGTGATCGTGACCACTTATTTCGATATCCGTGCCTATATAAGCGGTCACGTCAAACAGCGCGCGATAAGGCTTGCTTCCGCAACCAAAATCCAGGAGGCGTCCCCGTAGGTGCTTACTCAGCGCTGATATGTTGCGGAATAATCCCCTTCGAATGATAAAAAACGGATTAAAGAATACGCCGAAAAATGTCGGTTGAAATAGGGATTTATTGTAGAGCCGTTTGAGTCCCGCGATCAATTTGCCTTAGTTTTAGTGGTTAAAAACTGCGTTTTCCAACGTTCGATGGCATCGACATTGAGGTATAGTTTGACACTCATTTCCTCGTGTATTTTTTCTTCAAGTGCGTCCATGCGTTGGCGTTCAAGCACATTGAGGCCGATGTCATTGCGCATTTCGATGGCCCGGTTGTCAATGCCGATGATCAGGGCTTTCCGACGCTTTTGAAGTGCCCGTATGCCCGCGTGCAACCGGGTGCCTACGTATTCGCAGGACTCACTTTCAAGAAATCTGTCAAAAGCTGACAACTTAGGCGGGATATACCGGACATCGGAAGTCAGACTTTCAATATAAGCTTGATCTTTTGATCCCTGTATCCACACATATACCGCTTGATAGTGCTGTTTGAGGGTTTCCAAGAGCTGCCGGTCTCGTTCGGGATCCCGCAGGTAATCTGTAATCGTAGTGACGACGGTGTCCCGTTTCTTGGGATTAATTTGTGAAAGATGGGGCTCGTCAAGCCTCCAAACCGTAGGACATCCTGTATTGACCACGTTATTGATGCCGATCTCGTTTAGTTTCTGTAGGGTATAGTTGTCACGCACAGCGTGGATATATTGGGTGGAAAACAGTGATTTATACATCCGCTTCGTATAGAGCGATACGGGTTTATCTTGATATTGCCACCAGCCTACCCCCAATAATACCACCTTTCGCCGCAGGGCAAGTAAGTCCTTCACGCCTACTTTCCATTGGCGGTTGCCGAATGTGTTGTTTTTTAGCAAATTCGTGCCGCCTACCAGGGCAGTGTCGTATTTACGAAGAGTCGGCAGGTCCAGGGGGTGGATAGAAAAATGAGTGGGTATATTGATGACGAAGTCATCCGTGAAAAGTTCGTCCGCAATTTTGTTTACCGCATCCATAATGATGTGGTCTCCCAGATTCGTGGTCGCAATGGACGTATCAAATATAATTTTGGGCATGTAAAATCTTTTGTGCTAGATAACCTCTATCACCTTGCTGAATCCAGTCAGACTTGGGTGTTTTGAATCCAGATCGGTCACCAGATAGGAAATGGCATTCAGACTGCAAACCTTCATTTTTTGCACTGAATTTAGTTTTTCCGCAATGCTTAGAATAGCTGTTTTGGTTGAACACCGAATCATTGCTTTTTTGATTTGCACGACTTCCCAATCTGAATCGGTTACACCATCTTCGACAGAGAGACTGTTCGTGCCTAATAGGCACAGATCTACCCGTATCTCGGAAAGCTGGTTGATAACTTGGGATCCGATGCTGATGTTGGTATTTCTTGACAGTTTCCCGCCGATTAGAATGACATCTGCGTGTGTGCGTTCAGCTAGTTCGAGTGCTACCAATGGGCTGATTGTAAAAAAAGTGCATTGTAGACTTTCCGGGATAATCCGCGCCATTTCCAGCAGGGTGGTGCCGCCGCCGGCTAATACCGTCATGCCATTTTGGATGAGAGCGACCGCTTTGGTTGCGATCTCCTTTTTCGCATCGCGTGCGTAGATATTGTTTTCCTGGAAGGGATACTGAAAGGACTTCGAAAGCGCCCCACCGTACACTTTGAGCACTTTTCCGTTTTCGGCCAACTCATTTAAATCGCGTCTAATGGTATCTTCCGAAACATTGAGCTGCACACTTAGGTCCGAAGACAAAACTTTATTGTGCAAATTTATTTGATGGACGATAAACGCTTGTCGTTCTTCTTTCAGCATTTGTTAACCGATTATTATTGGCGTAAAGATAAGACAAATCGAAGAAATTGCAATTCTTTGCCGTTGTCCCTAGCTACCTTACCGCTGCGGAGATCCTGGCGTGGAACCGGCACAAATAAAAAGATTTTTGTATTATTACCGCCGGTAATGTGTCAAGATAAACCAATGGCGGAATCACTCATCGCAATCACCAACGGGATTGTGTTCACAAACGATAAACTGATCAAAGGCAGGGCTTTGTTGTTAGGCGGTAGTCAGGTGATAGATACCGTGGCTCCGGACGAAATCCCCCATGGGACGGAAATAGTGGATGCGATGGGCGGATATGTGGTTCCGGGATTTATCGACTTGCAGATCTATGGCGGTGGCGGACGGCTTTTTTCGGCCGATCCTTCGGCCGACGCGATGGACGAAATTGCCCGAGCATTGGTAAAATCGGGCACAACGGGCTTTATGATCACCATGGCCACCAACACGTTGGACATCCTGGATCGGGCATTCGATGTATGCAACCAATATCGTCATCCCGCATTATTGGGGCTGCACCTGGAAGGACCTTATTTGAATAAAGCAAGGAGAGGAGCTCATCCAGCGGAGTACATTCGCCAGCCGGAAACCGCTGAGATCGCCGCCTTGCTGAGGCGGGCAGGAAACTGCCTACGGATAATGACCATTGCTCCGGAGCAATTTGACCGGAAAACCATCGGATTGCTAACGGACAACGGGGTGTTGCTTTCTGCAGGCCATAGCGATGCCTCGTTTGAAGAGGCAACGACGGCGTTTCGAAGCGGTGTCCGCGCGGTTACTCACCTATTCAATGCCATGTCTCCGCTTCATCACCGCAATCCGGGATTGCCGGGGGCTACGTTTCAATCCGCTACTGCCTGCGCAAGCATCATCGCAGATGGCATCCATGTCGACTACCAGACGCTTTCAATAAGCAAAAAACTAATGGGCGACCGGCTTTTCCTGATTACTGATGCGGTAGCTGAGACCCACGAGGGTATTTACACACATGTCTTCCAGGGCGACCGGTATACACTGCCTGATAACACCTTGTCCGGCTCTGCCCTGACAATGATGGAGGCTGTAGCGAATTGTGTGCGCCACGCAGGTATCTCGTTGGAAGAAGCGCTGCGGATGGCATCCCAATATCCGGCTTCGCTGTTGGGACTGGAGGCGCACGGCTGTATTAAACCCGGTGCAATGGCGAACGTGGTGATTTTTGACAGCCAGTATTCGGTACAGCAGGTTTTCTTGGAGGGAAAGCGCGTATGAGGAAAAGTTTAGGCAAGCTGTTTAATCTGCTATATATCCAGGTACTCATTGCGATTGGCATCGGTGTCTTAATCGGCCATTTTTTTCCTACGGTGGGGGTACAGTTGAAACCGCTGGGTGACGGCTTCATCAAGCTCATTAAAATGGTTATCGCTCCCCTCATCTTCTGCAGCATCGTGCTGGGAATTGCGGGGATGGAAGATGTAAAGAAAATCGGGAAGGTAGGGATCAAATCGATGGTGTACTTCCAAGTGACAACGGCCGTAGCTATGTTGCTGGGCGTATTGGTGATCAACGGAATGCGCCCTGGAGAAGGGATGCATGCAGATCCGCGCACGTTGGACACAACAGAAGTAGCGACATACCTGGAGGCCGGTAAAAAGCAAGACGGTTTCGTCGATTTTTTGCTGAACATTATTCCGGAGAATGTTTTCGGTGCCCTGTCTTCGGGTAACTTGTTGCAGGTACTGTTTTTTGCCGTGTTGTTCGGATTTGCGCTTTCGAGGATAGGTTCCTATGCGGAGCCGGCCGTACGGGTGATGCAATCCTTTCTCGATGGTTTGTTTGTTGTAATCAAGATGGTCATGAAGGTTGCTCCGATCGGGGCAATGGGCGCCATGGGCTTCACCATCGGTAAATACGGGATTAGCTCGTTGTCTTCCTTAGGTATGCTCATGCTGGCATTTTACGTGACGTGCTTGTTGTATATCTTTCTATTTGCCGGGGGAATGCTTAGGTATTACGGAATCAGTATTTTCAAAGTGCTGCGCTTTATCAAGGAGGAACTGCTGGTGGTGTTGGGTACCTCCTCGTCGGAATCGGTACTTCCCGCCATTATGCAGAAGCTGGAAAAAATGGGTTGCTCGCGGTCATTGGTACGCCTGGTCGTCCCGTCGGGATACTCTTTTAACCTTGACGGAACCGCTATTTATTTGACTATGGCTGCAATTTTCCTTTCGCAGGCCGTGGATATGCCGATGGGGTTCGAAGAACAGCTGTTTCTGCTGATCGTTTTGACGGTAACATCCAACGGAGCGGCCGGTGTGACCGGAAGTGGCTTTATTATTCTGGTGGCCACACTTCCGGTGGTGGGTCACATTCCTGTTGAATCGGTTGCCTTGATATTCGGTATAGACCGGTTCATGAGTGAAGCTCGTGCGTTGACCAATCTCATCGGCAATACAGCCGCGACTATTCTGGTGGCGCGGTGGGAAAATGAGCTTGATATGGAACAGCTAAAGGCCGAATTGGGTTAACCTGCTTCTTCTTCCGATTGGTTTGGCTCCTTTTCCAGATTGGCCAGTATGTTATTTACCTCCCCTTCGGTCGCCGTCAATTTGGCTTTGCATACGCCGATCAGCAGAGTCGCCCGCTTGACTTTCGTCGAAAGTTCGTCGATCGAGATTTCCCCGCGTTCAATTTCTGATACGATGGTTTGCAGTTCTTCAAATGCTTCTGTATAGGTGAATGGGTTACTCATGATTTGCTGTTTTTGACTGGATAACGGTACTTGTAATCTGTCCCGAAGCTAAAAATGTTTCGAGAATATCTCCTTTTTTGACCTGTTCAGTGGTTTTCAGGGCTCGTCCGTTGATCCGTGTGATACTGTACCCGCGGTTTAGCACTTGTTGGGGATCCAAGAGTTTCACGGATTTTTCCATTGAAGTTAACTGAGCCCCGTGGTCCTTGAGCACGGATGCTGTAGCGGCCTGCAATGTTTTTTCGGAATGCAGCAATGACAGGGTGCCTTGTTGCAAACGGTGGAGGCTCGCCATATTAAGCCGAACGAAATGATGTTCAAGAGCCTTTTGCTGTTGGTTAAGCAGGTGGATGCTGTGCAATCGGAAATACCTGGCACAGTCGTTAAGTATATCCTGCTGGGCCTGCAATAATTGGCGGGTTTTCAATAAGATGGTCTCCTGTGCGTGTGCGAGCGGCACCGCGAATTGGTGGAAACGCTGGATGAGGAAATCCGCGAGTTCGCTGGGGGTGATGGCATTTTGGTAGGCTACCATTTCGCTGACCGTCTCATTGGTGGAATGCCCGATGCCGGTCAGTACGGGGATGGGAAACCTAGCGATGGCCGAAGCCAATAGGTAATGGTTGTAACTTGATAAACCGACATCCCCGCCACCCCCGCGGATAATCGCCACCACATCGTATGCTTCTACGCATGATGCAATATTCGCCAGCTGATTGATAATGGATTGGATGGATTTGTCGCCTTGCAGCAATGCCGGAAACAGGGTTTGCTCGAACCGGTAACCCCACGGGTTTCCATTCAATATTTTCAGAAAATCGGAATATCCTTTGCTAGTTTCTACCGATATAATCGCCAACCGTTTCGGAAGGACCGGAAAGGGTAGCCGCTTATTTGCATAGAAGAGATCCTCCTGTTTAAGTCGGCTGATACTTGCCTGCTTCTCGCGTTCGAGCTCGCCGAGGGAATAAGCAGGATCTATGTCAAGGATACGAAGGCTCAGACCGTATAGTGGATCGTAGGAGATGGTAGCCTGGAATAGGATGGTAATACCGTTTTTCAGTGGTTCCCGGGTAATTTCTATAAAACGTTGATTGATCCGTTGATAATCGCCATTCCAGAGGATGGAGCGCATTTCTGCAACGACCTTGCCTTCTTTTTTTTCAACGAGTTCAGGATAACAATGGCCGGAATGGGTGTAAGGATTAAGCTTGTTCATCTCTGCTTTAATCCAATAGCTCTGCCTATAGCGCTCAGCGATCGTCCGCTGAATGCTCTTGGCTACTTCTCCGAGGGAAAAAATGACCTTATCCGGTAGTTTCTCAGGCATACTCAAAGGTAAGCTTTTTCCGCAAAATCGTTACCTTTGTGTCCTGAAATCTGCCCGGTCAGCAGTTACCGAAGGAAAAAGCGGTGAGATTTGCGGGCAGGAGGCGAATGCGCCAGCCTCTTTACGGCGAAGCGATCTCGAGGATGTCGTTGGAGAATAAGGAATCAATAAAAGTGTTTTGAAATGAAGTTACCCATTATCGCCTACGGCGATCCTATTCTAAAGCGAAAAGGGATAGAAATTAACAGGGATTATCCGGATTTGCCGGAATTAATAGCCAACATGTTTGAAACCATGTACGCAGCACATGGTGTGGGCTTGGCAGCCCCGCAGGTCGGGCTGGCCATCCGCTTATTTGTGATAGACGCCAGCCCATTTGCCGATGATGATCCGGCGTTGAAAGATTTTAAGAAAGTTTTTATCAACGCGGAAATCCTGGAAGAGGAGGGCGAAAAATGGTCATTCAATGAGGGATGTTTAAGTATTCCGGAAATCCGTGAAGACATCAGTAGGTACCCGAACATCCGAATCAGGTATGTGGATGAAAACTGGGTAACGCACGAGGAGGATTTCACGGGTTTGGCGGCTCGTATTATTCAGCATGAATACGACCACATTGAGGGAAAATTGTTTACGGAAAAGCTGAGTCCGCTCCGGAAGGCAATGATCAAAAGTAAACTGGAAGCGATCTCAAAAGGGCAGGTGGATGTGGACTACAAGATGAAATTCCCGTTGTTGAAGAGAAAGGGGCGATAAGTTTATCCCCCCACGATGGGTAAGGTGAGTTTATACTTCACGGATAAGATTCGTATTATTGAAATGGTGGCCGCACTGATAAACGCATTCAGGTTGTAATCAACGCCCATGCGGCTGAGCACTACAAATAGCACCGCTCCGGAAAGACAGGCCGTTGCATAGATTTCTTTTCGGAAAATAAGGGGTGTTTCATTCAATAATGTATCGCGCGTGACACCGCCCATCACCGCGGAAAAGAGGCCCAAAACCACCGCTGCAATACCGCTGCTGTCAAATGTCAGGGATTTCTGTACGCCCACTATGGTAAAGAAGCCGATTCCCAGGGCGTCAAACAAGGAAAGCGTTCGCGCCAATCTGCCAAGTATCCTTTTAAATAGGATGGCAATCAACACACCGGTTAATATGGCAAATAGATAATTGCCGTCATCCACCCATACTGGTCGTAGATTGAGAAAAATGTCTCGTAGGCTTCCGCCTCCAATGGCCGTAACGAAGCCGGTAAAAGCCGCTCCGAAAATATCGATGTTATGTCGCATGGCAGCCATTGCCCCTGATATAGCGAAGACCATGGTTCCTAGCAAATCAATGTAGTAGATGAGTTCCATACCGATTAAACTGCGTTTGTAAAAATAAGATAAATTAGGATAGGCCGTATTCGTTTAAAAGGTCAGATAAGGCCCAATAGGGGAAGCTTAGATGGGGCATCCATTTCCGGGAGAGCCACGCTATAAATAAAGCAGAAAGGTAATCGATTAAATTAATATGTTGATTTACTGCAGTTAACGAGTTTTTACAAAATATTTTGCGGTGACATTTGTAAATAACCAATAAAGGTTATACTTTTGCATCCCGCTTCAGAGGAGGTGGTTGTTCATTAAAATAGATTTAACAGGAAATTAAAGCGCTATTCAGTCGGTTTTCGACGAAAGAGACACTTTGAAAAAATGTTAAAATAAATTTTGCAGAGTAAGAAAAGATTTCTACCTTTGCAGTCCCAAACGGAACAGGGGTTCGAAAGAAGGAAGTTCCGGCCCGGCAGCGCGATGCAGCCGGTGTTTGAAAGAGAGAAAAATCGGCCGGTTCTGAACCGGCGTGATATAAAAGCCGAAGCGCGAGCGGAAGCGACAAGTTCTTTAAAGTAAAGATATTCATGTAGCGCAGCGAGTAGTTTGATTTGATCAAGCGAAAGCTGAAAACAAAGTCTAAACGAAGTCATTCCGGGCAATTGAGACATTAACAATTAGAATGTGATTCCAATTGCTTAATTTAATTTGAGTTTTTTGGGGTCAGTGATTCTTACACTTCATTTTTACAATGGAGAGTTTGATCCTGGCTCAGGATGAACGCTAGCGGCAGGCCTAATACATGCAAGTCGAACGGGATCCACCAGCTTGCTGGTGGTGAGAGTGGCGCACGGGTGCGTAACGCGT
>Ga0065721_10004080_pt1 | contig 88993 bp, 71 predicted proteins | sample Mesricmetagenome_FD_59108 | JGI IMG/M metagenome (GOLD analysis project Ga0065721, IMG submission 59108) | Mesophilic microbial community from rice straw/compost enrichment Sample: eDNA_1 v2 (version 2) | ecosystem: Engineered > Solid waste > Grass > Composting > Bioreactor | place: USA: Davis... | reverse complement strand
TCGCGGAGTTGAAGCGTGTATTCAACGTTCAATGACACGCGGGAGCGCCGGCGTCCCCCGGCAATTGCGTGGAGCCGGCCCGCGGCCGGCGCTCGCAGCAAGCCCTGACGGACAATGCGGAGCATCGTCCCCACCTCGCGCGGACGCTCTCTATCGTTTGACCCAATAAGAAAGCCGGCTCCGTGAGGAGCCGGCTTTCACCATGGTCGTAAGTAACCTAACCCAAAAAAATCAGGCGTAAGCGATGGCGTGGCAGCCGTGGACGGTGCGGTTGGATTCGAAGAACTCGCCATTGTCGCTCTCGGGCGTGAACTCCGGCGCCGCTTCGGAGAGGAGTTTGCGGAGGTTTTCGCGAGCGCGCGCGATGCGGCTCTTCACCGTGCCGACATTGATACCGAGGGCCTGCGCGATCTCCTCGTACGGTTGATTGAGGATGTTGCGCATCGTGAGGATCTCGCGATGACGCGCATCCAGTTTTTCCATACATTCGGAAATCAGCTCCGAAAATTCCTGTGTCACGGTTTCCTGGACCGGGTTCTGCGAATCGGCCGCGATGAGATCGGCAAATGTGGCGTCAGACTCGTCGGTAAGGCTGCGCTCGAGCGAGATAGAATCCTGACGGCGGCGGCGGAAGAAATACCAGTAGCGATTGCGCGAGAGATTGAGCGCGATGCGGTACAGCCAGGTCGCCAGCGACGATTCGCCGCGGAAAGTGGCGAGGCCACGATGCGCGCGGATGAAAGTATCTTGGGTGATTTCCTCGGCGTCGGCGCTGTTGCGCAGGAGGTTGTTGGCCAGACCAAAAATGCGGCCGTGGTAGCGCTGCATGATCTCGACAAACGCGCTCTCGTCTCCGCGGTGGAAACGTTCGATGAGGGTGACGTCGTAGGCAGCTTCGCGCGCCGAATCGGAGGGGGCATCAGCGTTGGCAGTACGGGAACCGTCATGATGACTCGGGGATGAAAGCGTGCGGGTGAGAGACATAGGCGGAGTTCCTGTTGGATTGTGATTGAGCTACGCCCATTCACATACCCATCTCCGTGCCAACACCCCGTCCGCAGGGCTAACCTACTCTATCCGCGCGACTTAAATTTAACGCGGCGAATATTGCCTCATCGAGTCCTTGCAGAATGAGGTACGTGATCGAAGCCGTTTCTTGCAAACTGCAAGAAGTCGGCAGGGGTTTTCACCGGCGCGGGCAAACGCATCCCCTCGGTCTCTAAAAAAATGCGGAGGTTCCCTCGCCGCGCAGGAGATTTCACTCGTGGCGCAGGGCTTCGATCGGATCGAGCGACGCGGCTTTCCACGCCGGATAGAGGCCAAAGATCACGCCGATGCCGCCGCAAACCAGGAGCCCAGCCGTCGCCCATCCCCACGGGAAAATCGCGTCTATGTTCATGAACGATGCCACGACATTGCCGACGACGACACCCATCACCACGCCCGCGACTCCGCCGATCAACGCCAGCACCACGGCTTCGATAAGAAACTGCACGAGGATGTTTTTTTTGCGCGCGCCGATGCTCTTGCGGATGCCGATCTCTTTTGTGCGCTCGGTCACGCTCACCAACATGATGTTCATCACGCCCACGCCGGCCGCGAGCAGCGCGATCGCACTGATGCCAAACGACGCGATCGCGACCATGTTGGTCACTTGATTAAACGACTCGATCAACGAGTCATTGGTGAACATCTCAAAATCGTTGTCGTCTTCCGGCTCCAGGCCGCGAACCAAACGCATCGTGCCGATCGCGCGATCCTGAGTGGCCGCCAGCGTTTCCTGCGAAGGCGCCTGCACATTGATCGAAACCGAACGCCACCCGCGCCCCATCGACGCCAGCCAGCGCGTGATGGGGATCGCGATGAAGTTGTCCTGACTTTCACCAAATGAAGTGCCTTTCGGCACGAGCACGCCGACCACCGTGCAAATCTGTTCGCCGATGCGGACCGTCTGCCCAATCGGATCCATGTCGGGAAAAAGTTTCTGCACGATCTCATCGCCGATGATGCAGACCGCGCGGCCAAACACCACGTCGTCGGTCGCGAGATTGCGGCCGCGCGCGATCTCGTAATTATACGATGCGAGATAGTTTTCGTCCGTGCCGAGCAGCCGCGTGTTGGGCGTCGTGCGGCGATCGAGAAAACTCGCGATCAATCCGCGGCGATCGATCTGCAAACTCACGCGCGCATGTTCATCCATCAGCTCGCGAAAACGCTGCGCCACCGCGAGCGTGATGGGTGGGCGATTGCCATAACGCAGCCAAGGATTGCTGAAGTTGATCGCGGGAAACCGCTGGATCTGGAAGCTGTTCGCGCCGAGCCGGCTCAGACCCGAGTCGAGCTGCGCCTTCGCACCGGCGATGAAAGTCATCACGCCGATGATCGAGAACACACCGATCGCCATTCCCAAAATGGTGAGGGAGGAGCGGAGTTTGTTCGCCCAGAGCGAGGAGAACGCGAGACGGAGTATTTCGAGATAGATCATTCGTAACGCAGCGCCACCACCGGATCGAGTTTACTGGCCGACCATGCCGGCGCGATGCCGGCAAACACGCCGATCATCACCGACCCTAAAAATCCGATCACCACGAGCACGGGTGAAAACACGAGCGGGAAATCCGGCACGGCCACCGATACAAGCGCCGAGACGCCGCCCGCCAGCAGCAGTCCGATCGAGCCGCCGACCAGACAGATGCTCACCGCTTCAATGAGAAACTGCATCAAGATCGTGCGCCGTCGCGCACCGAGCGCCTTGCGCGTGCCGATCTCCTTCGTGCGCTCCTTCACGCTCACGTAGGTGATGTTCATGATGTTGATCGCCCCCACAAAGAGCGCGAGGCCCGTGATCAACAATCCGCCGATCGCGATGCCGTTTTTGATCGGATCGATCTGCTCGCGAATCACGCGCTGCTCATTCAGTTCAAAATCATCCTTCGCTTCCGGATCGAGCTGACGCAGCCGGCGCATCAAGCCACGCAACTCCTCGCGCGCTTCATCCATCCGCGAGCCGTCCACCTGCACACGAATCTGCGTCGAGTTTACATTCACCGCGAAGTAGCGGCGGAACGTGTTGATCGGGATGATCACCATCGAATCCATGCTGAACATCCCCAGGAAACGTCCCTGGCGCGCCGCCACACCGATCACGGTGAATTGCTGCGAACCGAGGCGCAGCGTTTCGCCGATCGGGGATTGCCCGGCAAACAACGCATCGGCCACGTCGAAACCGATCACGACGACATTGCGCGCCGCGCGCGCCTCGAACTCGTTGAAGAAACGTCCCTCCGCGAGATCCACTTTGGAAATGCGCGGCAGATCATGCCCCACCCCGAGCGTGTAGATACTCGTGAGCTTCAAATCGCCGCGGACGATCGTCGTCTGTCGATCCGTCGCCGGCACCGCGAGTTTGATGAGCCCATCGGGATGCTCAGCCGTCCATTCGTTCAAGCGATCCGCATACTCGATGCGAATGCGCGGACGATTGCGATAGTTCCACCAATCCTGCACGTCGCGCCACGGCCATTTGCCGACATAGAGCACGTCATCACCGAAACCCGCGAAACTCCGCTCGACGCTCTTGTCGATACCGAGAATCGCCGTGCCCATGAGCGTCACCGACACGATGCCGATGATCACGCCCAACGCGGTGAGCGCCGACCGCATCTTGTTCGCAAAGATCTGCGTGAACGCGATCCGCAAGGACTCGTTGAACTCGTATATCAACCGCCGCATCGGGTTATTTTCGAGTTTCGACTCCTGATTTTCGGTTGCGGGCGCCGGGGGTTCGACGCGACGCGACCATGATGGCGGTGAATTCGTCCGCTTCTTGACGCGACGGAGCCAGCGTAGCCGGCGCCATCAGTCCATGTTCGCCAATCAACTCCAGCCAGAATGCCGATTCATCGGCCTCTTCCTCCACCACCGCCAATTGGGAAATCATTTCACCCGTCGAAAGCGAGCGACAGGCCGCACGATAATCAGCGCCAACGGAAGTTCCTGAACGGGCGAGCTGATGAGCAGGCACACGAGCCGATCTCTTTTCCGGAAGCGCATCGACCAACGTCCTCGCTCGCAGTGAAAACGCCTTCGTCCGTTCTTTCAGTTCCGCCTCATTCATAAAATCGAGATTCGAGAATCCAAAATCGAAAATCACACCACCACCGGCGCGTCCGATTCGATGAGGCCGTCGCGCAAGCGCACGATGCGGCGGGAGTGTTGCGCGATGTCCTCTTCGTGCGTGACCACGATGAGCGTATTGCCCTGCGCGTAGAGCTGCTCGAAGAGCGCCATGATCTCTTCGCCGGTACGCGAATCGAGATTTCCCGTCGGTTCGTCGGCGAGGATGATCGACGGTTTGTTCACGAGCGCGCGCGCGATCGCCACGCGTTGACGCTGACCACCGGAGAGTTCGTTGGGTTTGTGATCCATGCGATGACCAAGGCCCACATTTTCGAGGGCTTGCATCGCACGCTCCAAACGCTCCTCGCGCGGTACACCGGCGTAAATGAGCGGAAGCTCCACATTGTGCAGCGCGGTCGAGCGCGGCAGCAGATTGAAGGTCTGGAAAACAAAACCGATCTCCTGATTGCGGATCGTCGCGAGCTCGTCGTCCCCCATCACAGCGACATCCTTGCCACTAAATTCGTAGCGGCCCGACGTCGGCGTATCGAGGCAGCCGAGCATGTTCATGAGCGTGGATTTTCCGCTGCCCGAGGGGCCCATGATGGCGAGGTATTCGTTGCGATGGATTTTGAGCGATACACCGCGCAACGCATGGATCGTCTCCTCGCCCATTTGATAGAGCTTGGTGACACCCTCGATCTCGATGACGAGCGGACCGATGGGCCGGACAGGCCGTAGTTGTCCGGCGGATACGGTGGGAGGAATCATGACGCGGAGCGGATTACATGCCGGGAGCAGCCGGGCCCTTCGGCTGTTCCACCTCGACCTTCATGCCGTCGGCCAATGTGCGCGTGAGCACCGCGTAGCTGCCGCTGACAACTTCATCGCCTTCGGCGATGCCGGATTTGATTTCGAAATGCGTCATGTCGGCGATGCCCGTTTCGACCGGCACCATCTTGACGGTGTCGCCCGTTCTCACGAAAACCACGCGCTGCGTCGAATTCCGGTCATTGCGCGCCTGTTGCTGTTTCTGCTTTTCGTTCACCGCAACGGCCGAGCCTGCGCCTTTGAGTTCCGCCTCCTTCGCCTCGCGCTCCTTTTTGAGCTGCTCGCCCGTTTTGTTGGAGTCGCGCGCGCGAGTGACCACCGACTGAACCGGAACCGCGACCACGTTCTCGACCGTCTGCGTTTCGATGTCGGCGTTGGCGCTCATGCCCGGACGAATCGGCACGCCTTTTTCGAGGATGCGGATCTTCACTTGGAAGTTCGTGACTTCCTCCTGCGTGTTTTGGCCGGTCACTTTCGCCGCAGAACCGATTTCCTTTACCTCCCCGTCGAACACGCGTCCGGGAAACGCATCGATGGTCACGCGCGCTTTGTCGCCGACCTTCACGTTGACGATGTCGGTTTCGTTGATGTTCACGCGCACCTCCATGTTGGAGAGATCGGCGATGCGCATGATTTCGGTGCCGCTGAATTGCCCCGTTGCCACCACACGTTCGCCGACTTCGGCCGTGCGCGATGTCACCGTGCCGCTGATCGGCGCGTAGATGGTGGTTTTCTCAAATTGATCCTGCGCCTGCTTCAACAAGCCCTCGGCGCGGCGAATGTTCGCGAGTGCGCTTTCGTAGCTCGCGCGTGCGGTTTCGAATATCGCGCGATCCGCGGCGTGCACGGACTCGGAAACAAGATTGCGCTCAAACAGCGCGGTCGTGCGCTTGAAGTCCGCCTCGGCTTTCTTGAACAACACCTCGCTCTCCACCGCGGCCGCGCGCGCCGCCGCCAGATCGGCTTCGCGTTGATCGACGAGAAAACGGTAGTTGTCGGGTTTGATCGAAATCACGAGCTCGCCCTGTTTCACCGTCGCGCCTTCGCGGAAAGGCAGCTCGATGATTTCGCCGGCGACCTCGGGCGAAATCTTCACCTCGACCTCCGGCTGGATTTTGCCCGTGGCGGAGACGACCTGCGTGATGGTTTTGATCACGGCCTTTTCGGTGGTCACACGCACCGGTTTTTCGCGACCTTTCGAGGAGATCTTTCCCACGACCGCGATGCCTATGATCACGACGATCGCGATCATCAGGTAGAGCCCTTTGCGGGACTTTTTTCGACGGCGGGCGGTCGGACGCGGTGAGGGGTTCGCGGCGGGCGAAGCGGACATACTCATGGAAGAAAAACGCTGAGTGAGTGCAAAAATTAGCCGGTTGTTTCAGACAGGGTAAGCGAGCACACTCCTCGGCCTGCCCCGTCGCGGCAAGCCGCATCGGGCACATCGTGATACACCAGTCAGGCGCGAAGCGTGGACCATGCTCTCTACAACACGGTCCGCCGCCAAAAAGTTTCAGCCTTTCGTAAAATCATTTGCGCGCCGCCGATAAAAATCGCCACACATCCACCGCAGGATCAAAGGGCACCGCCTCCGTGAGATGATTCACCCACTGGCGCGCAAGTCCGGGCGCCAGCAAAGCGCCTTTCGAACCGAGACCGTTAATCAGCCCCCGCCTCGGATCGCGCGGGCTGCGACCGATCACCGGATGTTTGTCGGGAGACGTCATGCGCAATCCCACTTCGTGCGCGATCACAGCGAAGTCACCGCCGATGAGCGAAGCCGCGCTGCGCTCGAGTTCGTCGCGGGCGCGTGTCGTCAGAGTGAGGTCTGTCACGCCGGGTTCAAACGTCGCGCCCACTCGTGCCGTCGCGTTGCCCAGCGGCAAGAGCCAGTGGCCGGCATTGAGAATCACGTCTTCGGCAATCGGTGTCGCGAGCGCGAGCGTGAGTGTTTCGCCTTTGGCCGGACGCAATCCAGCAAACGCAAACTCCGCGTCGCTCGCCACGGCAGCGCCGGTGCAATCGATCACCAGCTCGCATTTGCTCAACGCCTGCTCCGCAGAAATTGTCTCTTCGCGCAATCGTCCCGACGCGCGCAACCACACGCGCACCGCTTCGATCAACGCCGCCGTATCGACACGCGCCCCGCCTTCGATCCAGAAGCCGTCGTCGTCGCCATCGCCCGCATACGGCGCGAGATCGCCGCCTGTTTTCTTCTCCGAAAAAACATGCCGTTCGTGTTCATTTCGAAAAATCCGCCGCACCCGCATCGACCGCACGAGCGCGATCTTCAGCGATGCCTCGATGTCGCGATACAACGCGAGGGCGGGCGCGAGTTCTTCGTCGATGCGCCAGCTTTTCACCAGGCGCTGACCGGTCACCGGATTGATGATGCCGGCACCCACGCGGGATGACGCTTCGGCGTGACCGCGATCGATCACTTCAAAATCGATGCCCGCGCGATCAAATGTCCACGCCAACACCGAGCCCGCCAGTCCCTGACCGAGAATGACAATAGGCGCCGGCATCGTCGCAGACTCCGCGCTCAGCGGCCCGTTTCCGCGGCCCACAACGCCGCACCCACGATGCCCGCTTCATTGCGCATCTCCGCCGGCACCGTCCGCACGCGATTGTGCAGATAGTGGAAAAATTTTTCGTGCTCCGCACTCACGCCACCCCCGAGCACGATGAGCCGCGGCTGCACCAAGGTTTCGACGACTCGCAGATAATCGCCGAGGCGATGTCCCCACTTTTTCCAGGTAAGTTTCCTTTTCTCTTTCACCGACGCGGCGACATGTCGCTCCGCCGCACGGCCTTTCCATGGGAGAAGTCCGAATTCAGTATTTGGATACAGCTCGCCGTCTTGAAAAAGCGCCGAACCCACGCCGGTGCCGAGCGTCAGCAGCAGCAAGGTGCCGCGCTGTTTTTTTCCCGCGCCAAAACGCACTTCGGCCAGACCCGCCGCATCAGCGTCGTTGACCACGGCCACACGAGAACGCGTCTTTGCACGAACCAAACGCGCGAGATCGCAGCCAATGAAATCTTTGTGGAGATTGGTCGAAGTCTGCGGGCGGCCATCCTCGATCACGCCGGGAAATCCGATGCCGATCGGACCTTTCCAACGAAAATGCGCCGCGGTCTCCGCCACGATGTCCGCAAGTTGCGCAGGGGAAATTTTTTTCGGAGTCGCGATACGAAGCCGTTCGCCGAGCAAACGCCCCGTGCGTGTATCCACCGGCGCTCCTTTCACCGCGGAACCGCCGATGTCGATGCCGAGAGCTTTCATAAGATCACTGACCGCTTTGGCATTCGCCTCCGCCGCCACAGCCGCATCCGCCAGGCTGATGCGCGTGACCATGCGCCAGCTCCTCGGGCGTCGCCGGACGCACCGACACGATCTCCACTTCAAAATCCAACGGCACACCCGCAAGCGGATGATTCGCATCGATCGTCACATGATCGGCCGTCACCGCCGAAATCGTGACCACCGGCGCACCGGGATCGGGTTCGGTTTGAAAACGATCGCCGACTTTCAATTCACCTTCGAAGGGAATGAGGTGACGCGCCACTTCGTGCACGAGCGACTCATCGCGTTCGCCATAAGCTTTCGCAGCCGGCACCGTCACGCGCGTCTTCGTGCCAGCCGGCAAGCCACGCAGCTGTTCATCGAGCCCGTCGATGATTTGCCCCGCGCCTTCGAGATACGCGATGGGGTCTCCGCCGATCGAAAGATCCAGCACTTGGCCGGCGGGATCGCGAAGTGTGTAGTGAAAGGTGACGACGTTACGGCTCATATTCAGAAGAGGTCCAAGTACCAAGGGTCAGATTCCAAGTGGCAAGAACCAACCCCGATCAAACGGCGCCGTTCTCACCTCACCGCCTCCATCTCGCAACCTTCCTGGCACTTGCCCCTTGTCACTTCGCCCTCGCGAGAAGACGCGTGAGCCAAGCGTTCACGCTTCTTCTCGCAGCACTGCCAGCGGCGGATGCGTCGCGATCCCGCGATTGGCGATCCAACCGGTGAGCAACGTCACCGCGACCACGCAGGCGACCGTCACCGCCAGATAACCGAGCGGCACCACCACCGGCGCTTCAAAAACAAACATCGCCATCAACGCGCTCGCACCAAATGCCAGCGCTCCGCCCGTCAACGCCGCCAGCGCGCCGAGCACGGCGTATTCAACGAGCTGGATGCGCGCGATCTGTCCGCGACTCGCCCCCAGCGTACGCAAAAGCACGGTCTCGCGAATGCGTTGGAAGCGTCCGCTCAACACCGCTCCTGCGAGCACGATCACACCCGTCGCCACGGTGAAGAGCGCGATAAAACGCACCACGAGCTCCACCTTGGAGAAAATTCCGTCGAGGGTCTGCAGCAACAACGCGAGATCGATCGCGGAAACATTCGGCAACGCCGACACCACCGCTTGCTGCACACGCGCCGACGATTCCGGCGATTCCGCGCGCGCGGCCATCACGTGAAACTTCGGCGCTTCGTCGAGCGGTCCCGCGGGGAAAACGACAAAAAAATTCGGCGACATGCGCTGCCATTCCACCGACCGAAGGCTCGCCACGCGCGTCCGCATCGGCACACCTTGCACATCCCACTCGAGTTCGTCACCGATGCTGAGCTGCATATCGCGCGCGAGTCCTTCCTCCACCGAGATCGGAATAATCTCCGCATCGGCATCCACCCGTCCGACGAACTCGCCTGCGATCAGTTTCTCTGTATCCGAAAGTTCACTACGGAACGTCGACCGGTATTCGCGGCGCAAGGTCCACGCCGGGATCGTGCCTTGCTCGCGCAACACGGCCTCCACGGGGCGTCCTTTCAACGCGCGCAATCGCATGGTCACGATTGGGGCCTGCGCGCGAACCGGCGTGCCTTCTTTCGCGAGGATTTCCGTGAGCGGACCGACCTGATCGTCCTGAATGTCGAAGAAAAGCAGATTCGGACGTTCCCCGCCGCCCGTGCCGCGCACTTGTGCCAACACCGTTTCGCGCGTGAGCGTGAGCGAGAGCAGCAAAAACGTGCCAAGTCCCAGCGAGAGCAGCAGCAGCACCGTGCGATTCTGCGGACGATACAAATTGGCCACGCCTTGGCGCCACACATACGGCAAACGCTTCGGCAAAAACCGTCGCGCGAGCCACGCCACCAATCGCGCCAGCAACGCCAGCACGCCGATGCACACGATCAGCGCTCCCGCGAATCCCGCGCCCGTCGCCCAGCTGCGCGTCTGCACCATGGCAAACGCCGTCACCGCCAGCGCGATCAAAACATACAGCGCGATGCGCCACGGATCGCGCCAACCGGTTTGTTCGACAAAAGCCGAGCGCAATGCCACGAGCGGCGACACGCGTCGCACCGCCAGTAATGGCAGCAAGGTGAACAATACACACACCGCGAGTCCCGCGAGCATGCCGCGCACGACCGCCGTCCACGAGATCGCGAACGTCACATCCACCGGCAGCATGCCGCGCACGAGTTCCGGCAACAACAACTGCACCGCCACACCCGCCGCCGCGCCGACCACCGCACCGAAAAGTCCAAGCGCGATGCCTTGCATCAGATACACCGCAAAGGTCTGCGCCGCGCTCGCGCCTAGACACCGCAGCACCGCCACCGTCGCGATTTTTTGGCGAATGTAGCCATGCACCGCGCCCGCGACACCGATCGCTCCGAGGAAAAGCGCGACAAACCCGATCAAACTCAGAAACGCATCCACATTTCTCAGCGCGCGTCCGAGATCTCGTTTGCGTTCTTCCACGGTATCGAAACCCAGCCGCAACTCCCGGAAGCGGCCGCGCAGATCGCGCACGAGTTTCTCCACATCCACATCATCCGAAAACTTGAAGTAAGTTTTGTAGCGCACCAACGCGCCCGGTCCGAGCAGCCCCGTCTCCGCCAGTTGCGATCGCGCGATATACACGCGCGGCGACAACATCGCGACCGCCGCCGAATCGCCGGGAATCTTCTTCAACGCCCCTACGATGCGGAACGTCTTCTGTCCCACACGCACCGGATCGCCGATGCGCGCGCCGTACTGTGCCATCAATGTTTCTTCCAACACCGCGACCTCTTCGCCCGCCCGCAAAAGATCCGGCGCTCCGCCGGGATCGGTCACGAAGTCTCCATAAAATGGATACGCACCTTCCGTCGCGCGAAGCGAGATGAGCCGTGTTTGCCCTCCGCTGTTTGGAAAAACCACCATCGACGCGAAGGAAACTTCCTGCGCTTGCTCGCCGCCCAGGCCGTCGAGAAACGCACGCGCTTCATCGCTCAGAACCACGCGCGACTCCACCGCCAGGTCCGCGCCCAACAGCGCTTTCGCCTGCGAATCGACCGCCCGGCGCAGATTGTCCGTAAACGATCCGATCGCGACCAGCGCCGCGATCCCGAGCACGATCGAGAGCGAAAACAACAACAGCCGTCGTCGCGCCGACCGCGAATCCCGCCAGGCCATTTTCAGGATAAAATTCATCGGATGATCGGAACCTTTTCGTTTGCTTCGTGGTTCAATCACACCGCGTTTCGTCGCCCACGATGCGGCCGGCTTTCAGGCGGATCACGCGGCGGCATTTTGCGGCGAGTTCGAGATCGTGTGTCACGAGCACGAGGGTCGTGCCGCGTTCGCGGTTAAGCTCAAAAATCAGTTCCGTCATCGCATGCGCCGTCGGACCGTCGAGATTCCCCGTCGGCTCATCGCAGAAGAGAATTTTGGGGCGATTGATGAATGCGCGCGCCAGCGCCACACGCTGCTGTTCGCCGCCGGAGAGTTGGATCGGGAAATGATCTTCGCGCTCGCCGAGTCCCACGCGTTCGAGCAAAGCCTGCGCCTCAGCTTCGCGTCCGCGTTCGCCGCGCAATTCAAGCGGCACGAGCACATTTTCCAGCGCGGTCAACGTGGGGATCAGTTGGAAGTTCTGAAAAACGAATCCCACGTGCTCGTTGCGCACTTGCGCGCGCGCGTCCTCGCTCAACCCGCCGAGATCGACACCGGCGAGTTGCACCGAGCCGCCACCCGCTCGATCGAGTCCCGCGCACAAGCCGAGCAAGGTCGTTTTGCCGCTGCCCGAGGGGCCGACGATCGCGAGGCTCGCCCCCGCTTCGAGCTCGAAGCTCACGTCATGCAAAACCGTCAGCGGACCGTGCGCCGTCGGGTAGGTTTGGGTGAGTCGCTGGACATTCAACATCGATTGCGCACACATGCGGAGTGCCGCGAAGAAAGCATCCCGGCCGAACGATGCAACTGATGACCACATTCCCCGTCCGATTCCTCCTTTTCATCTGCACCTTGACGCTGACCGTCATCGGCGCGCGCGCTCAATCCGGCGAAACGACATCCCTGACGACGCGCACGGTTTTATTTTTCGGCGACAGTCTCACGGCCGGCTACGGACTCGATAATCCCGACCTAGCCTACCCCGGGCGCATCCAACAGAAAATCGACGCGGAGAAACTCCCTTGGCGCGTCATCAACGCGGGACTTTCCGGCGAAACCACCGCGGGCGGTTTGCGCCGGCTCGATTGGATTCTGCGGCAACCAGTGGATATCTTCGTTCTCGAACTCGGCGGAAACGACGGACTGCGTGGCCTGTCGCCCGAAGTCGCGCGCAATAATCTTCAAGCGATCATCGATCGCGTTCGCGCGAAAAATCCCGCCACGCGCATCGTCATCGCCGGTATGGAGATGCCGACCAGCATGGGCGAGGAATACACACGCGCATTCCGAAAAATCTATCCTGAGCTCGCGGAGAAAAACGACGCCGTGCTGATCCCGTTTTTGCTCGAAGGCGTCGGCGGAAATCCCGAACTCAATCTTCCCGACGGCGTGCATCCGACCGCGCGCGGTCACGAGATCGTTGCCGAAACCGTCTGGAAAACGTTACGCCCGCTCCTCGTCGCAGAACCGTGACGCGCCGCGTCGTATCCGATTTTTTCGAGGTAATGGCTCGGTAAAAGCCGCCGGCGAATCTGCGGCAAATACCGATGGACACTTGCCACGCTCCGCCGCCGGAGCTTACTGGCAATTACCCTGATGGCCTGGTTGCGCGCACTTCTTTTTGCCTCACTGGCGTCGATCGCGACCGCCGCTACTTTCACGTGGACGGGCGCCGGCAACGACAACCGCTACGACAATCCCGCCAACTGGAGCGGCAGCGCCGTGCCGCCCAACGACGGCTCCGCGGTTCTCGTTTTTGACGACACCGGCGCCGGCACCGTGCAGCTGCCAACCTTCGGTATCTTGCACGTCGAGCGTATCCATTTTTCCACGACAGCACCGTACGCGTTTAACGGGCTCGCGCTGGTCCATGTGGATAAAGGCGTGTCCGCGGATGCTGCCTCCGCGCGCTTCTCGGCCTCCGTGACGCTCAGCCTCGGCGGAAATTCGCAATCATTCGACGTGCGTCGCGGCGAGTTGGAAATCGCCGGCACTCTGCTCGGTGTCGCTCGCCTCGAAAAAACCGGCTCCGGCCGCCTCGTGCTTTCCGGACTCAGCCTCTACTCCGGCGGCACCCACGTCGCAGCCGGCAGTCTCGTCTTCACATCGCCTGCGGCGATTCCGCCCGCAGGCAGCATCCGCTCCGTTGCCGATGCTTATGTCGGCGTCAATTTCACTCGCGGTCTTCAATCCGAGTTCATCAGCCGTCTCGATGCTTCCGGCTTTCTCGGCACCATCGGACTGGACACGGCAGGCAACGCGACCATTCCCGCGGTCTTCTCCGAAACGATCGACCTTTCCCGCCTCTCCGCGAACGCCCGACTCGGCACGGAGACATCCGCGCGCATCACCGGCGCGATTCTCATCGCCTCCAGCTCCGCCTATCGCTTCGGCGGCGGCGACGGCACCTTGTACGTCGAAAGCGACCTTTCCGTCGCCAACAGTTACGTATCCATACGTTCACTACACGGCACGCCGCTGAGCGTGGTGCTGCGCGGCAACAACTCGTTCCGCGGCCAAGTGGATATTCTCAACTCCATCCTCGTGCTCGACAGCGCCAACGCGCTGCCGGGAATCGCGCCCAATCTGAGCACGCGTCGCATCCAATTCGAGGGCGCCGGTTATGCCGGCTACACGGAAAACTACACCGCCAACTTCGCCGGCTTCCTCAGTCGCTTTGGCAACATCACGCAATCGCAGGCGATCGTGGGTATTGATTCTGCGAATACAGCCCAGCCGCGCACGGTGTCCGATGCGATCGATCTTTCGGCCGGAGGCACGCGCACCGATCCGTATTATCTCGGCACGAGTTCGCGCGTCACGCTCACCGGCGACATCACGCCGACCGTCGGCGACGAGCTTTATCTGACCGCGGTCAAAGGAGGTCACCTCACAGTGGCATCGACACTCGGCAACAACATCCCGGGCGTCGTCGTCGGCCAGGCGAACGCTTTCGATCCGCAAGGCGGCATCGTCGAACTCACCGGCGCCAATTCGTACACCGGCGGCACGCGCGTGCTCGGCGGCACCTTGATCGCCGGTAACAATAGCGCCCTCGGTCTCGGCGGCGTGATCGTTGGCGATCGGTCCACACTTCAGATCGCGCCATCCGTATTGATTTCAAACCCGCTTACGCTTTCGAGTGGAGCCACGCTATCCGGCTTCGGCGGCATCGCGTCGCCCGGCGGCGTGACCATCGGCTCGGGTGCGCGCCTTTCTCCGGGCGGCAATGATCGCGTCGGCACGTTGTCGTTTCATTCCGGACTCACCTTCGCCGACGGCGGCCGTCTTACGTTTAATCTTCTCGATCCCGTCAGCTCGGCGGGCGGCGGTTGGGATTCGCTTCGTGTGATTGGCAGCTCGCTGAACGTCACGGCGACATCCGCGAGTCCGTTCATGATCGACCTTGTTTCGTTGACGAACGACGGCACCACCGGACCGATCAGCATCTTCGACGCGACGCAGCATTACACGTGGACCTTTGTCATCGCGGACAACATCCACGGCTTCTCCGCCGATCAGTTTGCTTTCAACACGAGTGGTTTCCTCCACTCGCTTCAGGGCGGTGCGTTTTTCGTAACGCAAAACCAGCAAGGGCTCGCCATCACGTTCACGCCGGTGCCCGAACCTTCGACTTATTTGCTGATGGCGCTCGGCATCGGTGTCGTCGCGATCTTCGAAATACGCCGCCGGCGCAAATGACCTCGACCAAATGAAGGGGGAGTTTCGTCCCCCCGGACAAAACTCCCCCAACTCATTTGATCGTTTCCCCCGACCAAAAACCGTCGTCGCTTATTCCGCCGAAAGTGCGCGCGCTTTCTTCACCAGATCGATGAACTCGCCACGTCGGCTGTCTGCGTCCTCGCCCTTCCCGGCTTCGGACCAGCTGATCACTTGATCGTATTCGGTGCTGCCATACGCCTCGCGCAAAATCGAATCGAGCGTGTCTGCCGCCGCGGCAAACATGGATTCGCTGTTGCCGATACTCGACGGCACATCCGGAGTGATCAGTGAGAAACGAAGATCACGAGCCACGTCGACCTTGGGCTCTTTGAAATTGATCTTAAACGTGAGCAGTTCGCGGCTGGCGATTTCTCGCGCGATCTCGCTCTTCGAGCGAATATCATCGAACAAACGATGATCCGCACGATCCTCCGGCAGCGGCAAAATCTCGCTCGGCGGTTCGCCCGCCGCGGCCGTCTCCTGCTGCGCCAACAATCCCGACAGCGTCGCACGCAGATGTGGATCGGACGCATCTGCGAGTCTATCGACACGAAGGACTCCGCGGGGCCGACGACGGCCGTCTTCCAACAACGAATCGCGCACGCGGGCGAAACTCGGTTGCTGGATTTCCGATGCCGCCGTCGCCAGCGGCGAGTTGGGCACACGGACAAAATGTTTCTCGGGAGCCGCGCCCGACGACACCGTCGTTTGTGCAACTGAAGCTGTGGGGACAGCAGTTGGCGACGAATCCGGACCATTCAGCGCGATCACCATCGCCAGACAGGCCGCGGCGAGCGTACCCACCCAAACATACGGGAACGGCACCACGCGACCGGGCGACGGCGCGGCCGACGTCGCCACCGGCTCGTTCGCGGCGTGACCGCCGATGGGATCATTGAGCGCTTCTTGCGCCAACGCTCCTTCGAGGTCAGCCGCCAAGATGCGGATTTCCTCCACGGCCTGACGAGCCTCGGGACTGTTTTTCAACGCCTCTTCCACCCAGGCGGCGCGCTCGGGACTCAACTCGCCCAACGCATACGCGGTGAGCAGAGGATCGTCCGGAGAAATAAAATGGTTGTTCATGTCGTGCTCCTCCGTGTCACGGCTGTTGCGCGGCAAACTCCGCCCGCAGGCGCGTCACCGCGTGATGAATCAACACGCCCACATGGCTCACCGAGAGCGCCGTGATGCGGCTGATTTCTTTATAACTAAATCCGTTCTGAAACTTCAGCCGGATGACTTCCTGTTGATTCGCAGGCAACGTACCGATGAGGCGCAAAATTGCCTCGTGCGTCTCGCTGTATTCAAGCGCCTTGCCCGGCCGAGGTTCGGCGGTCGACACGCGCTCCATCTGTCCCTCCTCAAAACGTTTCATGCGTCCTTCCTTGCGCAGGATGTCCAAGGCGCGGTGGCGGCAAACGGTGAACAGCCACTCCGCCAGATGCCCCTGAACGTCAGCGATCGGCTGGGACATGAGTTTGACAAAGGTATCCTGCACCACATCCCGCGCACGATCGGCGTCGCCGATGAGGCGTGCCGCGTAGCGGATGAGCGGTGTCTGATAATCGGCGACCGCAGCCCGGACGAAATCTCCCGCGTGTTCATGTTGTGTGGTTGCCCGGTTCATGGGGTCGTGAAGGGTAGTAACCGTTGCAGAAAAGAACGCACCTTACGCGTTTTTCTTAATAAAAAGTGCAAAAAATTTTTGCGTAGCCCTCTCTACGAACAAATTCCGCCCGCCCGCGTTCCACCGAAATCAGCGTTCGCTCCGGTACAAAACGTCGAGCACATTGCGGATAAATTGTTCATCTGAAACGCCCTCAGTCACATCCACCGGCATGGGCGTAAGCCCCTTGAAATGCGCCGCCAGTTCGGCGAACAGCCGGATGCGCGCCGCGTCCTCCATTTGATCGCGTCGCGCCAGCGCTTGCCAGGCGATCCGCGCTTCCGCCGGCGTTACGGTTTGTCTTAGTCGCGCCACAACCGGCAGATGCGCGCGCAAAGAGTTGTATTTCCCGCTTTGGACCGTCGCCAACTCAGGTGTCACTTCTTCCGGCACCCAAATCACCAACGTGCCGGCGGCGATATCGCCGAGACGTTGTGCCTTGCGGCTAAATAGCGCCGCCAACCCACCTACCAAGTACGCGGCCGGCATGCTGTCGACGAACCGGAGGAGATTCCGCAGCACGATCTGCGAAAAACTCAGATGCAGCCCCCGGTCGTCGACAACCCGCAAACGCATCACGCGCTTGCCGAGCGTCTGCCCGCGCCAACCCCACTCCGTCGCGATGCGGTAGCCCTGCGAAAGCAAAAAATACCCGATCGTCGCGACCATGCCTGCGATGTCGGCGCTGATGATATTCAGCACGCCGATCAAGGTCGCCAGGAGTGACCACGTCGCGGCCACCACCATCCAATCGATCAACCACGCGCAAACGCGCAGCACCGGACTCGCCAGCCGATAAGAAAACGCCACGCCTTCGGGCGTGCGGACTTCGAAACGTTGCGTGCGTTCCAACCCGCGATTGATCGCACCTTCGCTGGCACTCATGCCGCGCCTCCTTTCACCGAGCGTCCCGCACGCAGAAGGTACCAGCCGAGCGCCACGCCTTCGACGACGCCAAATGCGATTTTCCACGAGTACGGCAGCACCGGCGCGTGATACTGCGATAAAAACGCCTCCACGATTCCCGCCCACACCAGCAACAATCCTGCTCCAAAACACAACGTCACCACATCGGGCATCACCGCACGCAAACGCGCCGCGAGCCGCTGACTTTGCCCGCGTCCGAGCAAGGCCCCGGCCAGTGTAAATCCCGCCTGCCCGCCGACGAGGATCGCCGGTATTTCCACGATGCCGTGCGGCAACAGCCATCCCGCCAGAAACAATGTTTCCCCCGCGAGCATGTAGTCCACACACACCGCACCGAGAATGACGCCGTTGTAAAACATGAGCACCAACGTGCCCACTCCCCACGTCATGCCCAACGCCATCGCCGTCAGCGCGACGCGCGTATTGTGAGTCATCAACTGCCCCGAAAACCGCGCTTTTCGGCCGGCCAATTCATCCCCCGCCACGGACTCTTCTTTGGCCACGCGTTCGCTCGGGTGCATGAGCAAATGCTCGAATGGCGTGATCACGTCCTTCGCATCCGGATCGAAGGCCACGGCGAGTCCGCCAAAAACTACTCCGGCGATCATCAACCAAAACGACAACCACAGCGGCGACGATCGACGACGGAAGGTTTGCGGAAACGTCTGCGCCAGCCATCGCCATGGCCGAAAACGCGTCGTTTCGCGTCGACCGCCGTGCACTTCCGCATACCCGCGCGCCACCAAGCCTTCCAGATAGGTCCGCGCTTCCGGCTCGGCTGAAAACGTCGCCAGCCGGGCGAGGTCCGCCGACGCGCGTTGATACAAACGCTCGAGTTCGCGCGCTTCATCCCACGTCAATCGGTGCCAAGGATCCTTGGCCAGTTTGTCGAGCATCGCTTCGAGTCGCTCCCACTCCACGCGCTCCTGCGCTACAAATTTCTCGAGATTAACGATCATGTTTCACCTCTCTGTGGTCACAGCGTCTGCCGTTGTTTTACCTGCACATATTGCGACACGACGCGCGCGGCCATCGTCTCGTCCTCCAGCAACGTCGCGGTCACACCGAGCGGCTTCAACTTCTTGGCCAGCGCCTGCGCCTCGGCCCAACGGGCATGCCCCGCCAACTTCGCCGGGATCTCGTCGGCATCCGCGATTTCACCGGTCGAAAACAACGGCGCGACGCCCGGCGCCCGTAGTTGATTGATGAATACAAGATGCTGGCGCGCCAGCAGGCCGGCGTTCTTCACGAAGTCTTCCGCCAGCACCGGATCGCTCAAATCGGTCAGGAAAAACAGAAGTGAACGCCGCCGAATCTGCGCCCGCACATGTCTCACGATTTCAGCCATATCCGGCGTGGTTGCGCTCGGCTGCATCGACAAAATCGCATCGCGACACGCCGCATAGTGCCCGTCGCCACTGCCCGCGCGGACCGACACGCGCACGCGGTCATCGTAAACGACGAGGCCAAATCGATCACCCTGCCGATCCGCCGCGAGCAGCAGAACCATCGCCGCCGTGAGATAGCGTTCGAGCACTGTTTGCGTGACGCCTTCATGCGTCACCGGGCGACCGCTCAGACGCGACGCGTCGATCACCACATAAATTTCCTGCGTTCGCTCCGCCTGAAAAACCTTCGTGATCGGACGCCCACGTTTCGCCGTCGCTTTCCAATGGATTTCGTCGAAACCGTCGCCCGGCAGATAATCGCGCAGCTTCTCGAAATCGCGTCCGCGCCCCACCGTGCGCTGCAACTTCGAGCCGAACTCACCGCGTGACAGAAACAACGCCGCCAACTGTTTCCGCTCCGAAAACAAATTCGGATAAACGCGCAGCTCACAGGTAAGCGGCGTTCTCGCACGCAGTCGCCAAAAGCCGAGCCGCGAACCAACCTCCGCGCACGCGATCACCCCGGTGAAACGCCCTCGCCCGCGTGGCGTGCACATCCAATCCACGCGCGCATGTTTCGCCCCCGCCGGAAGATCGATCCATGCTTCGTCGCGCTCGCTGGCAAAAACCGCCGGCAACCCCAACGCGAACCGCAGCCGCCGCGCATTGCCCGTCGCATTTTGAAACACCAGCGACACCGCCCCCGGACGGTCTTTGGTGAATCGCGCGATCGCCGGTGTCGTCACTTCGGGCAGCGCCGCCCGCTTCGCACTGAAAAATAAATCCGCGAGCACCACCACCAGCAGCAGCGCGAGACTCAGCATCCAAACAGATGTCAGCGCGGGGAATGGTCCGGCTATGGCCGCAAGCACGGCGACGAAACCGACCGCCCACAATAGTCGATTGGCGGGAACCGGCGTCACAGCGACATTCTTGGTTGCTGATTCGCGTCCATCAGTATTCGCCCGCGGAAAAACTACGTACGCGCCTCATCACCGCGGCACCGCGACTTGCTCCAAAATTTTTGCGAGCACTTCCTCGATCGTGAGACCTTCGATTTCGAACTCGGGACGAAGCACGAGACGATGTCCCAACACCGGCTCCGCGAGACCGCGCACGTCATCGGGCGTCACAAAATCACGACCGCCGAGCGCCGCTTTCGCACGACTGCCAAGCAAGAGCGCCTGCGTCGCGCGCGGACCGGCACCGACCAAAACACTTTCATGGCTGCGCGTCGCGCGCACCAGATCGACAACATACGCCACCAGCTCATCGCGCACGGTCACCTGCTCCAAGATCGCGCGCATGTCCGCAAGCTCGCCGGGTCCGAGCACTTGTTGAACGGCGCCAGCAGAGAGCACCGCTTCGGGCGCATCCGAGCCGAGCACACGACGCGCGAGCGACAACTCTTCTTCACGCGCCGGAGCATCCATTTTTATTTTCACCATGAAGCGATCTTTCTGCGCTTCCGGCAGCGGATAAGTACCTTCCGAGTCGGCAGGATTCTGCGTCGCGAACACCGTGAAATTCTCATCGAGCTCGTGCGTATCGCGATCGATGCTCACGCGACGCTCCTGCATCGCCTGCAACAGCGCGGCCTGCGTTTTGGCGGGCGCGCGGTTGATTTCGTCGGCCAGCAGAAATGTCGTGAAAACGGGACCGCGGATGAGCGTAAACGCGTTCGTCTGGAGATTAAACACGTTCGTACCCGTGATGTCGGCAGGCATCAGATCCGGTGTGAACTGTACGCGGCCAGTCGGTACACCGAGCACATGGCCCAGCGTGCGCACAAGCAGTGTCTTCGCCACCCCCGGTACGCCTTCGATCAACGCGTGATTTCGCGTCAATAGTGTCACCAGCGCCAGCTCCACCACCGCGTCCTGACCGATCACGACTTTGGCCACTTCCGCGCGAGCGGCGGAGATTGTGGCGGCGAATTTTTCGAGGTTTGGATTCATAAAAAATCTCAGCGGCGCTTCAGCGCGCGCACGATGGCGTTGTATTTTTCTGCGGGAGTTTTTCCGGCGGTCGCACCGATCACTTCGCGCACGCGGTTGCGATCGACTTCGGACAACCGTCCACCGCCCTCCCATTCGGCGACGCAGGTATCGATCAACTTATCTGCCGACAGCACGCGTCGCAGCAGTGCTTCGAGCCCGGCGGCGGGATGATATCCCAGCGCGGCTTCGACATGCTCGGGCGGCGGCGGCACAAACAGCGCCATGCGCTTCCACACGAACAACGCCGCGAGCAAAACGAGCACAAAAAACATCCCCGTCAGTCCGTAGCGACGCGCGAGTCGAGCGACGCCTTCGTTCTCCACGACTCCGAGATGAGCCTCGGAAAAAATCACCCGCGAATGCCCGCCCATGATCCACGCCAACAATCGCGGAGTGCGCGTCTTCTGCATGGCTTCGTTACTCACGAAATAAGAATCGCTCGCCATCACCACCGTGCCCGCGCCCAACGATGTTTCCAACAACACCGCCGATCCTCCGCGCGTATAAATCACACGCCACTCCGCACCCGGCTGTACGTGGAAAAACAAATCGCTTTTCCACGCTATGCGATCTTCCAGCGCGTGCGGTGCATCGTGACGTTTCCAAGCGCCATCACCACCATCCACGATCCATCGCGTGTGCAGCTCCAGCCCTAAGCGACGCTCCCAATCCGCATGATGCGCCCGCTTCCCCGCGCCGGCTTCGTCGTTTCGCGGTGATCGACGTTGCTCGCGCTCTGAGTGGGTTTTATCCGCATCATCCTCTTTCTTCGTAGATTCGTCCTTTTCTCCAACCGGCCTCCGTCCATCGGTCAGGCGCTCCATCTCGGCGCGGAAAAGAACCACCAACCGCGCGCCGCCGCGCACCGATGCTTCGAGCAGATTTGCTTCCTCCACCGACATCGTATGCCAGCCGCGTCGATCCATCCCCGCCAACACGATCGTCGCTTGCGCTTGCGCACCGAGCTTCTTCAGCGGAAGCACCGAGCGTTCGACCTCCAAACTGGGAACCTCCGTCAACGCTTCGTACAACGCGCGTGTTCCCAACGGATCCGCCCGCAACGTCGAATAAGCCGGAAACACGTCGCCTTGCGCCACGCGCAGATGAATCAATCCGGCAAGTCCCGCGAAGAAGATCGCCGCCACCGCAGCCAACCAGAATCCTTGCATGCGCCGGCTCATGATGCGACGGGAGCCTCCGCCATCTCCGCGTACCACTCTCGCACGACAACCTCGCTCGCGATCTCGCGTCCATACCATACCGATTCGAACACGCGGCGCTTCCCGGAAAACGGCACGACGCGCTCAGGATTCAACAGCGCACGCCGGCGGAGTTCGCGCTCATAATCCAGATTCGTTTTGTGCTTCGCCAGCGTGAGCAAACCTTCCGCCGCGTAGCGCGCCAGCGTCGCCAGGTACAACGCGCGCAGGGCGAGGCGCCAGTCGCCTTTCTCGATCTGCTCTTTCGCCAGTGCGAGCCAGCCATCTGTCGGCATCTGCGCAGCGTGCGTCGACTCGTCCTGCAAATCGGGACGTCCGACATGAGCCGCTTGTCCGGCGATCGCGGCATTCTTGGAGACCGGGCGCCGCCGAAAAATCTGCACCAAGCCCACCAGCAACACCACGAGCAACGCGCCCAATAACACATAGAGAAGCACGCGAGCCGCGCCTGTATTCAAATTTCCACTACTTCGGGCCGCCGAGCGCGAGGGCTTCTGTTTTCCACCCAGTCCATCTAGCCATCTTTCAAACGCATTCCACGCGCGTCGCACCGATTCAATCGTCTCCTCGATCATCTCCACGCCTTCGCGCATGAAGCGCCGCAGCGCGCCTTCATTCTCTTTCGATATTTCCTGCGGCAATGGTCGCAGCCGCCACTGAAACTCTCGTCGTTTCAACACCCCGTCCAAAGCCTGATCCAACGATTCAGACGTCACCACCGGTGCCGTCTGGCCCGCCGATCCGTCCTGCGTGGCAGCATGTGTCTTTTGGGGCGCAGCCACCGCCAATATCATTAACAGCATCGTCATCACCGCGGTGGATGCCCTCGCACCTCCCTCACGCGCACGCCAGCGGCGAATTTGTCGCAACTCCCCTCGCAGATCTTCTCCCGATTGCCGTCCTCGCGCATAAAACACGCGCAGGACATAAAACGCTTTCACCAAAGGATCGATTGCCAGCCACGTCAGTGCCGCTATCGCCGCGAAGAAAGTGGAGTTTATCACGGACCAGCCTTGGAGCCCGAAAATATTATCCACCCCGAGCAATCGATTCGCCAACCACGGCAACACATAAAACGACGTCAGGCAGTTCACCCAGACTGCGATTGCCGCGACCGATAAAAACAGAAGTCCCAAGTGATTCTGCGCGGGCCAGTGCCGCGCGATCGCACGCGCTTCTTTGGACATCTCAGGACCGCTCCCGATCACCGAGAGGTTTTGATAATAACCATATACCCAGCCGAACGGCAGCGTGACGATCGCGGCCAGCGGCAGAGCGAGCACACCCCGCGCCTGTGCGTTTAGCTGCGCGACCAATATACGCAGGGCGCGCCGCCTGGTCCACGCGGGCACGTCGTCTCCCGCACGTTGAGCCAACAGACGCGCGCAGAACTCCGCTTGCGCGAGCTTCATGCATCCAAACACGATCACCAACCCAAGCGCTCCCCACGCGAGTTGCGCGGAGTTCGGCGCAAACCAAGTGGTGTGCGCCCAGTAGAACAAAAACGCCAAAACCCACGCGCCCGCTCCGCAGTAATAAATCGCCAGCGTGCTCGCTTGCGTGCGTCGCAACAAATGCACCGCTTCCTCGATCAGCTCCATCGCCGTCGGCTCGCCGCTCTTCGCACGTTTTTGTCGGGCAGTGCTCATTGCTCAAAGCGGACGCCGCCAAATCATCCCGTCGTGAAAATCGGCGGGGATGCTTTTCAACAAAACACCCGCAACATGAAACACCACCCACAGCAGCATGACACTCACGCCCAGCTGCAGCGCGCGCAGGATATTCGTCCATCGGGCGCGTTTCGCCTGCGTCTGCGTTCGCACCTGCTTTGCCAGGCAACTCGCGCAAACAATCCGTCCTGCATGCTCGCTCGCACATTCTCGGCAGAAAAAAGCTCCGCACGAAGAGCAACGCGCAGCCGCCTCGCGATCCACATGGCGCACACAACGCCGCATTCGCAGGGGCGCCGCCTCATTGCGCAGGCGAAGCTCGGGCATGCCGCTCTCGCTGATCACGTCGAGGACAGGGGCGGCGGCGCTGGGATGCTTGGCGGAGTCTCCGCCGCACGCGCGAACTCTTGCTCGTTGTTCACCAACGACGCCTGCGCCGCTGTAATGAGCGGCTGGATACGCGCCATGACGCGGTTAAACGTCCGGCGACGCCCGATCGAACCGAGTTGCGCGGTCTGCACTTTGGTAACGATAAACACGCGGCAAGTCCTGCCGAGCAGGCTGTTCCAGCACAGAAATGTCAGTCCGATGATCAGGAAAACCGCCGATACCACGGGCGTTTCATAATTCGACAGCGCGCCTGCAAAGGCCAGGCCCGCGACGATAACCCACAGGCCCCAAACGATATTCCACCATATGCGCCAGTTCGAAGTGGTCACAAAAAACCCCTGAATATCTTCGAAGCGGAATCGCTGATAGTTTTCCGAATATCCGGTCGATTCCACCTGCATGATATGATCGTCGGCCAGCCAAAGATGCCTGTAGACTCCGAAGCTAACCGGCGAGCGAGTCAGACGCGTATAGGGGTTTTTCATAGCGTCGCGGAATTAAGGAACAGTCCGCCTACCACAACACACCAGCCGATGATTTGGAGAGACGCGATCAGACCCGCGACGAGCAACTTCCACCGCCTCGGCTTCACGAGGCTCTGCGGCTTTTTCCATCCGGTAATCGCAAGATACAGAGCTGCCGGCGCCGTGATGCAGGTAATCGGCCACATGAGGATCGGCAACACGGCCAGCAACAACGCCGCGCCCCCCGGCACCACACGCGAAGTCACCAGTTGCACATCATTCTTCTTCGCGCTCGCGATACATGTCGGACAAAGCGTGCGGCCCGACATCGGCACCGCACACACGTGACACAAAAAGCGTCCGCAATCATCGCAGAGTTTTTCCGCCTGATTCTCCGCATGGAAAAAGCACGACGAATCTTCCGCGAATGTGATGGCTTGAGGACGCACCACTTCCGACTTCGCCGACAGCGCAGGGAACGAGATGAAATCAAAGTCTTCCCTGCACCGCAAACAGCGACAGTGCTCCGCGTCGATCCAATCGATCGCTTCGTATGTCCGCCTGCAGGCCGGACAGGGCAATGCGGGGCCGCGAAACATCAGCGCGTTTTAATCACCCGTGTGTCGCAGATCATATCATGCAGCGACTTCTTTTCGCTGTCGAAAGCCGCAATGATATAACCGATGTTCAAGATCATCTGACTGAGCATCTCGCCAAAGTGACGTCCGATAATGCGACCTTTCGACAAATGAGAACCATCCGAACGGACCAGCTTTAACCCCATCGCCATTTTACCCGGGGTCGCTTGGTATTTACGAACAAAGAACAAACTATAGATGAGTCCGAGGCCGATGTTGACTATCATTGTCAACAATTGGAACAGCAGAATAGCCGCGAGTCCCACGGCCCCTCCGCCTGCCTCCGGATCTACACTGACCGCCCCCAAAAGGGCAACCGACATCATCATATTAAGCGGTACAAGTACGACCGCGAGAATGATGCCATCGACGAACTTCGCGACGAAGCGTTGCCAGAATCCGCCGTATCCATACGGTCCCGGCACCAAGCCCTCTCCGACCGGCGCCATGCCTTGGCGCATGCGTTGAAAAAATTCATCGCGATGCTGAGCGCTGACCCACTTGCCTTCGAACTGGATCATTTCGCGCTTCGGAAAAGTTTTTCCGCTCACCACACACACCGCGGTATCTTCAGTCGTCCCGCCAGACAGCAGTCCCGACGACCGCACATCGCCAAAAGACTTCCAGTCCGTCATCCCCTCTCTCCAGACCAAGGTCTGTTCAGTGATAACGCCGGTGCTGACCAGCTTCTCAAGTTCTTGTTGCAGGACCGGCCCCTGCCGCTGGCCGTTGATGGCGTAATACCAATTCATTGAGTGAGGTTGCTCACCGCTTGGAAATGCCCGGATGACGCGTAGAATCAACGCCTTTTCCACACCAACAAAACTTTCTCGACGGGAAAACGGACGCCGCACCGTTTGTAGAGAGTCTATAAACACCCACCGTTGCGCCCGTCGCCCCCACCCGACAGTTTTCATCAAAATGCGCCTCTTCACGTTTCTCACCTTTTACGCTATCGCGCTCTCTTTTCTCCCCGCGTCTGCCTGGGCCCAGCGCGAGTCCGTCGTCGAAGCCGCCCGGCGCACGCAGACGCTTCATCTCGGCAATGGCGCCGAACCCGGCGACCTCGATCCGCAGACCTCCACGGTTTATACGGACTACAATATTCTCATCGCTCTCTTCGAAGGACTCACCGCGATCGACGAAGCCACCTCGCAAGCCGTCCCCGGCGCCGCCGAGCGTTGGGACGTTTCTGAAGACGGGCTCACGTACACGTTTCATCTTCGCTCCGATGGACGCTGGTCCAACGGCGATCCCGTTACCGCACACGATTTTGTCACCTCGTTTCAGCGCATCCTCACGCCGTCGCTGGGCGCCGAATACGCCTACATGCTCTACCCGGTGAAAAACGCCGAGGCCTTCAATCTCGGCAAACTCGACGATTTTTCGCAGGTCGGCTTCAAAGCGATCGACGATCTCACGCTCCAGGTCAGCCTCGATCGGCCGACCCCCTACTTGCTCGCGCTCGTCGCCCATCAGGCCTGGTTTCCCATTCATCCGCCGACCGTGCGCAAATTCGGCGGACTCGCTCAGCGCGGCACGCGCTGGACCCAACCGGGCTACCTCGTCGGCAACGGCGCCTTTGTATTGAAAGAATGGATACCCAACGTCCGCATTACCGTCGAAAAAACCCCCACGTACTGGGACGCGGCCAACACCAAGCTCAACGCCGTCGTCTTCTACCCCAACGACAACATCTCGACCGACGAGCGTAACTTCCGCGCCGGGCAGATCCACATCACCTACGATCTGCCACCGGAAAAAATCCCCTCCTATCGTCGTCAATCGCCGAGCCCGCTGCGCATCGATCCGCTGCTCGAGACGCTTTTCATCCGCTTCAACACCACGCGTCCGCCTTTCGACAATAAAAAGCTCCGCCAAGCGCTCGCCCGCGCCATCGATCGCGAGGCCATTTGCCGCATCCTGCTCCACGGCAGCCGCAGCCCGGCGCATTTCTACACGCCGCCCAACACCGCCGGCTACACCGCGGAAGCGCGCGTTCCCACCGATTTCGACGAAGCCCGGCGGCTTCTCGCCGAAGCCGGCTATCCCGGCGGAAAAGGTCTCGCGCCGTTCGAACTCCAGATGAACACCGACTCGATCAACAAAGCCGTCTTCGAAGCGATTCAGGAAATGTGGCGGCGCGAACTCGGCGTACGCGTGCGCCTCACCTCTTCCGATTTTCGTGTGTATTTGGACAATCAGATCAACCTCGCGTACCAAGTCACCCGCTCGCGCTGGGTCGGCGATTACAACGACCCGACCACTTACCTCGACATGTACGTGACCAACGGCGCCAACAACCAAACCGGTTGGAGCAATGCCGAGTACGACCGCCTCATCGCCGAGGCGTCCCGCACGCAGGACCAAGCCGCCCGTTTCGCGCTGCTTCAGAAAGCCGAGGCGATCTTGCTCGACGAAGCTCCGGTCGCGCCGGTGTTTTTCGGATCGCGCACGTACTTGATTCACCCGTCGGTCAAAGGCTGGGTGCCGTCGTTGCTAGGCATCCATCGCTACCAAAAAATTTGGCTCGAATAACGCCGTGGCAGCAAAGCCGCGGAAATTCCAAACGCCAGAGCGTCAAATCGCAAAGACACAGGAAGGGCCAAACTCCAAGAAAGAGTCCCGCGGCCCTTCGGCATTCGGCCTTCCGATTTCGGCGTCCGCCCTCCACCGTCGGCCCCGCGCCATTCGTTGCTTGGCTAATAGTCGCCGATCATTGGTCACTGATCATCGGGCAATTGGTCATTCCTCACTGGTCATTCACCATTGGCCATTCCCCTTCCTTTTCCGTAAATCTCTCTCATGCGCTCACTGGCACACAACCTGCAAACCTCGCTCTGCACGCCGACCTCCCGGCGTTCAACCCAGCCCATGCGTCTCGCACCCGTCCTGTTTCTCCTGCTCGCGCTTCGACTCACCGCCAGTGATCTCACGGTGGTGCGGATCCTGCCGGAGTATCGCACCGAGGCGTCGTTTGAGCGCATCGCGGAATTTTTCGGCGGCCAGGAGAACACCGGCGGTCAGACGTTCCTGCGCAGTCGTCCCGATTCGCGCGCCGGTTATTATTTTCTCATGCGCCTGAAAAACGCCGGCGCGGCCGTGGCCGGCGCGCGCATCGAGCTCGCTTATGTCACGCCCGGCACTCCGGATCCGCGCTCGATCACGTTTCCGCCCGCGACGGTGCCGACGGGCTCGCATGTTTTTCAACTCGGTCTCACCGGCTCCGACTGGACCGATCCTGAGGCCAAACCTGTCGCTTGGCGCGTGCGCGTGCTCGCCGCCGACGGACGCGAACTGCTCAGCGACCAAAGTTTCCTCTGGGGTCAACCCTCCACCGGTTGATCCGCCCGCATTTCTTCACGCATGTCCGATCTCTTCGCCACCTACGAATACGCTCCGTTCTTCGATGAGATGTTTGCTGCGAATGGCCGTCCGCGCCCGCACTACCAGCTTCTCGCCGAACGCTTCGGACGTCTTCAAGGCATCGGCGAAATCCTCCGCCGCCAGCGCACCGCCGACGAGACCTTCCTGCGCCGCGGCGTGACGTTCACCGTTTATTCCGACAACGCCGGCACGGAAAAAATTTTCCCCTTCGATCTCGTGCCGCGCATCGTGCCGGCGCACGAGTGGCGTCATCTCGAAGCCGGCCTGACGCAGCGCATGCAGGCGCTGAACATGTTCCTCGAGGACATCTACGGACCGCAGCGCATTCTCGCCGAAGGCATCGTGCCGCGCGAGATGGTGGAAACCTCGAAACACTTTCGCCGCGAACTCGTCGGCTTCAACATCCCACGCGGTCTCTACGTCCACATCAACGGCACCGATTTGATCCGCGATCAGGACGGCGTTTATCGCGTGCTTGAGGACAATCTCCGCACGCCCTCCGGCGTCAGCTACGTGCTCGAAAATCGCCAGGTGATGAAGCGCGTCTTCCCCAATCTCCTGCGCGATTATCGCGTGCGTCCGGTCGAGAACTACACGCACGATCTGCTCGCTCTGCTCACCCACCTCGCGCCCGACCACGTACCGGAGCCGACCGTCGTGCTGCTCACGCCCGGCGTGTACAACTCCGCGTATTTCGAACACAGTTTCCTCGCGCGTCAGATGGGCATCGAGATCGTCGAAGGCTCGGATCTCGTGGTGGAAAATGATCGCGTGTACATGCGTCGCACCGACGGCCTCGCGCCCGTGCACGTCATCTATCGCCGCATCGACGACGACTTCCTCGACCCGACCGTTTTCCGCAAAGACTCGCTGCTCGGTGTGCCCGGACTCGTCGAAGCGTATCGCAAAGGAAACGTCGCGCTCTGCAATCCGATCGGCACGGGCATCGCCGACGACAAAGCCGTGTATTATTACGTGCCCAAGATGATCCGGTTTTATCTCGGCGAAGATCCGATCCTGCCCAACGTCGATACGTTCCTCTCCGCCGATCCGACCGATCTGAAATACATCTTGGACAACTTGCCCAAGCTCGTCGTCAAAAGCGTCAACGAAGCCGGCGGCTACGGCATGCTCGTCGGTCCGCACAGCACCGCCGAGCAGATCGCGGAGTTTCGCGCAAAAATCATCGAGAACCCGCGCAATTTTATCGCGCAACCGACCATCGGCCTCTCGCGTTGCCCGAGCGTTTGCGGCGACACGATCGAAGGCCGCCACATCGATTTGCGCCCGTACATTCTCAACGGCGAGACGATCAAAATCATGCCCGGCGGTCTCACGCGCGTCGCGCTCCGCAAAGGCTCGCTCGTCGTCAACAGCTCGCAAGGCGGCGGTTCAAAAGACACGTGGGTGCTCGCCGACGACGAAACCCCGCCCACCCACTCGCCCCAATCCCAAACCGCCCCGGCGGAAGAGGTGTTGGTATGAAAACAACCCCGAAAACGCGAAGGCCGAATGCCGACGATGGCGCGTGTTTTTCGTTCAACGAGCCCCGCGCTTACGATCTTGAGGAACGCACCGCGAGGTTCGGGGNAAGCGTGATCGAGTCCTGCCTCAAGCTACCGGACNCTGCCGTCCTNCATCCATTGATTTCGCAATTCGTGCGACCAGCCACCAGCANTGGTGCCAACTACTGCGNAGCGNACGACGCAGAATCCAAGAAAGACTTCCGCCATAAAATCGCACTCTGCCGCAAAGAAGTGCACGAAACGAAATACTGGTGCATGCTGGCCAAAGTAGCCGACGACGAACGTGACACCACCCGCGCACTTTGGACCGAAGCTCGCGAGCTGAACCTGATCTTCTCCGCAATCTTCCGGAAAACCAAAACCGACTAACACACTGCAATCGCCCGCCGGCTTTCATCACCCTCGTCATTCGGCCTTCAATTTTCGGATTTTTCATGCTCTCCCGCGTCGCCTCTCTCACCTACTGGACCGCCCGTTATCTGGAGCGCGCGGAAAACACCGCGCGTTTGCTCAACGTCAACAACCAGCTCGTGCTCGATCTGCAGAGCCGGCAGGCGGCCGATGCACCGCGCGCGTGGGAACCGCTCGTGTATGTTTGCGGTGGCGACAGCCTTTTCCGCAAACGTCACGGCACCGATGTCACCGAACGCACCGTCGTCGATTTCGTGTTGTTCGACCGACAAAATCCGAGCTCGGTTTTTTCGTGCGTAGCCACCGCGCGCGAAAATGCGCGCTGCATCCGCGATCAACTCGCGAGCGAAGTGTGGGAAGAGCTCAACAGTTTTTTCCTGCGCCTCAAAGACGACGACTACGAGCGCTACGCGCAGCTCGGTTCGGCCGAATACCTTCACTTTCTGAAGAGCAACATTCACCGCTTCTACGGCGTCGCCGACTCGATGATCCCGCGCACGCAGATGTGGTGGTTCTTCGAACTCGGTCGCTTCCTCGAACGCGCGGACAGCACGTCGCGCATCCTCGATGTGAAGTACTTCATGCTGCTGCCCGCCAACACGCGCGTCGGCTCCGCGCTCGACATGGTGCAATGGGCCTCCGTGCTGCGCTCATGCTCGGCGTTCGAAGCGTTTCGTCAGAGCCGACGTGGTCAGCTGAGCCTCGAACGCGTCGTCGATTATCTGCTTCGCGACACGGTCTTCCCGCGCAGCGTGCTCTTCTCCGTCAATGCGATCCATCGCGCACTCACGTGCATCACCGCCGATGCGCCACATCTCGCCGACAACGCCGCGGTGCGTCTCGTGACCGCGCTGCGCGAGCATTTGGAAAATTGCGACACGCCGCACATCATCACGCGCGGGTTGCATGAATATCTCGACGATCTCCAAGTGCGCACGGGCGATATTCACGACGCGATCCAAGACGTTTTTATTCATTACTCGACCGATCACGCACGTGTACTTGCCTGAGTTCACACACTGCATGTAGCGCGCGTTTTGCCATCGCTTTTTGCATTCGGAACCGGGAACGCCCGCGCGGTTCTGTCCGGGGATGGAAGCCCCCTCGCACTGGATTGCCACCGGCACGCTGCCCCGCTTTCCGCGCCTCGCGCGCAATCTCGCCGTCGACGTCGTCATCGTCGGCGGCGGCATCACGGGCATCACCGCCGCTTACCTTTGCCGTCAGGCCGGATTGAGTTTCGCACTCATCGAACGCGATCGACTCGCGCGCATGGATACCGGCCACACCACCGCGCATCTCACACCGGTCACCGATCTGCTCTTCACGGAGATGACCGATTCGCTTGGCAACGAAGCCGCGCGCGCGGTCTGGGACGCCGGCGGTGCCGCGATCGATCGCATCGTCGCCAATATTCGCAGCGAAAACATCACCTGCGATTTTCGTTGGCTGCCGGGATATCTTCACGCGCCGACCGACGGGGATTTTTCCGAAGCGAGCAAAGAGCTCGAGGCCGAAGCCGAGGCCGCGCGCTCACTGGGCGTCAAAGCGGAGTTTTTGCCGTCGGTGCCGCTCATGGACGCGCCAGGCGTGCGTTTCCCGCAACAAGCGCTTTTTCATCCGCGCAAATATCTCGCCGGACTCGTGCGCAGCTTCGGTGGCAAAGGGGCGCACGTTTTTGAACAAACCGCTGTCGACACGATCGAAGACAATCCGCTCACGGTAAAAGCGGGCGACTCCACCATCACGTGTGGACATCTCATTCTCGCGACGCACACGCCGCTGCAGGGAAACACGGGCACATTGTCCGCACTGCTCTTTCAAACCAAACTCGCGCTCTACACGAGCTACGCGCTCTCCGCGCAGATTCCGCCGCAAGGTGTCGAAGCGCTGTTTTGGGACACCAAAGATCCATACGATTATCTGCGCGTCGAACATCGTCGTGGACACGACCTGCTCATCTTCGGCGGCGAAGATCACAAAACCGGCCAGGAAGAAAGTCCGCGCGAAGCGGGCAAGCGGCTCGCGCAGCGTTTTCAACAACGTTTCCCCAACGCCGTCATTCAACGCCAGTGGTCGGGCCAGGTCATCGAAACGGCCGACGGTCTGCCGTACATTGGCAGCACCGCCGTGAATCAATTCATCGCCACCGGCTACGCGGGCAACGGCATGACCTTCGGCACGCTGGGCGCGATGATGGCCCTCGATGCGATCACCGGGCGCCGCAATCCGTGGATCGATCTTTTCCAGGTGAACCGAAAAAAAGTCCGCGGCTCCGCGTGGGAATATCTCAAAGAGAACAAAGACTATCCCTATCACCTGCTCCGCGATTATCTCGCGCCGGCCGACGCGCACACGCTGCGTTCGCTCAATCGCTCCGAAGGCAAAATCGTCGCCATCGACGGTCGCAAAGTCGCCGCCTATCGCGACGCGTCCGACAAGATCACACTCAGCTCGCCTGTTTGCCCGCACCTCGGATGCATCGTCGGATGGAACGACGCCGCGCACACGTGGGATTGTCCGTGTCACGGTTCGCGTTTCCGCGCGACGGGCGAAGTGATTTCCGGCCCCGCCGAGAAAGACTTGGAAAAACTTCCGGAGCTCGAAGCGGCACACGCCAACGAAACCGGCCAGTGAACGCTAACCAGTGTTCACAACAGCTCCGCATTGTCCGCCTTCATGCCGAGCGCGGCGGCGATTGCGGAGCAACCGCCCATACCGTTACTAGCACACGTATCCACTCCTCAACTACGCGCCGAAGGTTTCGCCGCCCATCACGGGCAAGACGATGCCCGTGATGTACGACGAGTCTGCGTCGGACGCCAGAAACACATAGGCCGGCGCGAGCTCTTCAGGCTGCGCGGGACGGCCCATCGGTGAGTCGGCGCCGAACATCGAAACGCGCTTCGGCGTCAGGCCTTTATCGGACGGGTTCAACGGCGTCCACACCGGGCCTGGCGCCACCGCGTTCACGCGGATGCCGCGTTCGACAAGCTCCATGGCGATCGTTTTGGTGAAGGCATTGATCGCGCCTTTTGTCGCCGAATAATCCGGCAACTGTTCCGATCCGAAAAGGCCCGTTTTTGAACTGCTCGCGATGATCGCGGCGCCGGGTTTCAAATGCGGAAGCGCATACTTCACGAGAAAGAAGTACGCGTAAATGTTGGTGCGAAAGGTACGATCGAATGCCTCGGCCGACACCTTCTGCACACCGTCATTGCGCGCTTGATGCGCAGCGTTCGACACGAGGATGTCGAGTTTCCCAAAATGCTTCACCGTCTTTTCGACAACATCCTTGCACGCGCTTTCCTTGGTGAGATCGGCGGGCAACAACAAACAACGTCGTCCCACCGCTTCGACCGAGTCGCGCGTTTTCTCCGCGTCGCGCTGTTCCTCGGGCAAATACACGATCGTAACATCGGCGCCCTCACGTGCGTACAAAAACGCCACGGCGCGACCGATGCCTGAATCGCCGCCCGTGATGAGCGCGACTTTATCCTCAAGTTTGCCGGCCGCACGATAACGCGAAGCCTGCCACCGCGGTTGCGGATCGAGCCGATGTTCCGCGCCGGGAGCGCGTTGATGCTGCTCCGCGAACTTCGGTTTCGGTTGATCCTGCATCAGCGGTTTGCGTCGCGAAGCATTTCGCGAGCGCTGGCGAGTCTTGGCGTTTTTCTTCATGCGACCGGCGATGAGAAAGATCGAAGATTATTCCTCTTCGGCTTCCGTGGAGACTTCGACCGCGTCCGCGTTGACGGTTTCGGAAAGCGCGGTGAGGCGTTTGTTGGTTTCGCCTTCTTCGTCGAGCGTCTGCTGCAGCAAGTCGGCAACACGCGATTCGCCGAGCGCTTCGGCGAATGCGCGAGCGGTGCCGTACGCGGCGATCTCGTAGTGCTCAATACGCTGCGCCGAACCGATCAGCTGTGCGTCGCGAATCGCGTCGGGCGCTTTGGCTTCGATCGCTTCGGAGCCTTCTTCGATGAGGCCTTCCATCGCGTGACACGTCTTGCCGCGCGCCGGCATTTTCAGGGCTTCGAAGATTTGTTCGAGCCGTTCCACATGGCCCTTCGTTTCTTCGAGATGGTCGAGGAAACCTTGTTTCAATTCTTCGTTGGAGGCCGCGCGCGCCATCTTGGGCAGCGCTTTGAGAAGTTGTTTTTCGGCGTTATAGAGGTCTTTCAACTCCTCGGCGAGAAGGTCTTGGAGCGTGTGTAGAGAGGACATGTTGGATACAGGGTTAAGTTCAGGGGCCCGTGCAAAACCGCTCGCTCGGAGCGCATCCGCCACGGACGTCGCGGCTTATTCCGCTGGTTACATGCCAGCGCTCGCGGGCGGGGGGCCGGGCCTTGCATAAGCGTTTTCCGCGCAGCGGGTTTTATCCGTACAGCTCCCGCATCGACAGGAAGACGCACGCGCCAAGGGCGCATTCTGCAAGCTACGCGAACTGCTCGACCGAGCAATGTGCAGCGCGAAGCGTCGCGCGCATCGCGCGCTCAGTTTTCCTCGTTCTCTCCATGCGGCGTCTCGACTTCCTTGGATTCCGGTGAGTTTCGTTCGCGCAAGAAAATACTGAGGACGACCATCGCGAAAATCGCCAGAAATTCGCTCTGCCAGTTTTGAAACGACTCGAACCAAAAACGCGGCGAACCGAGGTAGCCGCCGATCGTCACGAGCGTTTCGCCATCGGCGACGCGGTCTTGGTTGTAGTTCCGATGCCCCGCAAGGATGTGCAGCGCGAAGGCGACGAGAAACAGCAGCAGAAACGCGAGCGACAACGAATGCTCATACACAGATAACACCCAACCACCGCGCCGCACCGGCCAGGGCGCTCCGGGCGGCGGTTGCGCGGAGTTGTCGCGATGATGACGATGTTTTTTCCGCGGATCTTTCGATTCCGCCGAACCCTTCTGGTAGAGATACGCCGTGGCGAAGACATACACGAACATTTGGAAAAACTCGCTCTCCCAGTTCTCGGCCGTCGCTTCGTAGAAATGCGCGCTGCGCACATATTGCGCCAAGGTGAACTCCGGTTCGCCGCGCTTGCGACGTTCGTCATTGTGCTCGTGTTCCCCCGCCAAGATCTGTCCTCCGAAAAACAGGAGGAAGAGCGCCAGCATCGCCAGCGAAAGCCCGTTATCCCGAAAAAAATTTCGGTGTTGGTTCATGAAGAGAAGGAGCGTCGCGCACGGTAAATCAGTGGCTCGCCCGCGCCCATCGGGCGTGAACCGGAGCGTACCGTCGGACATTCCCGGGAGTGCGAGCATCGTTGTTTTCGCATGGCTGCTGCGGTCTCGCGTCTTTGACTTTCGCCAACCGTCCGTTTGGATGCCTGCAAACTTCGACAAACGACTACACACATGGAGCAGTTGCACGCCTACTGGCGTATGGAATACATCGAGGCGCCTCGCTATCCCGCGGTGAAGCGCCCTTTCACCGAACTCCCCGCATCGGGCGACGATCGCGCCGCACTCATCGTTTATCGCAGCCCGCTCTCGTACCTGATGCTGAATCGTTTTCCGTACAACCCGGGACACCTGCTCGCCATTCCGTTTCGCGAAGTCACCGACATCGAAGAGCTCACGCCCGAAGAAAGCGCCGACCTTTTCCAGATCATCATCACGGGAAAACGTCTGCTTCGCGAGGCGCTCAAACCCGACGGCATCAATGTCGGTTTTAACCTCGGCTCCGCCGCCGGCGGCAGCATCGCACATCTCCACGGTCACCTCGTGCCGCGCTGGAACGGCGACAACAATTTCATGCCCGTCATCGGCCAGACACGCATCCTCCCGCAATCGCTCGACGCCACCTGGGAACGGCTCGCCGCCGTCGGACGGCGATTGACCATTGATCAGTGATTGGCGGCCATCGCAGCCATCGCTCCAGCCCACTCGCCCAACTCCCTAGCTCCACCCGCGCACTCGTCACCGGTCATCGGTCACTCGTCATCCCCCTTCGTCGTTCCGCCACCCTTCGGACTTTCCGCCCGCCCTTTCCTTCATGCCTGCTTCTCAAACCCTCCGTTTTCCCAGCCCGCGCCATCTCCATCAATTGCTTGGCGGACGTGAAGAGAACCTCAGCTACGCGGAACAACACCTCGGCGCGCGTCTCGTCACGCGAGAAGACTGGCTCAAGGTCGAGGGCTCGGCTGAAGCGATTTCGCGCGTAGAAACATTGTTCGGTTTCCTCAACGATGCTCGCGCGCAGGGCGTTTCGATCCGCACGCCCGACTTTCATCGTTTCGTCGACACGATCGCGCGCGGCGACACGGAACAGCTCCGCGCTTTGTTCGGCCAGCCGCTCACAATCGCGACGCGTCGCAAGACGATCGTTCCCAAGACGCTCGGACAAAAACTTTACCTGCAATCGATCCTGCAAAATCCGATCGTTTTCGGCATCGGCCCGGCCGGCACGGGCAAAACCTATCTCGCGATGGCCGCCGCGGTGTCGGCGTTGCTGAAAAACGAAGTCGAAAAAATCATCCTCACGCGCCCCGCGGTCGAAGCCGGCGAAGCACTCGGCTTTCTTCCCGGCGATCTCCGCGAGAAAATCCTGCCTTATCTCCGTCCGCTCTACGACGCCTTGCACGACATGCTCGATAGCGAGGATGTCTCGCGGCTCACCGAGAAAGGCCTGATCGAAATCGCGCCGCTCGCCTACATGCGCGGTCGCACGTTGAGCCGCGCGTTTATCGTGCTCGACGAAGCGCAAAACACCACGCCCGAGCAAATGATGATGTTTCTCACGCGACTGGGTGAAGATTCGCGTATGGTGGTCACGGGCGACATCACCCAGATCGATCTTCCCCGCGCCAAACAGTCCGGATTGATTGAGGTCGGCCGGATTCTACAGGACATCGCCGGCATCGAATTTCACCAATTCAGCGGCTCCGATGTCGTCCGCCACCCGCTCGTGCTGAAAATCATCGACGCCTATGAACGGTATAAGAACCCGATGGGTGAACCAAATGTGAAATAACGCGCCTTCACCTAGGCGGCGCGCGCCGGTTGGAAAATAAGCCCTCGCACCGCGCCGCATACGCGTTCATATTTTGTTCCGCTTTTTGCGCCCTGCGCCGACATGTCTCTCATCGATAAACTCAAAGCTCTGCCCGGCGGCGCCGCCCGCCCGCTTCGGATGCGCAAGACCGCCGATGTCTCCGGCACGGTTGAGTTTCTGGAGACCAGCCAGCTCATCACCGCGCTGATCTTCATCGCGACCGTCGCCGCGATTGTACTCATCAGCTTCGTGGGCGTGAACACGGTCAACCTGCCCGTGCTGCCCAACCAGCTCGCCTCGGTTCGCATCACCGCCAGCGCCGCTTTCACATACGAGAGCGCGGAAAAAACCCGCCAGCAACGCGAACAGGTCCGCACCCGCGTACCGCGCGTTTACCAACTCGAATTTTCCCACCTCCACCGTTTCAAGACGCACATCCACGAACTTCTCGTCCAACTCGAGCAGTTCGAAAAATCGCGCCCCGAAGACCAGCCGGTCGACGCCACGCGCGCCGCGCTCCTGCCGATCGTCGAAGCCTTCGACGCTAAAGGTCCGTACCGCGCCAGCGTGGACGATGTGTACACGGTGTTCGCCGCGACCAATGCCGACACGCGTTTCCAGCTCGCCGAGACCGGCCTGCTCGCGCTGAGCGAACTTTATCAAGAAGGCGTGCACGATGGACGCCTCGGCGGCTTCTCCGCGCCGGGTTCGGTCACCGTTTTCCATCTCACACGCAACGACGGCAGCACCGTCCAGCGTCCGGTCCACACGATGGAGGACGCGTTGTCCTCGCTTCGCGCGAATCTCAACGCCGAAGGTCTCGGCCGCGAGATCACGGCCGCGCTCTTCCGAATCTTCCGGAACGGCCTGATCCCCAATCTTGTTTTCGACTCCGCCGCCACCGCGCGCTTGCAAGAACAGGCGTTGGAAGAACTCCAACCCGTCGTCGTCTCGGTCAGTGAAGGTCAGACGATCATCGAACCGGGCACACGCGTGACGCCCGAGCAGTTCGAAATGCTCGAAGCGCACCGCAACTTCCTCCTCAAAAACGAGCAAACCCAAGTCGAGGAAGGCCTCCAACTCTTCGGCCGCATCCTGCTCGTGCTCGCGATGCTCGTCGCCTCCGCTGTCTACATCCGGCTCGAGGATCGTGAAACGCTTCAGAGCAACGGACGCCTCGCGCTCCTCGCCTTGGTCGTCGTAGGCAATCTCGCGCTGGTGCGCCTCACCTACTGGCTCGGCGGACTGCCCTACTTCGTCGAAAATTCCAGCGTAGCTTCGATCCTGCCGTTTATCGCGCCCACCGCGCTCGCGCCACTCATCGTCGCGATCTTGATCGACGCCGGCTCCGCGATTTTTGCGGCGTTGTTCATCTCGATTTTCACCAGCGTCATCTACGGCAACCGCCTCGACATCCTCGTGATCACCTTCGTCGCGTCGATGGTCGGCATTTTCTGTTGCCGCCAGGTTCGGCGCCGCGCCGACGTCGTTCGCGCAGCGGCCTATGGCGGTTTTGTCGTCGCGGTGTTTGCGGGCCTCATGGGCTTCATCGATCAGCTCTCGTTCTTCAGCCCGCCGCATGTGATTCCAAAGCAAATGCTCGCGGGTCTCGCGACCGGCATCCTCACCGGGGTGATTGTCGCCGGCGTGCTCCCCGTGATCGAAGGCCTCTTCAAACGCACGACCGATATTACGCTGCTCGAGCTCACGGATTTTAACCACCCGCTTCTGCGCAACATGCAGATGGAAGCGCCCGGCACCTACCACCACTCGCTCGTCGTCGCACAGCTCGCCGACAACGCCGCCAACGCCATCGGCGCCAACCCGCTGCTCGCCCGCGTCTGCGCGCTCTTCCACGACATCGGCAAAACGCGCAAACCCGAGTACTTCACCGAAAACCAGCGCGACCGCGCCAACCCACACGACGAAAACAATCCGTCGCTCTCCGCGCTCATCATCAAGGCGCACGTCAAAGACGGCGTGGATCTCGCCGTGAAACACAAGCTGCCCCGCGCCGTCATCGACGTCATCCAGCAACATCACGGCACGTCGCTCATCCGCTATTTCTTCCAACGCGCTCTCGGCGAAAAACGCCCGCCGCAATCCTCCGCGGCCATGACGGGTGCTCGTAGTGCTAGTTCGGATACACGCGCCGGCTTGTGGTCTCAACCCGGGCTCGAACCTTCACCCGTGTGCGAAAGCACGTATCGCTACGACGGTCCGCGTCCGCAGTTTAAGGAAAGCGCCATCATTCACCTCGCCGACGGCGTCGAAGCGGCTTCGCGTTCTTTGCGCAAAGTGACGCCGCAACACCTCGGCGAATTGATCGATCAGATTTTCAAGGATCGCATCGAAGACGGCCAGCTCGATGAAGCGCCGCTCACATTCGAAGATCTCACGAAGATCAAGAGCAGCTTCACCTTCACGCTGCTCAACATGCTGCACTCGCGCGTGAGCTACACCCCGCAGGCCGAAGAGTCCGCCGCGCCCGCCACATCCGCCTCCGGCACCACCGCGAAAACGCCCCCGACCTAAAGCGTGCATTTCCGGCCAGCGCCCGCTGGTCATTCGTCATTGGTCCGTCGTCAGTCGTCCTTCGCTTCCCGCGCCGTCCCATTTTCAGTTTGCCCCTCCGCGCAGCGGCCTTCCGATTGCGAGTTTCCGCCATGTCCGCCCGCGAGGTTCATCTCCACAACGCCCATCCCCGTCTCAAGCTCGACCGGCGGGCCGTCACGAAAGTCATTCGCACGCTCGATGCATGGTTCCGCTACACAGAAGCGGATATCCCTCTGCTCACGCCCGCCGCGCAAAAAAACGCCGGGGCTCAGCTCGTCGAAAACGCGTCGGAAAAAAACGCCGCCTCACCCCGCCGAAAATCCGCCACAAAACCAGCGCGTCTTTCGGCCGTGCCCGCCGGCGAACTTTCCCTCGCGTTTCTGACCGACGCCGCGCTGGCGCGCATTCATGCCGATTTTCTCAACGATCCGAGCACGACCGACGTGATCACTTTCGAGGGCAACGCCGCGTTGGAGAGCGCCGGTGAAATCTGCGTCTCGGCCGACACCGCCGCCGCGTTTGCCGCCACGCACAACCGCAACTTCTCGGAAGAACTCACGCTCTACATCGTCCACGGCTGGCTGCATCTCGCCGGTTACGACGATCTGAAGCCCGCGAAAAAACGCCGCATGCGCGCCGCCGAAGCGCGCGCGATGGAGCTCCTCCGCGCGCACAAAGCGATGCCCGTCTTCACGCTCGGCGCCGCGCGCGCCTGAGGAACGTTCTCCGCAGATTCCTGGTTATCAGTCACGTTCGGTTCGCGCGGGCCGACGCGCCTTGCCAAGTCCGCGCGGCGGGCATGACATCCGCTTTCACTGTCCACGATGACCGACCTGTCGCCGCCTTCCCGCTTCGCCACTCTCCGCAACGCCTTCATCTCCGGGGTTCTCCTGCTGACGCCGATCACGATCACCTGGCTCGTTTTCTCGGCGATCTTCGAACGCGTCGGCGGTGGTTTCCGTGATTACTTCTTTTTCTTTATCCCTGCCGATCTGCGCGATCACGACACGCTGCGCCTGGTTTGGAACGTCATCGCCACGTTGATCATTATCATTCTGATCACGCTGCTCGGCTACGTCTCGCGCCACATGCTCGGCCAATATTTCGGCGGTCTGGCCGAACGCTTCGTCCAAAGCATCCCGGGCGTCAGCGGCGTGTACAACACGGTCAAACAAATCGTCGGCACGTTCGGCACGCAAAACCGCAACCTTTTCTCCAAGGTTGTCCTTGTCGAATTTCCGCGCCCCGGTGTGCGCACGATTGGTTTCCTCACCAACCGCGCTCAAGGCGAACCGTCCGCGCGCGTCGGCGAAGAACTCCTCACCATCTTCGTGCCCACCACACCCAATCCCACCGGCGGTTATCTTCTGCTCTTCCGCAAGGACGACGTCATCGAACTCGATATGAGCGTCGGCGAAGGCATGAAAATGATCATCTCCGGCGGCGCCGTCATCCCGCCGTGGCCGCCCATCGCAAAAACCACGCCCACCACGCTCCCTTAAAAACACCCGTGTCTGGTACGCACTGGCCGTTCCCTATTCGGCCTTCGGATTTCGCCATTCGTCATTTCTCCCCCTTCGGATTTCTCATGTCAGGCCCGCAAATCACGACCGACGCCTTTGTGCTCACCAAGCGTCCGCCGGCCGATGCCTTTCAAACCTTCACGTTGTTCACACCTGCGCAGGGAGCGATTCTCGCGGTGCATCGGCTCTCCAAAAAAAACGCCGCCGTTCCCGCGCTCGATTTATTCGATGAAGTCTCCGTCGTCCTCGAAACCGCGAACCAAGGACAAACGTGGTTCGTGCGCGAAGCGCGTCTCGTGCAACGCCACACAAACCTCGGCCGCAACTACGACACGCTTCGACTCGCCTCCGCGCTCTCAACCTTCATCGCCCGCAATCCCATTCCCGAAGAAAGCCGCGAGTCCGTTTCTCAACTCCTGCGCGAAGCGCTCGCCGCATTCGCATCGTCCGATCGACCCGATATCGTTTACTTCAAAAGTCTCTACCGCCTCGCACGCGACGAAGGGCATCCGCTGAAACAACACTGGTTTCCCACGCTCCCGCCCGCCGATCGCACGCTCGTCGCTCATCTGCTGAATCAACCGCTCTCCGCCCAGACCGCCGACACCGCCTCCGTGGCGCGCCTCCAGCGCCGCCTCGACGACTACCTCCGCGATCACACCGAAATCCTCCTCTAAACATCCGCCGAAAACTCGCCCCCACCACTGTCGCTGGTCACTGGCATTCGTCATTCAGCCTTCGTCATTCGGCCTTCTTCTCCCGCCCTCCGCCACATGGAATTCGATCTCGAACAACGCACCGCCCGTCTGAGCGTTGGCGAGTTTGCGGATTTCACGCTCGGCCCGCGCGAGTCGCTCGGAGCGCCTTCAGGACTGTGGCGCGCGCAACTCGGCACGCACTGGCACAATCAACTCCGCGCGCAAACCTCCGCCGAGCGCTCGGATGCGCTTTTCGAAGTTCCGATCTCCGGTCGCGTCGCGCATCGCGGCTGGGTGCTGACGCTCACCGGTCGAATCGATCAGATCGTGCCCAACGATCGCGGACTGCTGCTGCGCGAAATCAAAACCGTCAGCCGCGAACTCCCCGCCGACGACTCCGAGCTGCGCGCGGAATACCCCGCCTACTTCATCCAACTGGCGACTTACGCGGCGCTCGCGCGTTTCGACCCCGCCGCCATTCCTGCCGCAAACGGACAAGCTGTATCCGGCGCAGAACTACACTTCGTCGAGATCGCCTCCGGCCTCGCACAGACCGTCGCGCTCACGAGCGCGGACGAAGTCCTTTTTCAAGCGCAGCTCGAGCGCGTCTGCGAATTTCTCGACCTTCGCCTTCGTGCGCGCGAACGACTCCGCACGCTGCGGTTTCGTCCACCGTTTCCGTCGCTGCGTCCCGGACAAGAAACCACGCGTGAACAACTCGCCGAGGCGGCAAACCGACAACCCATCGTGTTCTTCGAAGCCCCGACCGGCTTCGGTAAAACCGGCGCGCTTCTCGAACTCGCGCTCACCCATCTGCGCGACGCTCGCTGCGAACGCGTCCTCTACCTCACCAGCAAGGCGACCGGGCAACTCCAGGTCATGCGCACCTTGAGCGACATGACCGGGCCCGTTGCATCGGAGGCAACAGCTTCTCCCGAAACGCAATCGACTGCCGTGGCCGCGTGGTTGGTGCGACCGAAGCACGAGCACTGCATCCACACCGTTTTCCACTGTTCGCGCGATGTTTGTCCGCACATCGCAGGCGCCGAAGCACGCTGGCCGCGCAGCGGACTTTCGCGATTTTATCGTCTGGAAAACGAACCGCGCGACATCGCTTCCCTGCGCGCGGCCGGACGCGAGGCATCGATTTGTCCGTACGAAATCACCCGCGCCGCGCTGCCGTTTAACGACGTCTGGATCGGCGACTACAACTACGTCTTCTCGCCGTCCACGCGCGGACTTTTCTTCGACCAACCGGGTTTCGATCCCGCGCAAACGCTGCTCCTCGTGGACGAAGCGCACAATCTGCCGTCGCGCGTGGCCGATGCGTATTCGCATGCTTTCAGCGCCTCGGATGCGTCGGCGCTCGCCGAGACGCTTCATCAACTGCGCGCCCCGCAGAAACTCGTGCAGGCATGCGAACACTGGGCGCATTTTCTCCATCGGCTGCCGACCCGCGACGCCCTGCCGCTCGCCGATGAAGACGACGCCCGCGATCTCCTCGCGACACTCGCCGCGCTCATCGCCATAACGCCGTTGGACACGACACAGATTCCGCCCGGGCTCAACGAACTCCTTTGGCAGATTCCCTCGTGTAATGAAATTTTGAATACAACCGATCTTCCGCGCTTGTGGTGGAGTCCTCGTCCGGCGGAACTTGTCATCACCTGCCTCGACGCCGCCGCGGTGATCGGCCCGATGCTGCGTTCGTTCAAAGGCGCCGTGCTCGCCTCCGCGACACTCTCGCCCGCCGACGCTTTCGCCGCGGCGGCGGGACTCGATGAAGCGCCCGTCGTCACGATGCAGACCGAGATGGTCGCCGCCGAGCAACCGGAACGTCTCGGCGATCTCAACAAACGCGATACACGCCGGCTGTTTCGGCAGCTGACTTCGGGAGCCGATTTGCTTCGTCACGAAGAAGCGCGAGAACTCGCATCGCCCGCGATCGTGCGCGCGGAGGCGCCGTGGCGCGATCACGCTTACGACATCGCGATCGATGTGCGGGTGGATACGACTTACCAACAGCGCGCGCGACACACCGCCACCACGGCGATCACGCTCGCCCAACTCGCGCATGCGGCGTCTCACGTAGAAACGAAAGACACTCCGGCTCGGGCCGCTGCCTTTTTCCCGAGCTATGCTTACGCCGAGACGATCCTGCGCGCGCTCGAAGAAGAGCATCCGCATGTGCGCGTGACGCTGCAACCGCGCCTGCCCGATCTCGCCGCGCAAAGCGCGTGGGTCGATCAAGCGCTAGGCTCCGCGGACCTGTTGTTTCTCGTGCTCGGAAGCAGTTTTGCCGAGGGCATCGATCTGCTCGGCGGCCGCATCAGCCACGCGCTTGTGGCCGGTCCGGCATTACCCGAGGTCAATGCCGTGCAGCGCGCGCGCCTCGCCGCGTTTGCGCATCATGGACGCGAGGCGGCCGCGCGCCGCGTTTATCAGATTCCCGGCATCCAAAAAGTGAATCAGGCGCTCGGCCGTCTGGTGCGCGCGCCGGGCCAACAAGCAAAAGTCCTGCTGCACTGCCGGCGCTTCGCGGAGGAAAGTTATTCGCGCCTGCTCGCGCCGGAATATCGCAGCGCGCATTTCATCGCGCACGACGCCGAGCTCATCGAGTGGCTGTGATATCGTCCTGGCTTCGCCGATCGTCAAACGATGGCGTATTCAAACGCTCACTACACGCCCGCTCGCGTTTTCAAACCGCGCCGGCGACGCGCGCGAGACGTTGTTCGAACTCGCCAAGCACACGGCTCCGGCGGAACTGATCCACCCACGCGCGTCCACGCTGCGCCCATTCGGCTTTTTGTTCGGCCGACGCTCGAATGATCGTCCGTGCCGCTTCGCGCAATCCTGCGACATCGCCCGGTGCGACGACGACGCCGAAGCCGCCTTCGCGCGTGGCGCGCGCAAGTTCGCTCGACTCATCGGCGACCGCGAGCACCGGGCGGCCGTATTGGAGGATCGAGAGCAATTTGCTCGGGAAGAAAAATTGTCCCGTGCCGCGTTGTTGCGTGATGAGATTCACGTCGGCTTCGCGCAGGAGCGCGCGATAGCGATCGTCGGGCTGCAGCGGATACAAGCGTGCCCCGCAATCGGGTGCCGCGGCGATCGCCGCTTCCAGCACAGGTTTCGCTGCGCCTTCGCCGCAAATCGCCCAATGCGCATCCACGCCGCCGCGCGCGGCTTCGACGACGACATCGAGTCCTTGTTTCACGCCAAGATTGCCCGAGTACGCGATGAGCGGTGTCTGCGGCGCGAGCCCATATTCACGACGAAACGACGCCGCGGCTTGTCCATCGGCGACACCGGCGGGTGGCTCGTCGGGAATCCAGTTCGGAAACAGATAAATTTTTTCCTCAGGCACGCCTTTGCGGCGATAGGCGTCCATCATGCCCTGCGAAATTCCGGAAACGAGCGCGGCGCGTCCATAGCTCCAACGCTCGAGCATGTACAGCAGCTTCACGGAAAGACCGGGTTTGATCATGCCGAGTCCAAGCGCGGCGTCGGGTTGCAGGTCTTGCACGTGAAACACAAACGGACGCCGCGACACGCGGCTGGCAACAAACGCGCCGATACCGAGGAAAAGCGACGGACTCACCACAAAATACACATCCGGCGTCGGCGTACATAGCGCGCGCCAAGTCGAGGTCGCCACAAAGCTGAGCTCGTGCAGCAAACGTTTCAGCGTGGACGGTTTTTCCGGCACGTAATGCCAGCAACGATGCACGATGACGCCATCCGCGACCGAGCGCTCATGCCATTTGCCGGCGTCTTCGGGACGTTTTTTCCACCATGGGTAATAAGGAAAAGTGGACAGCATCGTCACGGAATGCCCGCGACTGGCCAACCACTTGCAGAGGTCGGTATTGAACGGACCGATGCCGGTCGGCTCGGGATCGTAGTTGATGCCCCAAACGGTGATCTTCACGCGCCGCCGTTGGTAAAGGTCTTCGTCTATTTGGCTAGTCCAAAGGAACTTTGAGGGATTCCCCGGGGGGGTTTGGGGTTGAAATCGCTTCGCAACGAAGCTTTCAAAGCTGGCCCGTTCGGTCTGTCGCTTGACCTGCAATAAACGGAAATATCCTTCCGCACCCATTCAACGAATTCATACCGAATGAAGGTTCCTTCTATTCGCCCCGCCCTGCTCCTGTCGCTCGCATTGATCACCTTTTTTTGGGTGCTGCTGTTTATCCGGATTCACACGGAGTGGATCGTGAACGACCTCTACGCCTACGGGTGGGCGGTGCCGTTCCTGGCGATTTTCCTGTTTGCCGAACGCTGGCGCGATCGCCCCGCACCGGCTTCATCACGCCCTCCGGCGCTCTGGCTCATCGCTCCTGCTGCGCTGCTGTTGGCTTATCTGCCGCTGCGCGTGATCAACGAAGCCAATCCGGACTGGGTGAAAGTGAATTTTTACCTCACCTGCCTCGTCGCCGGACTTTCCTTCTGCGCACTCTTTGCGATGGGACGCCTGCGCTACCTGTGGCATTTCGCGTTTCCGGTGTTGTTTGTCTATACCGCCTTGCCGTGGCCCGTCGCCATCGAAGAAGCCATCGTGCAGACGCTCACGCGTTGGAACACGATCGTCAGCGCCGACACGCTCACGCTGTGCGGCATCCCCGCGTATAACCAGGGTAATCTCATCCAAATCGGCGATACGTGGGTAAATGTCGCCGAAGCCTGCAGCGGTATCCGGTCGTTGCAGACCTCATTCATGATGTCGCTGTTTTTGGGCGAGTTCTACCGGCTCGGTATCGTCCTGCGCGTGTTGTTGATGGCGTCGTCGTTTGTCGTGGCCTTCGTGCTCAATATCGGCCGCACGATCACGCTCACCTACATCGCCGGTGAACACGGCAACGAGGTGATGGACAAATGGCATGATCATGTCGGCACCGTCGTGATGGTGCTCTGCCTCGCCGGCCTGTGGTTCCTCGCGCTCGGCTTCGACAAACTCCGCGCCAAGCTCGCGCAGCTCGACGCCGAAGATGCCGGCCAGCCCGCCACCGAAGAAACCAAGAAAGAGCCCGTGGAGCATCCGCTCGCGCCGGTGCCGTTTCCGCGCGGCTTCGTGATTTTTGGTTTTGTGGCGCTGATCTCCGCCGAAGTCGCGACCGAGGCCTGGTATCGACATCACGAAACGCAACTGCCCCCGCCGAAGGACTGGGCCGTGGCCTGGCCTGAGCAGGCGAGAGATTTCAAGATCGGCGAGTTCCCCGAACGCACGCGCGCCATCCTCAAATACAACGAAGGTGAAACCGCGTCGTGGACCACGCCGGAGGGTTACGAATTCCACATGTATTATGTCCGCTGGTATCCCGGACGCGTTTCGAAGTTCCTTTCCGGTGCACATTATCCTACCGTCTGTTTACCCGCCACCGGACTCGAACTTCGCGCCGAGACCGGACCACTCCGCTGCCCCACCCCCGCCATCGACGTACCATTCTCCACATTTATCTTCGAAGCCGCGGGACGTCCCGTGTACGTGTACCACGCCATCATCGAAGACGTAACCTTCCCCGATAGCAAAAAAATCGACTACCGCCAGGTCGCCAGCCATGAACGCATCGATTCAGTTCTGCGCGGCCATCGCAACCTCGGCCAACGCGTCATCGGCATCTCTCTCTCCGGCCCGATCGCCCGTGATGAAGCAGAAGCGATCGTGCAACGCACCCTCGAGGATCTCCTCCGCCCCGTCTCTCCCCAGTCCTGACCAGCAACCCAGCCCTCCATGTTAAAGCTCCTCCCCAAAAAACGTAGCACCCGCATTCTGGTTCTTTCGTGCTCCGCTGCAGGTCTGATCGCCGCTAGCATCGTCGGGTATCGCTTGGTTCTAAAACCCGGCTACCGCGAATGGCGTGAGAAGCGCGCCAACAGCATCGCCCGCGAACACCTCGAAAAGGGCGATTACACCGCCGCCATCACCGCAGCGCGCAAAGCCATCCAATATAATCCCGCCAACGCCAACGCGTGGAAACTCGCGGTCGACATCGCCACGAAACAAGAATCGCCCCACCTCTTCGTTTATCAACAAGGTCTCGCGAACGCCGCGCCGACGTTGGAAAACCGCCTCGAGTTCATCCGCGTCGCCATCAAATACCGCGCCTACCAGCAAGCGCAGGATGTCATCAACAAGATCGGCACCGAGGCCACCAACTCGCCCGAGTTTTATCAACTCGCCGCCGAGGTGGCGCAGCTCATGCGCAATCCCACGCGCGCCAAGTACTACCTGATGAGCTTGGTGAAGTTGCAGCCCGACAATCACAAAGCCCGCCTCGACCTCGCCCAGCTTCGCCTCCTCGATGGGTTCAACGACAACCACGAATCCATCCGCGCCGAGATCCGCGACATCGCCAGCGTTCCCGAACACCGCATCCGGGCCTTCTCGCTGCTACTCGCCGATTCGATCAAAAATAAGCAGCCCGCCCAAGCCCTCGAAGTCGCCGAACAACTGGCGAAAAGCCCAGGCCTCACTCCCGAGACGGAGCTCATGATCGCCGAGGCCTACCGCCAAGGCTCTTCCTCGCAGTTCAAAGCCTACCTCGACACGCTCAAAGCGCGCTTCGCGACCAGCCCCGAGCAAGCGCGCACCCTCGTCACCTATCTCAACACCTACGAGCAAGCGGCCGACGCCCGCGTGTGGGTGGAGTCGCTTCCCGAAGAAATCCGCGCCGACGAAGGGCTGCAGCTCGGCTACGCCCGCGTGCTTTTCAGCCTCAAAGATTATTCGGCGCTCGAAAACTACCTGCGTCCGCTGAAATGGACGGAGAACGAATATGCCCGCCACGCCCTCCTCGCGTACGCCGCCCGCCAACGCGGCGACGAGCGCGGTTTCGCCGAGCTTTGGCGCCTCTCCGTCATCGAAGTCGGCAACAATACCCGTCGTCTCGAAAACTTGTACAACACCATCGCCAGCTGGGGTTGGGTCGAACAGCGCTTCGAGTTGCTCTGGAAAAAATTCACGATCGATCCTTCCGACAAAGACGTGCGCCGTCAGCTCGCGCTCTGGGAACGCCATCGCCAAAACACGCCCGCGCTCAACCGCCTCTTCGCCCGCATCAACGAGGCCGAACCTGGCAACCGCGAAGAGCGCAACAATTACACCTACACCAGCCTGCTCCTGCGCACCGCGCTCGAGCGCGCCCACCGCGACGCGCGTTCCAACTACGAGCACGATCCGAAAAACCCGTTCTACATCACTTCCTACGCGCTCTCGCTCTATCGCCAGGAAAAGCCCGATGAAGCGCTGCGCATCCTCGAAACCATGAACTTCGGCGCGATCTCCACACCCGAGCGCATGCTGTTGCACGGTGTCTTGCTCGTCGCCAACGGGCGCATCGACGAAGGCGTCGATCTGATGGGCCGCATCAAACTCAACGATCTGCTCCCCGAAGAACGCCAGCTCCACGCCGACGCCGTTCTCCTCGCCGAGCGCAGTCGCGCCAGCCAAGCCCGCATCGCGGCGCTGGCCGACACCATGTCCAACCGCACCGACGGCGAACAACGCAAGAGCTGGCTCCAGGCACTCCCCGCCGCCTACCGCAGCGATAACGTGCAACTCGAGCTGGCCGATGCCCTCTACGCCACCGACTCCTACGCTGCGCTCGAAAGCTCGCTCAAGAACGAGCAATGGCCGCAGCACGATTTCCTGCGCCTCGCACTTATCGCCTACGCGCAGCGCAACCTCGGCCGCGATGCCGATTTCATGACCACCTGGCGCATGATCGAAGCCAGCGTGGGCCATCGCGTCGCCGACCTACGTGTGCTCGAAGAACTCTGCGAACGCTGGGGCTGGGCTTCTCAACGTATCGACGTGCTCAATCGCGTCATCCAGCGCGAACCCACGAGCACGTCGCTCTACGAGCTCGCCGACTACTACCGTCAACAAGGCCAGACCGCCGAACTCGCCCGGATCTACAGCCTGCGCGTCGCTGCGGAAAACCCCTCAAACGAAGACAAGAGCCACTTCGCGTATTACAGCCTCCTCTCGAACACGAATGTCTCTCGCGCACACACCCTCGCGAAGCAGGCCTATGACGCGTCGCCCGACACCCCGCTGCAGGTGAAGGCGTACGCGTTTTCGTTGTTCAAACAATCGCGATTCACCGACGCCGCCCGCACCATCGACAAGGCGCTCAACGACTCCAACGCCGGCGTCTTCGCCCTCCTGCGCGCCGCGATCGCCGCCGAACAAGGCGACACCGCCGAAGCCCGCCAACTCCTGGGCACTTACCAAAACGACAGCGCCCTCCCGGAAGAATCCGCGCTCGCCGAATCGCTCGCCAAGTCCCTCGCCGCCAAAAGCACGTAAGAGAAAAATCTACCGTCCGCCGCACCGAGCGGCATTCCATCTGTCCGTGGAGGAACTTTTCCCGATGAAAGATCCTTCGCGGGAATGGCGGCTGCTCTTTCGGACCGCTCCCTCACTTCCCGTTATCAGCAAATCCCCTACAAAGCTTTCCGCCAGTTGATTTCAAATTGCTAATCGCGGTTTCAAGTCCGACCCGCCAAGATCCCTTCTCGTTTCTGAACCGTCGTTGTCCAAACCGTGATCTCGAATACTCGCCTCGTCATCAGCTCTACCGCGCTGCTCGCCCTCACGTCCACCTCGTTTGGTTTCGCCGAATTCGCCCGTGGCGGCCTGTTGCTCGATACGAACGCCTCGGTGATGTATGACTCCTTTTTCCTGGGATCGGCGGACAACGACCCTGACACGATTTACACGCTCTACCCCGCGCTCCGTTTCGTCCGCCGCGCCGGTCTCGCGCAGTTCACCGCGTCGGGCGGCGTCGCTTTCAACCGGCACGAAGTAAACAAAGACTACGATTCGGACGATCTCCGCATCAACGTGTCGCTGCACATTCCCAGCGATGTCGGCTCGCGCCTCACGGGCGACGTCAGCGTCGGCTACACAGAGGACATGGTCGTGGATTATTCCCTCAACGACCGCATCCCCACCGAGCGCTACTTTGCACAGATCGGCCTCACCTACCCAATCAACCCCGGCATGATCCTTAACGAAAGCCTGTCGTACAGCTCGGTCTCGCGAGCGTTCTACAGCGATCAGGACATGTTCTCCAACCGCCTCCACTTCACCTATCGCGGCATTTTCCCGGGCACCTCACTACTCCTCGGACACGAGCTCACCATCACCAAAACCGACGCCAACGAGTACACGCAGGTCGGTCTCGATCAGTACTCCAACAACCTCAGCATCGGTCTGTCCCGCCCTCTCTACGGCGAAGTCTCCGGCTCCATCCGATACGGCTACAGCGTCCTCAGCCGCTCGTCCGAAGAAGTCTTTGGCGGCGACACCTCGCGCGGCAGCCATTATCTCAATATCTCGATCGACGGTCCCTTCCTGCCGGCCAACCGCTTTCCGAAACTCACCAGCTCGGCCTCGATCTCGTATTCCCAATCCTCCGTCGCGGGCTTTCTCGACGACGGCGGCAAGTTCCTCAGCGGCTCTCTCCGTCTCGCATGGTCCGCGCGCGAACGCACCGATCTCTCCATCCACGCTTCGCGCAGCATGGAACTCTCGGCCAACAATCTCGCGGTGGAAAACACCCGCGTCGGCGGCGGTTTCACCCAAAAAATCGGCCGCGTCACCAAGCTCGACGGCAGCATCTCCTACAACTGGCGCAGCTACCGCGGCGTGACCCGCGACGACACAATCCTGCAGGCAGGACTCACGCTCTCGCGCCCCTTCACCCGCAATCTCCACGGCAGCCTCAGCTACGGTTACGTGGATAATAACACCGACGCCCTCGGCAACCAGTTCACCCGCGTCGCTCCGCGCAACTACGAACGCCACACCGTCACCGGCTCGGCGACCTTCACTTTCTAAAAACTCACAACCGTTACGCCAGCTATGCGCACACTCCGCTTCTCTTCCATTGTCCTCATCGCGCTCCTCCAAGGGGCATGCTTCTGGGGAAAGGCCACTCCAGAAGCGGACCAGGCCGTCACGCCCACCGGCGGATCCTCCGAATCCACCGGCGGCAACTCCTCCACGTCGAACACCACCACCGCGCCCGTCGTCATGGCGACCGATCCCGGTTACCGCCTCGCGCTCGGCGACGAAATTTCGATCACCGTCCATGGCGAACCCGATCTCTCCGCCGCCCAACGCATCGACCGCAAAGGTATCGTCCGCATCCCGTACATCAACGAGGTCTCCCTCGCCAACAAGACCGTCCGCGAGGCCGAAGGCTTCATCGAACAACTCCTCATCGAGCGCCGCATCCTCAAAAAACCTTTGGTCAACATCACCGTCCGCGACTACGCCCTCCGTGAAGTCACCATCAGCGGCACCGGCATGAATCCCGGCGTCTTCCAGATGCCGCGCGAGACCGACAGCATCGAGATCGTCGAGCTCGTCAACCGTCTCGGCGGTTTCCGCCCCACCGCCCGCTCCAACGCCGTCCGCGTGATCCGCATGGATGAAAACGGCAACGAAGTTTCCCACATCGTGGACGTCGAAGCCATGATGAAGAACCGTAAGGGAGCCCCCAAGAGCTTCCTCATATATCCCGGCGACCGCATCCACGTCGAAGAACGTTTCATCTAACCACACGCCACCTCGGGGGGGGCCTTCCCAATGTCAAAATCCGCAAAATCAGTTTCCGCCAAACGCGCGGCCGAGATTCAGGTGCAGACCAAGCCTTCCGGCGGTCAGCTCTCGCCCAAGAGTCTCCTCAACATGTTCCTCGAGCGCTGGTGGATCGGCCTCATCGTAGGGGCCGCCGTCGCCGCCGCGTTTGTGCTCGCCCAACCCAAGCCCGAGCCCGTTTATCGCGCCGAAGCCAAGCTCCTCTTCGAGCCGCACAAGGACCGCGTCATCGGTATTCAAGAAGTCGTCGACCTCACCACGACGTCCGGCCTGCAGCTTGAGCTCCACACGGAGCGCCTCCGCAGCCAGAACTTCTTCGAATCCGTGCAAAGCACGTTCACGCCAAAAGAAATCGAGCAAATCCAGGCGCCCTACCGCGATCCCGATAATCCCAACAAACCGCCGCCTTCGCTCCGCCAACTCGTCAGGGACTCCGTCCGCATCGAGCCCCAACGCAACACCACCATCCTCCGCATCAGCGCGTACAGCCGCGATCCTGAAGTGGCCGCCCTGATCGCCAATCGCTACGCCCGCCACTACATCGAGTTTCAACTCGACCGCGCCTCCACCAACACCGGTTCGGCCATCCTCTTTCTTCGTAACGAAGCCGATAAAAAGAAGGCCCAGCTCGAAGCGCTCGAACGCGAGAAACAAGCCTTCCGCGAAAAGCACAACATGGCCGCCATCGGTGAAAACCAGGGCGTCGTTCAACAAAAGCTCACCATGCTCGGCAGCAGTCTCGCCGAACAAGAGCTCATCCAGACCAATCTCCGCACGCTCCTTGCCACCATCGAGACCTACAAGAAAGAAGGCCGCAACCTGTTCGAGATTTCCCAAATCGCGACCTTCGGCAGCGTCCCCAGCCTCAAAGAGCGCGTCAACAGCCTCCGCGCCAACCGCCGCCTCCTCGAGGAAAACTACTTCGAAGGGCATCCGCGCATGGTGGAAAACCAGGTCGCGCTCGAAGAAGCCGAGAAGGCCCTCGACGGTGCCATTGAGCTTGCCATCGCCGAAGTCCGCGCGCGCTACGACATCGCACGCGAACACGAACAACGTCTCCGCAAGGACTACGCCGAAACCGAAAAGCAGGTCGAGGAACTCGCCAAGATCGCCAGCCGGTACAAATTCCTCGAGGACGAGGCCAGCGTCGAAAACCGCAATTACCAGTACATCCTCGCCCGCTTGAGCGAGACCAGCATCATCCAGAACCTCGGCAGTGATAACATCAAGGTCCTCGACAAGGCATTGGTGCCCTCCACCCCCTCCTCCGGCACGCCCAAGGAAGTCGTCAAACAAGCGGTCGCCATCGCGTTCGTGTTGCTTATCGGCGTTCCGATCGGCCTCGGATTTTTGGATACACGCGTGAAGTCCGTCATCGATGTCGAAGCCGGCCTCGGCCAAGTGCTCCTCGGCGGCATCAAGACGATGAAAAAACTCAGCGAGACGGAACGCCCCAACGTGTTCCGTCTCTCCAAAGACGAAGCCTTATCCGAAGCCTACCGCGGCATCTTTAGTGAGATGGAGATCCGTTCCGTCATCCCGACGCCGAAACGCCTCCTCATCACCTCCAGCATTCCGAGCGAGGGTAAGAGTCTCACCGCGTCCAACCTCGCGGCCGTGTTTGCCGCTCACGGCAAAAAGACGCTCCTGGTCGACTGCGACTTCCGCCGTCCCACACTGCGTCGTTATTTCGGCACGCAAGCCGGCGTCGGCCTCATCCCGTGGCTGCGCGAACATGGTTCCAACCCCAATGCCGAAGCGGATCCGCAGAAGCTCGGCATCGTCAACATCGGTCCCGCGCTCGACCTGCTCCCCGCCGGCGACGCCATCAAGAATCCGACGGAGGTCATCGACCAGATCGCCAACTGCGATCTCTTCAACAAGCTCTCGCAACAATACGACCTCGTGGTCATCGACACGCCGCCTTCCGCCGTCTTCCCCGACGCGTTGCTGCTGTCGCGTTTCTGCAGCGAGCTCGTTTACGTCTGCCGTTTCCGCACCGTCCGCAAGGCGATCATCCGGAAGACCCTCGCGAAGTTCAGCGAGTCCGGCATCTCGATCCTTGGCGTTGTCCTCAACCACATGCCGCACGCTTCGATTATGAACTACGGCTACGACGGCTACGGCGCCTACAAGGCCGATTACTACAAGTCGTACCAAAGCGAAAAAACCGAAGCCTGATCCCGCGCACCTGCCGGGCCCGCCATTTGCTGCCGGAATATCCTTTTGTGATTTCCGGCAGCGTCGTCTCCGGCACCCTCTTCGTACTTTTCCTCCAGCCACGAACCAACAACCGCAGTGAATCAACCGTCTTCGCCCGAACCGATCGAAATCCGCATCCGGCCCAACACCCGCTGGTTTCACTTCGACTGGGAAGGTCTCAAAGCCTACAGCGACCTCCTGTGGATCCTCGTCCACCGCGACTTCACCGCGAAATACAAACAGACCATCCTCGGTCCGCTGTGGTTCTTCCTGAACCCGCTGATCATGACGTTCGTGTTTGTCGTCGTGTTCAGCCGCGTGATGGGCGCGTCCACCGACGGCTTGCCGGACAAACTTTTCTACCTCTGCGGCATGTTGGGGTGGACGTATTTTTCCGCCGTGCTCGGCTCCACCTCCAACTCGCTTGGCGGTAACGCGCATCTGTTCTCCAAGGTTTATTTCCCCCGCCTCATCCCGCCGATCGCCGTCACCATTTCCTGCCTGCTCGCGCTCGCGATCCAGCTGGTCACCTTCGGCGCTTTTTATCTGCACCATCACCTGACGGTCGAACCCGCCCAAGTCGCCACGCCTTCATGGCTCTGGCTCGCTTATCCGGCGATCGTGCTGCACATGGCGTTCTTCGGGCTCGGCGTCGGCCTCGTACTCTCCGCGCTCACCGCCAAATACCGCGACGTCCAACACGTCCAACCTGTGCTCATCAATCTCTGGATGTATGCGTCGCCCGTCATCTATCCATTGTCGAAAATCCCCGAGCAATTCCGCTGGATCGTCGAACTCAATCCCCTCACCGCCATCGTCGAAGCCACGCGTCTGATCTTCCTCGGCACCGGCACCGTTTCCACCTCCAGCTATCTCGTCTCACTCGGCATCTCTGCCTTGGTGTTCTTTATCGGCTTGTTCGCGTACCAACGCGCCGCCCGCACCTTCGTCGACACCGTTTGAGCCCCGCACCATGAGCAAGCCCATCATCGAAGTTTCCGGCGTATCCAAAAAATACCGACTCGGCCAGATCGGCATGACAACGCTCCGCGACGACCTGCAGCGTCTCGGCCGTCGTTTGCGCGGACATAAAGACGCCGTCGCCCATGCGCGCGATTTCTGGGCGCTCAACGACGTCAACTTCCAGGTGCAACCCGGCGAGGTCATCGGCGTGGTCGGGCGCAACGGCGCCGGCAAATCCACGCTGCTGAAAATCCTCTCGCGCATCACCGAACCCACCACCGGCGAAATCGTGCTGCGCGGTCGTCTCGCAAGCTTGCTTGAGGTCGGCACCGGTTTTCACCGCGAACTCAGCGGTCGCGACAACATCTATCTCAATGGCGCGATTCTCGGCATGAACAAATTCGAGATCTCGCGCAAATTCGACGAGATCGTCGATTTCGCCGAGATCGGTCAGTTCATCGACACGCCCGTCAAACGCTACTCCAGCGGCATGTACGTGAAGCTCGCCTTCGCCATCGCCGCGCATCTCGAACCAGAAATCCTGATCGTGGACGAAGTGCTCGCGGTCGGCGACGCGGCCTTCCAGCGCAAATGCATCAACAAGATGCAGTCCATCTCCACCGAGCAGGGCCGCACGATTCTTTTTGTCAGCCATGCCGTCGCCACCATTCGCCGTCTCTGCCAACGCTGCCTGTATCTCGAGAAGGGCCGCAGCCTCGGCATCATGACGACCGACGAAGCCATCGAGCGTTATAGCACGACCGGCATCTCCACCGAGCTCGATATCGACGTCTCCACGCGCAAACGCGACTGGGGCACCGACGGCTCCGAAGCGCGTATCCTCCGCGTCACTACACGCACCGCCCCGCGCTTCAAACAACCACTCGAAGTCGAGTTCCTCGTCCAGGCCGCGCGCCCGCTCGAGAAACTCATGCTCGGGTTCACGTTCAACATGCCGGACGGCCAGCGCATCCTCACGCTCGACTCGGACGGAGACGGACAAACCTTCTCGCTGCCGCAAGGTCGTTCGCTCATCCGCCTGCGCCTGCCCAATCTCCCGCTGCACCCCACACGCTACAACGTCAGCGCAGCCATCGGCGCGGGAAAACATTTCCACGACATCATCGATAACTTCGCGCTTTGGGAAGTTCAGACCAGCAGCACCGATTTCGAAAGCGATCGATCCTTCGGCGGCGCGCGGATTACCCCCGAGATTGTCATACAGCCTGCCGCTGCCCCATCCTGAGCCAAGTCCCGCTTCGAGCCATGGCCCGGCCTAAACTACTCGTCGTCACCCGCCACTCTCCGCTTCCGGAAAACGACGGCGCAGGAGCCTATCTCTTCGATCTCCTTTCCTACCTCGCCCGCCATGGCGTCGAGATCGAGATCGCGTGGGTTCATTCCGAAGACAAGCTGCGCAAAAAAAAGTGGTGGAAGGTTCCCGCGCGCATCCGTCGCGTCGCTCATCTCACCATCATCGGCAGTCTCGCGATCGGCCCGTGGCGTTATCTCGAATGGGGCCGCACCAAGGCGCGCCTCGGTGCGCTTCTCGGACGCATCCGCTCGCTCGGTCGCTCTGCGCCTGCAACCCCGGCCAATTCACCGGCGCAGGCCAATGGCGCGACCGTTTACCAGCCCAAATGGAGCGCCCTGCCCACGCCGCTAGAAGCGCGCTTTTTTCAAAAACGTCTGCGTAGTTTCCAACCGGATACAGTGCTCGCCAACTACTGCTGGTTCACGCCGCTGCTGCCGCAGGACGGCCGACGCCATTTTGTGCTCACGCACGATGTCGCGTCCGCACGCCTCGCGTTCACCGGTCGCACGCCCCCCGAAGAGCTCGCCGATCACTCGCTCGACCCCGCCAATCCTCAAGGCGAGGCCCGCCTCCTCGAACGTGCGCGCACAATCATCGCGATCAGCGAAGAAGACGCGTCCGTTTTTCGCGGCTGGTTGCCGCAACACGATATCGTCGTTGCGTCCAAAGCCGCGCTGCCGCGCCCGCCCCAGGGCTCGCCCGTGCCCGGCTCGTGCCTCTTTGTGGGCAGCAACAATCTTCCCAATCAGCAAGGTTTGCACTGGTTTCTCCAACAGGTCTGGCCGCAAATCCGCGCCGCGCGTCCCGACGCCACGCTCGATATTTGCGGCTCGATCGATCGCAGCGTGCGCCAGACGCCGCCCGGCGTGAACGTGCGCGGTCGTGTGGACGATCTCACCGAGGCTTATGAACGCGCCGAAGTCGTCATCGTGCCGCTCCTCGCGGGCAGCGGCGTGAAAATCAAACTCGTCGAAGCCGCGAGCCACGGCAAAGCCATCGTCACGACGCCGATCGGGCTGCAAGGTCTCGATTTCCTTCGCCCGTCCGTCCGCGAGGCCGACTCCGCAGATGCCTTCGCGCAGGGCGTGCTGGATCTGCTCGGCTCAGAAAACCTGCGCGCGTCCCTTTCACACGGCACACTCGCCGCCATCCGCAACCATCTCTCACCCGATTCCTGCTACCGCGGGATTCTCGAACGCCTGCGCAGCTGACCGCCTATTCCTGGTCGTATCCACATTACCAATACCCATGCCATGAGCTCCCCATCCGCCCCGCATCACCGCGTCGCACGTCACCTCCAATGGCTGTTTGTGATCATTCCGGCCGTCTGCTTTCTCGGCTTTCTCCTGCTCCGTCGGTTCGCTCGTCTCGACTACTACACCTTCGTGCGCGAAGACGGCTTCATCGAAAACCTGCAAAGCCTTTTCTTCGCGCTGGCGGCGCTCGGCGCCGGCATGCTCGCGCGGCGTTTCTTCCGATCGGCGGACAAACTTTTCGGCATCGCCTTTTCCTTCCTCTGTGCGGGGCTTCTCTTTGTCGCCGCGGAAGAGATCAGCTGGGGACAACGCATCTTTGGCATCGAGACTCCGCCCGAGCTCGCCGAGGCAAACATCCAGGGAGAAATCACCGTTCATAATCTGAAGGCGCTGGGCAACGTGGTGCACAAGGTCTTCATCCTCGTGGGTCTCTACACCGTTTTCGGACGCGCCCTCGTGTGGCTTTTCGCGCGGCCGCTCCTGTCCACGCGCTGGAGTCACATCCTTGTGGATTGGTACATCGTGCCGTTCTTCATGCCCTTCCTCGCGGTGTATGTGACGTATGAATACCTGAATGCGATCATCGAGCCCCACTACGGCTTCCCGGTGATTTTGTGGCAGGACCTCGAAACCGCCGAGTTCTTCCTCGCGAGCGGCTTCCTCGCTTTCATCGTTTCCAAGATGCTCCAAGTGCCCGCCCCCGCACAGAGCCCGGCCGCCGTCGCGCAAACCCAATCCTGAGCGATCCGGATCGCACCGTCGTTTTTCGCATGCCTCTTCTCAGCGTCATCATGCCGGCCTACAACGTCGCTCCGTACGTGCGCGACGCGATCGCCAGCGTGCAGGCGCAGACGCTCGCCGACTTTGAACTCATCGTCGTCGACGACGGCTCGACCGACAATACGCGCGGCATCCTCCAGGAGATCGCCGCGCGCGATGCCCGGCTGAAAATCATTTCGCGCCCCAACACCGGCATCGTCGGCGCGATGAACGACGCCATCGCCGCCGCGACGGCCCCGGTGTTCGCACGCATGGATGGCGACGATCTCTGCGAGCCGACTCGTTTCGAAAAACAGTACGCGTTTCTCGCGCAAAACCCGTCCGTGCTTCTCGTGGGTTCGAGCGTCGAATTCATCGACGCGCAAGGCGCCCGTTTGAAAACCTACCGTCCGCCAACCACGCCCGATTCCATCCAACAAGCGTTGCTGCGCGGAAACAGTGGCGCGCTTATTCATCCCGTCGTCATGGGACCGCAGCGTGCGTGGATCGACACTGGCGGCTATCGCGAACAGTACAAATTCGTCGAAGACTACGATCTCTTCCTCCGCGCAGCGCGGCTCGGCCCGCTCGCCAATCTCGAAGAGCCTCTGCTGCGTTATCGCATCCATGCACAAAGCACCAACTACACGCGGCGCGAGCAGCAGATCCGTCTGTTGAAAGAACTCTGCCGCGATGCCCGCACACAGGCCGGACTGAATGAGCCCTTCGATTTTCAACCTGCGCCCGCACATCCCGACGTCAGTTCCGTTCACCGCGAATGGGCATGGTGGGCGCTTGAGGGGCGCGAGTTTCACACCGCACGCAAATATGCCTGGAAGGCCTGGCGCGCGCGCCCGTTCCGCCGCGACAATCTGCGCTGCTTGTTTCACATGCTCCGCCACGCTTAAACACCCACGATGCCTCGCCTGATCTCCGTCATCCTCTGCACGCATAACCCCCGGGCCGACTTTCTCTCGCGCACACTCGAGTCGCTGCGCACTCAGGATCTCTCGCCGGCACGATGGGAGTTTGTTCTCGTGGACAACCACTCCCGCGAGCCGCTCGCCGGGCGCGTCGATCTCGGCTGGCATCCCAATGCACGCATCGTGCGCGAAGAGGAACTGGGTCTCACGCCCGCGCGTCTACGCGGCATCGCTGAAACCAGCGGCGACCTCCTCGTCTTTGTGGACGACGACAATGTTCTCCAATCCGACTATCTCTCCACCGCCGCGACGCTCGCTGACGAGAATCCGCATCTCGGCGCATATGGCGGAGCGTGTATTGGAGAATTTGATACGCCGCCGCCCGATTGGGCCGGCCCTTATCTTTGTTATCTCGCGATTCGCGATGTCACACGTTTCACATGGGCCAACGAATATCGTTACGACATCGCGCCGACGGGCGCGGGCATGTGCATTCGTCGCGATGTCGCCGAAGCCTACGCGCACGCGGTGAAAAACGACCCCATGCGCCGCGAATTCGATCGCAAAGGCTCCTCGCTCACGTCCGGCGGCGACTCCGACATGGCGTTCACCGCGATCGATCGCGGACTCGGCATCGGTCTTTCTCCTCGCCTGCGTTTGCGTCACCTCATGACCGCCGGTCGCTTGGAACTCGCCTACCTCGAACGTCTCATGGAAGGCATCGCCGGCTCCGCGCCGCTCGTGCTCCATCTCCGCGGTGCATATCGCCCGGCCCGCCAACGCGGTCGGCTCCAACGCTGGACCGATGCCTGGCGCCTTTCGCGACAACCCGAACCTGTGCGTCGATTGGAAAAAGCGCGCGCCCGCGGCGCCGCCAGCGCGCAGGCGAAAATCGCGTCATTGTCGTAACGACTGAAAAAATTTCCCGCGCCGAAGCGCTCCCGCAGCGACGGCTGCGGACTAAGCGTTTCCATGAAAATCTTTGCCACCTCCTGCGCCGAAGGCCCAGACGCCTGGAATCATCAGCTCGTCGCGCTCCGCGCGCTCTTTGCGCAAGCGTCGCCGTCGCTCCACACCTGGGTGGATTCGCCTAAAGAGGCGGACATTATTTTTCTCACCAACGCCGCACAACCACACGGCGATGCGCTCGCCGATCACCCGCTGCCACGTCGGTTTCCGGAGAAATGTTTTCATCTCAGCGAACAATGGGAACCGCCTTTTCTGCTCGCCGGCATCTACGCCAACGCGCCGCGTTCGCCTTTTTGGAAAGGTCGTTTCCGCACCGGCTCGTACGCACTGCATCATCCCGATTTCAAAAATCCCTTCGTGGAAAAGTATACTCCCGATCAGGCGCTGCCGGCGTCGGAACGTCGCTGGTTGTTCACCTTCGCCGGACGCGACTGCCATCCCGTGCGACGCAAGCTCTTCGATTTGGGTATAAACGCGCCGGATATCCGAATTTTGGATACATCCGATTTCAACGCCTTCTCACACGATCCTCTCGGCAAGGAAGATGCTCAGCGCCGATATTTCGATGAATGTCTTCGGTCCAAGTTCATCCTGTGCCCGCGCGGCGCCGGCCCCAACTCCATCCGGCTTTTCGAAGCGCTCAAACTCGGCATCGCCCCCATCATCATCGCGGATGCGTGGATTCCCTGCGAAGGTCCTGACTGGTCGTCCTTCGCGCTCTTTATCGCAGAAAAAGACATCGCCTCGGTCGAGCAGCGCGTGCGCGCCATCGAGCCGGAGTTTGAAGAGCGCGGGCGCAAGGCGCGTCTCGCCTATGAGACGTTTTTTGCACCGGAGCGTTATTTCAACTACCTCGTGGATGCAGCCGTCTCCATTCGTCGGTCGCGAGTGGTTCCCGAGCGCGTTTTTCTCATGCTTCGTCCGCTTGCGTCTTTCCTTCGGCAAATGCCCCGACATATTCGGCGACGTGTGACGCGCTCGTAGCGTCATCGTTCGCCTTCATGTCGAATTCAACATCCAGCTTCGGGAACCGCCTTGCCGCGGTCACACCCTCCGACTCCGCCAAAATCTAGCTTTCTTTGCGCATCGATATGGTTCCCCTTTGGCGCCGCGTCGCCCGCAATACCCTCGCCGGCCTTCAAAAATCCGTCTGGTCCTCCGCACCGCTCGATGTCGATGGCGCGCAAAAAATCCTTCGCTCCTACGATCCTCAGGCGGAAGTTCGTCGTCGTTTTCACAGTTGGTGCTGCCAGGCGTTCGACGTGACGTTTCGCGGACGGCACTGCGTCGCGAAATTCGCCGGTCTGGAATTTTCCTGGAAGTACGTGCTTCAACGCGAAGTCGCTCGGCTTCGCCAGCTCGCGAGTGCCGGCATTCGCGTGCCCGAGGTCGTGTTCGCCGACACCCGACGGCTGCGTCGCCCCTTCTACGTGATGCCGTTTCTCGGCGAGAGTGAAAACGACCGCTGGGAGCTCGCGCGGCGCGAACTGGCGTGGAAAGCCGAAGCCGACTTCATCCACGACTTCCCGGACATCGTGGCGCGCGCGCGCCTTTCGATCACCTCGCTCGCCGATTCCGAATCCGTCGCACGCCGCGAGATCGAACGCACCCGAGCGGATCTGCGCGCCTTCGGTCTGCCGGAAGAAAACTACCACCAGCTCTTCGCGGAGTACGAAGCGGTCATTTTTTCCGAACCGTGGACGCCCGGTCAGTGGCAGGCGCCGGTGTTTCTCCACGATGGCACGCATTTCTGGCCGATCGACTGGAGCGACATCATGATGATCCCGCCCAGCCGCTGGGTCATGGACTACACGCTCTACCAACGTATCAACGAACCGGATACGGGCCGCCGGCATGTCGATTTCCTCCTGCGCGAACTTCACGGCGAATCACGCGTGGAAACGCTCGCCGCTGCGGTGGATGTTTGCCACCGCTACAAAGCACTCGCAGATGGACTCAATCTCGTGCGTCGCGAAAACAACTGGGCGTATTTCGACACCATGCACCGTCAGCTTTTCAACGCGCCTTTGCCCGTCCGCCGCTCGTTGGTTGCCACATGAGTTCCCCGCGTCCGCTACGAATCACCTACATCGGCCAAACGCCTACCGAGGGCACCGGCAGTCCGATCATCGTGCTCCGGCATCTGCGCCGTCTCGCGGCCGACGGTTGGAAAATCACGCTCATTCCCGAGGGAGGTCAGGATACTTCCGCGTGCGAGGCCGAAGGCTGGACCATCCGGCATCTTCCCCTGCGCCGTCCGTGGTGGCCGCCGTTTCGACATGACAACGCATTGTCGCGCCGCATTCGCACGTGGTTGCTCGGTCGCGAATGCCGCCGCGCGACGGCTGCCGAGCCGCCGGATGCGATCTTTGGTTATCTCGCCGCGCATGCCGATTTTTCGACCGAGATCGCCGCGCATTTCGCTCGGCAAACAGGCACGCCACTTTCGCTGCTCGTGCACGATGATGCCGCGGCCTTCACCAAAACCGACGAGGAGCGTCGTCGCCTGCATCAGCGCCACGCGTGGATCTTGCGGCAAAGTCATCGTAACTGGTTCGTGTCCCCCGAACTCGCCGCGGTGTACGACGTGCCCGACGAGAAACGGCACGTGCTTCCGCCTATTCCCGAAGGTTGGACGCCTCCCGGACCTGCCGAACCCGATCTTACGTATCCAAAAGTTTACTACGCGGGCCATGTGTGGGCTCCGCAGTATCCGCTCATGTCGGAAATCGCACGCACGCTCGACTCCGTCGGCGCGCGCCTCGTGCTGATTTGCAAAGACTCGCCCGAGCTCCGCGCTTTTCGCGCAGAAGCACCCGTCGACTGGCTGCCGCTTTTCCCCACCAATCGCGAAGCGCTCGCTCATCTGCGTCAGCACGCCGCCGGTTTGTTGGTCGCCTACACGCGCACCGTCGAAGAAATGCCGTGGATCGCGACGAGTTATCCGAGCAAGTTCATCGAATACTCGCACCTGCACCTGCCCTGCGCACTCGTCGCGCCCGCAGCCAGCTGCATCGGGCATTGGGCGGCGCGTCGTTCGTTTCCGGACTTTTTCACCGCCGCCGAGATGCCGCGCTTCGCGCAATGGGCTTCCGAACTGCGCGATCCCATTTCGCGCGCCGCGGCGATTCAACGCATTCGCGCCCTCGCTGAGGGCGAGTTTTCGCCAACAACCATACAGCACACGTTTCAATCGCAACTGCTGGCAACACCAGCATCGGCCGCGCGCTAAAACTCGACGCCGCGCCGCCGACCGCTTTTCTCCGCTTCGCCGTGTCCTCCTCATCCGCCAACGCCGCCCCGCCCATCCCCGTCGTTCTCGTCGGCTGCGGAGCTGTGTCGCAGCTCTTTTATCTGCCCACGCTACGTGCATTGCGTGCGCGCGGAGAACTGGCTGTCCACACGCTCGTCGATCCGTCGACCGCCGCTCGCGGCGTGCTCGCCAGTGCGTTTCCCGAAGCGCGTGGCTGCGATGCGCTCGTCAACTGCGACGCGCCCGCCGGCAGTCTGGTGATCATCGCCACGCCGCCGCGTTTTCACGCGGCGCAAACACTCGAAGCGTTCAGCCGCGGCTGGCATGTGCTGTGCGAAAAACCAATGGCGTCGGACACCGCCGAATGCGAACGCATGATCGCCGCCGCGCGCGATGCACAGCGCCTGCTGGCGGTCGGCCTCTACAAACGTTTCTTCCCGTCGAGCGTTTATCTCAAAACGATCTTCGACCAAGGTCAGCTCGGCGCGCTGAAACGTTTCACGATCGCCGAGGGCGGTCCGTTCCGTTGGCCCGCAGCCACGCCGTCGTTTTTCAACAAAGCGCAGACGCCCGGGGGCGTGCTCCTCGACATCGGCGTGCACGTCCTCGATCTGCTGCTGTGGTGGCTCGGCGAGCCTGCACGTTTCACGTATCGCGACGATGCGATGGGCGGTCTTGAAACCAACTCTGTCGTCGATCTCCACTACGCAAACGGCGCGCAGGGTCGCGTACATCTCAGCCGTGATTGGGCGACGGCCAACGAATACCATTTTCACTTTGAGCGCGGTTCGGTGCGCTGGAAAACCAACGACGCCAACGGCCTCACCGTCGAACTCGCCGGCACGCCTTCCGCGCTGCGCGGACAACTCATCACACCGCCTTCGTCTTCACCGGCAGGCGATGTTCTTCAGCCGACGAATCCGCAGAGTTTTATTCTGCAATTGAGCAACGTGCTCGGCGCGATTCGCGGGACCGACACCGTGCGCGTGCCCGGTGAAGAAGGTCTGCGTTCGCTGCGTCTCATCGAATCGTGTTACCGGCAGCGTCAATGGCTCGAGCAGCCGTGGTTCACGGAAGCCGAAGCTCAACGCGCCCGTCAGCTCGCCGCCCAGCCATGAAAATCGCGATCATCGGAGCCAACGGTTTTATCGGCACGCGCCTGGTTGAACATTTTCACCTCGGCGGTCTTAACGAAGTCGCGCCCATCGTGCGACGTCCCGTGAGTCTCGCGTTGCCCGCGCGCTTTGCGATCGATTGGCGCATCGGCGATGCGCTCGATGCCAACAGTCTCGCGCAAGCGCTCGCTGGCTGCGACGCGATCGTGCACGCCGCGATCGGCGATCCGCGACAGATCGAAGCCATGCCCGCAATCCTCGCCGAGGCCGCGGCACGCGCGGGCATCAAACGCGTGGTTTATCTCAGCACCGCATCCGTGCATGGACAGTCGCCCGAACCCGGCACCAACGAATCTTCACCGCTGCACACCGGCCACGCGCTCGAATACAACGACGCGAAAATCCGTGCCGAGCGCAGTTTTCACACCGCTTGTCAGCGTCACGGACTCGCCGGGTTCGCGTTGCGACCGGGCGTCGTCTTTGGCCCGCGTTCGCGATGGATCACCGATCTCGCCACCGATCTGCGCAGTGGTCGCGCGTGGCTGCTCGATGAGGGCCGCGGCATTTGCAACAGCATCTACGTCGACAATCTCGTCGCCGCCGTGGAGGCCGCGCTCACCGCGGACGCCAAACACGCGGGCGCATATCTCGTCGGCGATGAAGAAACGGTGACGTGGCGCGAGTTCTACGGCGGTGTCGCCACCGCGCTTGGGATCGATCCCGCAACGATTCCGCCGTTGAAAAACATTCCTGATTTCACTCCTGGCACCGCGGCGCGTCTGCAATCGCTCGCCGCCACGCCCGCCGTGCAAAGCGTGCTCCCGCTCGTACCGGGCATCGCCAAGCGCACCGTGAAAAATCTCCTCGTCGCCGCGCAGCGTCCTCCCGCGGTCGACGCGTGGACGTTGCCCGCCGCGCCGGGACCACGCGTCACGCAGGAGCTGGTGTTGTTGCAGCAGTGCCGCGTGAAACTCCCGCACACCAAGGCCGCGCAGGCGTTGAATTATCGCGCGCCGGTCACGTTCGCCACCGGACTCGCACGCAGTCTCGCCTGGCTCGCGTTTGCGGAGGGTCGCGCGTGAAGATCAGCGTGCTCATCGCTGCGTATCATGCCGCGCCGTTCATGCCGGGCGCGCTGGCGAGTGTCGCCAGGCAATCGCACAGCGACTGGGAACTCGTGGTCGTCGAAGATGGCTCGAACGACGGCACCGAAGCGCTCGTGCGCGACTTCGTGCAGGCGTATCCCAAAAACAACGTCGTGTACGAAAACCTCGGCGAAAACCGCGGTGTCGCCGCCGCGCGCAATCGCCTGCTCGCGCTCGCCACGGGCGATGCGGTCGCGTTTCTCGATGCCGACGATCATTGGCAGCCCGACCATCTGGCGCATCTCGCCGCGGCCTTCGAAGCCGGTGCGTCGCTCGCGTTTTCCGGGATCGAGATTTGGGACGGCGATAACAACGTCTCGCGCGGCCATTACGTGCCGCCCGGCGAGTGGGTCGCCCAACCACGGCGCTGGTTGTTTGAGCATTCGTTTATCCAGACTTCGTCGTGCGTCGGTCTCACACGCGCGACGGTGCAACGCACCGGTTTGATCGATGAATCGCTGCGCATCGGCGAAGATCGCGACTACTGGTTTCGTGCGATGGCCGACGGCGGCAAACTCGCGTGCACGGGCGCCGTCACTTGCCGCTACACAAAACACGAAGGCAGCAGCATGACCAAAACGTTGCGCGTCGCGGCCGACACCGTGCGCTTCTACGAGAAGCACGCAACCGCGCCCGACATCCCTCCATCTCTGCGCAAACGGCTGCTAGCCGAGGCGCGGCTCACCGAAGGCCGGCTCGTTCGCGCGACCGATCCGCAACGCGCACGCCAGTTATTTCGCTCCGCCTGGCGCACGTGGCCGTGGTCGCTCCGCCATTGGATCTTTCTGCTCCGCTAGCTGTATCCACTTTGTTGTTACACCCATGAAACTATTCGCCCGACGCTTTCCCGGCGAGATTCCGCATGTGCCGTTTCTGTCGCCCTGGTGGGGGCTGCCGTTCGAAGACGCCAATTCGCTTCACCGCGGTCAATTCGACGCGTGGGCCGCGGATCGCTCGCATCCGTACAGCTTGGTCGACCGCCCGGAAGATGCGGACGTGTGCGTGCTGGCGGTTTCGTGGAAATACACGCGCGGCAACGAACAAGTGCGCGCGTTTGCGCAAAACGAAATCGATCAGGCGCAGCGCCTCGGCAAAAAGATCATCCTCTTCTTCGATTCCGATCACGATGAACCGATGAACTGGCCCGCGCACGCGGTCGTGTTTCGCTTCTCGCTCTACAGCGACACGCGCCAGCCCAATGAATTCGCGATCCCCACGTTCAGCCAGGATTTCCTGGAGAAAAACTTCAACGGTCAGCTTCGGCTTCGTCCGAAAACCGACGTGCCCAGCGTAGGCTTCTGCGGATACGCGCCGCCGCTCGGTTGTCGCATGTCGCGCCGCACGCTGCGCGAAGTCGCGCGCTATCTCGGTTTTCGCGCGGGACTTTTCAAACGACGCCGCGAGTTCATCGCCCACGCCGCACGTGTGCAGGCCATCCGCCATCTTCGCCGCACGCCGGGCGTGGATGGTCGATTCATCCTTCGCGATCAGTTCGCCTTTAACCGTTGGGGCGTTCTCCAACCGGGCGGGTCGCCGGAATCGGCGGCGCAGCAACGCCGCGAGTTCATCGAAAATCTGGACACTTGCGACTACGCGCTGTCCGTGCGCGGTTTGGCGAATTGCTCCATCCGTTTCTACGAGGCCATCAGTCTGGGCCGCATTCCGCTGTTTATAAACACGCAGTGCGTGTTGCCCTACGATCAATGGGTCGACTGGCAGGCCGCCTGCTTGTGGGTGGAAGAGGCCGATCTGCCTGTTTTGGGCCAACGCGTGCTCGAATCGCATGCCGCGCTCACGCCTGAAGCCTTCGCTGAAAAACAGAAGCTCTGCCGCGCTCTATTTGAAAAATGGATTCGCCCGGAGGGATTTTTCAGGGAACTTTGGCGTCACTGCGTGACTACCTAGCGCACCGCTTCGCCGTTTACGCCAGCACTTCCATGTCCGAGTCCCCGGATCGATCCAGTGCCGGTCTTTTATCCGCGACGCCCCGCGCGCTGCGTTACGATGGACATACGGATGACCCGCATGAAGGCGCCGCGTTGATACGCAGTTTCATCCCGTCGCGTAGCCGCGTGCTCGATGTCGGCTGCGGCACAGGCTCGGTTTCGCTCATCGCCAATCGCAACAAAGGAAACACCGTCGTCGGCATCGAACCCGACGCCGAACGCGCTCAACTCGCACGCGCACGCGGGCTTTCGGTTTTTTGCGGTTATCTTTCGCCGGAGTTCATCGCGAGCGAACCGCCATTCGACGTCGTCTTGATGGCCGACGTGCTCGAACACGTTCCCGATCCCGGCGCGTTGGTCGCGCTCGCTCACTCGGCACTGAAGCCAGGCGGCACACTCGTCGTCTCCGTGCCCAACGCCGTGCACTGGATCATGCGCTGGCAGATTTTCTCGGGAAAATTTGAATACGACGCTTGCGGCATCCGCGATGCCACGCATCTGCGCTGGTTCACACGGGCGACGCTGCGCCAACTACTCGAGCAACACGGCTTCGTCATCACCGCGGCCAAAGCCAGCGCGGGCACCGATGCTCCGGAATATTTCACCTGGCGTCCATGGCGTTGGGCACCAGTGCGTTTTCGATCGGTCTGTGTGCGTCATCTTTCTGCAATCTGGCCCTCACTTTTCGGATACCAATGGGTGATCCAAGCCCGCAAACCATGAGACACATCCGTCCCATCGCGTTCTACCTTCCTCAATTTCACCCCATTCCTGAAAACGACGAATGGTGGGGTCGCGGCTTCACGGAGTGGCGCAATGTCGTCAACGCCCGTCCGCGTTTCCGCGATCATCTCCAACCGCATCTGCCCGCCGATCTGGGTTTCTACGATCTGCGCGTGCCGGAGGTTCAGGAGGCGCAGGCAGCCCTCGCCCGTCAGTACGGCATCCAAGGCTTTTGCTATTATCATTATTGGTTCGAGGGCCGACGTCTGCTGCAGCGTCCCGTCGAGCAATTACTTCAAAACCGCCGTCCTGATTTCCCTTTCTGCCTCTGCTGGGCCAACGAAAACTGGAGCCGCACGTGGGACGGCCAGGACCGCCAGATTCTCGTCGCGCAAACGTATTCGGCTGCGGATGACGAAGCCCATTTCCGCGCCTTGCTGCCGGCATTTCGCGATCCGCGCTACATCACGATCGATGGCCGGCCGCTCTTCATCGTTTACCGCGCACATCAACTTCCCTCGCCCAGCGAAACCGCTGCACGCTGGCAAACGCTTGCGCGCGCGGCGGGTCTACCCGGCTTGTATCTCGCGTACGTCGAAGTCACCGCCGCCAACGGCCCGGGCGGTTTGATTCCGGGCTTCGAAGCCGCGATCGAGTTCGCGCCCGATTGGGGCCATTTGCCGCGTCCGTTGCCGATGCGCGGCCAAGCGCCTTGGCGAAAAATCGCTCGCAAGCTCGGTCTCTCCGCGCAGCCCGCGCTCGGCCAGGACATCGTGTACCACTACACCGACCTGATAAAATCCATGCTCGCGAAACCCGTGCCGTCTTACCTGCGCTTCCCCGGCGTCACGCCGAGCTGGGACAACAGCGCGCGACGCAAATCGGGCGCACGCATCTTTCACGGATCCACGCCCGATCTCTACGCGCAGTGGCTTGAAGCTGCGGTGAAACGTTTTCAACCGCCTTCGCCATCCGAGGATTTCATCTTCATCAATGCATGGAACGAATGGGCCGAGGGCAGCCATCTCGAGCCCTGTCAGCGCTGGGGTCACGCCTACCTCGAAGCCACCGCCCGCGTCTTGCGCGCCATGAACACGCGTCCTGATCCGCAGTTGGAGGCTGTTGCCGCCGTATGAACGGCTCCACGCCCGTTGTCTCCGTCATCGTTCCCACGTATTCACACGAGCACTACGTGGAAGACGCGCTGCGTTCCGTCGAAGCGCAGACATTCACCGACCACGAGATCATTGTGATCAACGACGGCTCGCCGGACAACACCGCCGAGCGTTTGCGGCCCTGGCGCGAAAGCGGACGCATCCGTTATTTCGAGCAACCCAACGCCGGTCAATCCGCCGCGCGCAACACCGGACTCCGTCTCGCACGCGGTCGCTACATTGCATTTCTCGACGACGACGACCTCTGGCCCGCCGACAAACTCGCATGGCAGGTCGCCGCGCTCGAATGCGAACCGGACGCCGTGCTGGTTTACGGATTTTCCGAGTCATTCGGCGACGCTGGTCCCGGCTATCGCGCGCCGGAGCATGGAGGTCCGTCGGGACAAGCCAAACGCGCGTTTCTTCGCGGCAATCATATCGTGACACCCGGGCAGACCCTGATTCGCCGTGACGATCTCGTGGCCATCGGCGGACTCGACACATCGCTGTGGGCGACGGACGACTGGGATTTGTGGATACGATTGGCCGATCGCGGGCAATTCCTCTACGAGCATCGACTCGCGCTGCACTACCGCTGCCACGCGGAAAATTCGTCGAAGAACACGCGACGACATTTTCAAAACGGCCTTCGCCTTCTCCACAAACATCTCGGCTATGCGCCTGCGCCCAATCACTGGTCCGATTGGTGGCATTGCCGACATTTCATCGGTCTCTTCACTTCGGCCACCGAACTTTCCAACGCATCTCGCCTCGTCAAACAAGGCGCGCGCGGTGAAGCGCTGCGCAGTCTTGCCCGCGCCTGTCGTTTCCACCCGCCCCTGGTGTTGACCAAACGTTTTTGGAAAATCGCCTTTTCTCAAAAAAAACCTGAAACACATCGCGCGTGACGAAGAAGTGGCCCCTATTCTTTTCCCCGCGACCGCGCCATCGCGCCGGCTGGTTCTGGCTGGTGCCGCGCGTCGCCAAACATCATCTGCTCGCCGCGCGCCCTGCGCCGTTCTCGCCGCCGATCCCTTTCTGTTCGGGCAAATCCGTCGGAGAAAATTACTGCGAAATCACGCCCGCGCTCACGCATCGTTTTGATCCCATTCCCGTCTCGCCTCGTCGCGCGCGCCGGCTCTGGGATCGTGTGGAAACGATTTCGTCGGCGCCGTTTTATCAGATGACGCTGCGCAACGCCGTCGTGTGGGGCACGCAGGGCTGGATCGGCACCGCCGACGGACACCTGCTCAACGATATTTTCACCGAGCCCACCGACGACGACTGGCGCGTTCAAGCATGCGCGGCCGCCAACGACACGTCGGCGACACGCACACTCGCCGGCACCACGGCGTCGCTCGCGATGCCAAATCACACCAACTATTTTCACTGGCTCTGGCAGGGTGTCACACGCGCTTCACCGTTGCTCGCGCATGCGAAACAGATCGACCACTGGATCGTGCCGCCCGCCGATCGCCCCTACGTCACCGAGTCGCTCGACGCGCTGGGCGTCCCGCGCGAGAAACGCGTCCACGCCGGCGCAGGCTGCATTCGTTGCGAAAAATTACTGGTCGTCTCGCAACCTCCCACCGCGAGCTTCACGGCGGCCGCTTGTTGGCCCGGCGATTTTCTTCGACAACTTTTCTCCGCGCCGACGACTCAGCCGCACGACCACCTTTTCGTCGTGCGGGGCCGTGTATCCGCGCGACAACTACTCAACGAAGACGAAATCAGCGCGCATCTCGCCCAGCGCGGATTCCGCACAGTGCGCATGGATGGACTCACCGTGCGCGAACAAGCGGCGTTGTTTGCCTCCGCCAAAAGCATCGTCGGTGTCCACGGCGCCGCGCTCGCCAATCTCGTTTTTTGCCGGCCGCGAACGTGTGTGATCGAATTGCTTCCACGCAACTGGGCTTCGCCGCTTTACGCGCGCCTCGCGACAAGCCTTGGTCTCGATTATCGATGCCTCGCAGGCTGCGAACCCGCGTTCAACGCCTTTCCCATCAGAAATCTTTCCGCCGATCTTTGGATCGACCGCGCCGAACTCACGAGCGTCCTCGACGCATCCGGATAACTCGGTTCACCGTCCTGCATGATCTCCCGCCTTCTCGTTACCCTGTTCGCGGCCTGCATCGTTCCGTTCGGCATAGCCGCCGACGCAACAACGCCCACTCCGCCGTCCGTTCTGCGCGCGCTGCTCATCACAGGCGGTTGCTGTCACGATTATCCCACGCAGACCAAAATCCTCACCGAATCCGCCGCGCGTCTCGCCCACGTCGAATGGACTATCGTCAACGAAGGCGGCACCGGCTCGCGCGCGGAGATTTCACTCTACGACAACCCCGATTGGGCGGCGCCTTACGATGTCGTTGTTCACAATGCCTGCTTCGCCGACACGACGAATCCTGACTACATCCGAAAAATCACCGCTGCGCATCGCGCCGGAAAACCAGCGCTCGTGATTCACTGCGCCATGCATACGTATCGCGCGGCGCAAATCGACGACTGGCGCGAATTCCTCGGCGTCACGAGTCATCGCCACGATCACGAAAGCCGCTACCGCGTGCATCCGCTGGTGCCCACGCATCCGGCGCTAAAGAACTTTCCTGAGACCTGGGTCACGCCGATCGATGAACTCTACATCATCGAAAAGCTCTGGCCCAGCGCCGAAGCACTTGCGGTTTCCACGAGTGAAAAGGACGGCCAAAGCCATCCCGTCATCTGGACCAATCGCTATCACGGCGCGCGTGTGTTCGGCACGACCTTCGGTCACGGCAACGCGACGTGGGAAGACCCCGTTTTCCAAGACCTCCTTGCCCGCGGTCTCCTCTGGGCCGCCGGCCGCGAGCACTGAGCCTCGCGTAAATCCTTCGCCGCAGAGACACAGAGAACGCGGAGGCGGACAGCAACTGAAGCAAGCACAGCTCTCGCTGCATCTCCCCCATCTCAGCCGCACAGCTCCACGCGCCTTAAGCCATTTTCTCTGCGCCTCCGCGGCGGGGAAACATCGGTAAAAATTAGCGTCGATTCGCGCCGATCGCTTCGGTTGAAAACGCGCCATGATCGCGCGCTGTCTCCGTCACCGGGCGCCGGTGTTGTGGCTGCTGCTGCCGTTCATGGGAGGAATTGTTGCGGCGAGGACGCTGACCCCGTCGCTTCCCGTGGGCTGGCCGCTCGGCGCCGCTTTGCTCTGTGTCATCGGCGCAACGATCTGGTCGGCACAGTTTCGTCGCTGGGCGCTGCTCATCGCCGTCGCGCTTCTTTGCGCGGGAGCCGGCGCTTACCTGCTTCACCGTGCACGAATCGCCGCGTGGGACAAACTGCCGCCACGCGAAGCGCGCCTGACCTTGCAAGTCGAGCGAACCTTCAATTCCGATCCCCGCCGCCTATCGGGAATCGCACGTATCCGATCTTCGGATACACATCTCCAGGACTTGCGCGGACAGCGCGTGTATTTCTCGCTGACGAGAGCCTCCGATGCAGCCCCTCCTTCCCGTGATACCGAGATCGCCGTCATTGGCGTGATCGAAACGCTGCCGCTCGATGCGGCCATGGGATCGTTTGAAGGCTTTCTCAACGCTTCCGGCGTGAATTTCCGGCTGACGCGAGGTCGCGTGCTTTCCGTCGTGCGCGAGCCGTCGGCATATGCGCGTTTTCGAGAGCGGAGCCTGGCGCGTTTCGGAGCGATCTTGTCGCTCGGACTCGACAAGCACAATCATCTCGCAGGCGTGTTTCGCGCGATGCTGCTCGGGCAAAAACATGAGTTGAGCGAAGACCAGCGCAATCAATACCTCCGCAGCGGCACGATGCACTTGTTTGCGATCAGCGGGCTGCACATCGGCGTGATCGCACTCGCGATCCATGGCTCGCTCGCGTTGCTGCGGCTGCCGGCCCTCATTCGGTTTTTGATCGGCGTGGTAGCGCTTTGGTTGTACGTGGACATCACGGGCGCGAGTCCATCGGCGGTGCGCGCGTTTCTTATGATCACGCTCGCGCAGGCAGCGATGATTGCGCGGCTCCCTATCAATCCGGTCGCGACGCTCGCACTCGCGGCCTTCGTCGGATTGCTGCGCGATCCGATGCAGCTTTTCAGCGCGAGTTTTCAGATGTCGTACGGCACCGTCGCCGCAATCGTGCTGCTCGGGCTGCCGCTTGCTGCGTACTGGGACGAAAACTGGGCGCTCTTCCGCGATCTGCCCAAGGCTACGTGGTCACGCTGGCATCGCGCTGCGGAAGCTCTCTGGCGGGTCGTGCGCAACGCGCTTGCCATCGGTCTCGCCACGACTCTCGTGAGCTCAATCTGTGGTGTGATCTTCTTTCAATTATTCACGCCGGGCGGGCTTCTCGCGAATCTTCTCCTGATCCCCGTATCGTCGCTCGCGATCTTGAGCGGATTTTTGTCGCTTGTCTGCGGACTCGCGGGATGGGCCGGCGGCGCGATTTTGTTCAATCACGCCGCAGCGATCGTGCTGGTCGGCATGGATGCGGTCATCGCGTGGCTGCTCAAAATTCCCGGCTTCTTCTGGACGCTGCAATTTCGCTCCAGCGCCGCAGGCTATCTATCGCTCGCATTGGTGATCGGCGCGATGATGGCCGGCTATACGCTGCGTTGGGAACGGCGCGGTGGCGGTTTCTGGGCGCCGTTTGTGCTGACGGGACTCGCGCTTGTCTTGGGTGTGCATTTGGGCTGAACTTGTCCCCTATGAAAAGCGCCTACGAACTCGCCATGGAACGCCTCGCCAAGTCGGACCCCGACGCCGGCAAGCCGCTCACGCCTGAACAGAAAGCCCGTCTCGCGGAGATCGATACGATCTACAAAGGCAAGATCGCCGAGCGTGAGGTGTTCCTGAAGCAAAAGCTCGAAGCCGCCCTCGCCGAGGGCAACTACGCGGAAAGCGAGCAACTCAAGCAACAGCTCGCGAGCGAACGCGCCCGTCTCGAAGAAGAACGCGAAGACGAAAAGGAACGCGTGCGTCGCGAGCGCTGAGAGCGCGGTAAACGCGTTGCGCGAATCAGCGCATAACACAACGGACAATGCGGAGCATTGCCCCAATCCTCGCGACGCTGACGTCGACGAGTTTTATTCCGGTTCGGCGGTGCCTTCGACCACCCAGTCGCGCGCTTCGGGCACTTGTTTGAAGAACTCGCGGAGCGTCGCGCTGAGGTGTTCCGCATAGCGGAAATGCGCACCCATACCGGTGCGCAGTTCGGCTTCGTAGATGAACTTGTCCGCGTGCGTGCTGTGCTCAAACGGCGTCTGCGCGCCGAGCAAGAGCGAGTACACATATGCGGGCGATCCGCGCTCCAGCAGTTCGCGTGTGAGCGCCGCTTGTTCGTCGAGCAGCGCCGCGTGATTCCCGTGCGCGATTTCGGGCGGCAGATAAAAACCGGCCTGAATGAGCGGCGTGTAACGATGGCCCGTGCGGTGGCGGTTGAGATCGCGCAGCTCGGCGATCGCGAGATTGTTCCATGCGAAGCTGACGCGCATGCGACGTGAAGCCGCGCCGTGTTGCGCGTAGCGATTCGGGCGATGCCTCAGCGCTTCGGTGATCGATTGCACCTCGGGCAAGAACGGCGGTGTCGCGCGATCGACGTGCACCCACACCTCATCGGCGAGCGGCGCGGTGGAGAGACGTTCGCGGCCGAGCCTCACGCTGGCGGCGAGTTCTTGGCGCGCCTGTTCCTGATAAGAACTTTCGGCGAAACTATGCCGCATGAGTCGCGGCGATTGTTTCAATAACTCCTCGCGGATCAGCGCGGCGGCTGCGCGCGCTTCGGGATGTGGCAACGAATCGAGGTGTTTCACCGTCTGCGCCCACATGCGCGAAGTCTGCACGAGACCGAGATTCGTGCGTGTGGCGAACGGGATAAAATAACGGGCGCGATCCAGCGCGTAGTTTTTGCGCAGACGCGTGACGACGGCGGGTTTCGCATCGGCCGGCAAACGCACCAAGGACGGTTGCTCCGTCGCGAGCGCATCGAGGCGCGCGTATTCGGCGTTATACGCGGCAAACGCTTTGGCCATCACCGCCTGCCAGCGCGTCGCGAGATCGTCGGGGATGCCCAGTTCGGCCGGCGTCGGCAAATTGGCGGCATCCATCGTGATGTATCGCGTGCTCGATTCCTGGCCGTCGGCCATCTGCGCGATCTCGAAGATTTTATACGCGAGCCACATCGAGATGTCGTCGAGCGCGATGGCGATACCGCCGGTGAGCCCGCCGATCGACGCGTGGCCGTAATCGACGAATTTCAAAATGCGGTCGATCGACGCTTCGGGATTGGCGAGGTCCACTTTCGCCAAGATGGCCGCAAGCCCTTCGTTGCTGCGTGAATAACGCGCCAGCACAGACGCCAGGAGCTCAGGCGTGACTTTGGGCTGATCGGCAGCGGACGGAGGCGGGACGATGGCGAGGCCGGTGACTTTCATGAGGCGCACGGGATAAACACGAACCGTGAACCGCTAGGCAACGGGAAAGGACGGCTCCGCGAAACACGCGCCGGCGCGCCGGCGGTTTATTTTTTCCGCAAATCGCACACCGAACCACGCACCACGAGCTCGACAGGAAAAACCAGCGGTTTGGGCTCCGTGTGATCGGCTTTACCTTGGTGCTGCTGGATACGCGCGAGCAGACACTCCACGGCTTTAATCCCCATCGCGCGGAGCGGCTGGCGCACTGTCGTGAGCTGCGGCACAGTCGTGCGCGCCGCAAGCGTGTCATCGAAACCGGTCACCGAAATGTCATCCGGCACGCGCAAGCCCGCCTCTGCCAGCGCTTCCAAGCAACCGACCGCGGCCAGATCTGTCGCGCAAAACACCGCGTCGGGAAGCGGCTCCTTGCGGTTTTTCTTCAGCCACGTCGCGATGGCGCGTTTTGCGACCGCCGAGCCAAAACCGGCTTCGACGACAAGCGACGAGGAAAACGGAATCCCCGCCTCGGCGAGTGCGCGCCGGTAGCCGTTGAGACGACGCTCCGCGCCGAGCAGTCCCGACAAACCCGCGAGGTGCAGGATACGCCGGTGGCCGAGCTCGATCATGTGACGCACGATCTGATACGCGCCGGCTTCTTCATCGCTCTCGATGTTGAGCACGCCGGGGATCGGCACGTTGGCGTGCAGCGCCACGAAAGGCGTGTGCTCGGGAAGATGTTTGGCAGTTTCGCGGCTGATGATCGGGCCGATCAAGATGAGTCCGTCGATCCGGCCATCGCAGAAGCCGTTGAGTCGACCGAAGTCCTGTTCCCAATCGTGCAGCGTGAAGACGGTCGTGTTTTGGTTGTGATGCGCAGCGGCCTCGATCACGCCGTTGAACACTTCGAGAAAGTAGTGGTTGAGCTCGCCCGACTCGTCGAAAAGCGCGGCCACGCCCAGCGTGTTCATCTTGCGCTCGGCGAGCGCGCGGGCGGCGGCGTTGGGACGGTAACGAAGTTTTTTCGCAGCGGCCAAAATGCGTTCACGCGTTTCGGTCGAGATGCGCGACGACGTGCGGGCGCCATTAAGCACGGCCGAAGCGGCCATGGCGGAAACACCCGCTTCGCGACCGACATCGGCCAGCGTGGCGGCGCGGATGACTCTACGTTTGGCTGGACGGGGCATTTTCGGCATAACGCGTCGAGTTTACCGTCGAGGCAAGCAATCAAACCAACGGATGCATCTGCGAAAAAGCCCGCGCGGTCGCGCCACGCGGGCTTAACTTTCCAAGAACTCGGCGGCTCAAAAATCCACGCCCAACGAGAGGCGGTACGAAGAGCCCGAGCCGTAAACGAGACCGTAGCGGCCTTGATCGTCGAGGAGGTTGTCCGCGTTGAGCGCGACGCGGACGTTGTATTTGTCGGCGACACGCGTGCGGTACTCGACGAGGAGATTCACCGAATAGCGCTCCTTGGTGTAGAACTTCACGAGGTTGTTCGGATCCGCGCCGTCGGTAGAGCCATCGACAATCACAATGTTGCCACCACCGCCGCCAAATCCGCTGAACCAAAGACGTTTGTCTTCCCACTGACCGCCGAGACCCACCGTCCAGCCTTTGAGAGCGGGGATGGTCGCGTCGAAGTTGTAACGGACCCAGACGTTGGCGGTGTTTTCCGGCGTGTCGTCCATCGGCTGGTTGTAGTCGGGAACGACAACGCGATACGTGGCGGTGTCGTTGACGTCCTCATACGCTTCTTGCGGGCTGCGATTTTGGCCGAAGGTACCGAAGTTTTGGTCCTTCTGCATCCACCAGCCAGCAGGCCAATAACCGAGGCTCACAAACTGATACGTGCGGCTCGTAACCTTCCGTTTCACATGCGCGTAATTCAGGAGAATCTGCAACGAGTCGTTGGGGGTGAAAATCACCGACGCATCCCAGCCGCGCGCTTGGTCGTTCATCGGCACAAATGCACCGCTGCTGCCGGGGCCGTTGGTGTACCCCGCCGAGCCGTCGGCCCAACGGAATGTCTTACCGCCATCGGTGTAATAGTTCCCCTTCCAGCCCGGCAACGCGGAGATCGCATCGAAGGCTTTCACCACATCCGGATCGCTGAGGTTGAAGAGCGGGAACCACAAATCGCCCGAGTAGTTCGGGTCATAGTTTTCCGTGTTGGTATTCGCCGCATACGCGTAACCGCTGTTGTCCCAGGTCCAGAAGCGGCTCCCTTCAGGGCCCGCGCCGGCATTAGCCACATCCGAAACGCCCGAGATTTCATCGAGCAACGCGTGCCAGCCCGGCGACCAAATGCGCTTCGCGAGTTCGAGCCCTTGCGCGGTGTTCAGGCCCTCCGTGCCATGAATGACGGCCCACATGGCTTCGGGGGTCGCGAAACCGCCAAGCACGGCGTTGGGCTTGGTTTCATCCCAACCGTCCTCGCGCGACTTCCACGGATTCGGCGCCCACCAAACAAGCTTCGGCGTACCTGTGCGTTTGATTTCGTACGCGCTGACCGTTCCCGAGATGCGGCCATCCGCGAGATCAAACTTCACGCCGACTTCCTTGTTCTTCGCCTTGGTCGGCTTGAGCATATTGCCGTTGCCATCCGCGGCGTAGGGATTGGGCACGACACCTTCCGAATAAACACCGAATACCGAAATATCGTCGGTGATCTTGATCGACAGGCCAATCTGCGGGCTCGTCGCCGTGGGCACATCGCCCGTCGTGCCTTCCGTGCCGCGACCGCTGATCGACGGATTGCGCCCTTGTTCATATAGAAATGTGCGCACCGTGCGTGCGTCAGAACGATCCCAACGCGCACCGCCGATCAGCGTCACGCGGTCATTAAAAAACTGACCTTGGTATACGCCGTAATAACCAAGGTCCCAATTACGCTCCACAGTATTATACAGATGATACATCGGTACGTCCTGCACGCCGTCGCCCTGCGCACCGTAGCGAAACGCCGAGTAATCCTGCGGATTCTTGAAGTTGAACCGTTCCCAGCTCTGCACAGACACCGGCACCTGCGTGGTGCGGTTCGTGTAGCCATACGCGGGACCATACTCGTCGCGCGTTTTCTTCAATTTCATATACTGCGCGCCCACGATGAACGTGTGGCGACCCAACGAACCGGCATCCACGTTGTACGTCGCGTCGAAGCGAACCTGGTCGCGCAGATCCTTCACATTCTCATCCTGCCATTGATACCAGATCATGGCGCGGTCATTGACCTGCGGCCCCGTGTTCGTACCGACCTTGTTAAACAAACCTTCGCGAACAAAACCGTACAAACGGTCGGCGCGATAAGAGTTCATCGACCGATTATTATAAATATCCTCAATGCTGTATCCGTTGAAATCGCCGTTGGCCAAAGCCTGGGTGATTGCATCGCGGATATTATATGAGGTTCCGCCGAGCATCGTTGTGCCGTGCTCGTAATAATTTGAGATCGTCGAAATCGGCAGGCTCGCACCATCGAGCGTGCCCGGCGCGACACCCGCCTTGATCTGACGCGAATCAAACCTGGATTCCGACTGTGCGACGCCGAGTTTGATGAAAAGGTCTTCGCCGACGCGTTGCGTCACGTCGATGATCGTATTGCGAAACGGTCCCTGCAGATAAGTATCCGGGCCCGACCAGCGAAAGGTACGCGTATTGATCAGGCCGTTGGAGATATCGGTAAGCCACTCCGCGTTGCGCCCGGGCGCCGCCGCTTGATTGCCGATATTGGAACGGATGTTCTGAAAACCGACGCCGAACTGCTTGGATTCACCGAACTCATTATCGATCAGGATCGTCGTGTTCTTGAACGGATTAAACGAAAACACCGGCGAAATCGTCCAATGCCGCGCACGATAATGCTCGGTATAATCGCCCCGCTCCTGATACGCGCCCGTCACACGATACGCCGGACGCCACGAGCCCGTGCCCATCGGGCCGGTCACATCGAATTCGCCACGATATAATCCGTGACTGCCGATACTGGTGCCGATGTAAGTCTTCTCTTCGCGCTCGGGAAGTTTCGGCATGTAGTTAATAACACCACCGAGACTGCCCACGCCATAGAGCAACGCGCTCGGACCGCGCAGCACTTCGACACGGCCAATATTAATCCAATCGGCGGAATATTGCCGCCGGAAACCATCGCGCAACACTTGATCGATGACGAAACCGCGAAGCTTGGTCGTGGATTCACCGGCACGACGCGTGACACCGCGAGGATCATTGGCGCCCGCACTCGAGACATTATCATCATCCTCCGCAAACGCATCCGCCTGCGACTCCAACACGACGCCTGCGGAATAGCGCAAACCTTCGCGAAGGCTCTTGGCACCGGTATCGCGCAGGAAATCATTGGTGATGACCTCCAAGTTGAGCGGCACATCTTTGATCGGGGTATTTAGCCGCGTACCTGAAGTGGCGTTCGTCGCTTTATAACCTTTGTCCTTTGAGGTGGTGACTTCGAAGGGAGACAAAACGACCGTCTCTTCGTCAGTCCATTCCTGGGTATCCGCGTTGGATACCGCCGGGGTCTGTTGCGCCATCGCCAGACCTCCGTGTGCAGCCAATACGACTGCGAGCGCCTGCGAGGCGCGCACGCATCTACGTATGTTCATAGTTGGGGTGTTATCGGGTTCCGATCCGGATGAAGCGCGGGTACGCCAAAAACCATCCGGCTCGAAAAGGGGTGAAAGCAGCTGAGTGTCGTTACAGTAGCATAATTTTACGTTAAATCACTCAAAAAATTCTGTCCAATCGGCACCTTGCTCATATTTCTGCGCGCCTGGTCCCTGCGGTGAGAGAAACGTGTTTGGGGCGCGTTTCGCGGCCGTCCGCCTGTTCGTTGGTCGCCATCGGCACGGCTTCGCTGAGCGTCCACGCAGGATATTTTTCTCCGGCGATTTCAGCAATCAAACGGCTCCCTTCGCGCTTCACGCGAGCGGCCAGAACCTCTTCCCCATCGATGTCGAAAAGGCGGCTCGTTGCCTCCGCACCATCCGCGAGTTCGTACACTTGGAAGCGGATGTTTTCCGCGTAGTCGTAATCGGGACGTTGATCGTTCGCACCGATAGCAAGCACGGTGCCCGGCCGCACGAACACCGGCAGGCTCAAGAAGCCATGCTGCGCGCGACGCCAGCGACCGCCTTCTTGCACTTCGCCCGTGAGCAGATGCGTCCAACGGCCTTCCGGCAGATAATAATCCACCCAACCGTCTTCTGAAAACACCGGCGCCACCAACAAAGAACCGCCGAGCATGTACTGGCGATCGAGCGTGTCACAGGCGGGATCATCCGGAAACTCCAGATGCATCGCGCGCATCATCGGAATACCTTCGCGATGCGCCGTCACCGCTTCGGTCCACAGATACGGCATGAGCCGGCATTTCAGCCGCGTGAAGAAACGCAGGATGTCGCAGGCTTCATCATCGTAGTTCCACGGCACGCGATACGACGAGCTTCCATGCAAACGGCTGTGCGAAGACATCAGACCAAACGCCAGCCAGCGTTTATACACCGCCGCCGGCGGCAGTCCTTCGAACCCGCCGATGTCGTGACTCCAATAACCAAATCCGCACATGCTCAGCGAGAGTCCGCCGCGCAGGCTCTCCGCCATCGACTCGAGCGTGGACCAAGAATCGCCGCCCCAATGAATCGGGAAACGTTGCCCCGAGGCGTAGCTCGATCGCGCGAAAACCACGGCCTGATTTTTCCCGCAAATCTCTTCGAGCACTTGGAAGACGACTTGGTTGTAGAGGATCGGATAAAAATTATGCATCCCCGCCGGATCGGAGCCGTCATGGTAACACACGCCTTCCGTCGGAATGCGTTCGCCGAAATCGGTTTTGAAACTGTCGATGCCCATCGCCGCCAAACGCCGCAGATGATCCGCGTACCAGCGGCACGCATCCGGATTCGTGAAATCCACGATCGCCATGCCCGGCTGCCACAAATCGGTCTGCCAGACATCCCCGTTGAGCTTCTTGATGAAGTAACCGTTTTTCCGCCCCTCCTCAAAAAGCCGCGAGCGCTGGCCGACGTACGGATTGATCCACAACGAAATTTTGAGCCCGCGCGCGCGGAGCCGCTTCAGCATGCCTTCGGGATCGGGAAACGTGCGCGGATCCCACTCGAAATTGCACCAGTCGAATTCGCGCATCCAAAAACAATCGAAGTGAAACACATGCAGCGGCAGATCGCGCTGCTTCATGCCCTCAATGAATTGCACGCAGGTCGCTTCGTCGTAACTCGTCGTGAACGAGGTCGTCAGCCACAGACCAAAACTCCACGCCGGCGGCAACGCAGGACGTCCGGTGAGGGCGGTGAGTTTGCGCAGAATATCCTTCGGCGTCGGACCGTAGATCAGGAAGTACTCCAGCTTTTCTCCCGGCAGACTGAACTGCACGCGCGCGACTTTTTCGGACGCGACTTCGAAGGAAATCGGCCCCGTGCTGTTCACGAGCACGCCGTAGCCACGGTTGGTCATGTAGAACGGAATCGCCTTGTACGCCTGCTCGCACGCGGTGCCGCCGTCTTTGTTCACGTTCTCCACCACCTGGCCATTCTTCACGAAGGCCGTGAAACGTTCGCCCAACCCGTACACGCACTCGCCCACGCCGAGCGACAGCTGCTCGTGCACAAAATTCCCCTGCCCCGCCACTTGCAGATAACCCTGACCGCGCCAGCCACTCTTGGTCAGCGTGCGGCCGCCACCTTCAAACGTGATCCCCCACTCGCTGCGATTCAGCCTCGCCGTGAGTCCGCCCGCTCGAAAAGCAACCGCTTCTTTTGTATCCGAAATCTCAATACGGGGCTCCGCCACCGGCTGCAATGGGATGCGCGGATTGCGGTCCGTGACCGCCGAGAAATGTTCCACCTTCACCGCGACCACATCGTCCATCGGCGAACTCAACGTCACCGTGAGCAACGGCCCGCCCAACGTATCACCGCGATGCCGGATCGGACGCGTCGGCGCATGAATCACCACCTCTCCGTCACGCACCATGACATCGTGAATCTCAGTCGCGTAATGCGCGGTCACACCTGGCTGGAGCAGCCATTGGCCATCGGTAAATTTCATAAAGCGAAAAGAGTATCAGCCCGGTCCTCGTGAAAGGCTCCGGCGGGGGGAATTGAGCTTGTGTACTAAAAAGGGGCCGGGTTTAAGGCTAAATCAATCGTTCTCTTTCTCCGCGCAAGCTTAAAACCCGCGTTGCGCTTCGCCCCCACCTCCCCGCCCTTCCCCATGCGTCACTGCTTCCTCGCTCTTCTCCTCGCAACCACCTCCTTGTTCGCCGCCCCACCGCTCCCCATCGGGCCCGCCGCGACCGTGCGCGTCAACAGCATCGGTTTTCTCCCCAACGCCATCAAACACGCCACCGCCCTCGAGAGTGTCACCGAGTTTCGCGTGCTTCGCATCGAAGGCGACAACACGCGCGAGGTTTATCGCGGCACCGCTGGTCAACCGATGCGGGCGATCGCGAGCGACACGCAAGAGCGTCTTCGCACGCTCGACTTCAGCAGCATCACCGAACCCGGCCGTTACGTCATCGAGACCAGAGACGCTCAGCGCTCCGCGGAGTTTTCGATAGGAAACGACGTCTGGAACAGCCCATTCGAGGTCGTCACGCACGCCATGTACCTCTGGCGCTGCGGGACCGAAGTCCGCGGCGAATGGCAGGGCATTCACTATCACCAGGAGCCCTGCCATCTCGAAGACGGCTGGCTCGATCACGTCGGCGGCGGCCCGCATCAACATCGCTCCGTCGGCGGCTGGCACGATGCAGGCGACTACAACAAATACGTCGTCAACGCCGGCGTCTCCGTCGGCTTGATGCTGAAAGCCTTCGAGCATTTCCCAGAGCGTATTCATGGCGTGAATACAAACATCCCCGAAAGCACCAACAACACGCCCGATATTCTCGACGAAGTCCGTTGGGAGCTTGAATGGCTGTTCACCATGCAGCTCGCGGACGGTCGCGTTTATCACAAACTGAGCGCGCTCGATTTCAGCTACTGGGGGCCGCCAGCCAACGATCAATCGAAACGCTATTTCGCGCCTTGGGGCACCGCCGCGACTGCGCATTTCACAGCCATGATGGCCAACGCCGCCCGCGTCTTCCGTCCGTTCGACGCCGAGTTTGCCGACCGTTGTCTCGAAGCGGCAAAGAAGAGCTGGGATTGCCTCCAACGTCACCCCAAGCCGGTCATCCCCGATCAGAGCCGATTCAAGACCGGCAGCTACGAAGCTCGCGACGATTCTCCGCGACTCTGGGCTGCGGCTGAAATGTGGAAAGCCACCGGCGACATCGCCGCGCTGCGCGAATTCGAACGTCGCGCCCGTTCGCTCCATTTCACGGAAAACGGCCCCAGCTGGGCGGAGGTGCAAGACCTCGGTTTCTCCGTGTATTTACTGTCTGAATACAAAAACAAAACCGACGATCCCCGCGATCCACGGTTGGTGAAACGCCTCACCAACGAAGTGATCGAGCGCGCGCAATCTGCCGTAAAAGAGGCTCGCAACAATCCGCATGCACGCCCGTTCGGCGTTGCCAGGAAGCGTTGGTTTTGGGGCTGCAACGGCAATGTCGCCGGCCAGACATTTCATCTGCATCTGGCCGATCGCCTGAATCCCGATCCTAGCTATCGCGCTACCGCGCTGGATGCGCTCGGACATCTTTTCGGAAGAAATTATCATGGTCGTTCCTACGTGACGGGCCTTGGTGCCAATCCCCCGCAACACCCCCACGATCGTCGCGGCGAACCCGCTTGGCCCGGTTATCTCGTCGGCGGCGGCTGGCCAGATGGCCGTAGTTGGGTGGACGAACTCGCCAGCTACGAACGCAACGAAATCGCGATCAACTGGAACGCCGCGCTGATCTACGCGCTGGCGGCATTCGTCGACCCCAGCGCAAGCGAGTAAGCTCAACCATCGGCGGCATTCCCACGCCGATGGCGTATTCACTTAAAGGATACGGTTCTCCGCCATCACTTGCGCGTACCAGCGGGCGGAAACTTTTGGGGTGCGCTGCTGCGTCGCGAAATCGCAGTGCACGATACCGAAACGGCGCGTATAGCCGTCCTCCCATTCAAAGTTGTCGATAAACGACCAGAGAAAATAGCCGTGCACGGGCACGCCGTCCGAGACCGCACGATGTAACTCGCGCAGATGGGCGCGCAGATACTCGCGTCGATGCAGGTCGAACACTTCGCCGTTGATCACCGGTTCGTCGTCGTAACCGCAGCCATTTTCGGTGACGTAGATCGAGCTGACTCCGTAAACGTCCTTCACCAATCGCGTCGCCCAGTAGATGCACTGCGGCACGATGTTGAGCCACACGCTGTCGGCGCGCGGATAGTTGGTCGGCAGTTTCACTTCCTCCCAGCCTCCGCTTTTTGCGGCACGCACATGAGCGGCCGTGTAGATATTTAGCCCGAGAAAATCTGTCGGTTGGCTGATCAGCTTAAAATCGTCGGGCGAAAATTTCGGCGCGTTGGCGCCTTCGCGTTTGAGATATTCCTCCGAATAACCGCCGGCATAAATCGCGCCGAGGATGTGCAGATTTTTCTGCTCGAACCACTGCCGCGCCGCCGCGATGTCGCGCGGTGTTTCGGAAACCGGGATGCAAACATCGCAGTTGTCAGTGAGCCCGACGCGCGCACCGGGGCCGCCGTGTTCACGCACCGCACGTACGCCATGACCATGACACAGCAACGCGTGATGGTACGTCTGATTCACCACGGCATCGCTCTCGCGCCGACCAGGCGCCTTCGGACCGCCGTGTTTGTAGGCGAGCACCGTGAAGCAACGGATTTCGTTGAGCGTGATCCAGTTTTTCACCTTTCCGCCAAACGCCTTCACGATCGTGTCCGCGTACTTCGCAAACGCATCGACCGTATCGCGCACCGGCCAGCCGCCGCGGTCTTCAAGAGCCTGCGGCAGGTCCCAGTGAAACATCGTGACCCACGGCGTGATGCCGTTCTCCGCCATCGCATCAAACAAGCGGTGATAAAAATCGATTCCCGCCTGATTCACTTCGCCGTCGCCATTCGGGAAAATGCGCGGCCACGCGATCGACAGCCGATAGTTCTTCACACCGAGCTCGCGCATCAACGCGAAGTCTTCGCGGAAACGATTATAGTGATCGCACGCGACATCGAGCGTATCGCCGTTGAGCACCTTGCCGGGAATGCGCGCATAGCGATCCCAGATCGACTCTCCTTTGCCGTCGGTGAAGGCCGCGCCTTCGATTTGCGCCGAGGCGGCGGCAACGCCCCAGGTGAAGTTTTCGGGAAACGGGCAGGAGTAAGAGATCATGATGCAAAGGAGAGCGCCGGGGCGTACTTTAGGAGCGATGCTAACGGGGTTTGCGCAGCACGGGCAATGACGCGCTCCCCATCGATTGTTTATCGCTAAATCACCGTCAAGCGCCGACTCTCTCTGCTCATTTGAGTGGCGTCACTCCCGATCGGACAATCTCACTGCAGCCCGAGTCCGCGCGGTCGCTCGAGCTCGTCGTCGTCGGCTTTCGGTGTGGGTGCTGGCGTAAACGCGATCGCGCCGGCGCCGAGCCCGATCAATACGAGACAAAACACGACGAACCAATCGCCGTGCTGCGTATAAAAACTCGGACGTTCCACCCAGCGGCTGTCGCGCGTGATTTCAAACGTCTGCGATCCGCGGAAATAGATGCTGTCACGCTTGTCGGTCATCACGCCGCGGATTTTGCCGAACTCGTCGATCCAACCGCTCCAGCCGCTGTTGCCACAGCGAATCACCGGCCGGCGCGTCTCCACCGCGCGAAGCACCGAATGAGAGGCGTGCTGATAGGCCGCGCCGCCTTCGCCAAACCAGCCGTTGTTGGTGAGCACGACCAGCGCCTCCGCGCCGAGCAGCACATTCTCCCGAGCGAGCTGCGGAAAAATGTCTTCGTAACAAATCAACACGCCGAGCGCGAAGCCGCCCGTGCGTCCCGAGAGATGCAGCGGCAAGCCGCTATCGCCCGGATGAAAATCGCCTTCGCCCACGTCGGTGACTTTCTCCAGCCAGCCGAGCAACGGCCGAAACGGCACAAACTCGCCAAAGGGCACCAGGCGTCGTTTCGCGTACGACACTGATTGCAGGCCCACTTCCGGATCGACGACGAACGCGCTATTCGTCCAACGCTCATCCGGCTGTCCCGCGTTTTCGATCGCGACCGATCCCATCACCAGCGGCACGCGCACACGGCTCACGAGATCTTCGGTCCACGCACGCACACCGTCGTTTCCTTGGATCGCGTAAGGCGTGACCGCTTCCGGCCACACGATGAAATCGGGAAACGTCAGCGCCGCGCGTTGCGTCGTGAGCGCGAGTGTTTCAAAAATTCCCTGCGCCTGCGCCGGATCCCATTTCACCGTTTGCGGGATGTGCGGTTGCACGAGCGCGACTTTGCCAAGCGGCGTGAGAAAATGTCCGCGGTTCACCGTCTCCTGCACATGGACGCTCAAGCAGACGATGAGCAAAAACATCGCCAGGAAAAATTCCTGACTGCGTCGATTGATCCCTCGCAGACGTTCGAAAAACAAACGATGCGCATAAGCCGCGAAGCCGATATTCGCCGCGATCACCACAAACGATATTCCGCCAGCTCCGGTGAACGCCGCGACTTGCAGCACGCTCACTTGCTGCCACTGGCTC
>Ga0065721_10048774_pt1 | contig 89126 bp, 82 predicted proteins | sample Mesricmetagenome_FD_59108 | JGI IMG/M metagenome (GOLD analysis project Ga0065721, IMG submission 59108) | Mesophilic microbial community from rice straw/compost enrichment Sample: eDNA_1 v2 (version 2) | ecosystem: Engineered > Solid waste > Grass > Composting > Bioreactor | place: USA: Davis... | reverse complement strand
GCGCCCCCGCCGTCGCATCGGTGCCCCCCCCCGCCCCCACTCTTTCATTGGAGCTTCAAGGTTTGAGCTTGGAGCGTTCCCCTGGTACGCTGATGCCGTCATCGGTGCCCCCTCGGGGGCGAAAAGGGAAGTGTGGTGAGAATCCACCGCGGACGCGCCGCCGTGAGCGGGTGCTGAGGCGGGTCTCTTGGGACGCTGACAGCGTCCCGGCCACTGGGCCATGACGCCCGGGAAGGCCGAGGCCCGCGGAGCCCGTGAGCCGGAAGACCTGCCGACGACTGGTTGCTGGTTGGCCCTCGCGGGCCGCGCTCCCGGTTGCGTCCGTGCTCGGGAGCGCGTGCCAAGGGACCCGGCGTTGGCGCTCGCGCTGCCCCGGCGCGTCCTTCCAACTCCACTCCCCCGCGAAGGCCGGAAACGTCTGGCCCGGGGCCGTCCTGCGCGAAACAGGATGCACGCCGCGCGTCCGCGGCATGGAGTGCGTGTGAACAAGTTCCTTGTGGTCCCGTGCGTGGTGATCTCGGCGGGAGGGATGGCCTCGTCGGCGTTGGCCTCCGACCCCTGGGCGGACGCGGTGGTGCATTACGACCCCGGCAGCGCGGCGGGTGATTACACCACCGCCCCGTCGAGCACGCTCGGCGCGCCGGAGCGCTTCACCGGCGAGATCGGGGGGTTCCCCGCCGCGGTCAATCCCTTCAACCCCCCGTGGGGGTGGGATGAGCTTCTGGCCATCGGCGCCGGCGGCTCGCTCACCCTGCGCTTCGACGAGCCCATCGTGGACGACCCCATGAACCCCTACGGGCTGGACCTCATCCTCTTCAGCAACACCGGCTACGCCAGCGACCTGGGGTACGGCGTCACCAGCGGCTCGACGCTCGGCGGCGGAGGCGTCGCGCTCATCGAGGTGAGCCAGAACGGAGAGGCGTGGACCCCCCTCGCCACGGTGCTGACCGCTCAGATCTTCCCCACGCTGGGGTATCAGGACATCGACGATCCCTTTTCTCCCCCCGCGGGCTCGGTGCCGACGGACTTCACCCTCCCCCTGGACCCCGCCTTCGACCCTTCGGGGCTGAGCCTGGAGCAGATCATCGCGGCCTACGCGGGCTCGGGGGGAGGCCTGGGCCTGGACCTCTCGACGACCGGCCTGGGGTGGGCGACGTACGTGCGGATCAGCGCCCTTTCGGGGACGGTGACGATCGACGCGGTCTCGGACGTGCGGGCCGTGCCCGCGCCGGGGGCGGCGGCCGCGGTAGGCGCGGGGGCGCTGCTCGCGGCGCGGCGGAGACGTCGCCCTTCCTGATTCCCTCCCGTTCGATTCTCCCCGCCTGATTCCCCCCGCTCGAGGAGAGCCATTCAAAGGAGAGCCGCCGGGGGCGCGGAAGCGTGCCCCCGGCGGATTGCGTGAGACGCCTTCCGTTCATCCTGCTGCTGACGTGTGCGCCCGCGGCGGCGCAGCTCGACCCGCCGGGAAGCTGGGCGGGGCTCGCGGGGGGACCCTCCCGCCCCGGAAGCGTGCGCGCGCCGCTGCCTTCGACAGACGAGCCCGCGTGGTCGCGCTCCACGGACGCCGACGGGAACCCCATCACGTTCGTCTGGCAGGCCCCCACCGCCGTGTCGGAGTCGCTGGTCTTCGCCGCGGGAAGGGTGGGCACGCAGTCGCGGCTGATGGCCTTTGCCCGCGACACGGGCGAGCCCGTGTGGTGGGCCCCCGTGGCGACGCCCGTGCTGGACTCGATCTCCGGCCCGGCGCTGGACGCGCGCGAAGGAACGGTGATCTTCGCCTCGCAGCGCTTCGTCACCGCCTTCGATCAGCGCAGCGGCGCGGTCCGCTGGCAGGCGGAGCTTGCGCGCGTGGTGGTGAGCGCCTCTCCGCTGGTGGTGAGCGAGCCGGGCCGGCCCGGTCGCGTTTTCATCACCGACTTCGACGGCTTCGGCCTTGCCGCGAGCGTGTACTGCCTCGACGGCGCCACCGGCGAAGTGCTCTGGGCCGCGCCGATCGGCGGAAGCTCGGGCAACACCCCCGCCTACCTGGAGCTGGCCCGCGGCGGGCTCGGGCTCGTCTACGTCGCCACCAGCAGCGGGCAGGTGCTCGCCTTCGACGCCTTCGCCCTGACCGCCCCTCCCCCCGCCTTCACCTTCAACAACGTGATTCCCGAAGGCTTCTTCGGCGGCCTGACCGTCGTGCCCCCGGCGATGAACGGGGAGCCCCCCGCGCTGCTCGCGGCCTCCTACGCCTTCAGCGGGGGGATGGACGCGGCGAACCTCGTCAAGCTCGACGGCGCGACCGGGGCGCTGCTCTGGTCCGTCCCCTGCAACCGCACGCAGTCCATCCCCGTCGCGCTGCCGGGCGGGCGCGTCGCGCTGAGCACGGGAATCCTCGGCTTCGGCACCGTGCCCAGCGTGCAGGTCTTCATGGATCAGGGCGCCGCCGCGACGCTCGCGTGGGACTCGGCGCTGGGGACGTGGACGGACCTCAACGGCAACGGCCTGCTCGACGCGGGCGAGTTCCTCGAGGTGGGCGGGTGGACGCAGCAGCCCCTCGTCAGCACCTTCGCGGGCCGCACGACCTTGACCGTGGGGCTCATCCCCCCCTCGGCGACCTTCTCCACCCCCGGCAACGATTTGTACACGCTCGACCTGGACGGCGGGCACGTGATCGCCCACGCGACGGGCGTCGGCGGCAGCCCCGGCGCCGCCTCGACGGGGCTGGCGAGCATCGGCGCGCAGGGCCTGGTCTGGTTCGGGCCCACGCCCGCGACGCTCGACCGCGACGGCGACGGGCTCGTCACCATCGACGACCTGTACGCGGAGGCGGACGGGGCGCTGCTCACGAGCCTGCGCGCGCCGGAGGCGGCGGCCATGATCGGAGGGCGGCCGTGAGGCGCGCGTTCACGCTCATCGAGCTGCTGGTGACCATCGCGATCATCGCGCTGCTCGCCGGAATCATGCTCCCGGCGCTGAGCGGAGCGCGCAACGCGGGAAGAAGCGCCGCGTGCCTCTCTCAACTCCGCCAGCTCGGCGCGGGGTGGACGCTCTACGCGGGGGATTACAGAGACCGCGCCATGCCCCTGGCCTACTGGTCCTTCGAGGACATCGGCACGGGAGAGGCGGTGTACTGGTGGGGCACCCACGGCACCGCGACCACGCCCGTGGACCATTCGCGCGGCTTTCTCTCGCCGTACCTGGACGCCTCGCTGGGGCCGGTGTCGGTGTACAACTGCCCCGCGCAGGCGTGGGGCACCTACAGGCCCCAGGGGCCCGGCGGCTCGCCCACGAGCACCTACGGGTACAACGGCTATTACCTCTCTCCCTCGAAGACGCCGGGGTGGGCCTTCACGATCGGCCACCGCCCGTGGCGGCGGCTGGGGGACATCCGCGAGCCTTCGGCGCTCTTCGTCTTCGCCGACGCGATGCTCGCGGGCTCCCCGCCGCGGAACACGGCGCTGCTGGACCCGCCGCGGCTCTGGTCGGGCTCCTCGTGGGAGGAAAACTTCGCGCCCACGACCAGTTTCCGGCACGCCTGCGCCGCGCAGGCGGTGAACGCCGACGGCAGCGCGCGGGGGTGGCGCGCGGAGGGAGAACTGGACCGCGGCGTGGGCTCGGTGGGAGACAACGCGCCGCACTACGTGCCCGACGCCGCGGAGTGGCGCTAGCCGACGTAGCGCCCGTGCATGTCCTTCAGGGCGACCATGCCGGAGCTGAACTCGTAATCGCCGGTGTTGAAGTGGATGGTCTCGACGCCCATGTCGAAGATCTGGGCGCAGTACTCCACGGCGTCGGCGACGTCCATGTTGAGGATGTCGCGCTCGGGCCCGCCCCGCCTGCCCGCCAGGTGGCGCGCGAAGGCCTGCGCCCGCTCCTCGCTCGTGAAGGCCAGCAGCGTGGGCCGGCCCCCCGCGCGCACGACCATCGGCTCGACGTCCTCTCCCTCGCCCTGGGCGAGGAAGTACCAGGCGGGAAGGTTGAGCACCGCCTTCCAGAGGTTCTGGTGGCCGGTCTTGTTGTGCGCGTTGCGCGACTCCTGCGCCAACGCGTCGATCTCGCTGTCCGTCATGGCTGATCCTCCGCGAGCGCCTTTTCGATCACCTCGGCCATCTCGCGCTCATGGCCGGGGCGATGGCCGACGGCGGTCCAGAGGATGCGCCCGTCCTTGCCGATGATGAAGAAGTGCGGGATGCCGGAGACGCCGTACTTCTGGGCGAGCACCTCTCCCCCCAGAAGCAGGCCGTAGGTGAACTTCTGCTGCTGCATGAAGGCCACCGGGTCGCCGTGGTCGTTGAAGGAGATCCCGATGACCTCGACCGGCCGACCCTTGAACTTCTCGTGCAGGCGCTGGATGCCGGGCATGGCGTCGCGGCAGGGCGGGCACCAGGTGGCCCAGAAGTCGAGCACGACGACCTTGCCGCGGTAGTCGGAGAGCTTGTGCTCCTTGCCCTTCGCGTCGTTGAGGAAGAACTCGGGGGCCATGTCCCCCGCGGCAAGCCCCCTGGAGCGGCGCTGGGGGCGCTCCATCTCCCCCGCCATGCGCGCGCGGCGCTGGCCGGCGTCGGGGTTGCGGACGGCGAAGCCGCTGGGGACGGGGAGGCTGTAAGGAGCCCCGATGGACTCGCCGTTGATCTTCAGGTCGGCGAGCGTGAGGACGCGCGACTGCGCCCCGTTGATGCCCACATGCCGCTCGATGCGGCGCGGCAGTTTGTCGGAGCGGGCGATCCAGACCGTGTAGCCGTGGTCGGCGTCGGGCGCCGCGTCGTTCTTGCCCGCGCTGGGGACGCGCACCTTTTCGCACGCCTGACCGTCGATGGTCTCTTCGCCGAGGTGAAACGCAGCCCCGATCGGCAGCGGAAGAGGCGAATCATCGATCAGCTCCCACACGATCGGGTGCTTTGCCGACTGCGTCCCGAAGAAGACCATGAGGTCGGTCAGGTCGCGAGGCGTCTTCTGGAACATCACCTTGTCCGCCTCGCGGAGCGAGTACGCCTCGGCCCCGTCGTAGGAGACTTCAAACGCCTGCGCCCCCGCGGCCCCCTTGGCGTACACCTTCCACCCGCCGGCGTCGGCCTTCGCCATCGAGACGCGGGCGGTGATCTTGGGAATCTCCAGCCCGCCGCTCCCCTCCACCGTGGCCTCGTAGCTCAGCGCATCCACCCGGCTCAGCGCCTCGCGGCATTCATCCATCAGCTGGATGGGGTCCGGCTGATTCGCCGCCTTGCCCGCGGCGGGCGGGGTGGGCTGCGCCATGACGGACGGCACGGTCAGGAAGCACGCGAGCAGAACGAGGTGTCTGAGCATGGGTCGCCTCCTTGGGGGAAAGAGTAGCAGAAGGCGCGTCACAGGCTTGTCACAGGCGAACGCTTGATACCCCTAGGGGGTATCCGTACAATCGGACGGAGTGCGGGCACAAGGAGCACGCTCATGGATACCAGGACGCTCGACCCGGTGCGCACGATCACGATCGAGGGGATGAGCTGCAATCACTGCGTCTCGCGGGTGAACCGCGCGCTCGCGGCGGTGGACGGGATCAAGGTTGTGGACGTGGCCCTGGGCCGCGCAACGGTGCTCGTTTCCTCCGAAGAGGCGGTGCAGCGCGCCGTCGCGGCGCTGGCGGACCTGGGATACACGGCCCGCCCGGAAGGGAGCGGGATCGGATGAAAGGCGCGACGGCCAAGGAAGCCGCGTGCCGCGCGGGGGAGGGGCGTCGCGCCCACAACGTGGACGCGGAGCTGAAGGCGGCAAACCTCGTGCGCCTCCGCCGCGCGGAGGGGCAGGTACGCGGCATCGCGCGCATGATCGAGCAGGACCGCTACTGCGCGGACGTGATCACGCAAATCGCGGCGGTGCAGGAATCGCTGCGGGCCGTTGCGAGAAACCTGCTGAAGAACCACCTGCGGCATTGCGCGCGGGCGGCGCTGACCTCCGGGGACGAGGCCATGGAAGCGGCGATGATCGATGAACTGATGGACCTGATGTCGAGAATGGCGAGGTAAGTCATGGAGCACGCCGCGTCTCACACCCGGCACGGGAGCCGGGAGGTCGAAGAGCGGCGGGTGGACCTGCCCGTCATGGGGATGAGCTGCGCGGCGTGCGCCAACGCCGTCGAGCGGGCGCTGTCGAAAACGCAGGGCGTGGCCTCGGCGCAGGTCAACTTCGCGACCAAGACGGCGACGGTGCGCTTCGACCCCGGCGTGACGAACCCCGGTGCTCTCGTGGAGGCCATCCGCGGCGCGGGCTACGACGCGCAGGCTCCCGCGGAGCACCCGGACCACCACGGCGATCACACCGAGCACCTGCACGTCAACACCGAAGAGCAGCGGCGATTGGCGTGGAAGGTCGGCATCGGCGCGGCGCTCACCCTTCCGGTGATGGTGCTGGCGATGGCCCACGGCGTCGAGGCCTTCAACCAGAAGTGGGCGCAGTGGGTGCAGCTCGCGCTGACCACCCCGGTGGTGTTCTGGTGCGGACGGCAGTTCTTCGTCAGCGCGTGGAAGGGGCTCAGGCACCGGCGCGCGAACATGGACACGCTCGTGGCCGTGGGGACAGGCGCGGCTTATGTCTATTCGTTCGCGGCGACGCTGTGGCCGGGGTTCTTTCTCGCCGGCTCGCACGAGAGGCACGCGCTCGCGCCGGTGTACTACGAAGCCGCGGCGGCGATCATCGTGCTCATCCTGCTCGGCAAGCTGCTGGAGGCGCGAGCGACGGGCCGCACCGGCGCGGCGATCCGCCGCCTGCTGAGCCTTCAGGCAAAGACGGCGCGTGTGGTGCGCGGCGGTGTTGAAGTGGACGTGCCCATCGACCAGGTCACGGTCGGCGACCTGGTCGTCGTGCGTCCGGGCGAGAAGGTGCCCGTGGACGGGCGCGTGGAAGAGGGCGAAACCGCCGTCGATGAATCCATGCTCACCGGCGAGAGCGTGCCGGTGGAGAAGCGGCCGGGGGATGAGGTCTTCGGCGCGACCATCAACGGCACGGGCGCGATGCGCGTGCGTGCCACGCGTGTCGGCGGAGAGACGGCGCTGCAAAGGATCGTTCAACTGGTGCAGGAAGCGCAGGGCAGCAAGGCCCCGATCGCCCGCCTCGCGGACCGCATCAGCGGAATCTTCACCCCCACCGTGCTCGCGATTGCATTGATCACCTTCATCGTGTGGTGGTTCGTAGGGCCCGCGGAGACGCGCCTCAACATGGCACTGGTGGCGTCGGTGTCGGTGCTCATCATCGCCTGCCCTTGTGCGCTGGGCCTTGCCACCCCCACCGCCATCATGGTGGGCACCGGGCGCGGGGCCGAAGAAGGCGTGCTCATCCGCTCCGGCGAAGCGCTGGAGACGGCCCACGCTCTGGACGCCGTGATCCTCGACAAGACCGGCACCATCACCCGAGGCAAGCCCTCGCTCACGGATATGCGCGCCGTCGGCCGCATCCCCGAAGAGGAACTGCTGCGCCTGGCCGCGGGCGCGGAGCGACTCAGCGAACACGCGCTGGCAAGTGCGATCGTCGGCGGCGCAATGGCGCGAGGCGTGCGTCCCGCGGACGCCACAAGCTTCCGCGCCGAGGTCGGACGCGGCGTGCGGGCGACGGTCGAGGGGCGCACCGTCATCGTCGGCAAGCGGCGACTTCTGGAAGAAAGCGGCGTCGATGCCGCGGCGTTGGACGGCCCCGCAACGGAGCTGGCCGAAGCGGGCCGAACGCCCGTGTTTGTCGCGGTGGACGGCTGCGCGGCGGGGGTGCTCGGCGTCGCGGACACCGTAAAGCCCGGCGCCCGCGAGGCCATCGGGCGATTGCGAGCGATGGGCCTTCGCGCGGTGATGATCACGGGCGACAACGCGCGGACCGCCGCGGCGGTGGCGCGCGAAGTCGGCATCGCGTCCGAGGATGTCTTCGCGGAAGTGCTCCCGAGCGAGAAGGCCGAGCACGTCCGGCGGCTGCAAGCCCAGGGGCTGAAGGTCGCGATGGTGGGTGACGGGATCAACGACGCCCCGGCGCTGGCGCAGGCGGATGTCGGAATTGCGATGGGCACGGGAACGGACGTGGCGATCGAAGCCGCGGACATCACGCTGCCGGGCGGCGACCTGGGGCGCGTGCCCACGGCGATCGAGCTCTCGCGCGCAACGATGCGGACGATCCGCCAGAACCTCTTCTGGGCGTTCGTCTACAACGTGATCGGAATCCCCATCGCGGCGGGCGTGCTCTACCCGGCGACGGGCTGGCTGCTCAGCCCCATCTTCGCGAGCGCGGCGATGGCGTTCTCGAGCGTGTCGGTCGTGCTGAACAGCCTGCGTCTGCGGGGGAAGGAGCGACAGTCTGCCGCGGGCGGCGCTTTGGCTTGAAATGACTTGGCCTGAAATGACAACGCCCCGCGATTGCTCGCGGGGCGTCGGAAGTGACCCCAAGGGGATTCGAACCCCTGTTTTCAGGATGAGAACCTGACGTCCTGGACCGGGCTAGACGATGGGGCCAGCTTGCACGAATCAGGTCGTGGTCCAGTGGCGGAACGATAGGTCGGGGTGGGCGGGCTGACAACCCTTTTCAGGCCCGAGCGCCCGCGGTGGCGAGCAACTGCCGACGGAGCTGGGACATCGCGTACACGCACGCTTCCTCGGCGGTCTGCCCCACCACCGCTCCGGCCAGCACCGCCGCGGCGTCGTGCCATTCGGCGCGGTAGCAGTCAAAGAGCTGGATATGGCGGATAGTCAGCTCGCAGCCCTGCTCCGTAAAGGCGCGGCGCACCGCCTGCTCGTCTGGGTAGTGACGGCCGTCGGGGCTTCGCTTGCAGGAAGCGGGGTCTTGGGGCGTCCAGCCGGTGGCGTACAGGGCGTCGATCGCGAAGTTCAGGCCCATAAAGGACTCCCCTTGCAATAGCCCAGCGCCCGGTAGCGTAGCACGCGGGAACAGGGGAGTTCCAGCCTGTTCTCGGACCCCGCCCCTATCTCTGAACCTGGTCCACGCCGATCAGCACCACCACGTCGTACAGGGCGTGCGTCGCCACGGCGATCCCGAACCCCCGCATGATGTACAGCACCGCGAAGTACACCCCCGCCCCCGCCAGGAACAGGAACTTGATCGTGTCGTGCCGGGCCACGTCGTGGTACAGGGCGAATGCCAGCGCAGACACCACCGCCGCCACCACGAACCCCACCCCCTCCGAGAGCTTCATGAGGTCCACCAGCACCAGGTGGACCAGAGTGATGAGGATGAGGCGGAACAGCAGCTCCTCGTAAATCCCCGCCCCCACCGAGAGGGTGAGCTTGGCCTGCCATGTGTGCTCGGCGAGGGGCGCGGGGGACATGCCCGCCATGCGTGAGCCCATCAGGTGGCTGAAGACCAGCACCGGCAGCATCCACACGCACGACTCGAGCGTCATGCCCAGCAGCACGTAGGGCCGCAGCTTCCACGAGTCTCGCTCCAGCGCGTGCCACACCAGCAGTACCACCGCCAGCAGTATCGGGGGCAGGTGCAGCGAAGCCGCGCCGAAGAGATCGAAGAAGCCGCCCAGGATGCTCCTCGCCCCGATCGTCTCCATCACGCCCTGGCCGGGGTTGGAGAGGTACCAGATCGAGCCCACCTCATACAGCACCATCAGGGGCAGCAGAAACACCAGCACGTGCAGCGGGCGCGTGGAGAGCCGGCCGTAAGTCTCACGGCGTTTTTCTGGCTTGCGGTGTTCAGGAGTGCGGATCGGCGCGGCCATCGGCCTGCAATGTAGCCGAACAAAAAGAAAGACGCCCGTGCCGAGGGGCACGGGCGTGGGTCATGAAGCGTGCGTGGAGAGGGGTTAGGCCTTCGCGGCGGTCTTCTTCGCCTTGAGGCGCGCCGAGAGACGGCTCTTGCGGCGGGCCGCCTGGTTCTTGTGGATGACGCCCTTCTGGGCGGTGCGGTCGATGATCCGCACGACCTTGCGGAAGGACTCGGTGGCCTCGTCGGGCGTCCCGTGGAGGATCTTCTCGTGGAACTCCTTCATCGCCTCGCGCATCGTGCGCAGACGCCAGCGGTTCCGGGCGCGGGCGGTGATGTTCTGACGGACGCGCTTCTTGGCAGTACGGGAGTGGGCCATCGACCTTCCTTCCAGTGCGGAACAGCCGGGCACAGGCCCGGCGGGGAGGGAATCTTGGCAGGCTGACAGCCGAAATCAAGCGAAGAGGGGTCCGAAACGGGGCGGCCCTTTCCCCTGACGCACCCCCGGCCTACACTCCTCCCCGTCCCCGAAAGGGACCCGTGCGGGCGTAGCTCAATTGGATAGAGCACCTGACTACGGATCAGGAGGTTAGGGGTTCGACTCCCTTCGCCCGTGTTCAGCCCGTCGCCATTCGCGGCGGGCTGCTTTGTTTTTTGCCCTCCGAAGGGAGCCAGACGCCATGAAGCTGCTGCTGATCGGGGCGGGAGGGGCGGTCGGGTCGATGCTGCGGTACCTCCTCGGGCAGTGGATCGGGTCCGGGAGCTTCCCCGCGGCGACGCTGGCCATCAACGTGACCGGCTGCCTGGCGATCGGGCTGGTCGCCGGCCTGTGCCGGCCCGGCGGGGCGTGGACGCTGCGGGAGGAATACCAGCTCGCCCTCGTGGTCGGACTCCTCGGCGGCTACACCACCTTCTCCACCTTCGGGCGCGAAACGCTGGGGCTCATCGAGGCGGGCCGATGGGGCGCTGCCGCGGCATACGTGGGTCTGAGCAACATGCTCGGGATCGGCGCGGCGTGGGCCGGGCAATGGCTGGGACGGGGCGCGACGGCGTAAGCCTCCCCGCTCGCGCGGAGGCAGCAGGACCAACATACAGTGCGGCCTCACTGAAAGGGCCGCCCCACCATGCTCCTGCGCACGCACAACTGTGGTCAACTCCGCGAAGAACACGCCGGTCAGACGGTGATCCTCAACGGCTGGGTCCACGCCTACCGGGACCACGGCAACCTGGTGTTCATCGACCTGCGCGATCGCTTCGGCATCACGCAGGTGGTCTTCGAGAAGGAGTCCATGCCCGCGGAGCTGGTGGAGCAGGGCAGCAAGCTCCGCAACGAGGACGTGGTGGCGGTCAAGGGCACCGTCCGCAAGCGGGCGGGCACGCCCAACCCCAAGATCGCGACGGGCGCCATCGAGGTGGTCGTCAGCGGGCTGGAGGTGCTCAACAAGACCGACAACCCGCCCTTCCTGCCCGATGAGGGAGCGGGCCAGAAGCTCGCCAACGAGGAGCTGCGGCTGACGTACCGGTACATCGACCTGCGCCGCCCCCGGATGCAGCAGGTGCTCGCGACGCGCCACAAGCTCTATCAGGTGACGCGCCGGTACTTCGACGAGAACGGGTTTCTCGAGATCGAGACGCCGATTCTGTACAAGAGCACGCCGGAGGGCGCGCGCGAGTTCATCGTGCCCAGCCGTCACGTGCCGGGCTCCTTCTACGCCCTGCCCCAGTCCCCCCAGCTCTTCAAGCAGATTCTGATGGTCAGCGGCTGCGACCGCTACATGCAGATCTGCCGCTGCTTCCGCGACGAGGACCCCCGCGCCGACCGCCAGGCCGAGTTCACGCAGATCGACCTTGAGATGTCCTTTGTCCGGCGCGATCAGGTCATGGAGATGATGGAAGGGTTCGTCCGCCGCCTGTGGAAGGAGATGGCGGGCGTGGACGTGCCCCCCATGCAGCGGATGACCTACCGCGAGGCGATGGAGCGCTTCGGCATCGACCGCCCCGACACGCGCTACGGGCTGGAGATCCGCGACATCTCGCACATCGCCGCGAAGGCGGACTTCGCCGTGTTCCGGGACGCGCTCGCCAAGGGCGCGGACGCCCCGAAGTACTCCTCCCGGCGCGGCGTGGTGAAGGCGATCGTCGTGCCCGGCGGCGCGGACAAGCTCACCCGCAAGATGACCGACGGCTACACCGAGTTCGTGAAGGGATTCGGCGCGGGCGGCGTCGCCGTCGTCAAGCTCAACGCCCAGGGCGTCTTCGAGACCGGCATCGCCAAGTTCGTCGAGCCGCTCAAGGCCGAGCTCATCGCCGAGCTGGGCATCAAGCCCGGCGACACGGTGCTCTTCGTCGCCGACACCTACAGCGTCGCCACCAAGGCCCTGGGCGAGCTCCGCCAGAAGGTCGCCCGCGACATGGGCCTGGTCCCCAAGCCCGGCGCCGAGGGCGGGCCGTGGAACTTCCTCTGGGTGATCGACTTCCCGATGTTCGAGCGCGACAAGGAGACGGGCCGCTGGGTCGCGATGCACCACCCCTTCACCAGCCCGCGGGACGATCAGCTCGAAGCCTTCGTCAACGCCGACGTGAACGACGAGGACACCATCGCGAACATCGTCTCCGCGGGGTACGACATCGTGCTCAACGGGCAGGAGATCGCGGGCGGCTCGATCCGCATCCACAGCCAGGAAGTCCAGTCCAAGGTCTTCCAGCTTTTGGGCCTCACCCCCGAGCAGGCGAAGGAGAAGTTCAGCTTCCTGCTCGAAGCGCTCCGCTACGGGGCTCCCCCCCACGGCGGGATCGCCTTCGGCCTCGACCGCCTCGTCATGAACTTCGTCGGCACGGACAACATCCGGGATGTGATCGCCTTCCCCAAGACGCAGACGGGCGCGGACCTCATGACGAAGGCCCCCAGCCCCGTGCCCGAGGAGCAGCTCCGCGAGGTTCACGTCGCCAGCATTGCGAAGAAGGACTGACGCCGGCCCTGCCGGTGCCGTCGCACAGAGGCCGAAGGTTCAGCCCGCTTCGTCGGTCCACCCCTTCCCCGCGGAGGGACTGGGCACGATGATGACCTTGCCGCTGTGCTCGTCGTGCTGGCCGACGACGTGATCGGCGATGAAGGACGCGGCCTCGGCGGGCGGAATGGTGCGGTCCTTGGGGAGCAGTTCCTCGGAGACGATGCCGCGGAGCATCGCGGTTTCGACCGATCCCAGCGCAAGGGCGAAGCAGCGGACGCCCAGGTCCCGCCCCTCGTTGCCGCATGAGCGGATCATGACGTTCACCGCGCCCTTCGCCGCGGCGTAGGCGAACAAGCCAGGGAAGGGGTCCACCGTCGCCATGCTGCTGATGTTGATGATGCAGGGGCGGTTTCGGCCGGGGAGCACCTCGTCCTCGCCGAACTGACGCTCAAAGACCTTCCACACCGCGACGATGAGGTACGCAGGCCCCAGCGCATTGACGGCGAAGACCTCCTGAATGAGCTTGGGCGTGTGCTGCGCCAGCGGCAGGCAGGGGGCGTAGCCGGCGTTGTTGATGAGGGCGTCGACGCGGGAGTACTCCTGCACCGTGCGGTCCACGAGCCGTTGGCAGGCGTCGGGGTCGCTCACGTCCGTGGGCACCACCAGCGACGGCCCCACGAGCATGTTCTGCGTCTCAAGCAGGGCCTCTTCGCGTCGGCCGGCCAGCACCACTCTGTAGTTGCGGTGCGAAAGCTCGATCGCAAGCTCGCGCCCGATGCCCGAACCGGCGCCCGTGATGATCGCGACTGGCAGCATCGTTCCCTCCAGGCCCCCCGGAACGCTGAACATACACTGGGACGATGCCTCTGTCGCGTATCGCCATCTTTCTGGCGCTGGCCCTGATCCTGGGAGTCCCCTTCCTGCTGCGCCCGCAGCAGCCCGCCGGAGGAGCCGCCGAGGCCACGCTGGTGGTCATGACCCCCCACGTCCCCCAGATCCGGGCGGAGTTCGCCGCGGCCTTCGACCGCTGGCACCGGCGCGTCCACGGCTCGGGGGTGGCGATCGACTGGCGCGTGCCGGGCGGAACCAGCGACATCATGGCCCAGCTTCAGGCGGTGTACTCCTCGGAAGGGAGGCGCATCCTCGCGGAACTGGCCCAGCGCGACCCGGAGCGCCTTTCCGACCCGGACCTCACCCTCGACGGCTTCATCGAGCCGCGGTCGATGACCATCGACCTGTTCTTCGGCGGCGGCAGCTACGACCACGGACGGGTCAAGAACCCGCGCACCGCGGCGGTGTGGGTCAACGCCTTCCCCAAAGGCGGCGTGCAGGAAGTCGAGCTGGGGCCGCTGGCCGAAAAGCCGGAGCAGTTCATCAAGCAGGTAACGGATCCTCGCACGCGCGAGGTCACGCTTCCCGCCTCGGTGCGTGGGAAGCGGCTGACGCTCCGCATCCCTCTGGGCGCGCTGCCCGACGGCCGGGGCGTGCTGGAGGGCTTCGCCGCGTCGCCGACGGTGCGTGCGCGCGTGGACCTCTCTCAGGTACAGCGCGAGGTCGGGCTGTCGATGTCCGAGCCCGCGGGGTTCAGCCAGTCCCAGCTTGATGAGTGGTACGGCGAGAACGCAGTGGGTGCGCAGCTCCTGTACGACCCCAAGCAGCACTGGCTGGGCCTGGCTCTCTCGGGGTTCGGGATCGTCTACAACCGGGAGGTGCTGGCGCAGCTCGGCGTGCCCGAGCCCACCCGCTTCGACGACCTCGCCGACCCGCGCCTGCGCGGGCTGGTGATCCTTGCCGACCCCCGTCAGTCGGGCTCGGTGGCGACGACCCTCGACTCCATCCTGAGCAACTACGGGTGGGACCGCGGCTGGGGGCTGATCCGCGAAATTTGCGCCAATGCCCGCACCTTCACCAACTCCGCCCCCAAGCCGCCCATCGACGTGAGCATGGGTGAAGCCGCGATGGGATTGGCGATCGACTTCTACGGCCGCGGCCAGGCCCAGGCGGTGCTCGCCCCCGGCCAGGACCCCTCGAAGGGACGGGTTGGGTACGTGGACCCGGCGGGGGCAACGTACATCGACGCGGACCCCATCTCGATCCTGCGGGGCTGCCCGCACCCGGAGCTGGCCCGCCGGTTCGTGGAGTTCTGCCTGACGGAAGAAGCCCAGGCGCTGTGGCAGTTCCCGGCGCTGCACAACAAGGCCGAGCTTCAGCCCGGCGCGAAGTACGAGCACCAGGTCAACGGAAAGCCTGTCGTGGCGGTCATCCCGACGGACTACCCCACCACCGCCGACGGCCGCCTGATGGGGCCGCGGCAGTACGAGCTGCGCCGGATGCCGGTGCGCCGAGTCATGTACGAGAAGTACCGGCACCACTTCATCGATCAGGCCGATCCCTTCGAAATCGCCAGCAAGGTCATGCCCGCGGGCTGGCGCGACGGTCTGGGCATCATGATGGGAGCCTTCGCGATCGATAACTCCCACGTCCAGCGCGAGGCGTGGGCGGCGCTGATCCGCGCCAGGTCGGACGCGGCCTTCCCGCCCGACCGGCTGGCGGAGATGGAACGCCTCTTCTACGCCTTCCCCACCACCACCCTGCCCGACGGCCGGACGCTGGAGTTCACCCCCGAGACGCTGCCCGCCATCGCCGCGGAGTGGAAGAAGGACGCGACCTTTCGATCACGGTGCGAGATTGCCTACACCCGCTTCTTCCGCGAGAACTACCAGCGGGTGATCGCGCTGGGCAGCGGGGGCTGAAGACAGACGCTCTATTCGCGAGAAAATCTGGCCGATAATGGGCCATGGCCAGCACAGCCCGTCCACGTATGACCGGCGCATCCGAAACTCCGCCCATCCTGGCCTCCATCGTCGCCACCATCGGCCCGGCCAGCGAGAGCCCCGAGGTGGTCCGGCGGCTGATCGAGGCCGGCGTTGCCGTCTTCCGCTTCAACTTCTCCCACGGCTCGTTCGAGGACCATGCCCGGCGGCTCAACGTCGTGCGCACAGTCGCGGCGGAGCTCTCCTGTGCCGTGGCCTGCCTGGGCGATCTGCAGGGGCCCAAGATCCGCGTTGGACGCGTGCCCGAGGGACTGGGCGTGCCCAGCCCCAGCGGCGGCGGGATGGTGGAAGTCCACCCCGGCCAGGACGTGGTGTTCTCCGCGAACACGACGGATGCGCACCTGCGCACGGGGCCGGGGGGCGCACCGGAAGTCGTCCTGCCGGTGACATACCCGCTGCTGGTGCAGGAAGTCGAGCCCGGCCACAAGGTGTTGGTGAACGACGGCGCGATCCGGATGCTCGCGGTGGAGCGCGGCGGGGGTGAGCTGCGCTGCCGCGTGACGGTGGGCGGCTGGATCAGCAGCGGCAAGGGGATCAACCTCCCGCAGAGCGCCATCAGCGCCCCGGCGATCACGGACCGCGACTGGGAGTGCGTGGCCTGGGCGGTGGAGCACGACCTCGACTTCCTCGCACTCTCCTTTGTGCGCACGGCGGAGGAAGTGCTGGAGCTGAAGGAGCGGATTTGCCAGATGCCCCCGCCCGGAGCGCCGCCGGGCGCGTCGGGCGGCGCGTGGATCCCCGTCGTCGCCAAGATCGAGAAGCCGCAGGCGGTGGAGAACATCGAGCGGATCGTGGACGTCTCGGACGCGATCATGGTGGCCCGCGGCGACCTGGGCGTGGAGATGGACATCGCCAAGGTGCCCGTGGTGCAGAAGAAGATCATCGAGACGTGCCAGGCGTACGGAAAGCCGTGCATCGTGGCGACGCAGATGCTCGAGACGATGATCGAGAACGCCGCGCCCACCCGTGCCGAGGCCAGCGACGTCGCCAACGCCGTCTTCGACGGCGCCGACGCGCTGATGCTCAGCGCCGAGACCGCCACCGGCAAGCACCCGGGGCTCGTGGTCGAAACGATGGCCCGCATCATCGCCAGCGCCGAGGATGAGCTGCGCGAACGCCCCTTGCCCGATTCCCCGCCCACGAAGCTCACACCCACGCACCGGGGCACCGCGGCCCTTGCGCACGGGGCCTGGTGCATCGCCCGCGACCTGGACGCGAAGGTCGTCGCCTGCTGGAGCCAGAATGGCGGCACGGCGCGATACCTCAGCCAGAACCGCTTCAACGTGCCCATCCTCGCCTACAGCAGCGACCCGCAGGCCACCCGACGCATGGCCCTGCTCCGCGGCGTGACCCCCGTCTGCATCCAGCCGCCGGGCAGCGGCACGATCTCGGAATGGAACGCGAGCGTGGACGAGTACGTGCGCGCCCACGCCCTGGCGGGCGTGGGGGACGCGATGGTGCTCCTTGCGGGCCGCCCCCTGGGCAGGGCCAAGGCGACCAACACAATCGCCATCCACCGCGTCGGCGAGGCCAAAACCACCTAAACGCCCTTGTTACCAATGTTTCAAAGGCGTGGCGGTTTCTGCTACAATGCATCTTGCCGGATTCGGGAAGTCCGGCCACTGAAAGGGTTTTATCATCACCTCCCCATCTGCCTCGCTAATGCCTGTCTTGAGTCGGACCGGCTTGGGCGTAAAGGTGTGCGGCCTCGGCCACTACCTCCCCACCGATCTCATCACCAACGAAGACCTCTCCAAGCTGGTGGATACCAGCGACGAGTGGATTTTTCCGCGCACAGGCATCCGCACCCGCCACATCGCGGGTGAGCACGAGGCCACCAGCGACCTGGCGACGCACGCGGCGGCCAGCGCCCTCGAGAGCGCGGGCATCGCTCCCGGCGAGATCGACCTGATCATCATCGCCACCGCCACGCCCGACTCCCCTGTCCCCCCCACCGCCGTGCTGGTGCAGCGGAATCTGGAAATGTTCAACGCCGCGGCGATGGACCTCTCGGCCGCGTGCGCCGGGTTCGTCTTCGCCGCACACACCGGCGCGGCAATGATCCGCTCGGGCCTGCATCAGCGCGTGCTCGTGGTGGGCGCGGAAACCCTCACCCGCATGACCAACTACCAGGACCGCCAGAGCTGCATCCTCTTCGGGGACGCTGCGGGCGCGATCGTGCTCGCCCCGGCGGATGAAGCAGGCGGGCTGGAGCTGAGGTACTCGCACGTCGGCGCCGACGGGCGGCACGCGGACATGATCCGGGTCATCGCGGGCGGCAGCCGCAAGCCCGCGAGCGCCGAGACCGTCGCCGCTCAGGAACACTTCCTCACGCTCAAGGGCTCCGAAGTCTTCCGCTGCGCGGTGGAGACGATGACCGAGCAGGGCCGGCGCGCCCTGGACGAACTGGGCCTGTCGATCCGCGACCTGCGGTGGGTGATCCCCCACCAGGCCAACGACCGCATCATGCAGGCCGTGGGCTCTGCCCTGGGCGCGGATGCACGTCAGCTCGTCTCGGACATCGCCACGGTCGGAAACACTTCCGCGGCGTCGCTTGCGCTGGCGCTGTCGCGCCTGCGCGAGCGGGGCGAAACGCTCCAACCCGGTGAGCGCGTGATGCTGCTCACCTTCGGCGCGGGCTCGACGTGGGGCTGTCAGGTGTACGAGCAAACGTAAACGTGAATATCGCTGTTGCCAGGAAGCAACGCGTATGTTGGAGCGTGTACCTGAACAGCACCCGCAACGTACCGAACCACGTGGACAAGACAGACCTCGTTCGCCGACCACCTCCAGGAACTGGGAACCACGCGCCTGTTCGTGGACTGGCTCGCCGGGAACAACGGCGACCGACTGATCCGCATGGGTCTGGACCGGCTGCTGCGGTCACACAGCGCAGCGGTCGGGCCCGGGCTCCACTGTGACGCTGTGGGCGATCTGAGCGGAACAAACCATCAGCGCCGCGGCCCGGTGCCGCTGCCGGGGTTCACGATGTCGATGCGGTCCTTCACCATGTCCCAGCGCAGCTCGCGCGCCGTCCGAGGCGTGACCGCGCCTGGATCAAAGACCTCAACGTAGTTGCCGGGGCTGGCCCTCGCCGTCAGCACGCGGTTGATGGCGTCATAGCTGGCGCGGTCGGCGATCAGCTCGCGTCCATTCGCACGTATCCACACGCCGCCCTCGGCCTCCGCCGAAACAAGCTCGCCGCTGAACGAGCGTGCGTCGCTCTCGCCCGGCTGCTCGCGGACGACGGCGGTGAGCTTCTCGCAATCAAGCTCGCTCACGACGTTGTCACCCGCCCGCTGGTGCGTGAGCTTGACGCCCTCCAGCAGCGTGACCAATCCCTTCGCGCGGTCGAGACGCATCGAGCCGTTCCAGGTGAACATCGACGTGCCGCGGCCGCCGCCGAAGGGCTCGTCGGGGCGGACCTGCTCCGCCGCGCGCCGGTCGAGCACGAGGAAGCGGCCCGCGCCGGGCGTCTCCAGCGTGCCCGCGCGATCGTCGGCGCTGATGCGGGCTGATTCGAGGTACATGAGCTGCTCAAGCTCGGAGGGCTGATCCGCCGCGGGGCGCGTGAAGCGGCGCGTCTCGATGGTCGCGGGGGCGTTGTCCCCGGTCAGCTCGGCGCGGAGCAGCTCTCGATCCGCGTCGTTCGCCCCGGCGGGCGTCAGCCACAGCGCCACGCGCTGCGCCTTCAACGTGTCTCGCTGCGTGATGGCCCCGCCCTCGGCGGTGGTCATCACCGCCTCGGCGTCGCCGACGCACTCCACCGTTCCGGCGAGGTCGTCGAAGTTCATCGAATCGGTCCAGGTTGCCACGACCGCCGTGATCGGCGCTTCGCCTCGGGCCTGGGAGTTGTGGGTGAACTTGCCGGGCCCGGCCACCGCGAGCTGACGCTCCGCATCGCGGAAGGTCATATCACGGCCTTCGATCGTCGCCCCCTCGCGCTGGACGCGGACCGACCCGTGGGGGCCCTCGAGCCTCGCCACACGCGCGATGGGATCGGCCCACAGCTTCGGCGCGCTGGCGCGAGTGCCGTCCCTGTCGATGAACACGGCCTCCTTCGCGTCGATGCGCGTCGCGGTGAGTTCCTGCTTTTCGCCCGTGCGAGCGATCGCCGCTTCGAGCTCGGTGCTTTCGAGGACCGAGCCCTCCCGCTCGGCCCGGACCCCGCCGCGGGCGGTGACCAGCCGCGGATCGGCGTTCCGCGGGTCGTCGGGAGCGGCGGTGAAGGTGACGTCCAGCATGTCGGAGGCGAGCTCGCCGCCTCGCCCGTCCTCGGCGCGGGCCTTGCCGATCAGGTTGAGCGTTTGCAGACGCGACGTAACGGCGTCCACGGGCACAAGCGTGGCGTGCAGCGCCCCGCCGGAGAGCGTGGCGTCGCCGTCGGTCGCCTTCACCGAGCCATCGGCGATGACCTTCGTCACCACCTGCGTGACTTCCTTGCGCTCGTCGAGCTTGAAGTGGAACTCGGCCTGGTTGTTCCACGAGAGCGAGCGAGGCTTGCTGCCCGTGCCGTGAAGCTCGCCCGCGCCGGGAACGCGCGCGATGCCCGTCACGAGGCTCAGCTCGAAGCTCGAGCCCACGGCAAGGCCGGAGGCCTCGGATTCAAGCCTCGCCCCGCTTCGCCCCGCCAGCACGACTTCGCGCCTGGTGGCTCCATACTCCAGCATGGAACCCGTGCCACGGGTGCCCGCGGCTTCATCGGCGATGGTCACGCCGTGGTCGGACTGCGAGGTGAACCGCGCGAGCACGTCGTTATACACCAGCTCCGAAGCGCTCTCGACGGGCATCACCTTCAGCGGCCCCGTCCACGTGATCTCCACCGGCTCGTCGGAGTCCACCGCGATGGGCGCGGGCTGAGGAACAGCGGGAGCGGGTTCCGCGGCGATGGTGGTTGTCGCCCTGGGCTTGGATGGGGAAGAACTGGACGGCGACGAAGGCGGCGTCGGTGACGGCTGCACCTTCGCGACCGTCCGCGGCACGTTGGAGGTCATGATCGCCCCCGGCCGCAGTTTGTTGTTCACCAGCCGCACCCACAGCTCCATCGTCTCCGCGGCGATGGTCCGGCTGCCCTGCGTCACCTTCACGCTGCTGCCGGGCCCATCCGCCACCAGGTGGTACAGGTCTTCGACCGGCGCAGCAGCGGGCGCCGTGGTCGGCGTGCGTGCGGGCGCGGTGCGGCTGGAAGAAGAACCGGAAGAAGCAGAGCCACCGGCGCGCTGGGCGGGTCGTTCCGACTTCTCCGGAGGCTTCACGCCTGAAAGCAGCTCATCGCGTTCCGCGGCGTCGGGACGAATCACCAGCTTCTCCGGCCGTGCGACGCTCAGCAGCTCCAGCCGCTGACGGACATCGTTGAACAGCACGAGCACGCCCGAACCGACGAAGTCCGCCGCGGGATGGTTGATCTCGACACGCTCCGGTGCTTCCACGGAACCCAACTCGGCGTCGAACCTCACGCTGGCGGTGCGTGCGACGAGCAGGGGTTCATCGACCTCGGGATCGGGCCGTGCGCCGTCGGCGCGAGGCCGGAAGACCCGGGCGATAACGTTGCCCTCCATGATGCCGTCCTGCGGACGCCCCGGGGCGCTGCCCGCGCCCTGATCCGGCAGGTAGGCCGTGCCCTTGTCGGCGCGAGCATGAACAGTGCGACCGTCCTTGAGGAAAAACCAGATGACCGGCTGATCCAGCGCCACGCGGTAGGCCTGGCCCTGGATGGGAGTGGAGCGTGCCGCGGAAAGCTCCGCGCGAACGACCGACGGATCGTCCTTATCCACAACCTGAAGGTGGAAGCCCGCGCCTCCTCCGAAGCGGCTCGGGGGATTGGGCAGGCCGTCCTTGGCGGGCACGAGCGCGGGATCGGGCTCGACCGAGGGAGGCGGGGACGCGGGGCGCCCCCCACGCGGATGACGCACGACAAAGAACGTCACCACGCCCGCGAACACGAGAAGAATCCCCACGGAAAGCAGGAGTCCCGCGGTTCGGGCGCTGGCGCGGCGAAGTAAAGGCATGGCGGATGGTAGAAAGCTCAAGGCTGGAAGCTCAAAGCTTCGAGCCTTACTTCACCAGCCTCATCGCGATGAGGTCCTGCACGTCGAGAAGCCCTACGGGCCGCGACTGCTCATCCACGACGGGAATCTCGTCGGCCCGGTGCTCGCGGATCATCTTCACCGCGTCGCTGACGAGGGCGCTGCTGGGCAGCGTGCGTGGGCTGCGGGTCATCACCTCCGCAATCGGTCGGGCGAGCTCCGCCGCGTCGCGCAGGATCAGCCGCCGCAGGTCGCCGTCGGTGAAAATCCCCGACAGTCGCCCGTCGCTGTCCACCAGCATCAGCGCGCCGGGACGCCGCCCCATTTCGTCGGCCTTCGCCAGCGCCTGCGCGACGGTGCAGCTGTCGGGCACCAGCGGCAGGTTCTTGCCCACCACAAACCGCATCACGTCCGTCACCGGACGCAGCAGCCCGCCCAGCGCCCCACCAGGGTGCCGACGTTTGAAGTCCTGATGCGTGAAGTTCCGCCGGCGTGCCGCGGCGAGGGCCAGCGCGTCCCCCAGCGCCATCGTCGCCGTCGTCGAGGAGGTGGGCGCGACAAAGTCCGGCCCGCCCGCCTCGGTCTCGATCCCCAGCCGCAGGGCGACGGTCGCCAGCCGCTCCAGGCTGCTGGGGGCTCCATCGCTCCCCGCGGTGATGGAGATGATCGGCAGGCCGTCCTGCCGCAGCACCGCGGCGAGGTTCACCACCTCGTCCGTCTCGCCGCTGGCGGAAATGCAGATGACGGTGTCCGTGGTGCGGAAGCGGCCCAGATCGCCGTGGGCGGCCTCGGAGGGGTGAACGCTGTGGGAAGGAATCCCCAGGCTGGCCATGGAAGCGGAGATCTTGGCCCCCACCAACCCCGACTTGCCCAAGCCCGTCACCAGCACCGTGCCGCCGGAATCGGCGCAGGTGCAGATAAGGTCCACGGCACGGACGAAGGCCTCATCGACCCGTGCCGCGAGGGCGGCCAGGGCGCGGGCCTCCTCCTCCAGCACCCTCGCCATGAAGGAAGCGTCTGGGTGGACGCCCTCGGCCGCGGCCTTCCCCTCAACCCGGGTTCGCATCGTCATGCCCGAAGCGTAAACTGCCCAAACCCCGCGGAACAGCACCAGGCGACGTTCACGCCCGCCCCTGAGACCCCAGAACGGCATTCCCCATGCTCACCGACGACTACCGCGTACGCCTGGAGACTTTCGAGGGCCCCCTCGACCTGCTGCTCTTCCTCATCCGGAAGAACGAGGTGGACATCCATGACATCCCCATCGCGGTGATCACGGAGCAGTACCTCGGCTTCCTCCGGCAACTGGGATCCTCCACGCGCATCGACATCGACGTGGCGGGCGAGTTCCTCGTCATGGCCGCGACGCTGATGGAGCTGAAGAGCCGCATGCTCATGCCCCGCCCGCCCGCCACCCGCGGCGAAGAGGGGGCATGCCCCGAGAAACCCGCCGAGGACCCCCGCGCGGAGCTGGTGCGTCAGCTTCTGGAGTACAAGAAGTACCGCGACGCCGCGGACCACCTGGAATGGCGCGCGGAGGACCAGCGGCGGCGCTTCCCCGTGCATCCGGCGGGGATCGACAGCGAGGCCCTGCGCGCGGCGATTCAGAACGCCTCGCAGGACACGGAGCTTGAGGACATCGACCTGCTCGACCTCGTGGAGGCCTTCCAACGGATCGCCGAGAGCGTGAACTTCGATCGCCTCGGCGATCACCAGGTCAAGTACGACGACACGCCGATCGAGATTCACGCCGCGGACATCATGTCCCGCCTGACCTCCGAGCCGGAGGCCAGGCAGGAGATGGAGCTGGCGACGCTCTTCAAGGGCCGCACACGGAGCGAGATGGTGGGGCTGTTCCTCGCCCTGCTGGAACTGGTGCGCAACCGCAAGGTCGCGGTGCGGCAGGACCGGATCGAGGGGAGCATCTACATCCGTGCGAGGGAAGACGCCGAGGAAGAGGCGACGGAAACGGCCGAGACGCAAGCTACGGACGCGGAAGCAGCGCAAGCCGATCCCGCGACAAGCTAAATAGCGGCCCCCCACTCCCCTTTTCGTATACTCACGACATGCACCACGCACGCCCCGGACGCCTCGGCGCAGGAGTCGGCCTGCTTCTCATGCTGATCGTGCTTCTGATCGGCATGGTGATGTACTTCGGCAACTTCGGCGGCAAGAGCTACATGCAGACCGTGTCCGACTCCCGCAAGCAGGCAAGGCAGCAGGTGCAGGACATCAACACCCAGCAGCTCAACGCCTGCATCGTCGCCTTCAAGCTCCAGAACAACCGCCTTCCCAAGACCGCGGAAGAGTTGGACGCCGGCCCCGCCCTGCTCGACCCATGGAAGAAGCCCATGACCTTCTCTTATGAGAACGAGGGCTCGCGCGAGGGCACGACCGTCGTCTGGCGCAGCGCCGGCCCCGACGGCATCATGGACACCGAGGACGACATCGTGAAGCGGGAGAAGCTGGCGCTCTGATGCTCGGCTTTTCTACCCGAGGCCACAACCGCGGTATCTGAACATTCGATTCCCGCCACGGGCTTTCTCATTCCGTTTTCATACGCGCTCGCATGCTTCGGTAAGGAGCGTCCCCATGCCCATCTGCGAGCGCTGCGGCAACGACTACGACAAAGCCTTCCACGTCGAGATGGGAGGCAAGTCGCACACCTTCGACTCCTTTGAGTGCGCCATCGCCGCGCTCGCCCCCGTCTGCCGCCACTGTGGAGTCCGCATCGTCGGCCACGGCGTCGAGGCGGGCGACGCCATGTTCTGCTGCAAGCACTGCGCTTCCGCCGAGGGTGTGGGCGGCATCCGCGACCGCGTCTGACTCCGCGGCATTCGCCGCGTCCGTGTGGAGAGAGCCCTGCCCCTTCCTTCCGAGGAGGCCCACATGGCCACGACGCACTCCGACAGGCCGCTGGACCCGGGATCGACCGTCGGCCCACTGGTCCATTTCAGCAACAACAGAACCCGCTTCGCCGACCAACGGGAGGATGTCCGCGGCAGGCGGGTCATCGACGCCCACGGGCATGCCGTGGGAACCATTGCGCAGCTGATCCTCGACAACGAACACAACCACGTCCGGTTCATCGAGGTTTGGACCCGCACCGGGTTCCTCGGGCTGCAGCGGCGGCTCTCACCCATTCCGGTGGATGCCATCGTCCGCGTCGAAGCGGATGCGGTGTACCTGGAGCGCACGCGCCAGGACATCGAGAGCGCCCCCCGCGTGGAGCAGGATGCCGCGAGGCTCAGCATGGAAACCCTCGCCGCGCTGCTCCGCCACTACGGCTACACCCCCTTCTGGAAGTCCTCGTATGTCGCGCCGCTCTTCCACGCCCACCACCACACGCCGATGCACCTCAATCACCACCGGCACTAACCCAAACATATATCAAACACAAGATGGCGGGTCAGGTCATGGGTTTTTAGGAACAGAATCCGACCTGCATGCGGATCTTCCCTTGTGCAGACTCGGCCGAGTTCGATATGATCTATCACCCTCATTCGAGGGCGGACCCGGAAGAGACTTCTTGAAAGGGGTGCTGCATGAGGCGTCGCGCCTTCACGCTGATTGAGCTGCTTGTTGTCATCGCGATCATCGCGCTGCTGATCGGCATTCTCTTGCCGGCTCTCGGCAAGGCCCGCAAGGCGGGGCGCCAGGCCATTTCGCTCTCGAACGTCAAGTCTATCGGGACCGCCGGCGCTGCCTACCAGCAGGAGCAAAAGGGCTTCCTCCCCATCACGCTGACCTATCGGCGTGGAATCGCGCAGACCCCCACCAGCGGCGCGCTCGAAGGCTGGTGCACCTGGAGCGCCTGGGGTAAGTACAACCACGGCTCCTGGGCAGGGCGGGTGTTTGACGTGGAGGCTACCGACCGCCCCCTCAACCCCTACCTGACCTCGACCCCCATCCCCGGCGTGAATCCCCCCACGGCGATGGGCAACACGGAAGAACGGGTGAACTTCCAGTTGCCCGTGGTCCGCGATCCCAGCGACATGATTGGTCACCAGCAGAACTGGCCCAACAACAACGCCAGTCCGGCTGTGAGCTGCTACGACGATGTCGGCACCAGCTACCAGTGGCAGTCGAAGTGGTGGGACCAGGTCGACATGACCTCGTCGCTGTCTTTCGAAAAGAAGTTTGAGCTCGGCGCCCGTCGGTTCAAAACCGCTGATTCCTTCCAGCCCTCTCGCATGGTGTGGCTGTACGACGAGTGGGCCGACATTGTCATGAACCTGAGAGCCACCGACCTGCCCGTTCGCAACGGATACGGAGACTTCAACAAGTCCGTCATGGGCTTCATGGATGGGCATGCTGCTTACCTCACCGCGATCCAGGGCGGGGAGGAGATGGCGGGCAGCGTTCCGTGGGACCAGATCCCCGCCTACAGCAACCAGTTCTACACCGTGATCTTCACGGACCTCCGCAACTGATCGGACCTACCCATGTCCAAGGCTGACAAGATCAAGCTCGCGGTGGCTGGAGTCGTCCTGCTCTCCGCTGTCGTACTGATCTACTTCAACGTCCGTACTCCCACGCCGACCAATCCCGTCACCACCACGTCTGCCAGCTCAAGTTCGGATCAGCCCTCTCAGCCGAGCACGCCTTCTCGTCCGCGAGGGCCTGCACGAGGACGGTACCAAGGCAAGTAGCGTTGTGTGGCCAGTCCAACGACGCGCGTTGCCCCCCTCTCCATCGGAACACGAAAACCTCTATACGGCTTCGAATCCGGACGGAAGGCGAACAACCCCGATTGCGGCAGAGTGGTGAACCTTTATTCTCGCGCACAACCAGCCGAGTTCAGGTATGATCCTAACACCTCATTCGAGGGCAGGATCCGGCAAGGGAACTTCTGGAAAGGGGTGCTGCATGAGGCGTCGCGCCTTCACGCTGATTGAGCTGCTCGTCGTCATCGCGATCATCGCGCTGTTGATCAGCATCCTTTTGCCGTCCCTCGGCAAGGCGCGCATCAGCAGCCAGCGCACTGTCAGCCTCTCCAACCTTCACCAGAACTCCGCCTTCATGCACATGTACTCCACCGAGAAGAAGGAGGAGTTCATCAATCCCTTCCTGCCCTACAACGATCAGCGCACGCCCGCCGGCGATGAGCGATGCATCGTCTGGGAACCCGTCGAGTACTCCCAGTCCATCGGCCACCCCATCTACAACTACCGCTGGGACTACGGCACCGGTCTTCAGAGCAACCAGGGCACCGAGACCTTCGGCTATCACTGGCTCTCCCACATGCTGTTCGGCGACGACGTTCGCCAGTCGCGCATGAAGTCCGGCTTCGCTCCCGCAGACGTCGGCCTGCAGCGCATGCTCCGCGAGACCACCAGCGGCAACGCCCAGACCGACTTCACCTGGATCTTCCCCGTCTCCTACTGGTATCCGCCGGTCTTCTGGCAGACACCGCAGCAGTTCAGCAACCCCACCCCCACCCGCATCATCGCGCCCACCAGCGCTACCGGCCAGCCCGCGGGCGTCAACTCCTACAACATCCGCCGCAACAAGGTCTCCGACGTCTGGGCCCCGATGGCCAAGGTTCTGCTCTTCGAACGTGCCGACTTCTACTCCAAGACCCGCGGCGGGCAGACCCCGTCGTGGAACGACCCCGTCGCCAAGCCTCAGGTCGCTTGTGTGGACGGCAGCGGCAAGACCGTCTCGATGGCCAACATCTACGCCGCAACGTCTACCAATCCCGGCATGACCAATCTCTCTCCCGGCGCCAACCTCTATCAGCCCGCCGGTCTTTGGAACCCGCCCGACAGCGAGTTGCGGTACTTCTTCGAGTTCGACGGCGTGCCGCGCACGAGCGAGTTTGAGTTCGACAACAACCCCGGCAAGCCCGCCTACTTCTGGGCCACCCGCGGCGGGATCCGGGGAGTGGACCTGCCATGAGTGCGAATCCCGAACAGCGGAAAAAACTGATCCTGCTCGGTGTGTGCGGCGTTCTCTTTATCGTCGCGGGCGTGATCTACTTCACCATGAGCGGAAGTGGCGAGCCGCCGCCCCCGGAGCCGGCCCTGATCCAGGCTGAAACCGTGCAACAGTCGGTGCGGGAGGCGTCCCAGTCCGGCGGCTCTGCCGCCGAGGAAATCCCTCGCAACTCCCCGCGCCGTGCCGTCACCGGAGACGGGAACTAATCGACTTCACCACGCGATCGTTCGCCCATCACGCTCTATGAACGCGCCAGTGCGTTCGGGCGTGAGGCTTTCGATCGTTTTGAGCATCGCCGAGACGCTTTCTGAAACGGTGAGCGGTGCTTCGTTTCCGCCCATGTCGGTCCGCACCCAGCCGGGGTGAACCGCAACGCAGGTGAAGCCCTCGGGCCGCAGCTCGTTGGCCATGCACACCGTGAGCATGTTCAGCGCGGACTTGCTGGAGCGATAGGCGTAGCTCTTGGCGTTCGGCTTGGACGCCGCGTCGCTCAGGCTGCCCATCATCGAGCTGATGTTCACCACCACGCGCCGCCGTCCGGCCCGCAGGCTGGGCAAGAGCGCCCGCGTCACCATCATCGGACCGACGACGTTGATGCGGTACACCCGCTCCAGCTCCCCGGCGGTCAACTCCTCCAACGACTTGACCGGGCTGTTCACGCCCGCGTTGTTGATCAGCACGTCCACCGGCCTGCCGGCCACGGCCTTCGCCATCGCCTCGATGCTCGCGCCGTCGGAGACATCCAACTCCAGGGCCGTCACCCCCACCGGCAGTCGCGAAGTATCCCGCGCCGCCGCGAGGACCGTTTCCCCCCGCTCCAGAAGCTGACGCACGAACTCCTGCCCAATGCCGCGCCCGGCCCCGGTGATGAGGTAAGTCGTCATGCCCTTGATTATGAGCCGTCCGCGGGGGCGTGTGGAGCCATTTCCGCCCCGCCCCCCCTCCATTGGCCTTTTCCACCCCGCCGGCGCACAATGGGGCGTGTCCAGCGAAGCCGAACCCTTTGACCTGGTACCGGGCACCGACGTGCCCACGCCGCGCCTGACCGGGGGCGTGGTCCATCGGCCCGATGCCGACACACTGATCGACGCCCTGCTCGCCGACCTGGCGATCCACGCCCGCAACTGCATCCGCGCCTTCGGCGACTTCCAGTTCGCCCTTTCCGCCACAGCGCAGATCGAGCCCTGCCTGCGCCGGCTGATGTACGACCTCAACCACCGCGACTTCCCCTGGAACCACACCCGCGTGTGGATGGTGGATGAGATCACCGCCCCGGAGGAAGACTCCCGCTGGGCGACCGTCTCCGGGCTGGTGCTGGAGCAGTCGGGCATCCCGCCCGAGCAGATCCACCGCCTTTCCATCACCGCCCCTCCGAGCGAGGGCGTCGCGGCGTATGAAAGCACGCTGCGCGAAACCCTCGGCTGGCGCGAGAAAGGGCACGATCGCCTCGACTACGTGCTGCTCTCGCTCTCTCCCTCGGGCGGCGTCGCCGGGTTCGACCGGCTCCAGCATCCCCCCATCCAGGACGACTCCCGCCTGGTGCAGGAGGTCGAGGGCTCCGAGGACGCCCCCGCGGTCTCGATGACGCTCCAGTTCATCAACGCGGCTCGCATGGTCGCGGTGATGGCCTCCGGCGCGGAGTGTCGCGACGCCGTCGCGAGGATCGCCCAGGCGGTGCGCACGCGCCGCCGCGACCACACCATGCCCGTGCTCTACCTGGACCCGATGGCCGGAGAGCTTCGCTTCTACGTGGACAATGCCGCCTGCCCCGGCCGCTGAACCCCAATGGCAAACCTCTCCGTCGAGCCCAACCCCACCGTCACTTACAAGGTCCGCTACGAGGACGAGCACGTCCTTGTCGTCAACAAGCCCGCGCGCACCGTCACCGCCCCCGGCCTGGGCCACGAGAAGGACTCGCTGCTCAACGGCCTCTTCGCCACGTACGGCCCTCGCCTGCAAAAGCTCGGCAAGTCGCGCGACTTCGGCCTCCTCCACCGCCTCGACAAGGACACCAGCGGCCTGCTGATGCTCGCGCTCACCCCCGCGGCGTACGACGCCCTCCGCGAGGTCTTCGAGCAGCGCGAGGTCGCCAAGTACTACTGGGCCGTCACCAAGAACCGCCCCCACGGCGATACCGGCGTCATCCGCAAGCCGCTGCTGGAATACGAAGGCCGCGTCAAGGGCGACACGCGCCCCAAGAAACTGGCTCGCATCAGCGGCGCGGGCAAGCCCGCCGTCACCGCGTGGCGCGTGGTGCAGGCCAACGACAAGGCCACGCTCCTGGAGTGCCGCGCCGTCACCGGCCGCCTCCACCAGCTCCGCGTTCACCTGGAATCCATCAACTGCCCGATCCTGGGAGATGAGTTCTACGGACCGGTGAGCCTGCGGCACGTCTCGCCGCGCCTCGCCCTCCACGCCCACCGCATCACCTTCCCCCACCCCATCACCGGCGAGCGCACCGACGTGCGCGCCCCCTGGCCGCAGGACCTCAAGGGCCTGCTCAAGATCATGGGCCTCAAACGCCCCGACCTGGAAACCACCGAGCCGGGCTAAACCGCCGCCATCAGCTCCGCGGCGACCGTGTCCCCCACCATGAACCCCGCGTCGGTGAGCACCCAGCGCCCGCCCCGTTCCACCAGCAACCCGCGCTCGATATTCCGCTCCGCCGCGCGTCGGACCCGCGGCTCATCCACCACTTCCACCCCCTCCGCGATCCGCAGCCCCGTCATCAGTCGCTCGCGCAGGTTGCGACGCTCCTCCGCAGGTTCCATGTCCACGACCGGCGCCAGCCCCCCATCCGAAAAGTTCAGCCAGTCGTCCAGGCGCGGCGTGTTCTTCCACCGCCACCCTGCCATGTGCGCCGATGCGGAAGGCCCCGCCGCGAGCCAGTCTTCCTGACGCCAGTAGGCGAGGTTGTGCCGACACTCCGCCCCCGGCCTGGCGAAGTTCGAGACCTCGTACCGCTCCATCCCCTCGCGGCGGAGCGTGTCGAGCGTCAGACAGAACATGTCCGCGTCAAGGTCTTCATCCACCTTGGCGAACTCGCCCCGGTTCAGCCTCGCCGTCATCGCTGTGCCCGGCTCGTAGGTCAGGCTGTAGCAGGAGAGGTGCGACGTGCCCAGAGAGAGCGCCGTGCGCAGGTCCTGCTCCCACTCCGCCAACGTCTGGCCGGGGATGCCCCAGATGAGGTCTAGGCTCTGGCGGACGATCCCCGCCGCGCGGGCCAGCTCCAGCGATCGGGCGACGTTGGCCGGGTCGTGCCACCGCTCCAGAGTTTTCAGGTGCGTTGGGTTAAAGCTCTGGGCCCCGATGGAAATGCGGTTGACGCCCCCCGCAGCGAGCACCGCCATCAACTCGGGCGTGGCGGTTTCGGGGTTGCACTCCACGGTGAACTCATGCCCCGGGGCGAACTCGTAAGCCCCCCGGAGGGCCTCCAGCACCCGTTCCCACAGGTCGGGCCGAAGGAGCGTCGGCGTCCCCCCCCCCACGAACACCGTGCGGAGCGGCCCGGCCCATGGGGCCAGCGCCCGCAGTTCCTCGCAAAGCCGGTCCGTATACGCCCCCTGACGGTCCTGTTTGTCCACAATGCTGTAGAAGTCGCAGTAATGGCACTTGTGGAAGCAAAAGGGCACATGGATGTACAGGGAGAAGGCCCGGCGGCCGGGGGGAAGGGCCGACAGCGCCCGGCGCGCGCTCTCCCTGGCCGCGCCGAACCTTTGGCCAAGCACAGGGATAGACATAGGAGGCGGCACGATCGGATGGTAGAATGCTCCGCCCGCGCCGCCGCGTGGGTTTGGGATTGGAGGGCGTCCGGATGAAAGCATCGCTGGTTCTCGTCCGCGAAGATGGACGCCAGAGCGAAATCCCCCTGAAGCGGCAGGCCATCATCGGTCGCCAGACCGACTGCACGCTCCGCATCCCGGACTCGGGGATTTCCCGGCACCACTGCGAGCTGATCGTCGGCGACGGCAAGGTCACCCTCCGCGACCTGGGCTCCTCCAACGGCACCTACGTCAACCGCGTGAAGGTCACCCAGGCCGAGCTCGCCCCCGGCGACCTGATCTCCCTCGGCAATCTCGTCTTCGTCGTGCGGATCGACGGCAACCCCGCCGTGATCGACGCCGAAGAGGCGTGGGACGAGGGTGCGGTCCCCCTGGGCGTCGCCGCCCCCCGCCCGACCCCCAAGCCTTCCCCCGCGGCGAGCAAGCCCGCCCCCAAGCCTTCCCTCCCCAGCTTCAGCGACGACCCCGACGACAGCTCCGTCGCCGACTTCGACTTCCTCGACGAAGACGACGACATCAAGAATCAGCCGAAGCTGTAATCAGGCGGGCATCCACGCCAGACGCCGCGGCGACCTACTCCGCAAACACGCTCTGGTCCTCGTCCAGGTTCCACTGGTTCCCGAACCATCCCGCCGCGCGCACGCCGTCCAGACCGTCCCGCAGCACGCGCGACGAGAACACCGTCCAGTCCGGGTATCCCACGCCGGAGGTGAAGTAACCCACCCGCTCCGCGGCGGTCCGTCCCGCCGGCCCCGTCGGCGCCACTGCGCCCACCAGCGTCGTGGATGAGCCGGGGTACCGATAGACGAACATCGCCACCAGGTCTTCACCAGCCATCTCACGCTCGCCCACGCGCACCAATCCCCGCCACGCCTGCACCGGCGCGTGCGAGAGCAGCGCCTTCCAGGCGTGGTTGGTGTCCGCGTTGCCGTACAGCACCACGTTGCGCCCGGCGAAGCGGGCGGGGTCGTACTCTGTGTCGGGCACGATCTCGAACGCGCCGTTGCCGCGATACCAGAAGGTTTCCGCGTCAAACCGCGCCTTGTTGAAGGCCCACGCCCGATCCGCGTCGTCGCCGCCCGTGCCGTAGACCAGCACCGCGCGCCGGTTGAAGACGTGCTTGAAAGGTCCGGTGCGCTCCGGCCCCTTCTGGTCGTCGGTGCGCACGGGCTCGAGCGTCCACCCCTGCCCGGTGCGGCGCAGCGCGACCCGACCGTCTCCCTCCGCGGTGATGTCGATGGTCTGCCCGTCGTGCGTGAAGTACACCGCGCCGGGGCCCTCCAGCATGGAGCGGTCCAGGTGCAGCAGTGCCACATTGGTCAGCTCCCGCGCGGTGAAGGTGCGCTTGGCGCGGTCCAGGTCGATCTTCACGACGGAATACTCGTTCTGCACCTGCTGCTGCCGCACACTTACCCACCGGCAGTCGCTCGACACACCGACGTTGGGCGTAATGAACTCCACGCTGTCCGAGTCCTGCCGCTGGCGCCGGGTGAAGAACTCGAAGATCGGCGGCCAGTCCACGCACTCGTTGCCCCACCAGTGCCCCGCCCCCGGCCGCTCGTAATACGCAAAGTCCGGGTGGAACTCCGACAGGTGCCGCCGCATCAGCCGCGCCTGGCCCACGGGCACGTTGTCGTCCGCGTCGCCGTGGAGGATGTACACGCCGTGATGGAGGTAGTTGCGCGACATCTTCAGCGTGTCGCTGGGCGTGACAGCGCGCCGGAAGACCTTCTCCATCGGCGCGGGGTTGTCGTACTCCTGCGCGCCGGTGTAGGACCAGAAGGACACCCACCCCGCGCTGGGAGCAATCGCCGCGAAGCGATCGGGGAACAGCACGCCGAAGTTCCACGTGCCGTGCCCGCCCATCGAGTGCCCGGTGAGGTACACCCGCGCCGGGTCGGGCTTCAGCCATTCGGTTGCGTGCGACAGAACCTCCAGCGCATCCAGCCGGCCCCAATCCTCCCAGTCAAACCCGAAGGGCCGCCGGTTCGTCGGGCAGACGATGTGCAGCTCCGGCTTCGCCCGGTACGCATCCGCCTGGCTGGTCGCCTCCACGCTCGCCCCGTGGAGCGAGAGCACCAGCCCCGCGGGCTTCCCCTCACCGAACGCCGGGTTCAGGGCATAATACTGCACCGAGCCGTCGATCCCGCTGATGAACGTCACCTTCCGCGTCTGCCGCGGGGTGCGCACCCGCAGCCGCACCTTCACTTCGTCGCGCACGTCCTGATCGCTCGCGGAGGTCAGAGTGAGCGTGTACTCCACGCTCTCGCCCGCCAAGCCCGCGGGGGGCGTGAACGAAACCGGAACTTTGCGCACAGTCAGCGGCGGCACGGCGGGCAGCTCCGTCCGCGACACCGCCCCCTCGCACGCCACGCTCACGTGCAGGCCCCGCTGCCACTGCTCCGTGGCGTTGACCACCACCAGCCCCCCCACCACCGGATCGCCCGAGCCCTGCACCAGGTCGGGCAGCGTCGCGTCCGCCGTGTCGAGGAACGCCCGCCCGCGGGCCTGCGTCAGCTTCAGCGAGAGCCTGCCGCGCCCGTTCTGCGCCAGGATCTCGTTCATCCCCTTTCGCACCTTCACCGGCAGCCGGACATACCCGTAGCCGTACGGATCGCCCGCCCGCGGCTCACCGTTGAACGACAGGGCCACGTGCCCCGCCGCCTCCAGCATCATCACGCTTTCCGTCTCGCTCTCGAAGGTCGCGTACGAGTACCCGCCCGAGAAAGAGCGTCCCTCGAACACCCCCTCCTTGCCGCTCGCCTCACGCCAGGCGTTCGCGCCGAGCGTTTCCCCCTCCAGCGGCGTGCGCCACTCCCCATTCGCGAGCGACCACTGCACGGGGTCCGCCCGGAAGGGCGCCCGCACCCCCGGCCCAGACGCGGGAAGCACAAGCACCCTGTCGATCACCACATCCCCCGGCGCAAAGGCCAGGAGGCACGAAAGCAGGCATGAGATCATGCACGCAACATACCGCGCAAAGGCTCAACGTTTCAGCCGACGGCGGCGCATGCACCACGATCCCAGACCGATGACTGCCAGCCCCGCGGGCGAAGGCGCGGCTTTCTTACGCCGCCTTGGCCCGCGTCGCGCCCGCGGCGTTGCGCGTAGGGGCGATCACCAGCGCCGTGATGTCGTCGGCCTGATGCAGTGATCCGGTCTGCTCGTCCAGCAGGTGCTCCAGTTCCCGCAGAGAACTGGAGATGTCCGCGTCCTTGCTCACCATCCGGGTCAGCTCGCGGAGATAAGACCGGCCCGCCCACGCGGACTCGGCCTCTTCGTCCCCCTCTCCGCGCTCGAACATCGCCTCGAAGCCGTCGGTGTAGAGCAGGAGTGTGTCGCCTTTCCTCAGCTCCACCTCCGCCTGGGTGAACTCCGCGCCGGGGAAGACGCCCAGCAGCGGCCCCTCGGTGCGCACCTCCATCGCGCCCGCCCGCGAGAGACGGATGGGCCAGGGGTGACCCGCGCCGGCGACCTTGACCTCCCCGCGGCGAGCGTCCACGACGCCGTACACCGCCGTGGCGAAGCGCCCCGACCCCAGGCAGCTCTGGCACAGCCGGTCGTTGAGCCGACGCAGCACCTCGGAGGGCTCCAGCACGTTCAGCACACCGCCAGGACCGATCTCGGTCGTCGTCAGGCTGCTCGTCAGCACCATCGTCAGCAGAGCCGCGGGCACGCCGTGCCCCACGGCGTCCGCCAGGAAGAACGCCGCCTTGCCGTCCCCCAGGGGCCGCACGTTGTAAATGTCGCCGCTCACGAAGTTCACCGGCCGGTACAGCACGCCGAACTCCAGCCCCTCCACCTGCGGGAGCGGGGCCGAGGTGAACTCTCGCTGCACCGCCGCGGCCAGGTGCAGCTCCTCGTGAATCCGATCCATCTCAAGCCGGATGCCGCCCTGGCAGCGCTGGGCAATGGCGGCTTCACGCGCCAACCCTTCGACGGTGCGCTGTCGCTCCGCGATGGCGTAGAGCATGGCCGCGATCGTGGCGGGGCAGGTCTCGTAGGACTCGAAGATCACGCCGTGGCGCTGGAAGGGCCGCCACTGCGCCGGGTCGGGCACGAGGCAGACGCCGGCGATGTTCACGTTGCCCAGGGCCTCGACAACGCAGTCGATGCCGCGGGGAGGTTCCTCACGTCCGAAAACCACGAATACCGCGTCAAACTTCTCCGGCGCGGACGACTCGCGGCTGCTGTCGAGCATGGCGACGAGCGCATCAATGCCGAGCGTGCGAAACTCCGGCTGCTCCCCGCCCGGCCAGGCAGCTTCCACCGGCGCAACCCAGCGGGCGCGGCTGCCCGCGATATTCCCGGACGTGGCGAAGCACAAGGTATGACGGGCCATGAAGTTGAGTCCGCACGCATCACGCCGCGGCGCGGGGACTCCAACCCCCCGGCGCGCCCGGCGCTCACGCCAGAGGATCGGCCGACTCGCCCCCCGTCTTCACTTCGCCATCTTCTTGAGCTTGGGGATATCGAGCTTGATCTTGTCGAACTTCTGAAGCTTGAGCGCGTCCAGCGTGTTGCCCTTCAGCTCGATGACGAACTGCGTGTCGTACCCGCTGGGGTACTTCGTCAGGCGCGCTTCATAATCGGAGTCGCTCTCGCCCGGCTTGCGCGGATCGGGCACCATCTTGTGCATGTTGATGATCCGCCCCGTCGCGTCCAGATAGATGATGTCGATCGGCACCGGGCAATCGCGCATCACAAAGGCCGTCGTCTGCGGACGCGGGAACACGAAGAGCATCCCCCCGTCCTCCGCGATCGTCTCCCGGAATGACAGCCCCTTGAAGCGCGTGTCCGGCGTCACGGCCAGCTCCAGCTTGAACGTGCGACCGCTGATCGTGACCTCTTCCGTCGGAAGCGTCGGGTTCATCCTCGGATTCGCGGCTGGGCTCGGCTTGGGCTGCGGCGCGGGCTGACCCGCGGGCGCCTGGTCGCAACCGCACATCGGCAGCGCGGCGACAATCGCCGCCACGCTCAGCGTCCCCGCCAGCAGCCTCAGCCCAACAGCCATGCGTCGTCCTCCGCTGTGAACGTCACCCCCCCGCGGGGCATCGTATGAAGGTTCAGACCTTCGCGGAACTCCGTGATGGACAGCTCCTCGCGCCGGGGCAGCAGGCCGCACCAGTAGGCGACAAGGCCGATGACCCGCTCAGGCCGCACGCCGCGGGAGCGGTACATGTCCAGGCGCGTGTCCCCGTGCCGCTTCGCGAGCCGCCGCCCGTCCTCGCCCCGCACCAAGGGCAGGTGGAGGTACGCTGGCTCCGGCCCCAGCCCAAGCGCGCGGTAAAGGAGAAGCTGGCGAGCAGCGCTCTCCAGCAGGTCATCACCCCGCACCACGCGCGTGACGCCCTGACGGGCGTCGTCCACCACCACCGCGAGCTGATAAGCGGGCTGGCCCGCACGCTGCGGATCTCGCCTCGTCCACACGATGAAGTCGCCGATCGTGCGCGAGACGTCGAATCGCTGCGGACCGGCGAAGTCGTCCACGTAGGCCACCTCGCCGGGCTCCACCACGAGCCGCCAACTCGGGGCGTCGTCGGTGAATGCGCCGGGCCGAACCCCCGGCCTCAGCGACGCCGGGAACACCACCTCGTGTGAACCCTCCTGCGGGGCCGAGGCGGCTTCCTCGATCTCCTTCCGCGTCAGCGAGCAGGGATACACCAGCCCCAGCCCCGCGAGCCGCTCCATTGCCGCGTGATAAGGGGCGAGGTCCGCCGACTGCACCAGCGGCCCCACGTCCCAGTCCATCCCCAGCCAGCGCAGCAGGTCGATGGTCTGCTCGACAACACCGGGCTTGACCCGCGGCGTGTCCAGGTCTTCCACCCGCAGCACGACCCGCCACCCCTGCCGGCGCGCCAAAGCCCAGTTCACCAGAAATGTGCGCGCATTGCCGAGGTGCAACGCCCCCGTGGGCGAAGGCGCCAACCGCGTCACCTCGACCGGCTCACTCCCCTGCGGCACGCCTCCACAATACACCGCACGCCCGCCATACACTGCGCCAACAGGCCGCCGTCCCCGTGAAGCGCCCATCATTGAGCACAGCCCTACACTCGAAGAACCTGTCCTACGCACCCGCACCGAGAGAACTCAATGGAAAAACTCACCGAGGCCCAGATCACCGAGGCCCTCAAAGGCGTCCCCGAGTGGGCACTGGTCGGCGAGGCGATCCAGAGGACCTACCAGTTCCGTGACTTCCTCACCGCGATGCGGTTCGTGGACACCGTCGCGCAGGCCGCGGAGGCCGCCCAGCACCACCCCGACATCCTCATCCGCTACAACCGCGTGACGCTCACCCTCGCCACGCACGACGCGGGCGGCATCACCGAAAAGGACTTCGACCTGGCGCGCCAGGTTGACCAGGCCGCGACGACCTTCCCAGGCTGACGCTCAGCGCATCTTCCGTGGCTGGGGCCCCGCCCCCTGCTACGCTGCCCGCATGTTCGGCTCCCACCTCTCCATCGCCGGGACCATGGTGAACGCGCTGCTCCGGGCCGAGGCCCTGGGCCTGGACACCGTGCAGGTCTTCACCAAGAACCAGCGGCAATGGAAAGTCGGCCCGCTGGACCAGGGCATGCAGCGCGACTGGCTGGCCCACATGGACCGGCTAAAGTGGCGGGGCCGCGTCGTCAGCCACGCCTCCTACCTCATCAACCTCGCCAGCCCGGACGACGCGCTCTGGAACAAGTCCATCGACCTGATGGTGGTGGAGATCGAGCGCTGCGAGGCGCTGGCGATTCCCTTCCTCGTGCATCACCCCGGCGCGTACACCACCACGAGCGCCGAGGAGGGCATCCGCCGCATCGCCGCGGCGTACAAGGAACTCTTCCAGCGCACCAAGGGTTTCAAAACCATCTGCTGCCTCGAAGGCACCGCGGGCAGCGGCACGAATCTGGGCGGCAAGTTCGAGCACCTGGCCTCCCTGCGCCAACTCATCTCCGAAGCCACCGGCGAGCCGGAGCGCGTGGGCTTCTGCCTTGATACCTGCCACCTGCACGCCGCGGGATATGACATGAGCACCCGCGCTGCGGCGGAGGCGACGTTCAAACTCTTCGATCAGGTCTGCGGGTTGGGTTACCTCCACGTCCTGCACCTCAACGACAGCAAGGGGGCGCTGGGGAGCAAGCTCGACCGTCACATGCACATCGGCGAGGGTGCCGTGGGCGGGGGCGCATTGCGACCCACGCTGGAAACGCTCAGCGCCAGCGGCTTTGCCTACATCGTGAACGCCCCGGCCTTCCGAACGATCCCCAAGATCCTCGAAACGCCCAAAGAGGAGGACTGCCCTCCCGGCCCGCCCGAGCCAGGCTCTCCTAAACCACTGGACGTCATCAACTTGGAGCGTCTGCGGGCGATCATGGGGGCGGGCCCCTTCCCCCCGGAAAGCACCTCTCCGGCGGCCAAACCCGCCGCGGCAAAGAAGAAGGCGGAGCCCGCCGAACCCTCCTCGCCCCCCAAGCGTGTCCGCACCACCAAGCGTGCCGCCTCCCGCACCTCCGGGAAACCACCAATCTGACCCCCAACGATGCCGGCGGCCGATGTAAGGCCACGGGCTCGCTTCTTCCGGGCCACAATTGCGGTGCGCACCGGGCCGGACGTCGCCCGGCGGCGTACTGGGGACAGACGAGGGACTTTGATGACGAAGACGCAGCTCACCGCCTGTGTGATCACCCCCGTGCTCGCGGCGATGCTCGCGCTGCCGGGGTGCCAGTCGCTGGACGAGAAGTTCGCCCCCCGCCGGAGCTCCGCACCTTCCGCGGGCACCCGCAACGACGGGCGAGCGCCGATGATCGCCCCGCCAAGCGCCAGGGAGGAGGCCAACGCCGCGGTGCTGCGGGCGCAGTCGGCGGAAGCCGCGGGCGACTACGAGAAGGCCCTGGAGGAGTTCGAGCGGGCCATCGCGACCAACCCGCGCCTGACGGTGGCGTACCTGGGCGCGGGAGACATCTACCGCGAGCGAGGCGATTACAAGATGGCCGAGCAGCGGTACGCCGCAGCGGCGACCCTCGAACCCCGGAACTTCGACGCCCAGTACCTGCACGGCCTGACGCTCCAGCTCATGTCGCGGTTTGAGGAGGCGATCCGCGCGTACATCCGGGCGCTGACGATCCGCCCCGACGACTTCAACGCCAACCTGAACCTGGGGACGGCGTACCTGCAGCTCAACGAACCGCGCCAGGCGCTGGCCTACGCGGAGCGCGCGGTCAAGATCAACGGCCAGAGCGCCGCGGCACGCTCCAACCTCGGCGCGATCTACGCCAACCTCGGGCGGCACGAGGACGCGATCGTCGAGTTCCAGCAGGCGGCGGAGCTGACCGAGCTGACCGGCCCCCTGCTGCTGAACCTCGCCAACAGCCTCAACAAGGTCGGCCGTTACGAGGAGATGGTCAACACGCTCGAACAGCTCGCGCGCACGGAGCCCACCGCTGTGTGCTACGAGCGGCTGGGCGTGGGGTACTTCAACCTGCGGCGGTACGACGCGGCTCTGTCTTCATTCCGCAAGTCGCTGGAGATCGACCCGAACTACTACCCGGCGCTCAACGGCGTGGGCGTGTGCCTGCTGAATCAGTGGATGTTCAGCCAGCAGCAGGACCGTGCCGCGCACGAGGAAGGAATGCGGGCTCTGCGCCGTTCGCTGCAGATCGAGCGCAATCAGCCGGCGATTCTGGAGCTGGTGACCAGGTACAAGTAATCCCCGCTCCGCGCGGTCTTCTTCAGGCCCGCTTGCGCGCCTGCACGATGTCGTCGTTGGGACTGGAGCGAACGATGCGGACCTCAAAGCCTGCGGCTTCGAGGGTCTTGTACAGCGCCTGCACGTCGCCGCGGTCCTTGTGAGCTTCCATCGCGATCTGGCGCGTGATGGCGAGGATGCGCGAGCCGGGGCGGAGCAGGTCGAACTCGCTGCCCTCGATGTCGCACTTGAGCAGGTCGATGCGGTCGGTGATGCCCGCGCGCTCAACGAACTCGGCCTCGGTGAGGTGAGGGACTCCCCCGCCCGTGCCGGAGGTCTCGATTTCCTGCTGTGCCGCGGTCGTGCCGCCGACGAAGGCGTTGACGATGGTGCAGCGGGACTCCCAGCCGTTGACCCGGAGCTGATTCAGCAGACGGCCTTCCGCATACATGCGCTCGGGCTCGACGCTCACGACGCGCACGCCGGGGCCGGCCCCCAGCGCGAGCATGGAGAAGTTCCCCATGTTCGCCCCGAGGTCCACAACGACCCCCTCCCGCGGCAGGGTCAGAAACCCGCCCTCCAGGTACACATCCCGCACCCAGATTTCGCGGATGCCGCTGATGGCCTGCGGGCCGCTGATCTTGGCCTTCGCGCCGGAGCGGTGCGTGCAGACAAAGGGTCCTTCGCCCATCGCACGATCGGCGGGCTGGAGATTGCCCTCACGTCGGCACGCGCCGAAGTTGGTCAGAACCTTGAGCAGCCATCGGAAGGCGACAGAAGCACCGCATACACGGACGAGCCCCGCCGCGTCGGAAAGGATGAGGCCGACGTACTTGAGCATGGGGCGGAGTATACGGAAGGCAAAGGAAGCGGCCGGGGCGCAAAGGCGCTTGCCGGGAGTTCAAAGCACCCCCGGCAGCCATTACTCATCCCTTCGGGCTGATGGGAAGCCTCAGCCCCCTCGGCTCGCCATGTAGTTCGGGCTTTCCTTCGTGATCAGGATGTCGTGCGGGTGGTTCTCGATCACCGTCGCGCCGCTCACGCGGCAGAAGCGGGCCTCGGTGCGCAGCTCATCAATCGTGCGGCAGCCGCAGTAGCCCATGCTCGACTTGAGCCCGCCCACGAGCTGATAGACGAACTCCGCGAGCGTGCCGCGGTAGGCGACCAGGCCCTCAACGCCCTCGGGGACGAACTTCTGCTTCACATTGCCGGCGCTGTCGATCTTGTCCGCCTGGCGGTAGCGGTCGGCGGAGCCCGCGTTCATCGCGCCCTCGCTGCCCATGCCGCGGTAGCTCTTGTAGCGGCGGCCGTGGGTGATGACGACCTCGCCGGGGCTCTCATCCAGGCCCGCGAAGAGCGAGCCCATCATGACGACGCTCGCGCCCGCGGCGATGGCCTTGGGAATGTCGCCGCTGTGACGGATGCCGCCGTCGGCGATCACCGGAATATCAAGACCCGCCTTCGCGAGCGCGTCCGCCACCTGCATCACGGCGGTGATCTGAGGCACGCCCACGCCGGTGACGACCCGCGTGGTGCAGATCGAGCCGGGGCCGATGCCCACCTTCACCGCGTCCGCGCCCGCCTCCGCAAGATCGAGGGCCGCTTCGGCCGTGGCGATGTTGCCCGCGATGATCTGAACCCCCGAGTCCTTCACCGCCTGCATCTGCTTCAGCGTGCGCACCGTCCGCAGCACGTTCTCGCTGTGCCCGTGCGCCGTGTCCACGGTGATGACGTCAACCTCCGCGGCGATGAGGGCCTCCACGCGGTCGTACTGATCCACGCCCACCGCAGCGCCGCAGCGCAGCCTGCCGCGGGCGTCGGTGCACGCCTTGGGATAGCGGCTGAGGCGCTCGATGTCGCGCATCGTGATCAGCCCGGCGAGGCGGAACTGCTCGTCCACCAGAACGATCTTCTCGACCTTGTTCTTGTTGGCGATGACCTCGGCCTGCTCGAGCGTGGTGCCGGCGGGGGCCGTGATGACATCCTTGCTCATCACGTCCTGAACGCGCGTCTGGGTGTCGTCCACGAACTTGAGGTCGCGCCGCGTGATGATGCCCAGAACCTTGCCCTTGCCGCGGGGGTTTTCGGAGCCGTCCTCGGTGACGGGGAAGCCGCTGACGTTGTGCGTGCGCATCAGCTCCTTGGCTCGGGCGACGGTGTCGCCGGGGCCGAGGGTCAGCGGGTCGAGGATGATGCCGTTGGCGGAACGCTTGACCTTCGTGACCTCGCGCGCCTGGGCCTCAATGCTGAGGTTCTTGTGAATGATCCCCAGGCCCCCCTCCTGCGCCAGCGCGATGGCCAGAGCGGATTCCGTCACCGTGTCCATCGGGGCCGAGAGCAGCGGGATGTTGAGCCGGATCGTGCGCGTGAGCTGCGTGCTCGTGTCCGCGTCCGCGGGCATCACGCCCGAACGCCGCGGCAGGAGCAGCACGTCATCAAAGGTGATGCCGTCGAACAGGATCTTTGAGCTGGCCTGAAACTCCGCCACACCACGCGAACGAGTGCCGGTGGACGGCGCCTGAGAGTTCGTCATCGCAGAGGGGGTTCCCATTCCATAGCGTTGGGAGGTTTCAGCACGGGGTCAAGCCGGGAACTCGGCGGGGACCACACCGATTCATCCGGCTCGGATACGCTCGCACGCACCAGGAATGTCCCACCCCACCACTCCCAACCCCCCTACCACCCCGGCCGCCCCGGTCCTGCCCCCTCCCGCCCCCGCCGTGCTGGACGAGGACCAGCTTGTCCGCCTGGGGCGGAGCGAGTGGCTGCTGACCAACGGGCTGGGCGGGTTCGCGATGGGGACCGCCTCCGGCATCCCGGAGCGGCGGTACCACGCCTGGCTGGTCGCGGCCCTGACGCCACCCGTAGGCCGGGTGGTGGCCCTGCACTCCTGCGTGGAGTGGCTGGTGGTCGAGCGGGGCGAGGGAGAGCAGAAAACTCTCGACCGGCTGGAGCTTTCCTCCTTCCGCTTCGCGGGAGGGACGATTCACCCCTCCGGGTCGCAGCGCCTGGTTCGGTTTGAGACCGGGGCGGGGTGGTGCCGCTGGTGGTACAAGTTCGGCCCCATCACCGTCACGCGGGAGCTGACGATGATCCGGGGGGCCAACGCGGTCATGGCCCGGTATCGGGTCGCGGGCCTGACGGGCCCCGCGTGGCTGGAAGTCCGCCCCCTCGTGGGCCTGCGCGACTTCCACAACCTGCTGCGTGAGGGCGAGGTCTTCAGCGCATCGTGCAGCACCGGCGTGTGCGAGGTCGGCACGGAAACCGGGCGTCTGCGAATCTCTGTGCTCCGCGACGGCACAACCCCCGCGACCTTCACGATCGAGCCCCAGTGGTGGCATCGCTTCGAATACCCGCGCGAGCTGGAGCGCGGCCAGGACGGCATAGAAGATCTCTACAGCCCCGGCGTCTTCATTATCGAGTGCGACCACGCCCCCGGCAGTGCCCGCGAAATCCTGCTCACGGCAAGCACGCTGGAACGCGAAGCGGCCTTCCCCCACCGCTTCGACGAAGCCGCTGCACAGCATGAACGGGCGCTATCGCTCCCGGCGCACGCCCCGGCGCAAGCGCTGGCGGATACGCCCGAGCTTCCGGCGCTGCTCCACGCCGCGGATCAGTTCATCGTGCAGCGCACGCCCCTGACCCCCGGCACGCCGCCGCTGGCGACGGTCATCGCCGGATACCCCTGGTTCAGCGACTGGGGGCGGGACACCTTCATTTCCATGCGCGGCCTGCTGCTCTGCACGGGGCGGTACGCGGAGGCACTGGACGCGCTGCTCGCCTTCGCTGCGTTGCAGCGGCGGGGCCTGATCCCCAACTGCTTCGACAACAGCGGGCGTGCCGAGTACAACACCGTGGACGCCTCGTTGTGGTTCATCCACGCTGCGTGCGAATACCGGCGCGTGAGCGGCGATCACGAAGGGTTCCGGAGCATCCTGGGCGCGTGCTACGGGGTGATTGAGGCGTACCAGCAGGGCACGGACTTCGACATTCGAGTTGAGTCCGACGGGCTTGTAGCCGCGGGCGGCGTGGACACGCAGCTCACGTGGATGGACGCGCGTCGGGACGGAGTAGTCTTCACGCCCCGGCACGGCAAGCCGGTGGAAATCAACGCCCTGTGGTACTCCTGCCTGCTGGAGCTGGCAGACGCGGTGGAGCCGGACAACCCGCGCCGCGCGCGGGCCCTGCGGCAGCTCGCGGACCGCGCGGGGGCTTCCTTCGCCGCGGCGTTCTGGTGCAAGCAGGAAAACAGGCTCGCGGACGTGGTCACACCGACGCGCGAAGGCTGGAAACAGGACCTGCGCATTCGCCCCAACCAGCTCTTCGCGGTCTGTCAGCCCTACTCCCCGCTCACGAAGGAGCAGCAGCGGGCGGTGATCCAGTGCGTGCGCGAGCACCTGCTGACCCCGGTGGGCCTGCGGACGCTCTCCCCCGAGGACCAGGGCTACATCCCCCGCTTCGAAGGCTCGATGCGCACGCGCGACGCGGCGTACCACAACGGCACGGTGTGGCCCTGGCTGCTCGGCCCTTACGCCGAGGCCGTCATGCGGGCGGGCAACTTCTCCGAGGAATCACGGCGTGAGGCCCGCGAAGCGCTCACCCCGCTGCTGCGCGAGCTGATGGCCCGCACGACCCAACCGGGACCTATCCGGCAGCTTGCGGAGGTGTACGACGGGGAGGATGCACCCACGCCGCGGCGGCCGGAGGGGTGCATGGCGCAGGCGTGGTCGGTGGCCGAGCTTTTGCGCGTGCTCACGCTCGCTGGGGCGTAAGACTCAGCAGCAGGAAGAACCCTTTTTGCGGTTCCCCGCCTCCAGCAGACGGAAAGCGTCATCGGGGGACATGGTGCCCTCGGCGACATACGCCGCGATCTCGCGCCGTGACTCCTCCCGGTGGCGTGTCTGCACGGCGCGTGAGATGCCGTTGGTGATGATGCTGATGATCGCCACCAGCAGGCCGCCGCCGATCGCCACCAGAGGAACAGCCATCGAGATCAGGCGGCGCTCGCTTTCATCATCCAATCCGAGGGTTGCGAAGAACATGCTTTACTCCTTCGGCCCGGCCTTCATCAGCCGCTCGCCCTGATCCGGCGACATCGCGCCCTCCGCGATGAACGCGGCAATCTCGCGCCGGCTGCGCTCGCGAGCGACGGTCTTCAACACCGAAGCGATGGTCTTCAGCGACACGATCACGATTACGCCGGTAAAAACCAGCAGGGGGATCAGCGTGTCCTCCTCGAGCAGCCTGGCGATGAGCTTGTCGTCCATCTTGCACCCCCTGGCGCTTGCCTGCCCTCTATTGGGAAGCTTAGGGAGCCGGTTTCAAGGAGCCCGCCGCCCCACCCGGCCCGGTTATGGGTGCAACGCGGCCATGCCCTGGTGGAGGGCGTGCATCCACACCGAGTAAAAGTCAAAAACCGCCGTCTGGTCGCGTTGATACGTGACCCGGGAGCTGAAGACGGAGACCATGTCCCGGCTGAACTCGGCGGGAACGCGGAACCGCTCAAAGCCCACGTCGATCAGAGCCTGGGGGGCCTCGGTCGCCAGGCGCAGGGCGAGCCGGTCGGAGTTCTCGCGGTCGGTGTAGGAGCGGTCATTGCCCAGCACGTCGTAGGAAATGCGATCGGAGTTGAAGCGGAACCGCCGCCCGTCGTTCATGTAGACGTCGATGATGTACGTGAACTTGAGGGTGGTCGTGCGCTCCACCAGCGGGCCGTCGATGGCGCTCTTGATCAAGGCGTATTCGGGGGCCGCGATCTTCCACCCGAAGGCGACACTCGGCCTCGCGTCGTAGGTGTGCTTTGACTGATTGAGCGCGGCGCGGACGATGAGAAAGACGTCGGCCATGCGCAAGCCCTGGGGCTCGCCGCGCCAGGGCTCAACCATGTACATAGGCTCCGCCGCGCCCATCGCGGGCACGAGCCGCTTCACGAGCACGGGGGCGGGCTGAGCGCGCAGGCTCGAGTGCGTGACGGCAAAGGCCGTCACTTTGTGCGCACGGAAACGTGCGAGAACATTCGCTGCAAGGTCGGCCTCCACGCGGGCGTAGACCTGGGGCGGCTCCGGCACGGCACGCAGACTTGCGTCGTAGATGTCGATCCCCAGGGCATCCATCAGCGCCCGGACGCGGTGCTCCTTCGAAAATCCCTGGGGCCATTGCACAATCGAGATGTACGCTCTGTCCCGCACGACTTAGGTATTGTACATTGCCCCCGCTCAGGGGAGTTGCATAAATGGCCACCCGACCGCGCGACGGCCTGACCCGTGACGAACGCGCCCTTGTAGACGCCACGCTCTCGGCCTACGCCCGCGGCTGGTTCCCCATGCGAGACCCGGAGACGGGCGTGGTCCACTGGGTGCTGCCGCGCAAACGCGGCGTGATCCCGCTGGATGAACGCTTCCGCGTCAGCCGCTCGCTGCGGTCCATCGTGCGCTCCGGGCGATTCCGCATCACCAGCGACAAGGCCTTCGGGCGCGTCCTGCGCGAATGCGCCAAGCTGAACAAGCAGCGCACGGAGACGTGGATCAGCCCCGAGATCGTCAAGCTCTTCGACCTGCTCCACCGCGCCGGGCACGCCCACAGCATCGAGGCGTGGCTCGACGGCCCCAGAGGACCGGTGCTCGTCGGAGGGCTTTACGGGCTGGTGATCGGCTCGGCGTTCTGCGGCGAGTCGATGTTCTCGCGCCCGGAGCTGGGCGGCAGCAATGCGAGCAAGGTCTGCCTCGTCCACCTGGTGGAGCACCTGCGGCGGCAGGGCTTCACCATGCTGGATGCGCAGCTCACCAACCCCCACCTCGAGCAGTTCGGCTGCTTCGAGATCGACCAGTCGGACTACGCCGAGCAGCTCTACGCCGCGGCCGGCCAGGCGCGCGAATGGGGCGAGCTGAGCCCCCCCGAGACGGTCAGCTCGTCCGCTTCGCCGCCGCCGCGGCCTTGCAAATCTCCACAAAGTCCGCGGCATTGAGCGAAGCCCCGCCGACCAGACCGCCGTCCACGTCGGGCTGCGCGAAGATCTCCGGCGCGGTGTCGGGCTTGAGGGAGCCGCCATAGATGATCCGCATGCGCTCCGCGATGTCCGTGTTGTACATGCGGCGGATCATGGCGCGGATCGCTGCGTGGGCGTCCTGCGCGTCCTGAGGGGTCGCGGTCTTGCCCGTGCCGATCGCCCACACAGGCTCATACGCGATGATGAGCCGCTCGGCGTGCGAGGCGGGAATCTCAGCCAGCCCGGTGCGCACCTGACGGGCTGTCACGATGTCCTGATGACCGGCGATGCGCTCTTCCAGAGTCTCGCCCACGCAGAGGATGCCCGTGAGCCCGCCGTCGAGCACCGCCCGCAGCTTGCGGTTCACGACCTCGTCCTTCTCGCCCAGGATGTGCCGGCGCTCGGAGTGGCCGCAGAGCACCATCTGCGTGCCGCAGTCCTTGAGCATGTTGATGGAGACTTCGCCGGTGAAGGCCCCGTCGTTCTGGTGGTACATGTCCTGCGCGCCGAGCTTCACGGTGGAGCCGCGGTCGCGGAGGATGGCGCGGACGGTGAGCAGATAGGGGAAGGGCGGGAAGACGCCCACCTCAACGCCGTCCACGTTCATGAGACCGTCCGTCACGCCGCGGGTCAGGTCTGACCCGGTCGTGCGGTTGGTGTTCATCTTCCAGTTGCCGCCGACGAAGGGAGTGCGTTCGGGCATGGTGGATGAGGGTAGGGCCGTCTCACCCGAACATCTTCATCTGCTCGGGTTCGACAACCTCGTGGGTGATCGGGTGCGTCGGATCAAGCCTGTAATCGCCGCTGTAGCAGGCGGTGCAATAGCTCTCAGCGGGGCGGTTCATCACCGACAGCAACCCCTCCAGCGAGAGGTAGTGCAGGGAATCCACACCCAGATACTCGCGGATCTGCTCCACGGTCTTGCCGTTGGCGATGAGCTGACTGCGTTCGGCGAAGTCCACGCCGAAGTAGCAAGGATGGCGGATGGGCGGGCAGCTGATCCGCAGATGGATTTCCTTCACGCCCGCGCTGCGGAGCTGGTCCATCTTCGCGCGGGTGGTCGTGCCGCGGACGATCGAGTCGTCCACGATGACCAGCCGCTTGCCGCGGACCAGTTCGTCGATGATGTTGAGCTTGAGGCGAACCGCGGCGTTGCGCTGGTCCTGGCTGGGCTTGATGAAGGTGCGGCCGACGTAGCGATTGGGAACGATGGCCTCGCGGTACGGGATGCCGCTGCGGCGGGCAAAGCCCAGAGCCGCGGAGCGACCGGAGTCGGGCATCGGGACCACGTAATCGGCGTCCACGGGGGCTTCCTGAGCGAGCCTCTCGCCCATGGCCTCGCGGCTGATCTGCACGTTCTGCCCGAAGACGTTGCTGGCGGGGTTGGCGAAGTAGACGTGCTCGAAGACGCAGTGCGCCGGCCGCTCCGCGACCTCGGCGAAGCGGCGGGAGCGCAGCCCCTCGTCGCTGATGGTGACGATCTCTCCAGGCTCGATCTCGCGGATCGTCTTCGCCCCCACCACGTCCAGCGCCACCGTCTCGCTCGCGACGACGTACTGGCCGGTGGGCATCTGCCCCAGCATCAGGGGCCGCCAGCCCCAGGGGTCGCGGGCCGCCTCGATGCGGTCGGGGAAGAGGAAGAGCAGCGAAAACGCGCCCTGCAGGTGGCGGAGCGTCGCCGCGAGGGGGTCCACCGCGCGCTGCTGCTCGGGCGATGCGAGCAGGTGGACGATGATCTCGGTATCGCTGGTGGTGTGGAAGAGATGTCCGGCCTCTTCAAAGCGGCGGCGCATGGCGAGGTTGTTGATGAGGTTGCCGTTGTGCGCGACCGCGACCTGCCCGCCGATGTAGCTCTCCAGCAGCGGCTGGGCGTTGCAGGCCAGCGAGCCCCCCGCCGTGGAATAGCGGTTGTGGGCGATGGCCCCCTTCCCTCCTTGGGCCTCGAGCTGCTGGAGCGCGCGGGCGTCGAAGACCTCCGCGACCAGCCCCATGCCCGTGTGCGCCGAGAGCACTTCCCCATCGCTCACGGCGATGCCGGCGGATTCCTGCCCCCGGTGCTGCTGGGCGTACAGCCCCAGGTAGCAGAGCCGGGCGGCCTGGGGATGCCCCCAGATGCCGAAGACCCCGCACTTTTCCTTCTTCTCGTACTGGTCGTGGGACAGAACGGTGAGCGGGATGCGTCTGGGCATCGGTGGCATTCCGCGGGAGCGTAGGTGAGGTTGGAGGGGCTCTGGTTGGGGGAAGGTACCCGTTTTCTGGGAAGGTCTCAAAGCCCGCCCGCCGCGCGGCGTCCAACCATGCAAAGGCCCGGTCCGGTGAGGGGGGTTGGCAGCGGGTTGACCGAGGTAGGGCGTGCGCCTTGAATCGTGGCCCCGCGGGAGTGCCGCGGGAAGTACCGGATCTCACCCAGCCGGCCCGAAGACTCGGCCCACCGGCGCAGATCGGCCGCTCAAAGCGGCCACCCAGGTTCGGAGCACGGTCGATACCGCTGCCGCCGGAATCTGGAGACGGAAGGAACGAAGATGGCCCGTTACACCGGACCCAAGCTCAAGCTCTCTCGTCGCGTCGGCGTCCCGATCTCCGACACTCCCAAGCACACCAGCAAGCGTGCCCTGACCTTCCCTGGCATGCACGGCTACCGGGGCCGCCGCCTGCGCGACTACGGCATCCGCCTCAACGAGAAGCAGAAGCTCAAGTACTACTACGGCCTGCTGGAGAAGCAGTTCCGCCGCTACCTCGACGCAGCCGCGAAGCAGCCCGGCAACACCGGCGACGTGCTGCTGGCGATGCTGGAGACCCGCCTGGACAACGTGATCCGTCGCGCGGGCCTGGCCCGCACGATCTGGGCCGCCCGCCAGATGGTCGCCCACGGGCACATCATCGTGAACGGCCGCAAGACCGACCGCCCGAGCTTCCGCGTCAGCGTCGGCGACGTCATCACCCTCAAGCCCAAGGCTCAGAAGCTGGCGAAGGAGGCGATGGAGTCGCTGGCCGGGTACGAGGTCCCCGGCTGGATGGAGCTCAACCCCGCCGAGACCACCCTTCGGATCGTCGCCGTCCCCACCAGCGACCAGATCCCCTTCGACGTCAACACCAACCTCATCATCGAGTTCTACCGCTAAGATTGAGGCCCGGTGGGCCCGAAGAACTCCCACGGCCGACCGGCGTTGCTGGTCGGCCGTTCTTGTTTCCACGGATCACATACCCGCGCGCCCTTGCGCGACACGAGTGCCAAGCATGACCAAGCTGATGCGGAAAAACCGGAAGATCCTCATGGCGATCTTCGGCGCCCTGCTGATGGTGATGTTCCTGCTCAGCGGCCCCAACATCTTCCAGCCCGACCCGATGAAGCAGGTCGTCGCGACGGCCTACAACCGCGAGGTCCGGCGCGCCGAGCTCAATCAGGCCGACGCGGAGTACGCGGCTCTCAGCGAGTTCGCCCCCGCCGTCGTGGAAGGGCTTCAGATCGAGCACGGCGCTCACTGGATGCTGCTCAGCAACGAGGCCATGCGCGCCGGGCTGGTCGGCGACCAGCAGGACGGGCGCAACCTCATCCCTCAGATCGCAGAGATCAGCCTGCAGATGTTCGCGCAGAGCATCCCGCCGGATCAGTATCAGACCATGCGCGACCAGCTCGCGGCTCGCCTTGAAAACGAGGCCCGGCCCCTCGCCGCGGCGAAGTCCCGCATGAGCCTCGAGGCCTTCGACCGCACCCTCGCGAAGCTCCAGGGCGTCGTGCGCCTGCGCGGGCAGTACATGAACGCCCTGCGCATCTCCGACCGTCGCGGCGTCACCCGCATCAAGGACATGTTCGACGGGATCGTCGTGGACGGCACCGTCATCCCCGCCGAGCGCCTGCTCGCGGAAGTCCCCGAGCCCACCGAGGAGGAGATCCAGGCGCAGTTCGAGCGGTACAAGAACGTGCAGCCCGGCACGGGCGAGTACGGCTTCGGCTACATCCAGCCGCCGCGGATCAAGTTCGAGTACATGGAGCTGGACCGCGAGGCGCTGAAGCACGCCGTGAAGCTCGATCCGGTCGCGGTCAGCAAGTTCTACCTCCAGAACCGCTCCAAGTACACGGGCGATGAAGTCACCGAGACGCCCCGCGTGCGCGAGGACCTGCTCAACGCGCGGGTGGACTCGCTGCTCGCCGACGCGGAGCGCATGTACACGAGCCGGCTCAAGCCCGAGCTGCGCAATCTGCCCCAGGACGGCGCCTACCGGCGTCTGCCCGCGGACTGGAATCAGACCGGCATCCGCATGGCGACCCTCGCGGAAGCGATCAGCGAGGGGTTCAAGGCCGCGGGGTATGACTTCTCCCCCACCGTCACCGTGCGGGCCGAGGGCTGGACGAAGGTTCAGGACCTCGGTCGCGAGCCGGGGATCGGATGGGCCCAGTTCCGCATCGGCACGCTGCAGGGCGACCTTCGCCGACTGGTGGAGAACCTGCGCGAGCTGAACCCGCGGGCGACGATCGGCTTCCAGGCCGGGATTCCCTTCGACACCTTCCTCGTCGAACCCGGCACGCAGGACCGCTTCTACATCAACGTGCTGGAATGGCGGCCCGAGTCTCCGGCGGAGTCCATCGAGGAAGTCCGCGCGGACGTGATCCGCGACCTGAAGCTCAAGGCCGCGTTTGACCGGCTCGTCGCCATGAGCGACAGCCTCCGCAGCCGCGCCGTCACCGAAGGCCTCGACGCCATCGCCGCGGCGTACCCCGCCCCGGCCCCCCTGGGCGCGGCGGACCCCACTCCCCGCCCGCTGCCGGTGTTCCGCTACGCAAATATGACGCGGCAGTTCGCCCCCGGCGAGTTGAACCACGAGGTGGTCCGCGATGCGGCGATGACCCGAGCGGGCGAGCTGGGCGTGAAGCTGGTCGCCACCCCGGAGAATCTGGCCGACCGCACCATCGTCGTCCCCGTCCCCGGCAAGCTCTCCCTGGCGATCGTGCAGGTGCTGGGCCACCGCCCCGTGACCCTGGAGACCGCCCGCTCCTTCGGCCGCGGCACGTACAACTACTTCCTGCAGCAGGAGCTGCGAGAGAATACCGAGATCGACCCCTTCTCCTTCGATGCCCTCCAGAAGCGGGCCAACTACAAGGCCGCCAAGGAGGGAGAGGCCGCCCCCAAGAACGCCGGTTGACGCCCGCACGTATACTCGCCGACCACGCCGCGGCGTGCGGCGGATGCGTGGGCGCGTAGCCCTCCCCTCGCGGGGAGGGAGGCAATGAAGACCGAGATCAAACTCGAGATCAAGGCGCAGCCCGACGATGAGTCGTGCGGGCCGACGTGCCTTCATTCGCTGTATTGCTATTACGGCGACGACGTGCCGCTGCGCACGGTGATCACTCAGGTGCAACGCGCGGACTACGGCGGCACGCTGATCGAAATCCTCGCGAACCACGCCCTCAAACGCGGCTACGACGCGACGATCTACACCTACCACGTCCAGATGTTCGACCCGACGTGGTTCGCCGAGGACGGAGACCTGCACGACCCTTCGGGCGTGCGCGAGCTGCTGAAGCTGCAGCTGGAAGCCAAGAAGAACACGCCGCGCCTGGGCATCGCCACCCGCGCCTACCGCGAGTTTCTGGAGCTGGGCGGCAAGCTGCGGATGGAAGACCTCTCACCACAGCTCATCTCACGCCACATCGCCGAGGGCACGCCCATCATCACCGGCCTTTCGTCTACCTACCTGTACCGCGAGCGCCGCGCGATCACCCCCTCCGAAGAGGACGACGTGAAGGGGTACCCGCAGGGGCACTTCGTCATGCTGGTGGGCTTCGACACCGAAAAGAACGAGGTGACGGTGGCCGACCCGCTCGACGAGAACCCCCCGTTCCACGCCAACCGCTACCGCCTGTCCATGACCCGGCTGATCAACGCGATCCTGCTGGGCATCCTCACCCACGACGCCAACCTGCTGGTCGTCACGCCCAGGGGCGGCCCCCCCCGCGGCTCGCCCGCCTCCCGCCACATGCAGCGGTTGAAACGAAAGCTTTGAGCCATGTCCATCCTCCTCGTCCTCGACAACCCCAAGGACTGGCCGTTGAACATCGAGGGCGTCGAAGTCGTCTCGGCGAAGCGATATCTCACCGATCCATCGTTCTCTGAACGGACGCAGCGCAAGGTCTTCAACCTGTGCAAGAGCTATCGCTACCAGAGCCTGGGGTACTACGTCTCGCTGCTCGCCGCGGCACGGGGCCACAAGCCGCTGCCGGACATCTCGACGATTCAGGACCTCAAGCTCTCCGAGATCGTCCGATTCGCCGGACAGGATCTTGACCAGGAAATCCAGCGGGGTCTGAAGAAAGTCCGCAGCGACACCTTCGTCCTGAGCATCTACTTCGGGCGCAACGTCGAGCCCGAGTTCAACCAGCTCGCGCTGGCGATCTTCAACCAGTTCCCCGCCCCCCTCCTGCGGGCGCAGTTCCGGCGCGAGAAGGAAGGCTGGGTGCTGGAGGGCCTGCGCACCATCCCCAGCGACGACATCCCGCCCGAGCACTTCCTGGACGTGCTCAGCTTCGCCACGCAGTACTTCAACCGCCCCCACCGCAAGCCCCGCCATCAGACGGCCCGGTACGACCTCGCCCTCCTCTACACCAAGGGCGAGCCCAACGCCGCCTCGGACGAGAAGGCCATCAAGAAGTTCATCAAGGCCGGCGAGTCGATGGGCATCGACGTGGAGATCATCACCAAGGACGATTACGGCCGGCTCGCGGAGTTCGACGCGCTCTTCATCCGCGACAACACCAACGTGACGAGGTACCCCTTCCGCTTCGCCCGGCGTGCCGCGGCGGAGGGACTCGTCGTGATCGACGACCCCGACTCCATCCTGCGCTGCTCGAACAAGGTGTACATCAGCGAGCTGCTGCACCGCCACAAGATCGCGGCCCCGCCGACCCTCACCCTGCACAAGGGCAACTGGGAGAGCGGCCCCGACGTGCTGGGCCTGCCCATCGTGCTCAAGCAGCCCGACAGTTCCTTTTCTCTGGGCGTGGTGAAGGTCGCCACGCGCGAGGAGTACGTGCGGGAGGTCGAGCGGCTCTTCAAGGTGTCGGACCTGCTCATCGCGCAGTCATTCGTGCCCACGCCCTTCGACTGGCGCATCGGCGTGCTGGACCGCGAGCCCTTCTACGCCTGCAAGTACTACATGGCCGGCTCGCATTGGCAGATTTACGACCGCACCAAGAAGGGCGACGACGCCTACGGCAACTTCGAGACCTGGCCCATCGACGCCGTGCCCGGCGACGTGGTGAAGACCGCCGTCCGCGTCGCCAACCTCATCGGCGACTCGCTCTACGGGGTGGACGTGAAGGAGATCAACGGCAAGGCGCACGTGATCGAGATCAACGACAACCCCAACATCGACGCCGGCGTCGAAGACCGCGTGCTGGGGGATGAGGTGTACCTCCGCGTGATGCGCGTCTTCCTCAAGCGCCTCGAATCCCGCGGGAGGTAAACACGAAGCTCACAACCAATCTTCGACTCACCGGCAAACGGGCTGGGCTCATCATCAACTTCAACGTCGCAAGGCCGAAGGACGGCATGACGCGCCGGGTCGTCTGATCATTTTCAACCTCCGTGTCCTCCGTGTTTGATATTCAAAGGGTTATCGAGTGCAGGCGATTCACCTCTTCCAGGCCTTCGGCGTCGAGCTCGAATACATGGTCGTGGACCGCGACACGCTCAAGGTCCGCCCGATTGTCGATCAGGTGCTCCGGCAAGCCGCGGCGCTGCCCGGCGCCCGTGCCGAGGCCGAGGGCAACCCCGACTATCCCAACCAGGTCGAGTTCCACGACATCACCTGGAGCAACGAGCTGACGCTCCACGTCCTGGAGTTCAAGACCACCACGCCCGCCCGCACGCTCGACGGCCTCGACCGCGCGTTCCACACGCACATCCAGCAGGTCAGCCGCATCCTTGCGGACGCGAACTGCATGCTCCTGCCCACGGGCATGCACCCGACCATGGACCCATTCAAGGAAATGGTCCTCTGGCCGCACGATTACTCCGAGGTCTACGCGATCTTCAACCGGATTTTCGACTGCCGCGGGCACGGATGGGCCAACCTCCAGGCCGCGCACCTCAACCTGCCCTTCCACGGCGACGCCTCGCCCGAGGACGAGTTCGGACGGTTGCACGCGGCAGTCCGCGTCCTGCTGCCCATCCTGCCCGCGCTCTCCGCCTCGACCCCGATCATGGACGGGCGCGCCACCGGCACCCTCGACAACCGCCTGGAGGTCTACCGCACCAACAGCCGCGCCATCCCCGCCGCGGCGGGCCTGGTCATCCCCGAGCCGGTGTACACCCGCGCCGACTACGAGCGCGAAGTCCTCACCCCGATCTACGAGCAGTACGCGCCCCACGACCCCGACGGCACGATGCGTTATGAGTGGGCCAACAGCCGCGGTGCAATCGCCCGCTTCATGCGCGACACCATCGAAGTCCGCGTGCTGGACGTGCAGGAGTGTCCGGCGATGGACCTGGCCATCGCCGCGGCGATCACAGGCGTGCTCCGCGCCATGACCGAAGGCCGCCTGGGCGACCTCGCCGACCTTCGCGCCTGGCCCGTCGAGCCGCTCCACGACATTCTGCTGAGCGTGATACGCGACGCGGATCAGGCGGCCATCACCAACGAGCGATACCTGCGCTCCCTGGGCATGCCCGCCCCGCACGCCACGGCCCGCGACCTGTGGGCTCATCTCATCGAGACCACGCTGGCCCGTGAGCCCGGATACGCACGCTTCAAGCCACAGCTCGACGTGCTGCTCTCCCGCGGCTCGCTCGCCCGCCGGATTCTCACCGCAACAGGGCCGGAGCCGACGCGCCGGCAGATCACCGACATCTACCGCCAGCTCTCCGACTGCCTGTTCAGCAACATCCCGTTCGTACCCTAAACTCCGGCGTGTCCACGCGCGAACGACAGACCCGGCAGCGGCAGGCGATCCGCGACGTGATCGGCGATGCGGGCGTCCCGCTCTCGCCGCGGGAAGTCCTCGAGCACGCCCAGGCCCGTGTGAGCGGGCTGGGAATGGCGACGGTCTACCGCACGCTGAAGCTGCTGGTGGAAGCGGGCGTGGTGCAGGTCGTGGAGATCCCCGGCGAATCGCCGCGGTACGAGCTGGCGGGGAAGGGCCACCACCATCACTTCTACTGCAACGCCTGCGGCAAGGTGTACGAGGTGGAGGGGTGCCCCGGCGACTTTGCCGATCTCACGCCGCGGGGCTTCCGCCTGGAAAACCACGAGCTGGTGCTGTTCGGCCGCTGCGCCGCCTGCAACACGCGCCGGTGATTCACGGCGAAGAAGATTCGCGCAGCTTCTCCAACGCCTCAAGACGCTGCTTGTGCACGGGGCGGTCGGGCTCAAGGACGGTGAGCGCCCGAATGTGCCGCTCCGCCGTGGCGTAGTCCTTGCGCCGCAAGGCAGTCGTCGCCGCGAACTCTCGCGTCGCCGCGTCATAGGGGTTGATCCGCGTCGCACGCTCCGCCTTCTCTGAGGCCTTGTCCAGCTCGCCCAACGCGGCGTACTGGCGCGCCAGCTCAATGGCATACGCCGCGGACCGTGTCTCGCGGATGTCGAGATATTCCAGGTGCGGGACGGCGTGCTCCGGACCGCGCCCGACCTCCGCCGCGCGCCCGGACAGATACAGCTCCGCCAGGAGCTTGTGCGGCAGCACGTCCATGGGCCGCGCCGCCGCGTAACGCTCCAACAGCTCGATATCCCCCGCTTCCGCCTTGCCGTTCCGTGCGCGCATGCGGTCCTTCACCGCCGCGGCGAGCACGAAGGGATTGTCCGGATACTGCCGCAGCCACTCCTCGATCTTCTCCGGCGTGGCCTCGGGCGGCACGCTCGGCCCATCGTCCTCGCCCATCTCGCGCGCCATCAGCATGTTGATGTCCGGCGTCTCCTCCGTCGGGAGCATCCCCCAGCTGATGAGCTGGTCGCGTGCATAGGCCTTGAACTGCTCCAGAAACTCGGCGCGGCCGATGCCCAACACCTGCCGGAACGCGGCTTCCTCGCGCACCCCCTGGGCGTACAGGTCCATCAGCTCCAGCGGCTTGCTGGGGCCGAAGCGCTCGATGATGAACTCGTACATCCAGTGGCCCTGCGCATACGCCTGGGAGCGGTCCGTCGGCTTGCGCGGGCGCGCGAACATCACGTTGATCGTGTCGAAGTCGAAAAGGCTGTTCGTGCGATACGCCTTCGCGAGCAGCTCCACCGTCGTGGTGTCTCGGGGCGCGTCCTCCAGGTAAACCGCCCCGGCCTCGGTGAACCAGTGCGGCAGGCGGTTCTTCGTGCGGCTGAGTGTCACCGTGTGGGTGTACTCGTGCTGCACCACACGCGCCCAGTCATACGCCCCCAGGTGCCCGGGCCCCTCGCGCGGCGCTTCCATCGCGATCACCGGCCCCGTCGCCGCGGCGATGGTGTGAAGCTGCGGCACGCCCGTGATCCGCACGCCGAAGGTGCGGTGGTTGGGGTAAAGCTCCACCACCGTCTTCGCCGCGGGCTCGTGGTCGATGCCGCCGGGGCCGTTGCCCGTCACACGCTGATAGATCTTCTCAAGTTGCGGCAGCATCTCCGCCGCGACGATGGCGTCCGCGCCGGGCTTGCTGCGGATGATGAAGTGCTCGCTCTCGCTCTCGATGTACGTGTCCAGCTCGCGCAGCAGCGTGAGGCTGTTGGCGGCGCGCACGTTGAAGGAGTCCATTTCCGCCGCGGCGTTCAGCGCCTCGTGCGCGGCGCTCAGCCGCCCCGCCTGCATCTCCGACAGCCCCAGCTCGATCACCGGCTCGGGCCACTTGGGCGAGCGTCGCACCGCCTCGCGCAGATACATCGCCGCCTCGTCGTACTGGCGAGCCGAGGCCATCGCCTTCCCCGCCGTGAGATACGCCATCGGCGAGCCCGGCGCCAGCGCGTCGAACGCCTCCAGCCGCCGCCCCGCTTCCTCAAAGTCAAACCGCCCCGCCGCGGCCGCCGCCCACGCCGCGCGCAGCTCGCGCTGATTCGGGTACCGCTCCAGCACGGGTGCCAGCGCCCGCTCCGCGGCTTCGCCCTCGTTCTGCTTGAGCTGCACCATCGCGCGCACGATCGCCGCGTAGGGCGACACGCCCGGCTTCGCCAGCTCGTCCAGCCGCAGCGCGATGGCCTCCGCTCGCTCAAAGTCGAAGGTGTCCGCCGCGGTGCGCCCCGCCAGCAGCCACGCCTCCGCGCAGCGCGGGTTGAACGAGATCGCGGCGGTCATCGCCTCCACCATCTCGGGGTAGTTGTTCTTCTCTTCCAGCAGCAGCGCCTCGGCGAGCGGCGCACGCCACGAGAGCCGATCCAGCACGTCGCGCGCGTGCGCGAGCTGCGAGATCATCCCCTTGAACTCCGACCCCGACTTGCTTGCGCCGTTGATCCGCGCCAGCAGCATCAGGCCGCGTACCCCCTCCACCACCTCGTCCGCGCTGCGCGAATCGGCGATGAGGTCGCGGAGCCGCTCCAGCTCCGCCGCGGCTTCCGCTGGCCGCCCCAGGTCGTACAGCGCCTCGCCCCGCAGACGCACCGCCCGCGCGCTCGTCGCATCCTTCAGCAGCGAGACCGCCGTCTCCGGCTCGCCCCGCCGCCAGCACGCCTCGGCGCGATCCTCCACCGCCGCCTCGGGATCATCCAGGCTCGCATCAAAGAAGTCGCCGCGCATCACCGCGGCACGCGCCCGCAGCACGGGCGTATCCAGGTCGCTTTCCGTCCACAGCCCGTGCTTGACGCGCAGCTCGCGCCGTTCCGCCTCGGTCAGGTACACCTGATCCAGCAGCGCCCGGACCGCCGGGGGCGTCGGCGGCGCCTCGATCGGCTTGATGACTTCATCGCTCGCGCCTGTTTCAGGCTGAACGACGGGCTTCACCGGCGGCTCAACCTGGGCCGGCGCGGAAACCGCGCTCCCGGCAAGAGCCACGATCACCGCCAGCCACCATCGCGTCCGTCGAAACTCCGCCAAGTCGCGCCTCCGTGCACCGGGGCAGAGCCCCCCACCCTTACGTTCCAGACTTATCGGCGGTTTTCCGGGGGAAGTTCCTGCACGTCCTGCTTCCACCCCTCGGGCGTGCGGGTATCCATCGCTTCCGACGGCACAGGCCCGTTCACCTTCACATTCGCGAGCTGCACCAGCGAGATATCCCCCTGCGGCGTCACCGTCCTCGCCATCCGCGGCAGGAGCTGCCCGGTCGTGGGATCGGGCCGATACCACAGCCGGATCTCCGCCAGCTCCACCGACCGCTCGCCCGGCTTGGGCGTCAACTTGAGCTGGTACGAACCCTTCACGAAGTTCTCCAGCGGCTGCTGCAGCGCCGGGTCATTCGACACCAGGTCCTTGGTCGCGGGAAGCAGCTCCACGTCGAAGCGGCTCAGGATGTCCGCCTTCTTCTGGCCGATGGGCAGGGGGAAAGGCCCCTCCCCCACCTTCAGCGGGTCGAACCCGCCCGCGCGGGTGATCTGCCGCTTGATGATCTGGCGATCCTCCGGCTTCTTCTCAACGAGCCATTCGCCGTCGAAGATCAGCACCTGGTCCTGCGCCATCGCGGGCTGGTCGCCCATCTTCAGAGACTTGAAGTGAATGGCGAACTTGCGGCTGCCCGGCGCGGGCGTGCCGTCCGCCGTCGCGCTCTTGGCGTCCACGTAATACAGCTTGCCGCGGCGTTCCTGCTCGTCGCCCTCCAGCCCGAAGACGCGCTGATAGAGCACATCCGCGTCCAGCGAGCGCAGGTCCTTGTCGGCCGTCTCCAGCCGCGCGAGCAGATCCTCGGCGGTGGTCACCGCAACTTCGACCGGCTTCGGCGCTTCCTGGGCCATCGCCGCGGGAGCCATGAAGACCGCCGCGCCGATCGCCAGACCCCATCCTGCTCGCCTCATCCTTCGGCTCCTTCCCAGATGCCAAACGCACCGAGCGGGGCGGGCTTGCCTCCGCCCTCCGACGCACGGAGTAGTAGACCACCCGAGGCTACCCATGGTCCTGAAAAATCGGCTCGAACGCCGCCCGGACGCGACGAGTTCGCCCATCGCCCCCCGCCGGTTTCTGCCGGTCTTTTTCCCCGTCAATTGTGTTGGTGTTATTCGCCAAAGGAGTACACTTGCCCCCTCACCAGGCGAATGGCCTCACACAAAGGAAGGTCGATGATGATCCGAGCACTCACCGCCGCCGCGATCCTCGGGCTTGCCACGCCGGCACGGGCCCAGCCGTTCACGTACCAGGGCCGGCTCGCGGATTCAAATCTTCCGGCCAACGGGAGTTACGACATTCAGCTGGTGGTGTACCCGGTCGCGACGGGCGGAGCTCAGATCGGCGCCACGACCACCGTCCTGAACCACCCGATCACCGACGGCCTCTTCACGGTCCAGGTGAACCCCGGTAATTTGGTCTTCGACGGCTCGGCGCGGTGGCTGGAGGTCCGCGTGCGCCCGGCCGGCGGCGGGGCGTACACCACCCTCGTCCCGCGCCAGGAGATCACCCCCACACCCTACGCCACGCGCGCCCTTCACGAGTGGCTGGTGCCCGTCGAGTTCGACACCCTCCGCACCGATCCCGCGCGCACAAAGCTGTTTCTCAACCGCGACACCGCGTTCACAGCAGGCGAGTACTTCGGCATTACGACACCTACCGGCTTCGAGCAGCCCGGCGGCATGAACATCAACACGCAGTCAGCCGGCGGCCTGCCCTTCTACGCCTACTCCACCAACGGCACGACCAAAGCCTTTACATACCTCCAAGGCACCAACTCCACATGGCACCTCTGGGTCAACGGTGAAAACAGGCTCGCGGTGACCCAGACCGGCAACGTGGGGATCGGAACAGTGTCGCCCTCGGAAAAGCTGCAGGTGGCGGGCGGTGTCCAGGCTTCCAACTTCACCTACGCCTCCCCGGCCGTTCGCTACTACTCGATTACGCCCGCCGCTTTCCAGCCCCGCGCCTCATACGACGAGGCGGTCATCGAAGGCTCCGTCGGCCTAACGTACTTCAACGCCCCCGTCACGTCGCAGAACTTCTTTGCTCCTGTTCACCTGCCGCATGGGGCCAATATCACCGGGCTCACCGTGTGGTTCATCGACAACTCCACGAACGTCGATCTGTCTGCAAGCCTGCTCCAACGGAATTTTGGCGCGAGCGCTTTCTTGACACTTGGGTCTGTATCGAGCATTGGCAACAGCCCGACTGTGCAGGAGCGCTCGACCTCGGTATCGCACGTCGTCAACAACTCGTCCGGCGTTTACCTCCTGTCCGTTTTCTGCATCGACTGGGAAGGCGCCGCAACCGCGATCAAGGGAGCGCGGATCACCTACACCGTCTCCGCCCCCGACTGAGCCCCCCACGGGAAGACCTGTCGGAACGGGAACGCCGGCCCGAGCCGGGAAGGCGGCCGGTATGATCCCGCCATGCCCGAGAACGCCGCCGCCGACACCCCCGCCGCCCCTACGCGCCGCTTCCCCGAACAGCCCCTCGTGGACGTGATGGGCGGCGCCCAGCGGATCGAGCTGAAGGTCCTCGACCACGGCTTCATCGCCCTCATCGACGCCATGCCGCGCCTGGTCCCCCAGGGCCAGACCGCCGACGCGGCGATCGTCCAGGCCGCCCGCGTCTCCTACGGCCAGGGAACCAAGCAGGTCTCCGAGGACCGCGGCCTCATCCGCTACCTCATGCGCCACCGGCACACCACCCCCTTCGAGATGGTGGAGTTCAAGTTCCACATCGCGATGCCCATCTTCGTCGCCCGCCAGTGGATCCGGCACCGCACCGCGAACGTCAACGAGTACTCCGCCCGCTACTCCATCGTCCCGGACCGCTTCTACAAGCCCACCATCGACGCCGTGCGCAAGCAGTCCACAAGCAACCGCCAGGGCGGCGAGGAGACCTTCGAGGTCAAGGGCGAGCCTGGTGAAGTGAGCACGGCGCAGGAGTTCCTCGACTTCCTGGGCGAGTGCGAACGGCAATACTCCAAGTACATCCGCCTCACCGAAAAGGGCGTTTCCCGCGAACTGGCCCGCATGGGGCTGCCGGTGAACGTCTACACCGAGTGGTACTGGAAGTGCGACCTGCACAACATCCTTCGCTTCCTCGCCCTGCGCATGGACTCCCACGCTCAGCTTGAAATCCGCGCCTACGCCAACGCCATGTGCGCCCTGCTGGAGCCCATCGTGCCCGTCACGATGGAGGCTTTCCGCGACTACGAGCTGGGGTCTGTGCGCCTCACGCGGCTGGAGGTCGAAGCGCTCCGCTCCGGCGCAGCTGACATCGCCTCCACCAACAAGCGCGAGCAGGCGGAATGGGCCGCGAAGCGAGCCCTCCTGGGCCTGGGCTGAACACCGCGTTCATCCAACCGATCAAAGCCCGTAATGCGCAAAGATTGCGGGCTTTTTCGTTGCGCCCGTTCGTATCGAACATGGCCCTAAAACGCGATTTTGCACGTTTTTTTGCACGGCAAAATGAAGCCCTCTCAGGGGTGTTCCCGGCCCAAGGTATAACCTTGAACGGGCGTTGTATCCGCCTCCGCAAATCTGGCGCAAATCCTAGAAATTTCAGCCATTTACACGCCAACACCCGCACCCGAGCAGAATGTTAACACGGAGTCAGGACACGTTCTTCACACAATCCTGCAAGAAAACTGCGGTTTTGCCTTGCAAAAACGTCTTGCAGTCCCAGCCGGGGTCGGTATCCTCTGACCCTGGGTCAGGTGAACTTCGATCGTTCACCCGTGTGTTTGGGGTCCCACTTCGAGTTTCCGTTCTTTCAGTCAAGTAGTGAGGAGATAGTCATGAAGAGTGTGATCGCTTCCCTCGTTGCCGTCGCCGGCCTGTCCGTCGCGGCTGTCGCCGAAGTCAACACCCGCGTGGACCTGCTCGTGTCCACCGACGGCGTGAACTTCTCTGACTCCGTGAACCTCCTGGCCGACTCCGGCCTGCAGACCGTCGAGGTTCTGGTCCGCCTGAGCTACATCGGCAGCCACCAGACCGTCGCGGGCTTCGCGTCCGCGGTGTTCCAGCCGACCGTCTCCAACTGGGGCGCCACCGACGTTCTGCTGCCCTTCGCCAACGGCGGCGCCGGCTCCAACACGAGCAATCCGGTCGGCACGGTGGCTGACGCCCCCGGCCAGTACGGCCGCATCAGCCCCTTCGCCCGCACGGGGCTCTCCTCCTCCAACGCCCTCTTCGGCCACGTCCACACGAACGGTGCTGGTGGCGCTCCCGCCGGCTCCTGGCTCCGCATCGCTCAGCGCCAGATCACCAGCTGGATCGGCGGCACCGGCAACACCAGCGGCGGCTCCGGCGTCCCGGTCGCTCAGCTCGCCAGCGTTGGTCGCGTCCCGGCCGACCCCCCGTTCGCTGAGGGCCTGGTTGTGAATGTCTTCCGCTTCGGCCTCCAGATCGACACCAGCACCGGTGAGCGCACCCTGCTCGTCGATGCTCCGCTGGACGGCTTCGGCAACCGCAGCAGCATCACCGGCGAGCGCGAGATCTACTGGTGGAGCGTCGAGGGCTACAACGGCGTCTCCGGTGACGTCCGCGGTACCCCCGAGGTTGTCACGGGTGCGATCAACGTCGTCATCCCCGCTCCCGCCTCCCTCGCTCTGCTCGGCCTCGGCGGCCTCTGCGTCGCCCGTCGCCGCCGCTAAGCGGCTTCCGGGCCGAGGTCCAATAACCACGGCCTAGAACCATCTCTGGCATCACACTCACCCCCTCCTGGCACCCCCAGGAGGGGGTTTTTCATGCTTTTTGCCTACCAGAACCCGTCCAACCGCCCCGGACCGGCAACGAAGTGAGCTTTCGGAAAAACTCACTCACATTATTTGTGGCATCCCCTCAGACCCTGTGGCACGTTCCTGCTGGGTCATGAACGAGTCGTTCGTTCATCGAAAAGCGTTAGTGGGTCTATTCCCCAAATAGGTCTGTGAGGAGATTGTCATGAAGAAGATGGTCGCTTCCCTCGTCGCCGTCGCCGGCCTGTCCGTGGCGGCTCACGCCGTGGACAACACCAGCATCGTCTGGCAGGCGTCTGTGGACGGCGTCAACTGGACCAGCGAGGTCCTGGATGTCGCTCCCGGTGCGACGGTGCAGGTTCGTGCTCTGGTGAGCTACATCGGCACGGGCGCCCCGATCGGTCTGGCCTCCTTCGTGTTCCAGCCCACCGTCTCCAACTGGGGCGCGGGTGACGCCCTCCTGCCCTTCGTGAACAACGGCCAGGGCGGCAACACCTCCTCGCCGCTGGGCGTGGTTCCGGCTGACGGCCCCGGTTACGGCCGCGTCTCGCCGTGGGGCCGCACCGCTGTGGGTGCGACCAACTTCCTCCGCGGCCACGTCCACACGGGCGGCTCTGGTGGCGCTCCCGCCGGCAGCTGGCTCCGCATCGCCCAGAACCACGTGACCTCGTGGATCGGCGGCACGGGCAACACCACCGGTGGCTCCGGCGTGCCGATCAGCCAGCTCTCCAACGTCGGCCGCGTCGCCGCTGACCCGCCCTTCAGCGAGCAGCTCCAGAACATCGTGGTCTTCCGCATGGGCCTCGACCTGGATGACAACAACACGGACGTCCGTGAGCTGGTCGTCGATGCTCCGCTGGACGGCTTCGGCAACCGCAACAGCACCACGGGCGAGCGCGAGGTCTACTGGTTCGCCAGCCTGACCGAGGCCACCGGCTCCATCCGCGGCACCGCCATCGTTGACTCGGTGACGATCCGCGTCGTCCCCGCCCCCGCCTCGCTGGCCCTCCTGGGTCTGGGCGGCCTGGCCGTGGCTCGCCGCCGCCGCGCCTGAAAGCCTCTCTGCGTGCGGGCAAAGACCCGCAACTGACGCTTGACTCGCCCCTCCCTGCTAACCCCAGGGAGGGGTTTTTCTTTTTTGGGCCTCCGCCTTGGGCGGCTCTGCCCCAAACCCAACACAGACGGACGAAATCAACGGCTCCATATCCGCGGCACGGCGATCGTGGAGCTGGGATGAGGGTCTGGCTGTGATGCGACGACGCGGAGGGAAGATCTGCCGCGAGCCACCTCGCGGCCGGTCAGTACTTGAGCACCGAGTGCACCTGGCCGAAGTTCGCGACGCGCTCGCGTCCTTTGAGGCTCACCAGTTCCATCAGCACGGTGATGCCGAGGATGCGCGCGCCCGCGCCATTCAGCAGCTCGCAGCACGCCTTGAGCGTGCCGCCTGTGGCGAGCAGGTCGTCCACAACCAGCACCCTGTGGCCGGTCGTCACGGCGTCCGCGTGCATTTCGACGCGGTCCGTGCCGTACTCAAGCTCGTAATCCACGCTGTGGACCTTCCGCGGCAGCTTGTTGCGCTTGCGGATGGGGACGAACCCAGCCGAAAGGGCCTGGGCGATGGCGGTCCCGAAGATGAAGCCGCGGGACTCGGCCCCGACGACGAGATCGATACCCAGCCCCCGGTAGGGGTTGGCCATGAGTTCCACGGCAAGAGCTAAGCCGCGGGGGTCGGCCAGGAGGGGGGTGAAGTCCTTGAAGAGGATGCCGGGCTTGGGGAAGTCCGGGACGTCCTTGATTAAGGCGCGGAGTTGTTCGATGGGGTCGTGCATAGGGAAGAGGGGCGAGGGTGCGACGGGAAAGATGGTAACGGATCAGAGCGGGCCCCTGACAAGGCCCCGTGCGGCAGCAACTTCACGCCGGGGAGCATAACCTTCCTGTCGCATGACACCCGAACCACGCAGCACACGTCCCGGCAAAGGTTTGGAGGTCGTTGAGCCGGTCGGCAAGCGCGTCCTGATCCGCAAGGATGAGGACAAGAAGCAGACCAAGGCCGGCATTCACCTGCCGGACAAGATCGAAATCCCCACGCTCACCGGGCGCGTGGTGGCGATTTCGTCGCAGATCGAACGCGACCCCGACTATCCGATCGAGAAGTACGACCGCGTGCTCTTCAACCCCAAGAACGCCATACCGGTGGACTTCGAGGGAGACAACCGGCTGTACGTCGTTCCCGTCGAGGATGTCGTCGCGATTTTCCGGCGCGGAGGGTCCGAGGCCTGACAGGGACACGCCGTGCCGGCACGCTTCCCGACAACCACGGACGCCCCGCCGGACGAACTGGCCCTGCCGTCGCCCCCTGCTTCCTTTGACACCGCCGTCACGCCCCCGGGCTCCAAGAGCCTCACCAACCGGGCCGTTTTGCTCGCGGCCCTGGCAAGGGGCACATCCATCATCCGCAACGCCCTGACCGCGGGCGACGACGCCGCGGCGATGCGGGCTGGGGTGGAAGCTCTGGGCGCGTGTGTGGAGGAAGAAGACGGAGTGCTCCGCGTCACGGGCGTGGGCGGGCGGTGGCCCGTGTCGAACGTGACGCTCGACCTGGGCGCGTCTGGGACCAGCGTCCGATTCCTCGCCGCCGCGGCGGCCCTGGCGAGCGGTCCGGTGACGATCGACGGCTCGGCGCGGATGCGGGAGCGCCCCATCGGAGAGCTGGGGGATCAGCTTGCAGCGCTGGGATGCGGCGTCTCTTACGGAGGCCGGGAGGGCTTCCCGCCCATCACCATCACCCCCGGCCCGCAGCCTGCACCGACGGCTTCGACGCTGGACATCGGCCCGACGCAATCGAGCCAGTTCATCTCCGGTCTGCTGCTGATCGCCCCGTGGCTGGCGCGGGGGCTGACGCTGCGCCTGCAGGGGCCGGTGACGAGCGCTTCGTACATTCACATGACTCTGGGGCTGCTGGCACGCCTCGGGGCCGAGGTGCGGGCCTCCGAGGGGCTGCAGGTCGTGCGGATCGACCCCAGCCCGGAAGGACTGCCCGCGTTCGAGTACACGGTGGAGCCGGACGCGACGGGGGCGACGTACTTCTGGGCCGCGGCGGCGCTGGTCCCCCACTCCCGCTGCCGTGTGATGGGCCTGAACCACGCCTCGCTTCAGGGAGACTGCGGGTTCCCGGAGGTGCTGGGGCGGATGGGGGCGAAGGTGGCGCGCCAGGCCTCGCCCGCGTGCATCGAGGTGTGCGGGCCACGGCAGCTCCGGCCCATCCTCGCGGACATGAGCGCGATGCCGGACGCGGCGATGACGCTCGCCGTGGTCGCGTGCTTCGCGGAAGGCACGTCCATTCTGCGCGGCCTGCGGACGCTGCGGCTGAAGGAGTGCGACCGCGTCGCGGCTTTGCGCACAGAACTGACCAAGCTGGGGGTCCACGTCCAGACCCCGGTGCACAATGACCCGGACGCCATGACCATCACGCCGCCGCCGGGGGGCGTGGACTGCTCGCCGCGGGCGGCGCCGGTGGTCTTCGACACCTACGACGATCACCGGATGGCGATGTCGCTGGCGCTGGTGGGGCTGCGGCGGCCGAACGTGTGCATCCGCAACCCGGCGTGCGTGGGAAAGACGTACCCGAGCTTCTGGCTGGACTTCGCGAGGTTGTACGAAGGAGCGGGTGGTTCGTGAGCCGCGGCAAGGCGACATACATTTGAGCTTCACGCGCCCGCCGTCCTTACTCATCCGTGTTCGGCTGTGAATCCGATGCGCCACATCACCCTGATCACCACCGGCGGAACGATCGAGAAGACCTACGACGAGGCCTCCGGGACGCTGGAGAACCGGCGGAGCATCGTGGGGCGCATGCTCAGCAGGTTGCGGCTGGAAGACACTCAAGTCTGCTGCACCGAGCTGATGAGCAAGGACAGCCTGTACATGACCGAGGAGGACCGGGCCGCGATCGTCGCCGCGGTGCGCGAGGCGGCTTCCGTCACTCCCCCGCCGGTGGGGATCGTGATCCTCCACGGCACGGACACGCTGGAACTGACGGGTGAGCGGCTGTACCGGGAGCTGCAGCCCTGCCCGCTGCCGGTGGTGCTGACGGGGGCGATGCGGCCCTATGAGATGAAGCGGAGCGACGCCCTGCAGAACCTGACCGAGGCGATCTTCGCCGCGGGGGTGCTGCCGCCCGGGGTCTACTGCGTTGCCCACGGCAGAGCCCTCCCCTTCCCCGGTGTGACCAAGGATCGGGGGCGGCGGACGTTCGTCCGCAAGTAAACGCCGCCCGCACAACCGTCAAAGTCGGCAAAGGCGTGCTGTCCAGCCCCGTCCGCTCCTACAGCCCAGCCTCCACCGGGCCGATGCTCAGGTGACCGCGCACGCGCTCCAGGCGGTGCGGAAGGTCCGGGAATCGTCAACGCCAGACGGGGAAGGTGACCATTGGACAAGGCGAGCCTGATCGGCATCCTCATCGGCGTCAGCGCCGTTGGCTTCGTGTTCTATGAGGTGTCGCACGGCAACTTCAAGATGTTCTTCTCTCTTGAAGGCGTGCTGATGGTCGGCATCGGCTCGGTGTCGGTGACGTTCATGGCGATGCCTCTGGAGAAGGTGAAGCAGATTCCGGGGTACGTGCGGCGATTCCTGTTCCACAAGTCGCAGTCCACGCTGGAGACGATCAAGCTGCTGAACTCTCTGGCGGAGAAGGCCCGGCGCGACGGCATCCTGGCTCTGGAGAGCGAGATGCCGAAGCTCAAGGACCCGTTCCTGTCGTCTGGGCTGAAGATGGCGATCGACGGCGTGGAGCCGCACATCATCGAGGCCACCTGCCGGATGGAGCTGCTGGCGATGCAGGAACGGCACAAGGCGGGCAAGAAGTTCTTTGACCTGCTGAAGCTGTACGGCCCCGGCTACGGGCTGGTGGGAACGCTCATCGGGCAGGTGGGTATGTTCGGCAAGCTGGCGTCGGCGGACGTGGGCGCGCTGGGCCAGGCGCTGGCGATCGCCGTGGTGGCGACCCTCTACGGCGCGATCCTCGCCAACGCCATCGCGGGCCCCATGGGCGACAAGCTGGCGATGCGCTCGCAGGAAGAGCTGCTGGCGCGGGAGATGATGCTGCAGGCGATCCTGAGCATCCAGGCGGGCGACAACCCGCGTGTCACGTCCGACAAGATGATGGCGTTCATCCCCAGCTCGGCGAGGACGAATCTGAAGCTCGCGGCGTGAGCAGGGAGGCACCATGCCCGAAGACGCACACGACGAGAAGGGATCTCACGCCGCGGGGCACGTCGCCGGTCACGGTGGCGGGCACGGCGGAGGGCACGAGGAAGGCGAGTCCGGCGCTCCGGAGTGGCTCATCTCCTTCGCGGACAACGTCGCGCTGCTCATGGGCTTCTTCGTGATCCTGCTGGCCATGAACCTGGGCCCCAAGGCCGTGCCCGTGCAGGGCGGCGTGCGGGACGAGGACGGCATCCCCACCGGGTACGACACCGCGATGGAGACGATCATCAGCATCCGCGAGGCCTTCAACTCGGCGAACTTCGACCCCGACAACCCCAACGACGCCAAGATCATCCGTTACCTCGAGCGCAAGAAGATGGGCAACGCCAACGAGCAGGGCGTGCCCGGCTCCAACCCCAACGTGCAGGCCATCCGGCCCACCGAGTTCAAGTCCGTCACCGCCTCCATCGGCTTCGACGACCGCTCCGCGATTCTCTCTCCCACCGGGCGGCAGACGCTCTCCGAGGTCGCGGCACGCCTGCGCGATCAGCGCTGGATCATCGAGATCCGCGGGCACGTCAGCCCGTTCGAGGAGATGCGCGACGCGGCGAAGGGCATGGAGCTTTCCTTCCAGCGGGCGCAGGCCGTGCGGCAGGCGCTGGTGGAAGAAGGGCTGCGGCCCGAGACACTGCGGCTGGTGGCGTGCGGCAGCTACGACCGCGTCGTGGGGCGCACCTACGATCCCCAGCAGGACCGCAACAATCAGCGCGTCGAGATCGTCCTGACCAACGAAACCGTCCCCGCCGACTACTACGCCCAGCCGGCGGACGAGCCGGACCAGACCCGGTGAGCAAGAGCGGCCCCATACCCGCCTCCTTCAACCCCACGCCGGTTCCGGCGCCGGCCCCCCTTACCCCCGAGCAGCTCCAGGAGCTGTCGCAGGCAAAGCAGCGCTGGCGGAAGGTGCAGCGGGCGGTGCGTTTCGCACGCTTCAGCGCGTGGACGATGGCGTTGATCGCCGCGGGGGCGCTGCTGGTGGGCATCTTCGACCGCACCTCGGCGGTGATGGGCCTGCTGCTGGCGGGGGTTACGGTCAATGAGTTCGTGGGCGGATCGAAGCTTTCCCGTGCGCAGCTTTCCGGCCCGATGCTGCTGGGGTGGAACCAGCTCCTGCTGCTGGGGGTCATCGGGGGTTACTGCTTCTACATGATCTTCCTCTCCACGCCGGGCCCGCTGGTGAGCGATCCTCGCGTGATGGAGGTGCTGCAGGACCCGCTCATGCGCGACCAGCTCGAGGCGCAGCTGGGGCCGGGCATCCTGGACCTGTTCGACAAGCCCGACACCGCCTACACGCTGTTCTACACGGTGGTCGCGGCGGGCAGCCTGCTGATGCAGGGACTGACGGCGCTGTACTACTTCTCGCGCCGGAAGGTGCTGATGGCCTACCTGAACGCCACGCCGGCGTGGGTGGTGGAGGTCCAGCGGCGGGCGGCGTAGGCCGGGCGGCGGCCTAGGCTTGCGTCCCTGCATGGTGCACATCGCGCTCAGGATGCTGTTCGGCGACCGCGCCAAGTACCTGACGCTGGTGATCGGCCTCGCGTTCGCCGCGCTGCTGATGAACCAGCAGGGGGCGATCTTCATGGGCCTGCTGAACCAGGCCACCGGGCCGCTGCAGAACGTCTCTCAGCCGGACCTGTGGGTGACCGACCCGCAGACCAAGTGGGTCGCCGAGTACCGCTCCCTGGCCGACGAGAAGCTGGGGCGGATCCGCAGCGTGCCGGGCGTGGAGTGGGCCGAGCCCTTTTTCAACGCCTGGGCGGTGGTGGAGCTGGAAGACAACGACTTCAAGCGCGTGCAGATTCTGGGCCTGCCTCGGACGACGCTGGTCGGCAGGCCCGCGGAGGTGACCGCGGGGCGGATCGAGGACCTGTGGATCCCCGACGCGATCATGGTGGAGGAAAGCTCCGCGCCGCTGCTGGGCAACCCGCGCCTGGGGGACGTGCTCAAGATCAACGATCAGCGCGCGGTGGTGGTCGGGTTCGTCAAGGCCAAGCGCGGCTTTGAGAGCAACGCGGTGGTGTACACCACGCTGGACCGCGCCCTGCGCTTCACCCCGGTGGGGCGCAAGGCCATCAGCTACGTGCTGGTGAAGGTCAAGCCGGGCGCGGACGTCCGGCGCGTTCAGGAGGAGATCAACAAGATCCCCGACGTGGCCGCCTTCACGCACGAAGAGTTCCGGATGCGCAGCATCGGGTTCATCATCACGGCCACGGGCATCGGCGTGAACTTCGGCATCACGATCACGCTGGGGTTCATCGTGGGCGTGCTGCTGTCGGCGTCGGTGTTCTACCAGTTCACGCTGGAAAACCTTCGCTACTTCGCGGTCCTGCGGGCGATGGGCACACCCACACGAACGCTCGTGGGCATGGTGCTGATGCAGGCGCTGGTGGTCGGGGTGATCGGCTACGGCATCGGGGCGGGCGTTGCGGGAGCCTTCGCCATCATCTCCGCGCGCGTGGGCAGCCAGCTCTCCACCTACTTCCCATGGCAGCTATTGGTGGGCTCCTTCTTCGCCACGCTGTTTACGATCGGCGTGGGCAGCCTGCTGAGCCTGCGGCGCGTCGCCCGCATCAACGTCGGAACCGTCTTCGGAGCGTAGAACATGGCCCGCTGGGTGACCTTCGTGCTCGCGATCATCGGCCTGGGCGTCGGCATCTGGGCCGTCGCCACCGCTCGCACCACGCCACCGGAGATCCCCCTCGCGCGCACCGCTTCGGTCAACCCCTTCTCCCACGGCGTGGCCGCTTTGGGGATCGTGGAGCCCGCGGGGCGCGAGGTGCGCATCTACACGCCCGAGCCGGGGCTGGTGATGGAGGTCTACGTCAACGTGGGCGACCGCGTGGAGAAGGGCCAGCCGCTCTTCAAGCTCGACACGCGCCGGCTCGAGGCGGACCTTCTTCGCGCCGAAGCGGCGACGAAGGCCGGGCGCGCCGAGATCGCCCGGTGGCACGCCCTGCCCCGCGCCGAGGACCTGCCCCCGCTGGAAGCGGCGGTCGCTCGTGCCGAGGCTCTTGTACGCGACCGCGAGGACACGCTCCGTCGCACCGCCGAAGCCGTGGAGCGCAACGCGTTGAGCGTCCGCGAGCTTGCCGCGGCGGAGTTCGCCCTGGACGCGGCGCGTGCCGAACTCGCCCAGGCGCAGGCTTCGCTGGCCCGCGCCAAGGCGGGCGGGTGGGGGCCGGACCTGGCGCTCGCGCAGGCGGCGCTGGAAGGGCAGGAGGCGGATGTTGCCGCGTTGCGGGTGCTGATCGACCGCCTGACCGTCCGCGCCCCCAGCGGCGGCACGATCCTTCGGCGGGACATCGAGCCCGGCGAGTTCGCCAGCACCGAGATCAACCGTGCCGCGATGATCCTCGGTGACCTTTCGACGCTCTTTGTGCGTGCGCAGGTGGACGAGGAGGACATCGCGCTGGTAGGTCCCTCGCCACGGGCGATTGCCCGCACTCGCGGCGCCGTCCCGGAGGAACTGGCGCTGGAGCTGGTGCGCATCGAGCCCTACGCACGCCCAAAGACCGACCTGCTGGGCGTGAACACCGAGCGCGTGGACACTCGCGTCATCGACGTGGTTTTCAAAGTGCAGCGGCCGCCGGCGGGGCCGGTGTTCCCCGGCCAGGCGGTGGATGTGTTCATCGAGGCGGCGGATCCTGCATCTCCGGCGGCTTCGCCGGGAAGTGCTCGTCCGCACCCGGGCTGAAGCGGTCAGGACGAGGGCGAACGGCCGCCTCGGGCGTGAGCAGCTCGGTCACTTCTCGCATCAGGGCCGTCGAGTAGGGCTCATCGCCGAGCAGCCCGACGCGGATGCTGACGCTGGTAAGCATCCGCGCCCGCCGCTTCACGCGGATGAAGATTTCCTGCCCCGCCTCGTCCATGACCTTGAGGTAGAGGAAGTCGTCCTTGGGGCTGTCGGAGATGGGCCGCAGGCCAAGCTCGTTGACCATCGTGCGGACGGCGATCACGGCCTCGTCCAGCGAGTTCTGGTAATAGGTCTCCAGCGCCCCCTTGTTGAAGGTGCTGGTGCCGTACTCGGCGACCTGGAGCGCGCCCGTGAGCGCGGGGAGCGTGCATCCTCCGCACGACAGGCACAGAACAGCGACGGCGAGGGTCCGGGTGATCAAGCCGTTTAGCGTACCCCGCTCGATCTCCCTTCGCAGAGCCCGACGGGTCATTCTTCGTCGGCCCTCAGGCGCGCCACCACGCTGAAGTCCTCCAGCGTCGTCGTGTCCTGCGTGATCTTCTCGACCCCCGCGGCGACATCGCGCAGCAGCCGCCGCATGATCTTGCCGCTGCGGGTCTTCGGCAGCGCCTCGGCGAAGCGGATGACGTCCGGCCTCGCCAGACCGCCGATCTCCTTCGCCACGTGCGCCCCGAGCTCGCGCCGCAGCGCGTCATCCGGCGTGTGGTCCTTGAGGTACGTGGACTTCAGCGTGACGAAGGCGCAGACGCCCTGCCCCTTCACGTCGTGCGGCATCCCCACCACCGCCGCCTCCGCCACGGCGGGGTGTGAGACCAGCGCCGACTCCACCTCCATCGTCCCCAGCCGGTGGCCGCTCACGTTGATCACGTCGTCCACGCGGCCCATCACCCAGAAGTAGCCGTCCTGGTCGCGCCGGGCCCCGTCGGCGGAGAAGTAGTACGGCTGGCCCGTGACGGGGTCCTTGATCCGGGACCAGTATCCCTTGACGTAACGGTCGCGGTCGCCGAACACGCCGCGGAGCATCCCCGGCCAGGGCTTGCGCGTGACCAGCAGACCGCCTTCGTTGGGCTTGAGCTCCTCACCCGCCTCGTTCACCACCGCGGCGTCGATGCCGGGGAAGGGCAGCGTGCAGCTCCCGGGCTTGGAGGCGACGGCTCCAGGCAGCGGCGTGATCACGTGCCCTCCCGTTTCGGTCTGCCAATAGGTGTCCACGACGGGACAGCGCCCGCGTCCGATGTGGGTGTGGTACCACACCCACGCCTCGGGGTTGATGGGCTCGCCCACCGTGCCCAGCAGCTTGAGCGAGGAAAGGTCATAGCGGGCGGGGTGCTCTTCACCCCACTTCATGAAGGTTCGGATCGCGGTGGGCGCGGTGTAAAGCTGCGTCACGCGGTGACGTTCGACGATGTCCCAGAAGCGGTCGCCCGCGCCGCCGGCCAGGGTCGGGTAGTTCGGCGCGCCCTCGTACATCAGCGTCGGCACGCGGTTGGCCATCACGCCGTAGAGCACGTAGGTATGGCCCGTGATCCAGCCCACGTCCGCCGTGCACCAGAACACCTGGCCGCTGTCGGGGATGAGGTTGAACGCCAGCTTCGCGGTGTACGCGGCGTACAGCAGATAGCCTCCGGTGGTGTGAACGATCCCCTTGGGCTTGCCCGTGGAGCCGCTGGTGTAGAGCAGGAAGAGCATCGCCTCGCTGTCCATGGGCTCGCAGGGGCAGTTGGGCGAGGCCTCGCAGACGCTCGCGGTGAAGTCGTGCACGCGATCCACCGAGGCGCGGAGGCTCTCGATCACCTCGCTCTCGCGCGAGCGGGTGCGCTCCAGCACGAGCACGTCCCGTACGCGGTGCTCGCCCTGGAGCTGGCGGCACGCCTCGGCGACGTTCCTGAGCAGCGGCACGACTTCGCCCCGGCGGTATCCCCCGTCCGCGGTGATGATGACCTTGCTGGAGGCGTCCTTGACACGGTCCACGATCGCGTGGGGCGCAAAGCCGCCGAAGATCACCGAGTGCACCGCGCCGATCCGGGCGCAGGCGAGCACCGCCACGGCAAGCTCGGGCACCATCGGCATGTAGATCGTGACCACGTCGCCCTTGCGGACGCCCAGGTTCTTGAGCACGTTCCCCAGGCGCGCGGTCTGCTCCTGCAGCTCGCTGTACGTCAGGCGGCGGACTTCGGGGTCCGGGGCGTAGCGGCTGCCGGGGGCGGGGTGTGCCGTGCGGGCCGCCACGGGCTCGCCCTCCCAAATCAGGCCCACCTGATCGCCGTATCCCGCGGCGACGTGCCGGTCCACGCAGTTATGGCAGGCGTTCAGGGTCGCGCCCACGAACCACTTCGCGTCCGGCGGGTTCCATTCCAGGACCTTGGACCAGGGACTGAACCACTCGAGCATCTGAGCCTGCTCGGCCCAGAAGCCCTCGGGGTCCGCGACCGAGCGGGCGTGCAGTTTCTTGTACTCCTCGAGACTGCCGACGTGCCACTTCTCAAAGCCCAAGTCCGCCGCCGCGGGTGCGGGAAAAAGTCTCGCTTCGTTGAGGACCGAATCGATGCCGCCTTGATTGCCCATGGCCGCAGTGTACGGCCCGGGCTTGCGCTCCAAAACCCCCTCATTCTCGCGGGGGCGGGGGAGGAGCGGACCGCCGTTCCGGCTGCTTCCACGCCGTGCTGGGAGTCATTTCGTCCGTAAAAAAGAAGGCGTCGCACTGGTCGGGCCACACGGCCTCGCAGATGGCGTACCCCAACGGCCGGGCGGGCAGACGCTCCTTGAGCCAGGCGCCGCCCTCCTTCGCCGCGGCGGACTTGAGGTCGAGGAACCCGAAGGTGAACCCCGCGTCGTGCAGCATGCTGTCGAACGTGTGCTTCGGGGCCTCGGTGATGGGTCCGGAGCCGGTCCAGGGGCGACCGATCCTGCCGTGGTCGGCCAGAAACATGATGCTGTACATCGCGCCGCCGAGCTTCTTGCGGGCGACGTGGCCCATCGTGATGGCGTGCTCGTAGAAGTCCGGGTCGCCGTTGAGCCACGCCTGCGGCGCGTTGTACATGTTGTGCATGCTCGCGGCCCAGACGATGACCTTGCGGCCGCGGAAGTAGTCGTCTGCGAGCCAAACGAGGTTCTCGCCCATCGCGGTGTCGCGGATGCGTCCGCCTTCGACCACCCCCGCCCGTCCCAGTGCGCACTGCCGGGCGAACTCGATCTGGTTGCGCAGGCAACGGCGCATGAAGTCGATGTCGCGCTGCGCATGCACTCGCGCGAGAAGGTTGCGCTGCTCGTCCAGCAGAGCGATCACTCGCTCCACGCCCTTGATCTGCTCCGTCGGCCTGGTCTTGGGCACCGGCCCGCATTCTTCGATCCACTGCTCCAGGTCCGCGACGGGCTGAAGCTGCTCGGGAGTCGCGGCGCCGGCCTTCTCGAAGAACGCGCGGACGGCGGCGGGGAACTGCTCGCGCGCGTCCCCCGATGAATACTGGCTGTCAAAGCCCGCCAGCTCCAGCGGGCGTTCCTGCTTGTTCGTGAGGCGAATGTACTCCAGCAGCTCGCGGCACTGCTCCGAGGCGGCCCAGATGCCGAACAACCCGCGCCGCTGGACCTCGCTCAAGGGCGCGCTGTTGCGCATTCCCTCTTCCACCCACGCCATGTCGAACATGCCCGATTCGAAGGCGAGCACATCAAACCCCATCCGCTTGTGGAGGAAGCGCACCAGACGCGACTTGGCCAGGAAACACGCTCCGTCGCCGTGGGTCTGCTCGCCCAGCAGCACGACGCGGGCATCGCCGATGAGCGAGATCAACGGCTCAAGGTCGGTGAAGTCTTCGTCCGTGGGGTCGATCGTGCGGACTTCCACGGTGTTGGCCTTCAGGAAGGCCACGCGGGCCTCGCGGGTGTCCGCGACGTCGGCGGGCTGGGCGATGGCAGGCGCAGCAAAGCACACAGCCGCGGCGACGCAGGGGAGTTGAAGGCTCATGCACTCTTATACCGCATCCGCTGCGCGGGATTGCACCCGCACACGGCCTTTCATCCCACGGCTCGTTCACCGACGGCACGCGGCTTGCGGGTCCCACTCACCGAAGCGGTGCATCAAGACGCCCGCCAGCTCGCCGGGCTTCACGTCCCAGGCGACTTCCTGAAGGTGCAGGTCCCTGGCCCGGTCGATGTGGATGTGAATATCCGGTCCGCCCCCGGCCCGTGCACGGCGAACTTCGACCCCCAGAATCGCGTCGGCTTCGATGCGGCGCTCGCCCCGGCGCTTCCGCAGGGTGATTCCCGATTCATCAACGGTCAGACCGATGATGCGGTTGCTGACAAACAGCCACCACACCTCGACAAAGCCCAGCGCCACGAAGCAGGCCAGCACGAAAATGAGCAGCGTGCAGGCAAGCAGCGGCGCACCGGCCTGCGCGTTGATCATCCAGTGAGTGACGGGGCCCCATGCCAGCGCCGCCGCGATGGTCAGCGCGACAGCCGACAGCGCATGAAAGCGCCGCCACAGGGATGGAGGCCCGGTCTGAAACTCCGCCGGCTCCGCGGCACGCGCGGCGATCTCCGGACTTTTCGCGATCCGCTCGTATTCCCGGTCTTCCTGCGTCTGCCCGAACAGGGCCAGCAGGTCGTGGCCCATTTGCGGATCCCAAGGAGCGAAGGTGTTTGAAGCGCTCAGGTACAGCGACGCGCGCCCCTGCTGCAAGACTTCCAGCGCCTCCCTGCGGCGGTACAGGCGCACGCCCAGGATGCGCTCGCGCGGAATGCGGGTCTGCACACCGAGCCTCGTCCGCAGCGTGATGCCCTCCGGCGAAGCGCGGACCTCGCACGGGCTGATGAGCGCGATCAGCCCGACCAGAAACAGCCCGGCGGACATCATCAACGCCGGAACGGCAAGCCGGTAAAGGAGCGGCCCGGGAGGCGTTGTGCCGTCGGGCACGCTGATGCCCACGAATGCCAGCCACCCCACCGCCGTCAGCGTTGCGACAATCCCCACTCCACTGCGCACCGCAGCGCCGTGGTCCGCCCGCCAAACGTGCTCGCGTGCTGCTCCGTGGGCCAGGGCTCACCTCCGCTTGCGCTCATTCTAACGAACAGAGCAAGCCTCCTCGCCCCGGCGTCAGTCTTCCTCCAGCGTCTTTTTCCGGCGGAGCACGTGGTGGTAGTGCTGCGCGAAGCGGTGGGCCTCGTCGCGCAGGGCCTGGCAGAGCCGCAGGCCGGCGTTCTCTCGCCCGAGTCGGATGGGCTCGGAGCGCTGCTGCACGTAAATCAGCTCTTCCTTCTTCGCCAGCGAGATCACCATCGGGGGCTTCACGTCGAGCTGGTCGAAGGCCTCCAACGCCGCGTGAAGCTGGCCGAGGCCGCCGTCGATGATGATGAGGTCTGGGTAGAGCTCCTGGCCCGTGCCCGCCTCGCGGTAGCGGCGGCTCACCACCTCGCGGATGCTCGCGTAGTCGTCGTTCCCGCCCTCGACGGTGCGGATGCGGTAGCGGCGGTACTCGTTCTTGAAGGGCCGCCCGTCGATGAAGCACACCTTGCTGCCCACCGTCTCGCCGCCCTTGAGGTGCGCGATGTCGATGCACTCGATCACCCGCGGCGGCTCGTCCATCCCCAGCGTCTTCCGCAGGCTCTTGAGCGCCTTTTCCGGCTCAAGGATGACGCTCTCGGTCTCGGGCTGCCAGTTGTCGCCGCGGTCGGCGCGCTCGTCCAGCTTCTCGATGGCCCGGATCTGATCGCGCAGGGCCGCGGCTTTCTCGTATTCCATCTTCGCCGCGGCGTCGGCCATTTCCTGCCGCATCTCGCGGAGCATGACGCTCCGCTTGCTCTCCAGGAAGCGGCAGAAGCGGTCCACGTCGGCGCGGTACGCCGCCTTGCCGATCTTGTCCGCGCAGGGCGCGCTGCACTGGTTGATCGAGTACAGCAGGCAGGGGCGGAAGAACTTGTTCTTGGGATCGCCTTCCACGATGTCCAGATGGCAGGTGCGGAACTTGAAGCCGCGCTGCAGGTACTGGATCGCCTCGCGCAGCGCTCCGGCGTTGGTGAAGGGGCCGTAGATGCGCGCGCCCTTCAGTTCCGGCGCGGAGGGGTTGCGCGTCACGAGCACGCGCGGGAAGTCCTCGCGCATCGTGACCGCCAGATAGGGGAACGTCTTGTCGTCCACCAGGCGGATGTTGAACCGCGGGTGGATGTCCTTGATGAGGCGGTTCTCGGTAAGCAGTGCCTCCCACTCCGTCTCGCAGATCAGGTACTCGAAGTCGTGCACCAGCGAGAGAAGCTGCTGCTTCACGTGCCCCAGGTCCGCGGAGGGAACGAAGTAGGACGAGACGCGGTCGGGCAGGCGAGCCGCCTTGCCCACGTAGAGCACCACGCCCTTGTGGTCCTTCATCAGGTAGACGCCCGGCGCGACGGGCAGCGCCCGCGCCTTCTTCAGCAGCCGGGCCATCCGCGCCTCGTCCGTCTCCGTGCCCCAGGGCGGAGGGGTGTCCGCGGGCAGAAAGCCCTCTTCATCAACCGGAGGCAGGGAAGGATCGTCGGGCACGGGTGATTCTACGGGTGCGATGAAAAACCCCTCCGAAGCGGAGGGGTTCGTCGTTGATTCGCACGAGTCTGCGGGGCCGATGCGGCTACTTCTTCTCGGGAGCCTTCGCCGCGGCTTCCTTCACCTTGGCGTCCAGCCGCCCGAAGTAGTGCTTCACCGCGTCCTGCATTTCCCGCGGAATCTCCTGGCTCTCGATGGACTCGGCGGTTTCCTGTGCCCCCTGGGCCACGCCCTGGGCGAACTCGGCGACCGACTCGCCCTTGACCTGCGGGCCGTTCACCAGGCGCGTCCCGATGATGGGCCCGGCGGTGGTCTGGGTGTTGGCCTTCTTCTTTTCGAGCGTGAAGTCCGCCGGCTCGGCATCGGGGCCGTAGGGATCGTTGCCGCGGCCGGGGCCGCCGGAGCCCCGCCCCATCCGGTCGGAGCTGCCTGAACGCCACTCGCTGCTCCCCGCGCCCTCGCACTCGCCGCCGCCTTCGCAGTTGCCCGCCAGCGATTCGCCCAACTCGCGGAGCTGCTTCTTGGCTTCGCTCAGGGCCGCTTCCAGGTTCTCCATGTCCGCCTCGAGCATCTCGCTTTCCGAAAGCTCCTGCGCGAGCTGCTCAAGGCCCTCCATGCCCTCCTGCGAGAGCCCTTCCTGGGACATGCCCTGCGCGGCCTTGGAGAGTGCCGCGGACATGCTCTGGCATGCCCCCTGGCACTTACTCATGGCCTTAGCCATCTCCATGAGCTTCTGCTTCTGCTCTTCGCTGAGGTTCTTCTGCTGCTCCAGGGCCTTCTGCATCGCCTCGGGGCTGGTCGCGGCGGCCTTGGCAAGCTCAGCGGCGGACTTGCGGTCCAGGCCCTGCTGCTCCAGCTTTTTCTCGAGCCGCTGCTGCTCCTTCGCGATCTTCTCCAGCTGCTTGGCGAGGTCCTCGAGCTGCTTCTTCGTGAGCTGGGCCTGCTCGGGGTTCATGCTCCCCTCGGCCAGCTGCTTGCTCAGTTCCGCGAGCTGCTCCTTGGCCTTGTTGAAGTCGCCCCTGGCCAGTGCGCGGCTGAACTCGTCCAGCGGGCCGGGGCCGGGCTGCCTGAGCTGCTTGAGTGCTTCCTTGATGGCGTCGGCCTGCGCGGCACGCTCGCCGTTCTTCTCCATCTCCAGCCGGTTGGTCAACTCCGTGAGCTTCTTCACCGCGGCACGCCGGATCGCCTCGGGGTCGTTGGCCTCCGGCCGCTGCTCGCTGCCCTCAAGCTCCGTCTTGTCCTCCGTGAAGGCGACGTTGGTCTTGTTCAGCATCTCCCGCAGAATCTTCTCGCGGTTCTCGATCTCGTTGCGAACCTGCACGATCTCCTGCTGCTTCTTCTCCGCCTCGACCAGCTTGGCCTTGTTGCCCAGCACGTCGAAGGTGGGCAGGAAGAGCCAGACCAGCAGCGTCGCGAGCGCCGTCGCCAGGGGGACGGGCCACATCGGGGGCGTCTCGAAGGGGATCGCCTGCCGTACGTTCACTCGCTTGGCGCTCGCCTCGGCGGTCTCCACCACCGCGCGGGCCCAGGGGTCTTCCTGTTTGTGAACGCACAGGGCCGTGCTCAGGGCCTCGCGCAGACCGGCACGCTCATCCAGCTCGACCGCCACGCCCAGCGCTCGGCGACGGCGGATCAGCGCCCACGCCGCCGCGCCGAGCACCACGAAGGCCGCCGCGCCGATGACCCCCCACCGCCACCACGGCGCGAACCGCTCGCTGAGCCCAAAGACGCGCTCCACCACCACCGCCAGCAGAAGGGCCGTGACCGCGATGGTCGCCGTCACCGACAGCGTGCGCACAGCGTCCACCAGCCAGAGCCGCCACGCGGCAAGACGCACGACCCGACGGACCTCGTTCATGCCATCCTCCTGACCAGAAGACGCCCCCCATCAGGGTACGCGATTCCCCACCTTCCCATCGGCCATTCCAACCCCTTTAGGACGTTCTACAAGGCCGGTCTGTTCCGGGTTGCCCGGTAACCGGTTCGTAACCCCCCCAGTTTCACCCGCCGTTTGCGGGTGGGGCCATTCCCGACCATGATGGGGCCGCGGATGTCCCTCTCCCCCGACACCCCCCTTACCCCCACCCGGTCTTACGCCGCGGCATTGGCCCGCCTCCAGGGGACGCGCTGGCAACGCCTGAGCTGGCTGTACGCACTCTGCGGGATGGTCTGGTGCGCCCTGTCGGTGACTTCCATGTCCCTGGTCGAGTTGGGGTGCATTCCGGTCGGGGTCGCCTTCCTCGTGAGCCTGGACCTGGTGTGGCCCTTCTTCGTGCTGCTCTTCCGTCAGTCGCTGATGCAACTGCTGGTCGCGTGGGCGGCGTGGATGGGTCTGAGCCTGCTGTGGACCCCCGACCTCGCCAAGGGTGGGTGGGAAATGGCCGGCCTGCGTTTCACGTGGACCATCGCGGCGCTGTGGCCGCTGGTTCGATACCGGCGCTGGCTGATCTACGCCCTCTGCGCCGGCTTCCTGGCGACGAACGCCTCCCAGCTTGCCCTGTGGATCGGCCACACGCTGGACCTGCCCTGGCTTTCGTTCAAGCCCTGGCACCCGCGCAACGCCGGTTGGTGGCCCCACCCCGCGGTGTGCGGGTACATGCTCGTCGCGGCGCTGGGGCTGCACCTGCCCACGGCGCTGATGGGGCGGGGATGGAAGTGGCCTCGGCTGTTCTCATTCCTGGGCTGCGCGGCGAGCGTACTGGGCATGATCGGCACGGGGACGCGCGGCGCGTGGATCGCGGGCGCGGCGCTCGTCGTGGTCGTCGCGGGCGTGTCTGTGGCGACGGGCCGCTGGTCGCGGCGCACGCTGGCGATCGGGGCGGTGGTCGTCGCAGCGATGCTGGGAGCGACGTGGCTCGCGGCGGGCGATGTCATCACGCGGCGGGCGAAAGATGGGTACGACGAAGCGCGTGCCGCGCTGGTGGAGCGGCAGTACGAGACGGACACCGGCGCGCGCATCAAGTTCGCGGGCTGGGCTCTGCGCATGAGCCTGGAGCGCCCGCTGCAGGGGCACGGAGCGGGCAGTTACGAGCACTGGACGCGCGAGCGTTTGCGCACGCAGGGGATCGATCCCGACACTGTGCGCACAGCCCCGCAGGGGCACAACCTCTGGCTGCACGCCTTCGGCACGCTGGGGATCGCGGGGCTGGGGCTGGCCGTCGCCATCGCGTGGGCCGCGCTGCGGGCCGCCGCGGCGCCGGTGACGCGCGAGACGCTGGGGACGTATGAATCCGGGCCGTTCTTCGCGCTGGTGGGAATGATCCTCACGACGCCCTTCGACGTGGCGTACGTCAACTCGCCGCCTTCGGCCCTGCTCGCGGTGCTCTTCGCGCTGGCGCTGCTGGGCCGGGCGCAGCGCGAGGTGGATGATCCGGGGAACCCTGTATGAAACTCCGCCCGCAAGACCGTCTGCCGCTCGTGCTGCTGGGCCTCACGCTCGCACTGCTGGTGTGGTCGGGCATCCGCCCTTACGACTACGCGACGTGGGGGCTGGAGGTGTTCCCGGCGGTGGCGGGGATCATCGCCATCGCCGTCACGCACCGGCGCTTCCCGCTGACGCCCTTGCTGCTGGTGCTGATCTTCCTGCACATGGCCCTGCTCATCGTGGGCGGGCACTACACCTACGCCCGTGTGCCGTTGGGGCAGTGGGCGATGGACCTGTTCAACCTGGAACGCAATCACTACGACCGGCTGGGGCACCTGATGCAGGGCTTCGTGCCCGCTCTGGTGGCGCGCGAGGTGCTGGTGCGCAACCGCGTGCTTGCCCGCCGCGGATGGCTCAGCTTCCTCATCGTGTGCATCTGCACGGCGATCAGCGCCGTCTACGAGCTGATCGAGTGGGCCGTGGCGGAAGTCGCCGAGGCGGGCTCGGTCGAGTTCCTAGGCACGCAGGGCGACGAGTGGGACACACAGAAGGACATGGCCCTGTGCGTCGTGGGTGCGGTCCTGGCGCTCATCACGCTCTCGCGCCTGCATGATCGGCAGATCAGGCAGATCGACTCCGGCGTCTGATTCCCGCTCAAGCCGAACACCGCCCGGCACGCGGTCTGCACGAGGAAGAAGGCGCCCCGCTGAGGGCGATACGCCCCGCCCACCACGTGGCTGACGCCGAAGTTCGTCGCCAGCGTGGCGATCACCGCGCCCGTGTCCGGAACAAGCCGTTTTCATCAAATAAAGTTGCGTTCATCGCCGGGCACAGGGGGCCGTTTCGACACTTCGCGCTGGTTGCACCTCTCGGACGTACGCTCGTGGTCATGCACTGGAGGGCATCCAACAAGCGGACCGTGGACCTGACCCGGCCCTGCGTCATGGCCATTCTCAACGTCACCCCGGACAGCTTCGCCGACGGCGGCCAGCTGATGACTCCCGGCCAGGCGGCCGACGCGGCGCAGGCGGCGGTGGAAGCCGGAGCGACGGTGCTGGACGTGGGCGGCGAATCCACGCGCCCCGGCTCCCAGCCCGTTTCGGCGGATGTTCAGATGCAGCGTGTGGTCCCTGCGATCATGGCGATCCGCTCGCGCCTGCCCGATGTCGTGATCAGCGTGGACACCACCTCCGCCGAGGTTGCGCGCACGGCGCTCCAGGCCGGCGCGGACGCGATCAACGACACCACGGCGGGGCTGGATGACCCGGAGATGCTGCCCCTCGCCGCGAGCACCGGCGCGGGCATCATCCTCATGCACCGCCCGCGTCCGGCGCCGCAGGACAGCTACTCCGACCGCTACGAGCAACCGCCGCAGTACACCGACGTAGTGGGCGAAATCGCCGCGTTTCTCGACTCCCGCGCGCGGGCAGCGATGGACGCGGGCATCCCCGCCGAGGCCATCGTCATCGACCCGGGACTGGGCTTCGGCAAGACGGTGGAGCAGAACCTCGAGCTCATCCGCGGCACGCAGCGTCTGGCAGCGCTGGGCTACCCGGTGCTCAGCGCTCTTTCTCGGAAGAGCTTTGTGGGGCGCGTCAGCCTGGGGCGTGACTCTCACCCAAGCGAGCGACTCGCGGGCACCGTGGCCCTCAGCGTCGTGCACCTGCTGCACGGGGCGAGGATCTTCCGAGTCCACGACGTGCGGGAGCACGTGGAGGCTTTGCGCGCCGCCGCGCCCCCAGGCCAAACCCCAGGCTGAGCGATATAGGCAACTCACCCCCCTAAATCGGGAGGGGGTCGAAAATCGGCTTGGGCTCCGTCAGCGAACTCAACACACGGAAGGAGCCAACATGGCCGACACCAACGTTCATCACTTTACGGACAACAACTTCCAGTTCGAGGTTTTGGACTCGGACAAGCCGGTTCTAGTGGATTTCTGGGCTGAATGGTGCCCGCCCTGCCGGGCGCTCTCGCCCATCATCGACAGTCTCGCGGCGGAGCTGGGCGATCGCGCGAAAGTTGGTAAAGTGAACACCGACGAGAACAGAATGCTCACCGCGCAGTTCGCCATCTCGTCGATTCCAACGGTTATGATCTTCAAGCAGGGCAAGCCCGTGCGCAAACTCGTGGGCCTGCGCCGCAAGGAGGAACTGCTCTCCGCCCTCGAAGAGGCCGACGCCGCGACCTGACTTTCCACAAGCCCCCCTCAATGCCCCCCGGGATAGCCGCGTTCCGCGTGCCCCCGGGGGGCTGTTTTTCCCCGGCACCTCCCGCGGCGTAGGATGAGCGCTTTCCCCCGGGGTGCAGCCGGGGGGTTGAAAACGGAGTTTGAAATGGCCAACCCCCACGTTCTCGAGTTCACGGACGGCAACTTTGAAACCGAGGTCATCGAGGCCAAAGAGCCCGTCCTCGTGGACTTCTGGGCGGAGTGGTGCATGCCCTGCCGCAACCTCGCCCCCGTGATCGACGCCGTGGCCGAGGAGATGGCCGGAAAGGCCCGCGTCGGCAAGGTGGACACCGACGCGAACCGCTCCGTCTCGCTCAAGTACGGCATCACCGCCATCCCCACCGTCATCATCTTCAAGAACGGCCAGGTGGTGAAGAAGTTCGTCGGCTTCAAGAAGAAGGAGGAGTTGGTCGCGGCCCTCCAGGAAGCCGGGGCAGCCTGAGCCGGAGCCCCAGCATGTCCAGCATCCAGACCAGCGGAGCCCCAGGCCTGGCCGACCGCTTCGAAGGCCGCCCCGTCCGCTGCGGCGTCGTGGGCGTCGGCCGCATGGGCCGCCACCACGCCCGCGTCTATGCGCAGCTCGCCGGGTGCAAGCTGGTCGGGGTCGTTGATTCCTCCGAGCAGCGCCGCGGCGACCTGGCCGAGCAGTTCAACTGCCGCGCCTTCGAGACCGTTGAGCAGCTTCTGGACGCGGGCGTGGACGCCGTGAGCGTCGCCGTCCCTACGACGTACCACCGTGCCGTGGCCGAGCCGCTGCTGAAGGCGGGCGTGGCGTGCCTGATCGAGAAACCGCTGGCAGGCGACGTGGAAACCGCCCGCGCGATCAAGGACCTTGCCGAGAGCACCGGCAGCTGCCTGATGGTCGGGCACATCGAGCGCTTCAACCCGGTGATGCGGGCGATGCAGCGCTCAGCGGGGGCGGGGCTGGAGATCGTGCCTCGCTTCATGCAGGTCGTGCGCGTCAGCCCCATGACCTTCCGCAGCGTGGACGTGGGCGTGGTCATGGACATGATGATCCACGACCTGGACGTGGTGCTGATGCTGATGGGCGGGCGCGAGCCCGACTTCATCCGCGCGGCGGGGGTGTCGGTCATCACCCCCCACGAGGACCTGTGCAACGCTTGGCTGGAGTTCAACGGCCCCCACGGCCGCTGCGTGGCGAACGTCACCGCCAGCCGCCTGGCCCTCAAGACCGAGCGCGTCACGCGCATCACCGGCGAGAACGCCTACATCAAAATCGACTACGGCGCGAAGAAGGGCACGATGATCCGCCGCACCGCCAACGAGATCCAGCGGCGGGAAATGCAGGAGGCCCTGGCCCGCGGCGCGGACCTGACCAGCCTCAAGTGGGACGAGCTGGTGAACATCGAAGAGCTCGTTGTCGATGACGCCGAACCGATCGTGATGGAAATTCAGGAGTTCATCGAGGCCGTCCGCACCGGCCGCCGCCCCGCCATCGACGCCGAAGCGGGCTTCGCCAACGTCCGCACGGCGCAGAGGATCGTGGAGGCGATTAAGAGGGGGCTGTAGGAACAGCCCGGTCCTGCAAGCAGTCGCACTCAAGACCACAGCGTCTCTGTATTTCCATCCCTCGCTCCGGTAGAGCATAACGGCGGCATGAATCGAAAGATTCCGCCCTCAGCGAGGCGAGGTGTCGAGTGCCAACATGTGTCCACACCTTTCCCAGTGCTCAGCACCCGCCATGGGCTTGCGCGCACCGACTTTTAGGGGCCAGATGTTGTCGTCGGGCGCTGATCAGGTTCGCGTCGCCTTACTTCCAAGGCACCGCCCCCTCACCCCACGTCCGCCAAGCCCAGTTCCTTGCCGAATGCCTTGACCAGCCTTCTGAAGATTAACTGGTCTTCCTTCCTGTCCATCCGCGGCGAGCGGGCAATCCACGCCGCGGCATCGCGCCGGGCCATGCCCAGCAGCTCGCGGTCGCGCATCAGGTCCGCCACCTTGAACGGCGGCAGGCCCGACTGCCGCGCGCCGAACAGCTCGCCGGGGCCGCGCAGCTCCAGGTCCTTTTCCGCGATCTCGAAGCCGTCGGTGGTCTTTTCCAGCACCGCCAGGCGCAGTTGAGCCGCGGCGGTCCCCTCCCCCACCGTCTCGCCGCTGATGAGCAGGCAGAGCGATTCCTTGCTGCCGCGGCCGACTCGCCCGCGGAGCTGGTGGAGCTGCGCCAGGCCGAAGCGGTCGGCGTTGTCCACCACCATCAGCGTCGCGTTGGGCACGTCCACGCCCACTTCGATCACCGTGGTCGCCAGCAGCACCTGGATGATGCCGCTGCGGAATCGCTCCATCACCGGCTCGCGCGAGGCCCGCGAGAGCTGGCCGTGCACCACACCGATGCGCACGCCGGGCAGCCGCTGCTCAAGCTCCTTCTGCACGGTGCGCAGGTCTCGCACCGGCCCGGCCCCCACCACGTCGCCCTCGGTGTGCGCGGGGTCGATGGCGGGGACGACGTAGTACGCCTGCTCGCCGCGGGAGGTGCGGCGCTCGATCTCCTCGAAGGCCAGCTCACGATGCTCCGGGGGCAGGGCTCGGGTCCTGATGGGCGAGCGGCCGGGGGGCAGGCCGCGGATGCTGGAAATGTCCAGGTCTCCGAAGAGCGTGATGGCCATGGTGCGCGGGATGGGCGTGGCGGTCATCACGATGACGTGGGGGGTTGTCGCGCCGTCGCTGGCCTTCTCGCGCAGCGCGGCACGCTGGTGAACGCCGAAGCGGTGCTGCTCGTCGATCACCGCCACTGCGAGGCTGTTGAACTGCACGCTTTCGGTCAGCAGCGCGTGCGTCCCGATGAGGATGTCGATTTCTCCCGCCGCGAGGCGAGACAGGAGCGATTCTCGCTCCGCCTTGCCCGTGCTGCCGGTCAGAAGCTCCACCCTCACGCGCGAGCCTTCCAGCATCCGCGTGATGGAGGCGTAGTGCTGCTCGGCCAGAAGCTCCGTCGGCGCCATCAGGCTCGCCTGTCGGCGGCTCGCCACCGCCATCAGCATGGCGTAGAGCGCCACCACCGTCTTGCCCGAGCCCACGTCGCCCTGCACCAGCCGGTTCGTGGGCGTGGCGCTGGAGAGGTCCTTGGCGAGCTCCTGCACCACGGCGTCCTGCCCCGGCGTGAGGGCGAAGGGCAGGCGCTCGCGGATGTGCTTGTCGATCGCCTCGTTCCACTTGAGCGCGGGGGCGCGCATCTGCTCGCGCAGGTGCGCCCGCTTCATGTGGACGCCGATCTGAAGCATCAGCAGCTCGTCGTAGGCGAGCCGCCGGCGTGCCGCGAGGGCTTCGTCCAGCGTCGTCGGCGCGTGCATCATGCGGTACGCCTCGCGCAGCTCGGGAAGGTTGCGCTCGCGCCGGTATTCCTCGGGAAGATGGTCCTCGATGAGCGGCAATGCCGCGTGCAGCACCTTCCCGATCACCTTCTCGATCTCCTGGCTCCTGAACTCCTCCGTCGCCGGGTACACCGGCCGCACGCGCTCGTCCGCGGGCTCCGGCTCTTCGGCGTCGCTCAGCACCTCGATCTTCGGGTTCGCCATCTGCAGGCCGGGGCCGCGCGTCCGCGGCTTGCCCATCACCCGCACACGCACGCCCGGCTTGAGCTGCTCCATCCGCCAGCGCGGCGCGTTGAAGATCACCACGTCCAGCCGCCCCGTCCCGTCCATCACCGCCGCTTCCAGGCGCGGCAACCGCCCTGCGCGGACGGGGCGTGTCGCGGTGATAGTGCCCCGCGCGGTGACGAGCTGGCCGGGCACAAGGTCTTTGATCGCCGTTTCCGCCTCGATCTTCTCGTGCCGCATCGGCAGATGGGCGATGAGGTGCCCAAGGCGCGTGATGCCCATGCCCTTCAGGTGCTCCACCTGGCGCCTAGTGATGCCCCGGATCAGCTCCAAAGGCGTCGTGAGGGAATATGGGGACGGCGCATCGGACACGGTGCGGTAGGGTAACGCACGCCCGCGCCTGCGCACCGCCTCAGCCGCGCGGCTCTGCGTCCGCCTGGTCGGGCCTGCGCAGCGCCGGGTCGATCTCCCGCAGATACTTCCACGAATACAGCCCCGTGGCGTGCCCGTCGGAGAACGTGATCTGGATGGCGTAGTTCCCCTGCAGTTGGGCGTCCACCGCCACCAGCGGCCCGCTCGACCGCGACGCGGGCAGCACCGTCAGCGGGTTCTTCTTGAGCTGCTCGCGCAGCTCGCGGGCATCGGCGGAGGGGGACATCCGCCGCAGGTACGCGATCGAGTAGTAGGACGTGGTCCCGTCCTGCCATTCGATCGTCAGGCCCTTGTCCTTCTTGAGGTCTATGTGCCGCGGCGTGTCCATCGCCTTATTTTCCGCGCCTTTGCTCCGCGCCTCCGCCACTCCGACGTCCGGCCTTGGCAGCATAGCCTTCCGCGATGCCCACCCCCCACCCCGCCGAACGTCTGCGTGATGCGATCAACAAGGCCGGCTCGCCCGTCTGCGTCGGGCTCGACCCGGTGTTTGAAAACCTGCCGGA
>Ga0065721_10048773_pt1 | contig 89247 bp, 62 predicted proteins | sample Mesricmetagenome_FD_59108 | JGI IMG/M metagenome (GOLD analysis project Ga0065721, IMG submission 59108) | Mesophilic microbial community from rice straw/compost enrichment Sample: eDNA_1 v2 (version 2) | ecosystem: Engineered > Solid waste > Grass > Composting > Bioreactor | place: USA: Davis... | reverse complement strand
TTTGCCGCCAGCTTCTTTCAGATTCCACCTCGCAATGGACACCCTTGCTCTTGGCTAATGCTTCCGACTGTAACAGCGCATTCGGGACTTCCACCCTATAGATGATATACATGCCTAACATACAAAAAAAGGGGGTAGACACCCCCTCTATATGCTATATGAATCTGAAATCCGGTTCAGCAAACCGGACCATATTCCTTATTTAACAACCAGCTTATTTACAAACACGGGTTCCCCGGTTTGTTTATCGGTACCTGTTACCAGGTAGGTACCGGGCGTATTCATAGTAAACGACCTGGTGATGCCGGGTAAAACAGTTTCTGCCTTACCCACCATGGCGCCATTGATGTTATAGATCTGTATCACCATCGCTTTGGCTGTTTGCGGTGTCAGCAGGTTGAAATGGCCTTTGGCCGGGTTGGGCCATATCTTTATCGAAGAAGCCATGGCATTGTTACCTGCACCGGCATTCGAAACAACAGCCGATTCCTTTTTATCATACAGCGACGGGTCGTTGCTGGTTATAATTTGTACACACCGTGTCATGGTACTGCCTTCGGCATCTTTCACGGTAAAGGTGAACGATGATATTCCTTCCCCCAAAGCAATAAAAAACACGGTACCGTTTATACATTGCAGTTGCAGGGCAAAACCCTTTTCTACCTTATCCAGCGTGAATACAGGCGATTGGGTAAATCCGCGTGCCAGCCCCCGCAGGTCGATCTTTAATAACCTGAACGAACGGGTGAAATAATGCGGACCAGCCATGATCTCCAGGTATTCATCGAGATAGGTATCGCCGTTACGATCATGATCGCGGTTGGCATCGGAAAAATCACCAGCCGGTGAACGGGTATTGGTTCTTTTAATGCGTTCAAACCAGTTGGGCAATCCATCGCCATCGGTATCCCAGTTGTCAGGGCGGTGTACTTCGGGATAATCTTCCCATCCGCCAACATCCTGCTCGCTGTCGGGGAAACCGGGTTTACCGCTTTTACTACCCCTGGCAGAAAAAGTACTGTCCATGGTTTCCTGCACAATGCGCCTATCATGATCATCGAATACGGGCTGGCTGCAACCAATATCAGACAACACCTGTTTGTAGGCATCACGCGCCGGTTGGGTGGTCACATACGATTCGAAAAAAGGCGCGTTCACAAAGGTTTCATAGGTAGTGGTATCGCCATTGGAGTAAGATGCCCTTCTACCCAGGTGCTGGTTCGATTCATCAAAACGCCCGGGCATTACATTACCGTTAAAATAACAGCGCTGCATACCCTTGCCCACGTTTTCGTGCTGGGCATTAAAAGCATAAAAGAAAGTAGTACCGGCGCCAGGTTTATAATAGTTGTTTACAAAGTTCACTTCATGGGCGCCGCCATCGGTGGCACGGCTGCCCCAGTTGTACACAACATTATTACGTATATCCAGCTTGCCGGTATAATAACCGTCACCATCCAAACCGCCGCCCAAACTCCAGTTGCGGCCATAACAATGTGCCAGCAGGTTATGATGAAAGCTGCCGGTATCGCCACCGATCGTTGCAGCATATCCATGCTGGGTGCCGGGTGGATAGTTTTGATGATTGGCCACATTCAGCGCTTCGGATATCAGCGTGCGCTGCAGCGTAATATTCCGGGCGCCGCGGGAGCTGAATGCTTCATCGATCGTCCAGCTAATAGAACAATGGTCCATGATGGAATGGTTGGCGCCGGTCAAACCCATACCATCATAGGTGGGACCGCTGCCTACCCGCACCCGCATATGCCGTACGATACAATCGTTGCCGGTGATGCCAAAAGGCGCACTGCGTATGCAGATGCCTTTGCCAGGTGCGGTTTGTCCGGCCAGCGTAACATAGGGTTGATTTAAAACGAGCCGTGAATTCAATTGTATGATACCCGATACGTCAAAAACAATGGTGCGTGGACCGATATTGTTAGTGACAGCTTCACGTAAACTACCGGGGCCGTTATCGTTCAGATTGGTTACATGTACTACTTTGCCGCCGCGTCCGCCACGGGCAAAACGGCCATACCCTTCCGCATCCTTAAATGCCAGTTGCCGCGGGCGGTAATACCAAACATTCCCATGTGTGATATTCCCTTCCGCATCTTCCTGGTCGATGCGCCAGTAATAAGTATTCATGCTGTACTGGTTACCCGCATGATAAGAAGCACCCGCTATGCGGCCTTTGTATAAGGGCGATTGCTGCGTGGCATCGGCCACCGAGGCCGAATCGCCGCCATAATAAATACGGCTGGCAACGGCATTCGGGGCATTGGTCCACGAAAGCGTTACCGAACCGTTATCGGCATCTACATGCTCATCGGCATGTTTGGGATAAGGCGATTGCGCCTGGTACTTCGGATTAGGCGTATTGATCTCGATGGCATTGATCAGGAATGTTTTGTTGTTGGCAGTGGCCGTTGTATCTGCAGCAAACAGCAATACCACATCCTGCCCCGCCAGCGCATCGGCATATAAATAAGCCATGGCGCTATTGGCGGTGGTAAGTTCTCGAATCGTTTGTGGCAGGTTATCATACTTCTGTTCACCATTGCAATAAATATCGATGGGTGCAAACGTATTGGTGGCCGGGTTGTCTACATGATTGTGGTATGTAAGTATACTGTGCCGCCCCGCCGGCAGTCCGCTGATGCGCATCTCTATATGTGCACCTGCGGCAGCGCCGTCAACGGTAAAACCATCGCCTGTAAGTTTGGCCAGGTGCGGTTGCTGTACAATGGTTTTGTTCCAGGTGGTACGCAACTGCTCGCCATAAGGCCCCTTGCGGATAAGCGTGATCTGTATACCACCGGCCAGGGAAAGCCGGGCGGTATCATCACTGGCGCCTTCCAGCGCCCATGGCGTATAACCCGTTTCCAGCACTTCGGCCAACTGGCGGCCGGAGACATTACAATCGATCCTGAACACAGGTTGTTGCGCCCATACTTTTACACCCAAAACACATAAACAAACGGTGATGCGGATTGCTTTTGTCAGATACATAGTTTATCGAATAAGGTAAAAGGTTAAGATAATTGATTATTACTGCTGCATTTTTATACTTACGTTGGCGATGGCCTTTCCTTCATAATCATCCGTAAAGGAATTCACCATCAGCACACCGTATTTTCCTTCGGGTGTAAGAAAGTAAACAAAGCGGTTGGCATCTTTACCAAACGAAACGTCTTTGAGATTGATGGTCTTTTTCTTTGCCTCCGTTTCGATGGCGATACCGGTTTTATGCAAATCGCGGAAGCTATTGGCATTACCGGTGGGCGACGAAAACAGGGTGCCCCTTTGTGTCCACCCCGAAATATCATAAGGCGTAAACGGATTGGGCGATGCCGACAAAGAATAGATATGATTTTCCCAGTTGGCAAACGAGCCGTTGCCCGATAATATAGCCTTGCGGTAAATACCCAGGTCAATTTCAGCGGAGTGTTGGGCGCCGGTGGTATAACTCCACGTGTTACCGCTGGTAAGCGACAGGTAACAGTTCAATGATTTGCCTGTTGAATCGGGGAAATACACATTCCGGTTAGACAAATGATTAAAATCTGAGCGTACATATACGGTGATCTTTTTGTAGCCATCACCCAGGTACACACCGTCTTTATCCAAAGCCCAAATTCGGTAGCTGGTTTCACCGGCTTGTTCGGCTTTTAACACCACCACATCGGAATAGGAACGGCGTTTGGCGGCATCATCTATGGGTATCCTGATAAACGGTGTGTTGGAACCCACTTTCAGTACGCATATCATGTACATATCGGTGGTAGGCGATGTAATGGTGTAATCGATCACCACGCTGTCACCGGCATTCACTTCTGTATATTCCGATAACTTGTTGGGACCTTCTGTATGCAGGTCGAGTTGTACATCGAACATATTAAATATATTCTTCGATTCTTTTTTGCAGGAAGCCATCCATCCGCCAACAACGATGGCCAATATCAGCAACCTGGTATGTTTATAGTTCATTGTCATGATCTTTTTTTGAAGAAAAAATGTTTACCGGCTACGTTTTACAGCGGATCGAATGTTCCGCCATCCCAGCCGATGGTTTGTTCAAGCAGCGGCGTGGAATTGATAAACTGGTTATGCAACGAAAAGAAATAATAGTATTCCGGCATGCTGAACCCGGCATTGCCACTGGGCATAACGATCTTGGTTTTGAAATAAGTTTGCACAGTAGCTTTATTGGTCATATCCAGGGTATCCCTGTTTCGTAAACCGGTGGTGGGGTCGATAACGGTTTCCAAAAAGGTTTTGGTGGCATTATCTACTACTTCAAATTGCAGTGCCTGCAGGGTGCCTGTGAGTTTATGCATCCTTCTTGTTCTTCTCAGGTCATCGCCGCGTTTGCCTTCAAATGCAAACTCTACCATTCTTTCGTTCATGATCAGGTCTCTCATTTCATCCTTTGAATTGGCCAGGGCCAGTCCATAATCAAAGGCGCCTTCTTCTACACCTGCTCTTTGCCTGATTTCCCGTACCAGTTGTTTGGCCAGCCCGATGTCGCCGGTTTCATTGGCGGTTTCAGCATAGTTGAGCATCACTTCGGCAAAACGTAATTCTATCCAGTCCATACCGCTGCCGCCGAAATCACCCGATTGGCGTACACTGCCAAAGGCCAGGTCGGGGCTGGAGAAACGTTTGCAATACAGCCCGCGGTTACCCGATTCCTCGATAGCATTGGCGTAGGTCCATTGTTTCCTATTGTTTTTGCCACTCAGTTTCCAGGTCGATCCGTTGTAGGCGATCGTAGCCTCGAAGCGGGGATCCCTGTTCAACCAGAACATTTCGGGATCATAATCAGGATGTCCTGTAATAGGTGTTCCATCTTTCATAGTATAAGCATCCAGCATATGGGTGCTGGCATAATACACATCGGAGGGCTGGCCGTTCTCTGAAGCAGGCCGGCTGCGCGCTTCCACCCCATTGCCCCTTTTGGGATGGGTGGCCGAATACGATTTGATGATGATGGCTTCTTTGTTACCGGAACCCTCTGTCTGGAAAATTTTAGCATAATCACCCATCAAACCATGACCGGCAGCCATACAGGTTTCATACGCTTCTTTCGCAGCCTGGTGCGCTGTTTGCCATCTTTGTGCATCATGTGGATGCTGGGGATCGTTCTCAGGATTAAACTGCGGGCTGGCCCAATATAAAAGGGCTTTGGCCTTCAGGGCAACGGCCGCTGCTTTGGTGATCTTGCCTCTTTCGGCATCCGTCCAGCTAATGCCATCGAGGTTTACAATAGCCGAATCAAGATCCTTTACGATCTGTTCAAACATCACCTTTGCTTTCACCCTACCCTGCAGGGTTAACGAAGACGGGTTTTGCGGTTCCAGCACCAGGGGCACACCGCCATAATATTTGGTGAGATGAAAATACAGCATGGCCCTCAACGCGTAAAACTGTCCCAGCATACCGCGCTTCGATTGTTGCGGAATGGTTTGGCTGCCCGGCAGGTTGGCGATGGCCAGGTTGCACCTCGCCACATCAAAATACCGGTTGTCGCCTATATTGGTGCCCTGGTATTTGGAAGCAATAAAACGCGGGTCGTTGGCGATCAAAGCACCGTTGAAATTAAACACCTTTTTTCCCCAGTTGTCGTTGGCGGAAAAATAGTTTTCATCACTCACCAGGTGTATCGCATGGTTATTGCCCGTATACTGGTAAGGAAAATCAGGCATGATCATGTCGTAGGTTTCGTTCAGCAGGTACTGCACGGCGCCTTCTGTTTCCCAAATACGCGCATCGATGCCTTCACGATCCTTGAGATTCAGGAAATCGGATGTTTTGGTACACCCGGTGCCGGCCATGATGATACCCAGGGCCAGCACATATATCGACTTATTGATGTTCTTTTTCATTTTTTGGGGATTAATTGTTTCAATGATCTTACAATCCGAGGCTAAGTCCTAACGATATCGTTCTTAACGTAGGATAATCGTATATGTAAGATGAATAGGGATCTTTATACTTCAGCGGGTTTTTCAGCACCCACAGGTTGTTGCCTGTAGCCAATATCCTGGCATTGCTGAGCCCTACCTTACCGGCAATCCTTTTGGGTACCGTGTATACGAGGGTCATATCGTTTACCCGAATCATAGTGCCGTCAACAGCCCAGAACGTGCTTTCCCATCCCCTGTCGATCGAAGGATCGTCGTAGCGCGGGAACCGGCCATTGGGGTTTTCGGGCGACCAGCGGTCGTTCCAGAATACAGGCACATTCTTTTGGGGAGTGGGTTTGCTTCTGCGTGCTTTGGAATCGTAAAATTCCTTACCGCCAAAACGGGCAGCTATGTTCACACTTAAAGTAAGCGATTTATAGGCAAGACCGAATTGAATACCGGTAGCCAGGAAAGGATCTATACGGTTATACATGGTGGTTTTATCGCGTTCAGTGATCACGCCATCGCCGTTCACATCCTCGAAATACAACCATCCGGGTTGAGGAACCACACCATTGATGGTATAGTTGGGATTTTTAGCCAGGAAGGCATCTACTTCTTCCTGTGTTCTGAACATACCTTTTGCAATCAGGCCATAGTTGCTGCTGGTGTATTTGCGGGGATCGGTACCAAAATCAACCTTCCAGTCTTCTGGTGAATTTTCCCACAACTGGAACCTGTTATAGAACATGCGGTCAACCACAAAATTTGAGAACCCGAAGTTGATGCCTGCTTTGAAATGCAGGTCTTTTGCCAGCCTGGCATTGTAACCAATTGAAAATTCAGAACCCCAGGCATAACGTATCTGGTAGTTCACCACCGGCGCAGCAAAACCGGCATACATGGGGAAGTTCTGGTCGTTGCCTTTGTCGAATGCATCGTAAATATAATTCTGGAAGAAGTCCATGGTCAAACTCAGCTTGTTATTCAGCAACGACATGTCCACACCCACATTCACGGTCCTTTTCTTTTCCCAGGATATATCGGGGTTGGGGATCACGGCGGGCTGCAGACCGGGCACATAGGTATCACCATACAGGTAACCGGCCGCATCTACACGAAACCTTTCCTGCCATAACCTGGCGTTCACACGGTCGTCACCGGTGAGACCCACATTGGCGCGCAGTTTCATGTAATTGATAAAATTGATGCGGTCGCGGAAAAAGTTTTCCTGGCTGATCACCCATCCCAGGCCCACACTGGGGAACACGCCCCAGATCTTGCCCCTGGCAAAATTCGAAGAAGCATCTACACGGGTAACACCTTCCAGGGTGTATTTACCATCGAAATTGTAGCTCACACGGCCAAAGAAAGAACGTTTGGTAGATTCGGTGAGCTGCGGTTTGTCTACAAACGGACTTTGGTCAAAAGCCCAGTAGTCGTCAAATCCCGGCATTTGTTGATTCATCCATTGTACTTCCAGGTTCTCACCTTTGGATGCAGATTGTTCGCCGCCTACCAACACACTGAAATTATGCCTGTCGAATGTTCTGGCGTATTGCAGTGTCAAGAAACCCTGGTAACTGTTGCTTTTGCCCAGGCCACGGTTCAGTAACGAGTTGTTACCGGTAAATACATCGCGCACATTTATTACAGAGTCTTCACGGTACAACTGCGCATTGTTGCCAAACCGCGCAAAGCTGTGTACCTGGTAGTTGGGGCGGTATTGATCCACGTCGGAACCGTCACCGGCCTGGGATACCTGGAAACGGGCAGTCAATCCTTTCAAAATACCCGACTCGGGCTGGTAGATCAGGCTGGCATTGATACGGTAGGCCTGTCTTTTATTGGTATGATAAAAACCTGAATGAATATGACCCAGCGGGTGCGCATTGGCTGTTCCATTATCGTTTACCCATTTGCCATCGATACTTACCGGCACCCAGCGCGGCACCTGCACCAGTCTTTCCAGGAATCCCTGGTCGTTTTCGCTGATCTCGTTTTTACTGTGCCGCACACTATGATCTATGTTAAAAGCGATATCTGCCTTCAGGCCTTTCAACAGCTTGGCGGTAATACCACTGCGGAATGAATACTTATCGGCTTTTATACCGGCATAGTTACCATTCTCGTTCTGATAACTGCCGCCTACAAAAAAGGTCATTCTTTCACTACCGCCCGACACGCTTAAGTTATGCCTTTGTGTTACCGAAGGCTGCCACAACGCGTCGAACCAGCTTTCATAATTCAGTCCTTTGATGTAATCCAGGTCTTCGGGCGAGAAAAACAAATTGGGTTGTGCATTGGCCATCCGGTAGCCATCGTTCAGCAACAGCGCATGTTCGTAACCCGATAACATTTCGGGTTTACGGGTAGCATCGGTTACACCCACATAACCATTATAACTAAGCTGCGGTACGCCCACCTTTCCTCTTTTTGTGGTGATGAGTATAACCCCTTTGGCGCCGGCAGCCCCATAGATTGCGGCAGAGGCGTCTTTCAGTATGGAGATATCATCCACCATCGAAGGATCGAGGTTATCGAAGGTGGCTTTGTCTACAATAATATTATCGATCACATACAGCGGTTCGGGCGTAGCGCCAAACAAACCGGCCTGTTCCGATATCCTGGAGTTTCTCACGTTGAGCGTGATGCTGGCGCCGGGACGTCCTGAATTGGAGCTTACACCCAAACCGGCAATTCTTCCACGCAGGGCGCCCGCAATATTGGGCGCGGGTATATCCTGTATTTCCTGTGCTTTAATAGTGGCTACTGCGCCGGTGGTCTGGTATCTTTTCTGGCTGCCATAACCTATCACTACTACATCGTTCATGTTGTTATCTACCGAAACCAGTTTAACAGAGATCATGGTCTTACCTTCTATATCGATCTCCTGGGTGGCCGTACCTACGTGGCTTACCACAAGCACCCTGGCATCGTCGGGTACTTTGATGCTGAAGGTGCCATCTTCCTTACTGATAGCGGTTTCTTTGGTTCCTTTTACCGTGATCGTGGCGCCAGACAGCGGCTCACCTCTGTCGTCGGTAACCCGTCCGCGTACGATCTTTTCACGTTGTTCCTGGGTGGGCGCAGGCGTTGGTTTTTCTTCGGGTTTTTCACTCAGGATGATGGTTTTGTCATCTATCCTGAAACCCAGCCGCTGATGTTTTAATACATTGGCCACAAAATCGTTCAGCGGCATTTCCCGGGCTTCCACCGTTACGGGTTGCGCCAGTTCGAGCAGTTGTTTGTTGCAGAACAAACTATAACCTGTTTGCTGCCGTATGGCAGTAAATACATTTTTAAGGGGAACATCCTTTCCTGAGAATGTTACCGTTTGCGAATACCCCGAGGCATATGCGCTCATGGTCGCAATCGTGCTTAGAATGAAGACAATTTTCATCACGATTAGTGTTTTGGCGGTGCTTTTTTGCATACAGTTTATTGACGTGTACAAATAAAAAGGGATCCTTAGCTTATGCTAAAGCCTGCGCCACCGGTAATACCGGAGGCCGCATGCAGCCGGCGGGCTAAGCCAGTGTACGCTTATTGGTATTCAGACCTGGTCCGCCGAAGCTTCAACCCTGGTGGATGTGTTTAGCAGTTGGAATTATTTTGTTCATATAGCATTATTTAAGGTGAAGAATTTGCAATCGTTTATCTTATGGCAGTATGATGATCTTTCTGCCTTCTGTTTTAAAATGCACTTTCGATTCTTCCAGCGCCCGCAATACACCGCTCCATGTCATGCCCCTGCTTAGTTCGCCGGCGAAGGTGATATCGGGAACGGCGCCCTGGTAGGCTACTTCTATATCGTACCACCTGGCCAGTTGCTGCATCACTTCCTGCAGACCCACATTGTCGAAATTGAAAAAGCCGCGGCGCCATGCCATTACTTTATCGATGTCGGGAGAACGGTCGATGGATAAGGAAGTGGGTGTGGCGATGGCTTGCTGGTTGGGGCGTAACAACAGTTCGCGGTCAGTTGCAGTACGCACCTTTACGCTGCCTTCGAGCAACGTTGTCCTGTAAACGTTTTCATACGCATTGATATTAAAATGGGTGCCCAGCACTTCAACTGTACCGGCATCGCCTGCCGGTGTATTAATTTTCACCAGAAAAGGAGCGCTTTTGTTGTGCGCTACTTCAAAGTAAACCTCACCTGTAATGTATACCAGGCGTTCTTTGGAGTGAAAATGGATAGGATAACGTATGGAGCTGCCTGAGTTGAGCCAGGCGTTTGTACCGTCGGGCAATACAATTTTAAATTCCCGGCCCTTTGGCGTGGCCAGTGTATTATATACCAGGTTTTCTTTACCGGCATTGGTTTCATCGTAAGCCAGTTGCCCGTCTTTAAGTTGTATTTGCGCACCTTCCTGTGTGGCTACAATGCCATTACCCATGCTATCGAGCACCAGTTGCGATCCATCGTCGAGTATCAATATGGCGCCTGTGGTACCTGGCACAATGGGTTTGGGCGGCTCATTGGTTACCGCCAGGCTGTTTTTTTGTACGTTGTTACGGGTAAGCCACCAGGCGCCGGCGGCCATGAATACAATAATGGCTACTGCCCACCTGTATTTGCGGAAGAAATGGATAGGATAAACGCGTGTTTTTTTATTGACCGACTGAAGTATGGTTTGAAAATGAAGGGCTTCGTTCTCGTTCCGGCGGGCATAATGCGCCATCTTTTGCCGTAGCTGTTCCGAGTCGATGAGTTCCCGGTATTTTGCCTGGTTGGCTTCCGAGGCGTTGAGCCAGGCCGACAGCTTATCCTGCTCTTCCTGGGTGAGGGAGGCATAGGCCGATTTCAGGATGATGATAGCCAATTCCTTGTCAGGGTATTCTATTCCCATAAGCTGTCGTTAGTTATTATGTATACAACCGCACCGGCCGTTTCAACCACAAACAGGGCAAATTTTTTTTATACAAGGGCCGGCAGCCTTTTTCTTATATAGGCAATGGCCCGTGCGTTCTGGTTTCTAACCGTTTGTATATTTAAATGTAGTTGGTTCGCAATGTCCTGGTAGCTCATCTGGTGTTTGTACAGCATTTCAAATATGCGTTTACATTCCGCGGGCAGGCCTTGGGCAATATCGAAAATGAGTTCCAGCGCGGCCGTTTCTATCATTTCATTTTCAAAGTGTTCTATATTAAAATTGATGGCGGAGGCATATTGCGATAAGTGTTGTTCGTACCTTTTTTCGCGTTTCAGGTGGTTGAGGCTCTTGTTTTTAACTGCTTCGAATAAATAGCCCTTTAAATGGGATAGACTGGCGACGGAGATGGTGGATTGGAATGTTTTTATAAATACGTCTACTACAATCTCTTCGGCGGCCTGCCGGTTAAAAACCAGCTTTTCAGCGAAATAACATAATTGTCCGTAATACAATTTATATACTACTTCAAGGGCTTTTTCGTCCCCTTGCAGGAACCTGTATAATATGTTGGCATCGGAGTTTGGCAACCGTTTTCAGTTAGAGGCTGTGATCCATTCGCCACCGTAGATGTCGTTTTGGTTACTACTTTAACTGCACGGTTCAAATTAACTGAGAGGGGGAGCTAATTAAAATGGCATATTTCGTTGTATTGATGTAATATTTTACGATGTAGAATTAAAAAGCCCCGAAGCTTATTATTCGGGGCTTTTTATTTATTCTTTTATTAATTAATGCTTATGCCCTTTTCCGCCACTTATCTTCCATTTCTCCACACCTTCTACCCGCATCTTTAACGAGGTGAGCTGATCCACCGGTCCGGTAATAAACAAGGTCTTATTGTTCTTTCCGCCAAACACATTATTGGTAGCGCCGCTACCGGTGGGCACATTAAACACCCGGTTGCCAAACTTGTCGAACGCGGTTACGCCATAGGAGTTGCTGATATACACATTGCCCAATTCATCCATCGACATACCATCGCCACCCATATCTACAAACTTTCTCATATTGGCCAGCGTTCCATTCGGCCTGATATCAAATACCCAGGTACCGGCGGTATTGATATCCGGCGCCCATTTATTCACATACAATTTTTTTCCATCGGGTGTGCCCACTACCCCATTCGGCCATCCATCGGCATCCCAGCCCATGGCCTCGGTGGTAACACGCACCAGTTTACGGCTGCCGGGCGCCAGGTAATATACATAACCGCCTTTGCCAGTAGCAGCCTGTTCGCTGTGAGTGGGCGGCCATCCCTGGCGGCGCGGGTCATCGGCATCCCAATAGTCGCGCGGAAATATGGGGTCGGTAATATACATACCGCCGGTTTTGGGATTGATCCAAACATCATTCGGTCCGTTTAACAACCTGCCTTTATAATTATCCACTAATACCGTATGACTTCCATCAGGCCTGATCTTCCAAAGTTCACCATGCATATCGGCGCAGGCAATCAGGTTGCCGTCTTTATCAAAGGCCATTCCATTCGACCGGCCGGTACCGGTTAAGAAAGTACTGATGGCGCCGGTATTGGCCGACCATTTGTAGATCTTATCATTGGGCTGATCGGTAAAAAATATATTACCGTGTTTGTCAACGGCAGGCCCTTCGGTAAAACTGAATCCGGTACCCAGCACCTGCAGGCGCGGATGCGGCGCCACCAGGCAGCGGGGATCAAAAATATTGGGATCACCGCCTCTTGCATCCAATGCCATCTGTCCGCCTTCACCCGCCAGTTCCGAATCGCCCGCCTTGTTTTTTGAACAGGAATACCATGAGCATAAGCATAGCACGCCCAGGAAAAGAAGTAGTCTTTTTTCCATAGCAAACAATTTTTTAGTGTAAGTGAAATGTTACAGTGTATACAAGGTATCTGAACTATGGAAAAAAAACTACCAATAATAAACGATGAAGTATTTTAAACACCAGCGTTGCTTATAATGCCGGCGTGATGATGATATTGCGGTATTCAATAGGACCATGATCACCCTGCAGGTAAATGGGCCCGGGCTCCCCCTCGCGGCTATCCAACGCACCACCGGTTATACCGGGTATTTCCTGGTTGCAAATGATCGTTTTGCCATTGGCAACTATGTTCACCATTCTACCTACCAAACTAATATCATACGATTGCCACTCCCCTGCTTCCTTAGCGGCCATTTCGCTGGGTGTTAAAAACCCATAGATGGCGCCCATCAAATGTTTTTCAGGATCGCGGCCCTTGTTGTCTTCTATCTGCACTTCATAACGCCCGCGCAGGTATACACCGCTGTTACTTCCTTTTGGACAACGAAATTCGATATGCAGCTTAAAATCTTTGTATTTCGTAGTAGTAATGAGATTGGCGCCTGAACGCGGGCTTTTTAAAATACCATTTTGCACCACCCATTGGTTGGTACCATTGGCCTGCCATCCATCGAGACTGTTTTCTTTTAATAATTTCACCGGCTTGCCCCATACAGGCGCTTTATCGCGTTTAAGTTTTGGCGCCCGAACAGCCGACCAGCTATACGATTTACCATCGGCGCCGGTCATAGTGCCCATAAGACTATCACTTTGAAAAATACCTTCAAATTTTAAATCGTTGTCTTCCTGTTCCCATTGTGGTGGTAAACTAAAGCTGATCTTATTGTCAACAAAATGAATGATAGAAACCGGGCGCGCACTGCCGGAGATGCCTACAAAGGAACCAACAAGGCGTTTATGCCCCGACTTCACCACCTCCAGCCAGGAAGGATATACCTTACCGTTGACCGTTACAGAAATATCCCATCTGCCCTCGATGGAGCCCGTTTGCGCATAAGAAAAAATGCCGTGGGCCAACATTAATAAGATCAGTAATTTCTTTCTCATTACCAATGTTAAAGCTTTTTTTTCATATCCATTAGTCCATTTGCCGCACCCGCCCGTTAAATATGAAATAAACAGTTTATCCAATGAAAATTTTTACCAAAACACATTTGTTGGTAATGACCTGGTGCGCCATTACCATGGCTTTTCTTCCGCAAAAACATTTGCAGGCACAAAACATTTCTTATTACCAATGCGCCGAAGTAAACGGCACCAATCATGCCAGTAACCTGCTGCATGTTCGTATGGCAGGTTTACATGCATCTATCACCGCCGTAAATACAGGCAGCAGTTCCAAAACCTATACCGTGGTGTTGAAAAATGTGGATCCTGATTTTGTTTTTCTAAGCGAGGGAACCACCACGGCAAAAGGCACCAATACATTGACCTTTAGCTGGACCATTGCTGCCGGCGCCACCCGCACGGTTTGGATCAACCCCTGGTATTTAACACCCTGGGATTTTTATTTTGTAGCCTGGGGCGACAGCCAGCATCAGCCGGTATCGTTTCAAAAAGCTTTGACAAAAATCGGACGCATCAATCCCGTGCTTTCCGTGGCTGCAGGCGATTGTATCAAACACGGTGATGACGGCGGTTGTGTAGGCAGCGGTAACCAGCCGGAGTATGCCACCGACCAAATGTATCTGAACTACCTGCAGTTATTTACCAACCACCCCACACCGGTTTTTGAAGCGCTGGGCAATCATGATATCACCCGCGGCGGCTGGGCCTCCATGGATGATTCACGTTATGGCGCCGGTGAACGCCTGTGGCGTAAATACCTGGGCCCAACTGAATACAGTTTCACCGTTCATCCTTCTTACCCGGGAGGCGGCATTCATTTCCTCATCAACCGTTTTTATTATGATATGCCCAACTGGAACAAACGCGTATATTTTGGTGGTTGCACGCCCGATGGGTTTCTTCGTTTCGACAACAACGATTCGGTAGGTGTGGCCATCTCCAACTTTACTCAAAACAGCCTGGCCGCCAACCAAAACGCCGCCGCGCGTATTTCGGTAACACATCATGGTTTTAATATGTTTATCGGCGATCATAATACGGTGGCCAATGCCAGGGCTTTGTATCAAAACGGTAATGTGGATTATATGGTGGTGGGTCATAAACATACTTATAACACGGGCACAGATGGACCCACACAAATTCCCTATCTCGTTACCGGCGATGCCAATTATGCCAATCCCGGTTTTTCACTGGTGCATGTACAAAACGGGCAGGTAACACAACAACATATGCTGGCCGATAACCTGAACCTGAATATCAACTATACCGCCAATGGCGCCAACCTCACGCAGGGTACGGCAACCATTACCTGCAGCGGTTATAATCTTCCTTTTGTGCGGCTGAAATTCAAATTATCTACCGCCCATGCCAATTACCAGGCAAAGGATGTGGCAACCGGCGCTAACATTCCTACTTACTGCCGCAGCTTTGCAGATTATACCGTGGTGTATGTTGAAACTTCCATAGGCAATGGCGCTACAAAGAATATACAGGTAGACCCGCTTACCACGGCATCAGCCCGTATAGCAGAGGATAAGATCAACCTCTACCCCAACACGGCCAAAAATACAGTGACCATCAGCTTACCTACCGGTACTAACGAAACCTACCAGGTGCGTTTATTCGATATGCAAGGCAGGATGCTGAGAGAGGTTCGGTCATCCGCAGCAACCGTAGCCCTGCCGCTGAATGGTTTGGCACAGGGTCCTTATGTGGTAAACATCTCCGCTGGCAATAAACACATTGCTGTTAAACGACTCATCGTAGAAAAATAAATGTAGTATGTTATCAACACGCTTTATTACAATAACAGGGAACATGATCTGTTCCCTGTTATTGCTGTTATCGGCCCCTGCCGGCGCGCAGATCATGGCCAGTTATTATGTATCGCCTACCGGGAACGATAATAATCCCGGCACCGAAACACAGCCATTTAAAACCATTCAAAAGGCCAGGGATGTGGTACGTGCCAGGCCGGGCGCCTGGACGGGTGATGTGTATGTATGGCTGCGGGGCGGCGTTTACACACTCACCAATACGCTGGAATTTACAGAAGCGGATGCCGGCAAAGACGGACATTATGTAGCCTACCAGGCTTATACCGGCGAAAGACCCATTATCAGCGGCGGCACACGCATTACAGGCTGGAAAAACTGGCAAAAAGGTATTTACCGGGCGCCCTGTGGTTCCCTGGAATTCCGGCAATTGTATATAAATGGTAAAAAAGCCATCCGCGCGCGTTGGCCCAATACGGGTACCTATTCGCGTTTGGCAGGCTGGAATACTACCAATAAAACGATCCAGGTTATAGCCGGGGACCTGGGCAATGTACAAAACCTGCCGAATGGAAAAGTGGAAATGATCGTACAGCAATACTGGGGTGAGAGTATCATGCGCATTGCCTCGGTAGCTGCCAATGGTGCATATAAAGATATCGCCGTGAATACCACGGAAAAGGAAATTGTATTTAACCGCGAGTGGCCGCAGAAATCGCCCGACCAGGCTTATCATTTCGAGAACAGCCGCGACTTCATCGATCAGCCGGGTGAATGGTATCTCGATAACAACAGCTCCCCGCGCTATGTGTATTACAAACCGCGGCCGGGTGAAAATATGGCTACCGCCATGGTGATGGCGCCTCAAGTAGAAACGCTGGTGCATGTGGCAGGCTCGGACCTGGGCAACCATGTGCACCACCTGGTGTTTGAAGGTATCACCTTTGAACATGCCAACTGGACAAGACCCAGTTTGCATGGAAACATCGGTTTGCAATCGCAGCAGTTCAGTGTGGGTAACGACCGGTGCGACCGCCCCGCGGCTGCTTTTTACATCGCCAATGCCGATCATATGCGGCTTACCCGGAATGTGTTCAGGAACTGCGGTTCTACCGGGCTGGATGTATATACCAGCACCCATGATGTGGTGGTAGAAGGAAATGTTTTTCACCACCTCTCCGGCAATGGTATGCAAATAGGCAAATTCTCCGAGCCCGATGCTGCTATCGCAACACCTTATAACCCCGCGGATACCCGCGAGTATTGTGAAAACAATGTAATAGCCAATAATTATATCTATACCTGCGGCACTGATTATTATTGCTCTAATGGCATAGCAGCCGGTTATGTACGAAACACCAGCATCATCCACAACGAGATCACCGATATGCCTTATATCGGCATCAACTGCGGATGGGGCTGGACCTTCAGCACCAATGCCATGAGCAATAACCACATCGAATACAATCACATTCATCATGTGATGAACCTTCTATGCGATGGCGCTGGCATTTATACATTGAGCAACCAGCAGCCTGCCTCTACCATAAAATATAATTACATTCAGCATACCACAAGAAGTGTATGGGCCACCACGCAGTATACACCTACCTATCCCGTTGCTTCCATTTATCTCGACCAGGGAAGCAGTGGTTTTACCATCGATCAAAATTGCGTGGCGAATAATATTCCCAAATGGCAGGTGAATTTTAACGGTACCGAATCGTACAATACGTTAGGTACCAACCCTGTGTTCGACGCCGCCATCATCGGCAATGCGGGCATACAGTCGGGCTATCAAAATATCAAAAACATCGACCCCATGCCGGCGCCACCCACACCTCCTGCCCCACCCATCCCGGTACAGGGTTTAAAATTGTGGCTGAAGGCCGATGCACAGGAGGGCGCCATTGTAAAAGACATCAACAACAAGGTGAGCTGCTGGGCCGATGGTTCGGGTTATACCAACACGGCTATTCAAACCAATACCGGTTACCAGCCTTTGTATGAATGCGGCGCTGTAAACGGGCAACCCGCTTTCCGGTTTGATGGAACAGATGACCGCATGGATGTGTACGGGATTACCGGCAACATGAACCAGTATACCTTTATCATGGTCATTAAGCCGATGGGACTGGCCGATTATAACCAAAGCATCGGCGCCCTGGGCGGCTGGGGGCAGTTCCTGTTTCATGGATCGGCCAATGGTACGGTGTATTGCGGTATTGGCGTTCCCGGGCGATTGACGGCGCCTGCGGGCACGCTCAAAGATTCCTTGCCGCAATTATTTACATTTACCTACCCCGGTACTTCCGCCGCCGCTACCCTGTATAAAAACCAAACCGCCGTTGCCAGTGATATCTTATCGCAAACCGCCAATGCATGGACAGGATTTGTCATTGGCGCTACGGCTTCCAATACACTCAAAGGTTTTGTGCCGGAGCTCATTATTTACGACCGGGCGATATCGAATACCGAAAGAACAACTATTGAAAATTATCTCATGGTGAAATATGGCATCGGGGGCACATTGATCACCGGGCTTTAGTAACCCGGGTTCTCGATCAATCTTGAATTATTACCTGTTCTGTTTGTTGAAACAGGCAGGTAATAATTGCGTGGCAAAAATACCGGGTTGGCAGAAGTGCCATCAATTTTTTCTATGAGTTCCAGTTTGTACTTGCCGGTGGTGAAGTCAAGAATATACCGCAAGCCCGACCGGTTTACGGTTAATACATCGGTGGCAATCCTCCACCTGCGTACATCCCAGTAACGATGCCCCTCGAAGGCCAGCTCTACTTTTCTTTCCTGCCGTATTTTTTCGCGGTCGATGGTGGTAAGTGCAGCAATACCCGCGCGATCCCTGATCTCGTTGATGGCGTTGAGGGCATCGGTGGTTTTATTGAGTTCAAAGGCGGCCTCGGCATAATTCAACAACACTTCTGCATAACGTATCACCAGCCAGTCGGTGCCGGAGGTGGCGCGTTCACCCATATTATCCTTCGATTCTTCGAGGTATTTCAACACGCCAAAACCGGTACCAAAACTATTATCTACGGATTGTGTTCCCCTGGCAGCCACATTCTGATACGACCCGTTGTTTAAAATACTGCCATCGGGTAAGGCCAGGCCATTGTGAAAGTCAACGGCCGTACCCTTCCAGGGTGTATTCTGCGTATAGATAGAGGCATAAAAACGCGGGTCTTTATTGGCCCATAAATCGGCGGTGGACCACAATCCCTGTTGAATGGCCGTCCTGTTTAAGGTTCCGGGTGTACCATCCACATGTTCGAAAGCTTCCGCCATTTCCAAATATGGCGCATTCTGGTTACCGGCATTCCAGGCCTGTGGTTTGGGCGCCTGGAAAAAATCCCAGATCCATCCATTGCCGCCGGTATTTCTTTGTACATAATCATGCCGCACAGGCCAGATCACCTCTATATTGTCTTTCTTCAGGAATATATTTTTGAAGTTAGCTGTTTTGTTAGCGTCTTCGTTATACAAATCATACTGGCCACTCTTCATCACCAGTTGGGCGGCATCATATGCCTGTTGATAATAACCGGCAGCCGCTGCAGGTATACCTACTAACCCATCCAGGTCAACGGTACCATACTGCGCAATACTGCCGGCATACAGGGCCACCCTGCTTTTCAGGGCCAGGGCGGTGTATTTGGAAGGGCGTCCTGATTCGGTGGCGCCTCTTTCAGGAAGGTCGTTGACAATGGCATCCAACTCACTCAATACAAAATCATACACTACCTGTTCCCTGTCCCTTGGTTTGTACAATTCTTCCTCGGGATCTTTGATATCCTGCGCTATGGTAATCAGCGGAACACCACCATACCGTTTTACCATGGCAAAATAATTATAGGCACGCAGGAATCGCGCTTCGGCCAAACGCAGCTTCCTGTAATCATCGTTTACCGGCGCCTCGGGTAACCGTTTGATGAACTCGTTTAAAATGCGCAATACGGTATAAGAATGTTCCCACCAGTCGAGTATGCCACCGGTCACGGTTATTCCGTTTACTTTGGCCTGCGACTGGCCAAATACCCAATTGCGTGTACACTCATCGCTCAGTTCATTCACGATAAACGGACCATTCCAGTCGTCGCTGGAGTTCCAGTCTGAGTTGGGTGTTTCATTCAACAACATATACATCTGCATATAGGCCTGCGTTAGATAGGCATCTATCAAGGCCTGGTCTTCCCATACCGTTTTATCGGTGATCACATCCAGTGGCTTTTTATCCAATACCCTTGTACAGGCCGTACAAAACAGGAGGAATATAATAGCAGCTTTTTTCATAGCATCGTTATTTAGAAAGAAAGAGTAGCTCCGAATGAAATGGTTTTTTGCTGGGGATAATACCGGCCGGCTTCGCTGGTAGGCGCTTCCGGGTCGATATCGTATTTGTGTAAACCGTCGATGGTAAGCAGGTTGGTGCCGGCAATAAACACGCGCACCTGTTTCACTTTGATATTGTTGAGTACCTTTTTGGGTACATTATAACCCAGCGTAACGGTTTTAAGCCGCACATAATCGGCTTTCCGGTAGCGCGCATCGGTATAATAATTATTCGTATTGGCGCCGCCCAGCCTGGGAACCAGGGCATGGGGGTTGTTGTTTTCAGGCGTCCATCGCTCATCGTATACAAAGGATGAATAATTTTTTCCCTGCGAGAAGGTGATGTAAGTATAATAACCCAGCGCGCCCTGGAACAAGGCCGAGAAATCGAAGTTTTTATACCGGAGATCGGTACTCAAACCCAGCATCCAGCGCGGGATGGTTCCCTTACCGATCTCTACCTGGTCTCTCCAGTCGATGACCTTGTCGCCATTGGTATTTTTAATGCGTACATCGCCCGGGCGCAGTGTGATATTGCCCTGCTGGTCCTGGTCATACCCCAAATGATCGATCTCTTCCTGCGAGGTAAACAGCCCTTCGGCTACATAACCAATTTGCCGGTCTGTCCAGGTACCCGATTGTTTATTTAACCGCAACTGATCGGGATCGGTATAATCAGGTTCTTCAAAATGATCCCACCTGGCCCTCGACCAGGAAACATTACCCCTGATATCCCATTGCCAATCGCCCTTACGGCCTGCCGTACCCAGTTCCAGTTCAAAACCCCGGTCGTTTAAACTGTTCAGGTTTTCGGGCGGTAAGGTGGCGCCGAATGAAAAAGGAAGCGTGGCTGCCCGGGTGGCCAGTATGCCAGAGCGCTTACGGTAAAACAGGTCCAGTTGTCCGTATATCTTTCTGCCTAACAACGAAAAGTCGATACCGCCATTCCAGCTTTGTGTTTGTTCCCAGGTCATATAAGGATTGGCAATGCCGTTGGGCGTGATGGCTTGTTGCGGTCCATCGCCCAATATATATGGTAAGGGATTGATACGGTAACCTGCCAGGTATTGGAAATTGCCCACCGCATCATTACCCGCCTCACCATAGCTGGCCCTTATCTTCAGCTGATCGATAAAGCTTACCGGCTGCATAAAGTTTTCATCGGAGATCCTCCACCCTACCGAAACACCGGGGAAATAACCCCAGCGAGCATTGGGTGGAAACTTGGCCGAAGCATCGGCCCGGAAAATGGTTTCAAAAAGATATTTGTTATTAAATGCATAATTCAACCGGCCAACATAACTCTGCCTGCCCATCTCCGAAGCGCTGCCATCGTTGGAGGCGCCCACGGTACTGCCTGCATACATTTGATCGATGGAACTGGTGATAAAATCCCTCCGGGCGGCGCCGATAAAACTGCTTTTAAAATCGATCACTTCATACAGGGCCAGCGCTGTAATATGATGCCGGCCATTAAAGGTGCGGTCGTAGTTCAATGAGTATTGCGCTGTCAGCGTCCTGTTTTTATCTTCCCGTGCATTCAGCGATGCTTTTGATCCATAGGAACCGGCCACGGTATATAAATCGCTGGCCGGGTCGTAGGTATACAGGGTTACCGGTTTTACAAAAACCTTGTTCGATATAAAGTTGCCGGCATAGGTAACAAAGGCTTTGGCAGATAATCCTTCAACGAATTTGAATTGGTAGTTCAAAGCCATCGACCCGCGCAGGTTCACTCCATCTGTATTGTTATACCCCGATACTTCGCTGTTACTGACCACGTGTGCGCCACCGGTGCCATTGCCATCGGCAAAAGGAATTTTAGAGGGATCGGGGAAACGGGCAGGATAAATAGGCAGGGTATTCCAGAAATAGCCCCAGGCGCTTGCCTCACCTGAATACAATGAGTTTTGGGGGAAGTCGCGGTCTTCCACAATACCGGCCACCGTTAACTGCAGCGACAGATTATCGGCCATTTTAGCATCGATGTTCGACTGGAAATTGTACCGCTTATAATCGCCGCCATTGTTTTTAAATAAGGTCTTTTGTTCCAGGTAACCCAGGAAGCCATAGTATTTGATGTTTTCGCTGCCACCGCGTACCGATAAATTATGTTGTTGCTGGGGCGCCCATTTACGGATGAGTTCATTATACCAATCGGTGTTGGGAAATAAGGGATCGTCACCTGCATAATATTTTTCTACCTGTTCTTCGGTGAAAGGTGCGGTGGCTTCGGGTTTACCAGCCTGCAGATGCGCTTCCCTGGCCAGTTCGGCATACTGACCCGAACTCACCGGTTTGGGCATAATGGTAATGCCCTGCAAGGTTTTTGATGTATTAAATGCCAGGGTTGGTTTTTGGTTGTTGCCGCGTTTAGTGGTCACCAGTATTACCCCATTGCCTGCACGTGAGCCAAAAATAGAAGCAGAGGCATCCTTTAAAATGGATACGGATTCTATCTGGTTGGGGTCAATAAAACGGAAGTCCATTTCCACACCATCTACAATTACCAATGCGTTACCAAATCCGCGGATACTGAGATTGGCGGCATCCGATCCGGGCATACCGCTGGGCTGTATGGCAATCAAACCAGGCAAGCGTCCTGCCAGGGCATTGGCCGGTGTAGCTACCGGCGCTTTGGTGAGTTCAGACGAATTGACGGTGGCTACCGCACCGGTGAGGTTGGCCTTTCGTTGCGTACCATAACCCACCACCACAACATCGGATAAAGAAGTATTCACTGTTTTTAACTGTACCTGCACATTTGTTTTACCGGCAAACACCATTTCCTGTTTTTCCATTCCCACATAAGTAAACTGCAACACCTTATCCTGCTCATTTACTTCTATGGTAAACTTACCTTCCTGGTCGGTGATCACTGTTTTCCCGCTTTCTTTGGCAAATACCGTAACACCCGGCAGCGGCTCGCCATTATTGTCTGTTACACGACCGGTGATAACTGTTGGTGGGCGCTCAGCCTGCAACGACGTGGCAGGTTTTTCTTTGACTTTTACCACCACAATTTTGCCCGACACCACATAGGTAAGTTGTGTATTCTTAAAACAGCTTTCCAGCACCTGCTCCAGTGTGGCGCGTTTTACCTGGATGGTTACTTTTATGCTATTGTCCATAAAAGCTTCATCCCATAAAAAAGAGATACCGGTTTGACGGGTTACTTCGTTTAATACTTTTTGAAGCGGAGCATTTTTGAATGAGAGTGTAATGGCTTGTGGATACACTTTTGCCGCCACCTGTAACGAGGCGAATAAAAGGAAACTGGTCAATAATTTCATAACAGTGGTATATGGTTATGGCAACACAATGAGTTTTCTGCCTTCGAGCCTGCAATGCACTTTATTTATTTCGAGCGCCTGCAACAGGTTTTGCAGGGGCACGTCACGGCTGATGGTACCGCCAAAATGCCGCCTGGGCATGGCGCCCTGGTACACCACTTCCACATCGTACCATCGTGCAATTTGCCGCATGATGGAGGGAATGTCGGAATCCTGCAGGAAGAAGATGCCGTTTTTCCAGGCAACTGCCTGATCGGGGTTGGCAGGTTTTACCATAATGGCGTTGTTGGAAACGGATGCCTGCTCACCTGGTTCTAACAGCGCGGTTTCGTTTGACTTTACCCGTACACTTCCTTCCAGCAACGTCACTTTTAAATCAGGTTCATCATCATAAGCATTCACATTAAAATGCGTTCCCAATACCTGTACTTCGGTTATGCCTTTTTTAACGATAAACGGTATTTTCGATGAGGCCACTTCAAAATACGCCTCCCCGGTTATAGACACGCTTCTTTCCTTTCCTGTAAACACAGCGGGATACGTAATGGAAGAAGCTGCATTCAACCATACCTCCGTACCATCACTTAGTACCAGTTTGTATTGCCTTCCTTTTGGCGTGGAAACTGTATTATATACCAACTCTGTATTTTCACCCGCGCGCTTATAAGCTATCTGCCCGTTTTCTTTCATTACCTGTGCATTGCCCTGCTGCGCCAGCACACCGTTTTGGGCACTGTCTAACACAAGCTGTTGCCCGTTCGACAAAGTAAGTATGGCGCCCGTGCCGCCAGGTGGAATATCGTTGGCCGGTTGTTGCTCCTGCGTTTTGACGGTTAAGGGTGTGGTGGTTTCCCTTTTATTCAACATCCAGTAACCCGCCGCCATCAGCACCAGTATAACAGATGCCGCCGCCAGCCAGGGCATACGTCTCCGGCGCATGGTAACAACCGGCGCCGGTTGTACGATGGCCTCGATAGCCGGTTTCCATGTTGCTGCATCCATTTCTACCGGTTCGGTATCACGTATGGCATTTTCTATATAGGATAACAGCGCCTCGGTATTGCCAAAGTCTTCAATAATCTCATAAAGCTCTTCTCTTTCCTGTTCCGAAAGCGCATTGGCCTCGTGTTGCTGAAACAGGTATTTTAACCGGTTGATGTCCATATCAGTGGTATAGCTCCGCCTTTAGGGGTGGTACTTTAACCTTAACGGGTGGGCGCCAAAAATGGACTAATGGTTATAAAAAAAATTGGCGAGTGGTATGATCAGGGCGGGCGCAATACCTCTATGTACCAGGTAATTGCGAATAAATTTATTGGCGGCAATAAGATGGTTTCTAACGGTATTGGCGCTTAATCCCAGTTGCAGGGCGATCTCTTCATAACTGAGGCCCTGCTGCCGCAGGGTGAATATCAGTTTCCGTTGCCCGGAAAGTTGTATGATGCCTTCCTGTAATATGCGTTTGGTTTCCCTGAAGTTGAGTTCTTCTGTTTCTTCTTCCACCGGCAGTTCCTGTTCAGCCAGTTTTTTCATCATCCTGTATTCCTGCACCATTTTTCTGAAATGATCGAGGACGGTATTGGAGGCTATGCGATATAAATACCCTTCGGGGTTTTCTATACCCAGCAGGTAATCGCGGTGCATCCACAGCTTGCAAAAGATATCCTGCACCATTTCTTCCGCCAGTTCGGGTGATTTTACTTTTTTGAGAATATAGGGGTACAGCCGGCGGTTGTAATGCAGAAAGATGTGCGTAAATGCATGTTCATCACCCCTGGCAAGCTGGTCAAACAGTTCATTTTGATTATGTAATGACTGGTCAGTCACAATCGTTGATACTATTTCATGGATAACGGTGAGATTACAAATCTAATTTACAGGTTGTGGCAAGAATAAAAAAATAAAAGCGGTTTACCTCATCCGTTCATCCAAACCCCTTATCCGTTAAGTGGCCGGTTATACCGCTATGCCGCCGGTATATCTTCGACCCGCAATCAACACCATTAACCAGCAAACAACTCAGCGCAGCTGAATTTTCGAGGGTGCAATCAGCCGCAGCCACCGGAAAGATCATAAGCGCCGCAGGTTATCAGTACATGAAAGACAAATTGCTGGGCTTTGATGCGGTAGTAAACGGTAAGCGTGGTAAATATTACTGGAAAAACGGCGGCGCCAACCACCGTGAGACCATGATCTTTGATTTTGGAAAAACACAGGTGGCGGTGTTTGCCAACTCGAGTACCAGTGAAATAGGTAATAAATCCAGTATACTGGTGAATGCTTACGAAACTGCATGGACGGCTAATTAACATAAACAACATTGCCGGTCAATCGACCGGCAATGTTGTTTATTCTTTTACCCTGAATATAAACCCTACCCCATACACATTCTCTATACTCACACAACTCGAATGATTCAAATGTTTTCGCAACCTCGAAATAAAAACATCCAGACTGCGCCCCAGGAAATAATCATTCTTACCCCATAACTGTACAAGGATATCTTCCCGCCGCAATATCTTGTTCTCATGCCCGAAAAGATATACGAGCAATTCCGCCTCGCGCGGCGTAAGCACAATTTCATGATCGGGTTTGATGGAAAGCTCCAGCGAATCTTTGTTGAATTCCACATCGCCGCGAACGATCACCGGCTGCTGCGGCGTTTCGGTATCCACACAACGCCGGATGATGTTTTTGATACGCAACACCAGCTCATCCACATCAAATGGTTTTGAAATATAATCATCCGCGCCGATCTTTAGTCCATACAGGCGGTCGGCTTTTTCATTGCGGGCAGTAAGAAAAATAAAAGGAATGCTCATACCCGATTTAACGATGCGGTTGGCCAGCTCGAAACCATCCATCACCGGCAAAGAAACATCTATAAGCGCCAGTTGGTAAGCGCCACGCGCATGCTGCAACAGTTCCAGCGCCAGCTTTCCGTTCTTCGCCCAACCTACTTCAAAGCCAACGATCTCCAGGTACTGCTTCACTACATTACCCAGATCGATCTCGTCTTCAACAAGCAATAGTTTAGCGTTCATAGGCAGTGTTTTGGTCTATATGGGAATACTGATCGTAAACACGCTCCCTTCGCCCTCCGCACTGCGGATGTCGATCTTCCATCGATGCGAAGCGATTGCCTTGTTTACATAAAACAACCCCAATCCCAATCCCTTCACCCGGCTATGAGCCTCACTCCTGCCACGGTAAAATTTGTCGAAAACATGCTTGTGCATTTCCCTTGTCATTCCAATGCCATTGTCTTCTATGGCAATGTGAAGGCCTTTCCGGTCGTTGAACGTGGTGACCACGATCTTTTTATGCTCTCTGGTGTTGTATTTGACTGCGTTGTCAAAAATATTCAAAATTATCGTGATAAACCAGAATGGATCCAGAAGAACTACGTCGCGGGTGGCGGTTTTATGCAGGGTAAGGGTAAGGTTCGAGTCCATTTCCTTGAGCCGGTAATCCAGCAGCAGCTCGTCCAGCATATGGTGCACCGACCTTTTCTCCAGCTGCAGGGGCAATACATTCATGGTGGTGATGTCCAGGGTCTGCCCAATCAGGGTTTTAAGCCGTTCGGCCTGGCGCTCCACCACCTCGGTCAAAGGCAGCAGGCTTTCCCTGTTGGTAATGATCTTTTCGTTTTGCATGGTGCGGTTGGCTACAATAATGGCAGACAAGGGCGTATGAAACTCATGTGTAATGCTGTTGATAAAATCGGATTTCATCTCCGACAGTTTCTTTTGTTTTTTCCAGTTACGGAAGGTCACAAAATACAGGAACACCACACCGCCTACCGACAAAAGCGACAACAAAAAAGTAGGCATCATCTGCAGCAGGATCGTCGTTTTCCGGTTGTGGGTATCTATATACAAACTAAACGATATGCGGTAGGTGTAGTCGGCGCTGGCGCTCACCACCAGGTTCTTGGCCAGGGTATTTGATTTCAGATCGTTGAGCGTGCCGCCTATCCGTACGCCGGCCTTGGTTTGCATGTTGCCGCTTATCAGCGGATTGTTGCCATTATACTGGTATACCGGGACGTAGCGGTCGCGCTGAAAAGCTATTTCCACATATTCGATGGTGCAGGCATACCGGATCTTCATATCGAGCCGGTTGCGTTTCATGATCTCCTGTATCAGGCTGTCGAGGTTATTCTGCTGCCGCAGTTCACGAAAAGCGCTGTCACAAACCTGCTGACCAAGACGGTTGAATGAGGCGGGGTTGCGGTTGTAGGCCTCTTCCAGTGGCTGCATATTTCCCAACAGGTATTTATCCAGTATGGCTCCGCCGCCGGGGAACACCTTATCGTTGATGATGCCAGCCAGGTACTCGTTGGTGATCACCCGTTTTTCAGCAAAGAAGTAATGATTGTTTTTCAGTTCATAAGTATTATACAACAGGAAGAACTGTACATAAGAGAGAATAAGCAAACTGGCTACGGCAATAATCGTATGCAGGGTGGTTGTATATCTCAAGCAGTGTCGTTTTGGTGGTGATTTAATTTCCGTTAACAGTTCTTTTAAAGTTCATTGACAACGTACCGGAAAATTGGCAAATATCTTCATAGGATCATAATTTTTTATAATGAAAACAATTTTTACCACCCTGTTGGTGGCATCCCTGGCATTTGCTTTTACAGAACCGTCACAGTTGTCCTGTACGCAAACAAGCCTTAACGCAAAGCCAGGTGCCGACACCATCACCCGCAAAGGTTACACACTTGTCATCAACGATCTCTCCACCGGTTTCGACACCAGTACCCGGCGCCGCCTGATCGACGTTTTTTTCGAGGTTTATCCCCTGCAGGCCGAACGCTTTAACGCCCAATCTGCCCGCGAAGTGATACTCACCATCGATCCCGCTTATGGAGGCGTTGCCGAAGCCAGCGGCAACAAAATACGCATTAGCCCGAAGTGGATGGCAAATTATCCCGAAGACCTCGATGTGATCACCCACGAAGCTATGCACGTTGTGCAAAGTTACAATCACCCTGTGCCCGGTTGGCTTACCGAAGGCATTGCCGACTATGTGCGCTATATATATGGTATGAACAATGCGAAGGGCAGTTGGCTGCTGCCCGAGTACCAGTCTAACCAACACTATACCAACGCCTATCGCGTAACAGCCCGCTTCCTGATCTGGTTGGAAAAGAACGTCAAAAACGGCATTGTCGACAGCCTCGACAAGGCAGCGCGGGAGGGAAAATATACACCGCAGCTATGGAAGAAACTGACCGGCAAAACGGTAGAAAAGTTGTGGCAGGATTATGGCCGGCAACCGCAACTGGAACTCACCTACCGCTAAACTGTTCCACCTATTATTCGATCGCGATTTACTGTATGTATAACGTTAGCAGTTGATTATTAAAAAGTTCAATACAGCGTTTAATTTCTGTTAACAATCCGTTTCGGGTTCGTTAACTATCCATCCACTGCTAAACATTTTAATATTGTTGTTCTAACCAAAATTAAAACGAAAGCTATGCCCAGAAACTTTCTGCTTAGAGTTCTGTCTGCGCTCGTATTGGCAATCCCCATGTCGTACGATGCTTTGTCACAAACGTCCATTACTGTCACCGGAGTTGTGAAAGACAAAATGGACCAGCCTATTCCCGGGGTATCTGTAGTAGTACAGAATAAAAATACGCAGGGAACGACCTCCGATGTCGATGGCAAATTTAAGATAGATGCACTTTCTACAGACGTGCTTGTTTTTACCCATACCGGGTACATCGAACTGATAAGGCCGATCAACAATACGCTGGTGATGGAAGTGGTCATGGAAGCCAAGGCAGGCAGCCTGGAAGACGTGATTGTAACCAGCTATGGCGGCAAACAAAAAAAGATCAGTGTGGTAGGTGCGCAGTCCACCGTAAGCGCCAAAGAATTGCAACACCCGGTAGCCAATCTCAGTACCATGCTGGCCGGCCGTGTAGCGGGTGTTGTAGGCGTACAGCGCTCAGGCCTGCCCGGCAGTAACTCGGCCGATATATGGATACGCGGTATTCAAACATTTGGCAACAACCCCAGCGGCGCCCTGGTGATCATCGACGGTGTACAGGGCAGGGACCTGAACAGTGTTGACCCCGAAGACATCGAATCATTCACCATTTTAAAAGACGCTTCTTCTACCGCGGTATACGGTTCATTGGGCGCCAATGGCGTAATTCTTATCAACACCAAAAAAGGTAAGGCCGGCAAGGTAAAAATAATGGCGAATTATAACCACGGCACCACCTCGTTTACCAAGGTGCCCAAACTGGCTGACGCCAAAACCTACATGGAGCTGAAAAACGAGGCCCTGATCGCCTCCGGTCAGGCCCCGCAGTTTACCCAGGAATATATGGACAGTACGCTCTCCGGAACGGCTAACCCCTACAGGTTTCCGAATGTAGACTGGATGGACCTGCTGTTTAAAAAATATTCTTTCAACAAACGCCTCAACGTAAGTGCCACCGGTGGTAGCGAAAACACCAAATACTATACATCGGTAGCTTATTACGATGAAACATCGCTGTTGAAAACCGATCCACAGGTAGATTACGATGCCACCACCCTTTTCAGAAGGTTCAACTTTACGTCGAATATCGATATGAACCTGACCAAATCCACCAAGTTCAGCTTATACCTGAATGGTTATATCACCAATTTTAATGAGCCGGGCGCAGGCGCCGGATCGGCCTTTGCCCAGGCACAAAATGCCAGTCCCGTTTTTTATCCACCTATGTATCCCGGCAACCTGGTTTCGGGTATAGGGTATGGCTCCACGCCTTCTCCCAACCCCTGGGCGGCCGTTACGCAAACCGGTTATGTAAAAAGATTCCAGTCGAAGATCAACAGCAGCCTTTACCTTACACAGGATCTGTCCTTTATTACCAAAGGCCTTACTGCAAGAGGTATGTATTCCTACGACGTGTTTAATGAAACATGGGAACGCAGAACAAGGAACAGGAGCATTTATTACCTGAACCAGGCAAATCCCTATAAACCCGATGGCAGCCTGAACCTGGAGCAAATGATTGCGGGAACCGATGACCTTGGATTCAGCAATTCTAATGGCGGAACCCGCCAGTTTACCCTGGAAGGACAGCTTTCATACGACCGTTATTTTGGCGATCACCACGTATACTCGACAGTCGTTTACAACCAGCTCAGCCAGTTGAATCCCTTTAACGGTACCCTGAGCCAGTTTATTCCGTTTCGCCAGCAAAACGTAGCCGGTAAAGTCACCTATTCCTACAACGATAAATACTTTACTGAAGTAACCGCCGGTTATAACGGCTCTGAAAACTATGCGCCTGCTAACCGTTTCGGTTTCTTTCCCTCCATTGGTGTAGGCTGGATACTTTCAAAAGAAAAGTTTTTTGAACCATTGGATAATATCTTCCAGTACTTCAAGATCCGTTACTCGCATGGCCGGGCTGGTGCACCGGGAACCGGCTCCCGTTTCGGCTTCTTAACACTGGTGACCAACAATGCACGTGGTATTACATTCGGCCGGCCAGGCGCCAGCATGGGTATAAACGGCGTGAATATTTCACAATATGGCGCAGATGTTAGATGGGCCACCGCTCAAACGCAGGACCTGGGTGTCGAGTTTAACGTGCTGAATAATAAACTGTCCTTTGTACTGGATTATTTCAGGTCGCACCGTACCGGTGTATTCCTCACCAGGGCCGATTTCCCCGACTACGCCGGTTTGCAATATAACCCCGTTGGTAACTACGGTATACTGGATGTAGCTGGTTTTGATGGAACGGTTGAATTACAGGCCATCCAGTTGTCAAAAAAAGTAAGCGTTTCTTTCAGGGGCAACTTCACCTACAACACCGATGTGTTGCGTGAGAACAGGCAGGCGCCTTTTGCCGATCCCTACCAGGAAAGAAGGGGTCATAACCTGCTGGCCGCTTACGGTTATGTAGCAGAAGGCATTTTCCAAAGCCAGAAAGAAATTGACAACAGCGCTTCACAGATTGCATTGGGTAACCCCCGCGTAGGCGATCTGAAATATAAAGACCTGAACGGTGATGGTGTGATCGATATTTACGACCAAACAAAGATCAGCCGTTGGGATGTGCCCAACTTCGTGTATGGTTTTGGCGCCAACATTAACGTGGGCAGGTTTTACTTCAGTATATTTTTCCAGGGTATTTCAGGCGCTTCCAGGTTGATGTCGGGTAATGCGGCCATGCCATTCAGCGGCGGCGGCAACGATGGTAACATTTATGCCATCTCAACCGACAGGTGGACGGAAGAAAACAAGGCCGAGCGTCCCTGGTTCCCCCGTCTTGGCTGGGGCGCCAACGCCACCTTGAACAATACCGTGCCCAGCACCTGGTGGGTAAAAGACATGAGCTTCCTCCGGTTAAAAACCGTCGATATCGGATATAATATTCCCAGGGAACCTTTCAGAAAAATTGGTTTAACAAGCGCCCGCATATACTTCTCCGGCGTGAACCTGTTGTACTGGAGCAAGTTCAAATTATGGGATCCTGAGCTGAATACAAACAATGGTAATACCTATCCCAATACCCGTAATATGTCTATCGGCTTGCAGGCTAATTTTTAATCCTTAATTATCGACACAATGACAAACAATATATTTAAGATCATATTCCTCTTTTTCGTCGTAATGACGTCGGCCTCCTGCAAAAAGTTCCTTAGCCAGGTGCCGGACAATCTTTTGAAAGAAGAAGATATATTCCAGACCTACAACAATACCAATGGCTACCTGGCACAGGTATATGCCAATATTCCCGATGAGTTCAGCAGCCGTTTTGCTCCCGGTGGTAGTTATGCAGGTCCCTGGACAGGCGCTTCGGATGAAGCCAACTACTGGTCGCTTAGCTGGGTAATGTCTAATTCACTCAATCAAAGCACCTGGGATAACAACATAGGTGGTACCTATTGGACCAATTTCTATAAACCTGTAAGAACGGCTACCGATTTTATATCCAAGATAGATGACGCTACTGCGCCCGACATCACCGATCTGCAGAAAATGCGTTTCAAAGCAGAAGCACGTGCACTGAGGGCCATCTTTTACTACTGGATGATGAGGCTGTACGGACCAGTGATCATACTGAAAGATGTAGTACCCGTGGAAGGTACCGGCGATGACATATTTTTTGCCCGTACGCCTTTCGACAGCTGCGTGGATTATGTTACCCGTGAACTGGATCAGGCCTACGCAGAGTTGAAAAATTCTGAAACACTGGGACAAAACCAACCTGCCCACCTGCCTTTGAATAATGAATGGGGCCGGGTTACTACCGGTGTTTGTAAAGCTTATAAAGCACAGGTTTTACTGCTTGCAGCCAGTCCCTTGTTCAATGGTAATAAAGACTATGCTTCGTTAAAGAACCAGGATGGTACGCAACTGATCAATCAAACCTATGATGCCAACAAATGGAAAATAGCAGCCGATGCGTATAAAGAATTTTTGGATGAATTTGTACCCAGCGTATACAAGCTGTATACAGAAAGTGATGCCGACCCGTTTGTGGCTGCCTATAAATCGTGTAAGAATGTAATGTTGAACGACTGGAACAGCGAGTGGATCTGGGGTAAATCGATGTGTGGCGGCGCCGGCGATTACTGGTACGACATTACACCCAAACTGGTAGGTTACAACAATACCGTAGGTAAGGGTGCAGGATTTCTGTCAGTAAACCAAAGCATGGTAGATGCTTATGAAATGAAAAACGGCTTACCGATCACCGATCCTTCTTCGGGTTACGAAACATCAGGGTTCTCCAATTTCAGGGCGCCCTACGACGTGAAAGAACGTTCTACTTTTAATCAATGGGTTAACCGCGAAGCCAGGTTTTATGTGGGTGTAAGTTATAACCGTTGTTACTGGCAAAACCAGGGCAGCAGCCCCAATGAAGTGGTCCCGGTGTTTGAGTTGACCGGCAATTCGGGCAGAACACAAAGTACATGGGATGTTACGTCTACCGGTTATATTGTAAGAAAACAACTGGCCACCAGCAACCAGTCGAGAGGCTGGGTATACGTAAGGCTTGCACAGATGTACCTCGACTATGCAGAGGCACTGAACGAGTCGAACCCCAACGATCCGGAAATCATCAAACTGGTAAACCTGATCAGGGAAAGAGCCGGTCTTCGCCAATATGGAAACGGCAATGATCCTTTACCTGTACCTACCGGCCAGGATGCCATTCGCAATGTGATCAGGCACGAACGCCAGGTAGAGCTGGCATTTGAGAATGTGCGCTACTTCGACCTGCGCAGGTGGAAGATCGCCCCTCAAACCATGGGCGCCGATGTATATGGTATGAACATTTTTGCCGATGGAGCAGCCTTCTATGAAAAAACGCTGGTGCAAAAAAGAAGGTTCTTACCAAGGGATTATTTGTGGCCAATACCCAACAACGAGATCCTGAAAGACAAATACCTGGTTCAAAACCCAGGCTGGTAAGAAACTGCTAACCCCGTTTAACTAAAAAAAATCAACTATATGTTCCTATTCAATATAAATAAACAGCGCCGGCCGGTTTCCATACTGCTGCTTCTGCTGCCTGTGGTCATCTTATTCTCTGCCTGTTTGAAAGAAGACGACCTGTATACCCTCAAAGAAGGCTTATGTTATATGCCGCAGGCCTACCAGGATAAAAACAAGGTAAGGCCATTGGTAAAGGCCGATTCTGTTCAGGAAGTAACATTCGGATTTTATTATACCTCCTTTGATGGAGCGCCCACAGATATTACCGGCACCTTTGCCGTTGACACTTCCCTGGTGGAGGCATACAACGAGGAGAATGCCTTTACCGGTAACGTGTACAAGGTATTGCCCGAAAGCGCCTACACCCTTTCGGCCACTACTGCCACTGTAAAAGCCGGCAAAACATCATCTGAGCCGCTTGTAGTAGCTATCAACCCTAAAAACCTCGTCCTGGGTGTGAAATATATGTTACCCGTCAAACTGGTGAGTGTATCATCGGGAAATATTGATGCCAGTCTTGCTGTTACCTATTTCAGGATCGAGGAGATCAACGTGAGGTCAATAGACTTTACCCGGGAAGGAACACTTACAGGCAATTATACCAATTCACCTGCCAATGAGGCGATGCCCAAACTTGTTGACAGCAACTTCAATTCAAAATACCTGGCATTTGACTACGGTACCGACCTGTATGTGCAACTGGCCTTTGCCAAACCGAAAAAGATGGATGCATATACCATCACATCAGGCAATGACGCGCCGGAACGCGATCCGAAAGATTTTAACCTGCAAGGTTCCAATGACGGCTCCACCTGGACCACCATCGATACCAGGAGCGGAGAGATTTTCCTGGGCAGAAATGAAAAACGCACATTCAATCTGAATGCAGAAGCGGAGTATTCTTTCTACAGGCTAAACATTACGGCCATCAACGGCGCCGGCCTGATACAGATATCTGAGTGGAGATTATTAGACTACTATTAATAGCTGAATAGATCGTTTTATAGAGCCCTGCTTTTAACAAGCAGGGCTTTTTTTATTATATTTGTCGCTAAACATATAGTATTCATGCGTTTAATCAATTTTGTTTTCAGTATAACATTAGCCCTGGTGTTGGCCGGTTGCAGCAATAAAGACAATGGTGTGAAATGTACCACAGCAGCAGAAGACGATGCCAAAATGCAGAGTTATATCACCGCCAACGGCATTAACGCCACCAAACACGCCAGCGGTTTGTATTACGAGATCATCGAACCCGGCAGCGGTCCAACACCCAATATCAATTCTACCGTAAAAGCAAACTATACCGGCAAATACACCAACAATACCTCCTTCGATAGCGGCGAAGCCAGTTTTCCCCTCTCAGGTGTGATCGAGGGCTGGCAGGTAGGTATCCCGCTGATCAACCAGGGTGGCAAAATCAAATTGATCATTCCCCCTTACCTGGGTTATGGATGTGCTGATTACAGGGGCATTCCCGGTAACTCGGTATTGGTATTTGATGTGGAGTTACTGGAGGTGCAGTAGGCGCGCAGAAATACAAATATTGTATATAGGAACAACACGAAAGGCAAAACGTTGGGTTTTGCCTTTCGTGTTGTTCGTACTATCTTTTAAGCGCTTTCCCGCAAACTGTATTTCTTAATTCCCTGAAGTACCTTGCCTTTTACCCGCCTTTCCTCCTCTACATCATAATCATCCTGCAATCCCAACCAGAACTTAGGCGATACGCCAAAATAAATGCTCAGCCGCAATGCAGTATCGGCAGTAATCCTTCGCTCCCCTTTCAGGATAGCGGCTATCCTGGTTTGAGGTATTTTAATATCTTTTGCAAGCCGGTATGCCGTGATTCCCAATGGAACCAGAAATTCTTCCTCCAAAACTTCACCGGGATGGATATTTTTGATACGTTTCATCATCTTCCTGGCTTTAATGATAATCAATAATTTCTACATCGGCAGCAGTCTGGTTGTTCCATTTAAAAACGATTCGCCATTGGTCATTTATGCGAATACTATAGAACGACTTATAATTGCCCGATAACTTTTCGAGACGATTTGATGGCGGTACCATAAGATCGTTCAAATCCTGCGAGTTATTGAGCATTCTTAGTTTTCGACGACCAATCTCCTGAATTTCTTTCGGAAGCTTTTTCACCCATTCACCATTCCATATTTTTTCGGTGTCTTTGTTTCCAAAAGATACGATCATAACGTTTCGCGTTAGTAACGCCAAAGATAAGTATTTTTCCCCGAACCTTTACGTGGAAATAAAAACCAACTTAATCAACTGATAGTCAACGGCGGATTCGCAAGCCATCAACGATTGATCAGCATCTTTACCTGCGCTACCATTTCATCCGCATTAGCGACGGTTAATTTTTTCAGATCAAAATTTGTGAGTGCTTCCTCCAGCATGCGCAACTTATCTGCCTGGTTGTTTTTTGCATAGGTTTTTCTCAGTATCTCTATCTTCTCAAAATCCTGGATACCCTCAATCAATTTTTCAAATCGAATGGAGCTCAATGGCCCGGGATATACCTGGTAAGTATCACCTGCAGGCCATGATGTAAAACGGCTGTCCTTGAGTGGCTCCTTCGTCCAACTGTTATAAGCCCATCTCAAGTATCCATCCATTTTCGCAGCAGCAGTATACCACCCCATCCACACATGCTCATCGGGCGGTGAAAACGTAAACCCATTCGGAAACGGTTCCATACAGCAGGTATACCATGTACTGATCTTTCCTTCGCTTTTGCGCCTCGCCAGCACTTCATCTGGAAATGTAAAACGCGACGCCACACAGTAATCATAAATATCTTTTTCTATCTCGCCATGATAATCGCCAGCCAGGGCAATCTTCCAGTCTTTATCAACAGATTTTAATAACGCAATAACCGACTTCATAGCCTCCATAGGTCTTTCATCCATGGCAATGGTGGTTTTTTCGAACCAGTTCCTGCTTTTTAAATGCGCTGTAAAATCTGTCAGCATCCTCGACCAAAACTCGTTATATGCCGGCGTTCCTATGGGTTGTTTGAAAACCGTATCCATTCCCAATGCCTCGTCATAGTAACTGAACTCCAGTTTCCATGGCACCATGCTGTAACAATTGATACGGTTACTGATGCCGCAGCTCATTACAAAGGATACATATCTGTCGAACAGGGAATAATCGTATTGCCATTCCCCGTTTTTCTTTTTAGTCCATTTGATGAGGCTGGGATAGTCATCATAGGTTTGATGTCCCCAGGGTTCGTTGATGATGCTCACCGTAATGGCTTTCTGGCCGGCGCCGGCCAGCATGGTGTAATATTTTTTCATCAATGCAAAATGCGCATCACTCCACAGCGGTACCTGGTGTATGCGTGCTACGGCAACGGGGTTTTGCCATAGGTCCAGTTCAAACTGGTATTGATCGGGGATGGGCAGCGTTTTATCAACTACATTCAATGCGATATTCAACACGTACTTTTTATCTGCGGCAACGGTGACGGTACCGGTGTATTCGCCAGGTTTGGTGTTAGCCGGAACCTTTATGCTGAGCCAAACCGGTTGCGGAGTATTGGCAGCAAGTTTTACTGAAGAAATATTCGTGTTAATGATGTCTGCTACCAGCGAAGAATCCAGGTCGGCAGCGTTGCGTTTGCCGCAGCCGCCCTTGAATTCATCAGTCATTACGTATTGAACAAACCCGGTGGTGATGTTGTCTTTTTTTATCACCTGGCCCTGTTTACTTTTCAAATCCACCGCAGTTATTCTAACCGCATCGATATCTTTTTCAGAAAGCACCAGCAACTGCGTATGCACTTTTTCACCTTTCCAGGCAGACAGCCGCCATGCTGATTGCTGTTTTATTTCAGCCAGTGAATCTTTTTTAAACCGTATGCTGGAGGGTGCAAAACTTACAAAAACCGGTTCGCGAGATGAAGCAGGTTGTATTTTTTTTGATTGCATTGCAAGGCCGGCATCCTGTGCAACAGCGCAAAAAGTAGCCAGTACAGCAACTAGTAAAAGTGTATATCGCATGGTTATTTCTTGTCGGGTTTGTAAAAATACTTGCCAGACAAATCTAGCTTTTTTTGAATATGGTAAGGGATAAACTTGCGCAAACGGTTGCAGTGGAGTGGTGTTGGAGGGTGTTAGGAGGCTGCAGGATGCTTTGGCATAATATAGAAAACAGTGTCAATAAAAAACAGTACATCGTCTTTTGCAATTACATTTTCGTCGTGCATATCTTCTAATAGCAAATCAAATTCTTTATTGAAATAGTCTTGTCTACGAATATGTTCAAAACCATTGAAGTTCAGGTGAGCTTTTATGTTGATCAGTTCAGCCTGCCCGCCTTCAATGAAACGTTGTTTAAGGACAGCTGTAAGTTGTTCCTCTTCACCTAATGTAAATCCCAATAGTTCATACCCGGTATTTGGAAATAACAAGTTATGGATCACGAGGCTGTTAAAAAACTCGGTCCATGTGGCATAATAGATAGCATCATTAACTTTGATCACGTGAAGATAATCCGGAGCCAGAAATATTTGCGACTCTCCTCCCCTGGTTAAATACGTTGAGCCTTCGGGTAAACAAGGCATCCATATGTTCCTTTTTTCAGCAAGAATTTTTAAGATGCCAGCCTCTGCTTCTTTGATGATTGAGCGACTTTCGAATTCTCCTTTAACAGTCGGATTTGAGCCAAAGCTTTGGCTAAGGAGATTTCTGACTGCTGTGCAATGATCTTCCTGCCCTTCAAGGTCATTTCCTCTAACGATATTTTGAAGTTTTTGGCGGATTTCATATGAGATCATTTGCACAAAAATAAGCAAACTGACATTAATTACAAAACACTATGATATTGAATCACTTATAAATCAATAAATGCCGTTAAAACACGGCAGCTTTTTTCGAAACGATCCGGCAGCCAAAGAATATAAATGTCAGTAATCAAGTATTTAGTAAGGCTAGTTAGCAGTAACCTTTTTATTTATTTCTTTTTTTGCTAAAATTCGGAATTATAAGAAATAATCCAATTACAAGAACTGCAATAGCTTAATACCAGGGTTGTCCATGACAAACCTGGTAACCGTATTGTATTCGAGAACTATTCGGGAAAGGTTATGGAAGTCTTCGACAACTTGTCGAAGAACGCCGAAGCCATCCCGAAGCCATCCCGAAGCCTTCCCGAACAAAACCCGACAAAAAACACAGTATCTCGTCAATTTTGGCTACAACAACAGTTGATCCGGCTACATCCGCCTCCTTTTATCTCCCAAACTTTGCAGTAACAAAAAACCAACACCATGAACATAGTCATCACCGGTTCCTTAGGCCACATCAGCCAACCGCTCGCCGAGGAGTTACTGCGAAAAAATCACACCGTCACCATCATCAGCAGCAACCCCGGCAAACAAACCGATATAAAAACTTTAAGCGCCCAACCCGCCATCGGCTCCGTGCTCGATGTCGATTTCCTTACCAATACATTCACTAATGCCGACGCCGTTTACTGCATGACACCACCCAACTTCCATCATCAAAATCAAATAGCCTACTACGAACAAACTGCGCAGGCCTACGCCGAAGCCATTCGCCGTGCCGGTGTACAACGCGTGATTTATCTCAGCAGCTACGGCGCCCACCTCCCTTCCGGCACCGGCTTCATCACGGGTTCGCACAAAGGAGAAAAAATATTTAACGACATAACCGGCATTTCCGTCACCCACATGCGCCCCACTTATTTTTACTACAACCTGCTTCATTTCATCCCCATGATACAAAACGCAGGTTTTATCGGCGCAGTGTATGGTGCAGAAGACCGCCTGCCCCTGGTATCACCCAAAGACATTGCCGCCGCCATCGCCCGGGAGCTCACAGCGCAAAGAACAGGCATGCACATCCAATACGTATCCAGCGATGAACGCACCTGCAACGAGGTGGCACACATATTGGGCAAAACCATCGGCCAACCCAACCTGGTGTGGAAGGTTTTACCGCCGGAACAAGTATTGCAGTCCCTTATAAAAACGGGCATGCCAAACAATGCCGCCGAAAACCTGGTAGAACTGGGCATGGCCATTCACACCGGTATTCTCCGGGAAGATTACGACAAAAACAAACCCGCTTTAGGAAAGGTATCCCTGGAAGACTACGCCAACGAATTTGCTGCCCTTTATCAACAAACCGAAATACATCAACATTAAAACAAAACAAGAATATGGAAAACAAAATTGCCATCGTAACAGGAGGCAGCCGTGGACTTGGAAAAAACATGGCTATTGCATTAGCAAAAAAAGGCATCGACGTCGTCATCACCTACAACGCCAACAAAGCAGCAGCTGATGAAGTTGTACAAGAAATAGCTGCCATGAATCAAAAAGCACATGCCTTACAACTGGACACCAGCAATACCAGTACGTTTGAAAAATTCACCACTGAATTAAAGGCCTATCTGTCTAAAACATATGGCCAGCCAAAATTCGACTTCCTCATCAACAACGCCGGTACCGCATTGTATGCCCCCGTTACCGAAGTCACCGAAAAACAAATGGACGACATTTACAACATCCATTTTAAAGGTGTGGTATTTTTGACACAGCAACTGTTGCCTTTGCAAAACGACGGTGGAGGCATTGTCAATATTTCCTCCGGTCTCACCCGCATCATCTATCCCGGATCGTCGGTATATGGCTCCATGAAAACAGCCGTAGAAACATTGACAAAGTACATGGCCAAAGAACTGGGGCCCCGCAAAATACGGGCGAATGTGGTAGCCCCCGGCGCCATTGAAACCGACTTCGGCGGCGGACGTGTACGCGATAACAGGGAGATCAACGAACAGATCGCCAGTCTTACCGCCCTGGGCCGTGTAGGATTGCCCGATGATATCGGCGGTGTGGTGGCTTTTTTATGTACGCCGGAAGCCGGCTGGATCAATGCCCAACGCATTGAAGTATCCGGTGGTCAGGCAATTTAATACCTTTGCACTATGAAACCATTACACATCAAAACCATCAGCGAGTTTCACAAACTGCATTTACTGGAACCACCCGATCATCCATTGATCAGCGTGGCCGATTATGTAAAGGTGGCGGCGGCCAAAAGCGAACAAACGGTGCGGCCGCTGGTGGCCGACTATTATACGGTATCGGTAAAGCGAGGTCTGGCAGGCAAGATGCGTTATGGACAGCAGGAATATGATTTTGATGAAGGGATCATGTATTGTATGGCGCCGGGCCAGGTGTTGCAGCCGGCCCCGCCAAACAATACAGTCACACAACCTTCCGGATGGATCTTACTGATCCATCCCGATTTCCTCTGGAATACACCGCTTGCCAAAAACATCCGGCGCTATGGTTATTTTGACTATTCCATCAACGAAGCCTTATTCCTTTCCGATAAAGAAGAGGCCATCATCAACGGCATAGTGCAAAACATTCAACAGGAAGCTCGCTCCAACATCGACCACTTTACCCAAAACATCATCATTTCCCAACTGGAAACCCTGTTCAACTATGCCGAACGTTTTTACCAGCGGCAATTCATAACGCGCAAAGTAAGCAACCACAAAATACTGGACCGGCTGGAACAATACCTGGCCAATTATTTCAACGAAGACCACATCAACGAAAAAGGGCTTCCCACCGTTCAAAGCGTTGCCGATGCCCTGAACACATCGCCCAGTTACCTGAGCGCCTTACTAAAAACATTAACCGGGCAAACCACCCAACAGCACATCCATAACAAGCTAATCGAAAAAGCCAAGGAGAAACTCTCCACCACCGATTTATCAGTAAGCGAAATAGCCTATGAACTGGGGTTTGGGCATCCGCAGTCGTTTAATAAATTCTTTAAAGCAAAGACTTCGGTATCGCCGTTGGAGTTCAGGCAGTCGTTTAATTAATTGAAATTCAATCACATAACCGTTATTACAAAGGATACTTTCTTCAAAAACACTGTCGATTTATTTCCTATTTTTGCTAAAATTAGGAATTATAGGAAATAATTTAACATACCTGCAGTTCGAAAGAACCTTGAAGCCACTCCAGCTCATCTCGCTCACGGAAATCAAAAAAGCATTTCCAACTTTTGATTCGAAACGACTTGTGGAGTGGCAGAAGAAGGGCTACATCATAAAGCTGATCAACAAGTGGTACCTTTTTTCCGACGTTGAAGTTTCGGAAGAAACGATATTCCGCATAAGCAATAACCTTCTTCGCCCTTCTTATGTCTCCCTGGAATCTGCTTTGTCCTATTACAACATAATCCCTGAAGCTGTTTACACACATCAGTCAGTTAGTACGCGTAAAACGACACGATACAGTACCCCTATAGGTGAATTTCAATACCGGACTATTCCTCAATCTTGTTATTTTGGATACACTATTTTGCGCAATGAAGGATTTCCTATATTGATAGCGGAGTTTGAAAAGGCTTTGCTCGACTACTTTTATTTGAACGCAAACTTAAACACAAAAGAAGATCTGGAATCCGTACGCTTTAATACGGTTGAAGTTCAAGGTAAACTCAACTGGGAAAAATTTGCTCAATACGCCGAAATATTCAATAGTCCAGTGTTAAAAAAACGCATTAACATCTTCAGAAAATTTATCCTTAATGCTCACCCTAAATGAAATTGAAAAATATTATCCCGTAAACTTACGCGGGTTCAAAAGGTTTATGTTGCGCGAATATCTACAACATAAAATATTGCAATTTGTCTATGATAGCGAATTTGCTAATAAACTGGCCTTTCTTGGCGGCACATGTCTAAGAATAGTTCATGGCAATAATCGCTTTTCTGAAGACCTGGATTTCGACAATTTTGGTATCGGTGAAACAGAATTTCAAAAGGTGGCCGAAATCATAGAAAAAGAACTATTGAAGGAAGGATATAACGTCGATATGAAAACAGTATTCAGGGGTGCTTATCATTGTCATATTCGATTTCCTGAATTATTGTATAAGGAGGGGTTGTCGGGCCACCTGGAAGAAAGAATTCTAATTCAACTCGACACCGAACCTCAAAACTTTAACTTTTTGCCTGAACGATATCTTCTCAATCGTTTTGATGTTTTCACTCAAATTCTCACTACACCCAGGGAATTACTATTGGCGCAAAAGTTCTACGCTGTACTCAACCGCCCTCGAAACAAAGGGAGGGATTTCTATGACATTATTTTTTTATTAGCATCAACCAGGCACCCTAATTATGATTACCTCGAAATGAAGATTGGCATTAACAATTCGAAAGAACTAAAGCGAAAGGTTTTGGAGCGTTGCAGTCAAATCAATATGGAAGAAATGGGTCGTGATGTAGCCCCCTTTCTATTTAATAGTTCAGATGTGAAAAAAGTAGTTCTGTTTCCAAAATATATAGAACAAGTAGCTCTGGAGTAGTATTGTATGAAACGATTAGTGAAAATATTTGATAATCTATAGTCTATGTCAATAACTACCCCTTTCAAGCAAATTGATTTGAAAATTATAAAGGAAATCAATTCAAATCTCCTGCCCTACCATATCGTACCCTGCTTCGATGGCGGCTTTCTCGTGCAATACAAAGATAGCTGCCTGGTTTCCAGGTACGACCCCAATTACAATTTGTTATGGGAAAAGGAAATTGGCATTTTACCACACCAATATAGCAGCTTTAAACTCACATTTGGCCGGTTCATTGGCGTACACGGAACCAATGCTGTACTCATTTATGACGATAAAGCGAATTTGCTTTACAAACAAGACCATTCGCCCTGGGAATTTCACGAGAGTTCGGATTGCTTTTTTGCGTCACCTGACAGCGAAGGGAATGAATACATTTGGTTTTATATCCCGGAAAATGGAGGCGCCCGCTTGCAGGTATTGGATGCATCGAATTTTGCAGTCATAGATAGCATATGGCAGGAAGAGACCGATTACCATTATTCATTTCATTCCACACCCGACAGTAACAAAATATTTATTCATCTTGCTGCGGGGCAGGATGGCTGTCAACTACTCGAGGCGCAACTCATCGATCAAAAAATTTCATTGAAAGCACTTCACCAATGTAATGATCTTTCTATATGGTCTTTCTCACCAAATGGTAAGGAAGCCATTTTCACTGATCCATATGGACTCGGTAGAATAGTGCTATTTTCCTTTCCCGACATGGAAATACTGGCCGAAACCGATGAGGAAGAGCTCTTTGCAGACCGCGATGAGTTTCCGGCCGCTAATACGGATTCAATAGAAGACCCCGCATGTTTTCTCTCTGATAATATTATAATGATAAGAACCGGCTACGGGCGGTTTCTACTCGTAGATAGAACCACCCTGCAATGTATAGGTGAAATGCGCCCCGAAGGCTGTCATATTAATGCTTTTGATCACCGGGATGAGGAATTGACCGATGCCACCATCATTATGGATTATGACCACGATATCTTCGATGTTACAGTAACCGAGAAGGGTCAATTGATCATTATCACCAGCTCAAATGGTATCAAGATTTATCATTTACCAAAGGAGCTATAACTAAAAAAATGGATAACCTTGTCGGGGTTATCCATTTTGTGTTTAAGTTTATTCCATTACCAATTCCTACATCGGCACTATCTTCCTTATCCTATGATTCGCCAAATCCGCCACATACACCGTCCCATCCGAAGCAATCGCCACATCTGTCGGCTGGCTAAACCTGGCAGCGGAACCTATCCCATCCAAAAACCCAACCACTGTACCTGCAATCGTACTCACCTTCCCCTCCGCTATCATCCTGATCCTATTATTCGACAGATCGGCCACTACAATGACGCCATTATCGTTTACAGCTACACCATAAGGTTGGTTGAACCGTGCACTGGCCAATTCACCGTCGGTTGTGCCTACAAGGCCATCACCGGCCAGCGTGGTCACATCGCCATTGGGCGTGATCTTACGAATGCGGTGGTTCAGCCTGTCGGCTACCAGCACGTTGTTATCTTTATCTACGCATAAACCTGATGGGTTGGTGAAAGAAGCATTCGCTCCATTGCCATCTTTAAAACCGCTGGTGCTGCCGGCCAGGGTAGTTACCACACCTGCAGGCGTGATCTTACGGATGCGGTGGTTGGAGTTATCGGCTACGTATACGTTGCCATCGCTGTCTACGGCTACATCAAGGGGTTGACTGAACTTGGCGTTGTCACCGGTACCATCGGCATAACCTGAGGTACTCCCGGCCAGGGTACTAACGGTTCCGTCAGTAGCAATTTTACGGATGCGATGATTGTCGCGGTCGGCGACATAAATATTGCCCTGCGCATCTACATCCGAACGCCAGGGGAAGCTGAATTTGGCAACAGCCACATTGCCATCTCCATATCCTTTTTCATTACCGGCAATGGTGCTCACCATTTTGTTGGGTGTAATTTTCCGAATACGGTTATTTGTTCTGTCTGTTACAATGATGTTACCCTGCGGGTCAATACAAACACCTTCGGGTTGAGAAAACTGGGCGTCTACACCAGGCCCGTCGAGATAACCGTTTGTACCGCTTCCTGCAAATGTAGAAACGATGTATTCAGGCGCCGGTTCCAGGTAGGTAAAAACAGGACCTTCCAGGGTAAAGCCCTTTACCGCTACGGTCACCTTTCCTGTTTCACCATCTTTCGGAGATACTACTTTCAACTCACCGGGTTTGGCGTCGAGCACAACAGCGGGCTGGCCGTTGAATTGTACGATGTTTTCATCGGGTACGGAACTGAAATTTCTTCCGAGTATGGTCACTATCGTTGCACCGGTTCCTGCATCGGGTGAAACCGAAACAATCACCGGGTCGCTTCTTCTATTATCGGTGCGGTCTTTTTTACAGGCAGCTGCCAGCAAAAACAGCGGCAGCATATACAGCCAGGGATTTATTTTCCGGGTTATCATAAATTATACAATGAGGTGTTTTTAATTGGTTGAAACAATTGACCATCCATTGGCCACAGCGCGTGGCGTACCGTCCGACGACCAGTTACGCATCTGCAATATATCGGCGCGTGGGTTGTTGATCACAAAACTGGAAGAGCCGCCCCCGTCACAGTTCAATGCTTCTTTCGCGCCCAGGGCCACCATCATTTGTCCGAGCTTTTGGAAGGTGGCGCCATTCGAATAGTCGAAACGGCGTCCATCCACTACAATAAAATAAAGCACATTGTCTTCTGTAAAACCTACACAGGTGCGTGGTTCTATCGTTTGATCGGTTTGCGGCACCAGAACCTTGTTTCTTACCAGCCGGTGACGGCCGCCCAGTGCATGAAGCAGCTCGCTTTTTCTTTGCTGATGATCCACGGAATCACCAATGATCAGTTCCCCGGTTTTGGTGATGCCAAAAAAGCCCCAGGTGTCGCCCGGCATGGTGGTTCTTACTGCCTGGCCATTCAAATACACAATGCCACGCGGTTCGCCGGTATTGGCATTAAAGAAATCGCAGTTGGCGCCAAACAATGGCTTCACACCCGGTTCCTGTGCGTATTTCAACATATCAGGAATGGTTTGCCGGGCATAGGCGGTGCTGCCAAAGGGCGTAAGGGGTTTTAATTGCAGACCGGCTTGTTTCATATCGGCTTCCAGCACAAAGATGTGCATGGAATAACCTTCCATACTCAGGTAATGTATTTCGGTAGCCTCTACACCGGGATGTATCTGGATAACAGTATCGGTAAATACACGGCTCACCAGTTCCGAATTTTCCAGTAGTGCTTTTGATACCTTACTTAAGTTGTGATCAAGTATCTTTTCAACCGGGTCATCCTTTTTGCAGGAACTAAAAAGAATGACGGGTAATATCAGTAATGTGATTAAATGCCTTCTCATAATAATTAGGGTCCTTGGTTAATAATTATTCAACGTATCCATCGTTCTGGCCGAGATTTTCGTTCACCAGCCTTTCATAATCGGGAATAGGGAATTTCTGCCTGAACTCCTCGATGCCTAATTCCGCAACGGCCTTGCCGGTGCGCACCAGGTCGTACCAACGGAAACCTTCACCCAGTAATTCACGCCTTCTTTCCAACGCTACTGCATCCTGGTACGCTTCGGGGCTGGCAGGATTGATGGCAGGCAGGTTCCTGGCCTCACGCAGTTGATTCAAACGGTTCAGTCCATTTACACCCTGCGCTTCGGCACTGATCAAATACATTTCGGCCAGGCGTACAATCACCACGGGATCAGTACCCGACTGGCCGCTGGGATATTTATTCAGCACATCCAGGCTGGAATAGGTATCTATCGACATGGCCCTGCGGCTGTCGCCGGCCTCATACATATTCATTACATCAGGTGTAGGTTTGTATACATAGGAACCTTTTACGGGGTGAGCATAGGTATAGAACAGGGTGCTCAGCGTAATGCTCGATTCTTCTGTCAGGTTCTCAAAAGCAAATATCACTTCACCGTTGGATTGCTTGCGGAAGATCTTCTCAAAGCTGTCCAAACGAAACAAACCTGAATTGATCACACGCTCAGCATATTCGGCCGCTTCGCCATTTTTATTCTGTGCCAGTTTTACACGCGCCATCAGGGCTTGTGCGGCTTCGCGGGAAGCTAAATAGTAATTGCTGTTCAGGTCGGCAATAAAGGCCGGCGCCTGGTTGATGGCCGCCTGCAGTTCTTCTTCGATAAACTGCCATACTTCACCCTGTGGTGCCCGGCCCACTTTTTCATTGGTATTTACTTTTAACAACGGCACATCGCCCCAGCGGGTGGTGAGGTTATAATAGATATAACCCCGGAAAAAATGCGCTACGCCGCCGATCTTTGTTTTCTTCTCCGAATCGGGCAGGTTTTCCAGGATGCTCAACACATTGTTGATCTGGTACAGCGCGCGGTAATAACCATTCCAGTCCTGGCGTACCAGCGCATAGTCGGTACGCAGGATATTTTTGATAAAGGCGAGCACGTTACCACCGGAAGCGGAGGTGAGGTTGCCGCCTACCAGGTCGTACATGATGTACGACTCTCTCCCCGGAAAATTCTGCACGGAATTGTACATGCCCCTCAGTAATGGGTCCAGGTCTTTTTCGGTGACAGACTCAGGCGAAGCCGATGAGTGCGGATAAAAATCCAGTTTGGTACAGCCCGTACAAACGAGCGTGAAAAAAACAATCGATATGAATGTATGTCGGTTCATAGTATTCCGATTTAACCTTTAAAAACTAATATTGATACCAAAGTTGATCACCCGTAATTGCGGAAGTATCAGGTTGTCCTGTCCCAGGAACTGCGGGTCGAAATCACTGGTCACCTCGGGGTCCATGCCTGAATATTTGGTCAGCAGGAACAGGTTATCGCCCTGGGCAAATATGCGTACACGGCTCATGTTAAACCTTGTCAGCAACCTCGTGGGAAGGGTATAACCGAGGTTTACAGAACGCAGGCGGATATACGAACCATCTTCCAGGTACCTTGTAGAGTTTTGGGTATTCCAGGTTGATCCATAAATGGCCCGCGGTTCTTTGTTGCTGGTACCGGGTCCTGTCCATCTTTCCTTAACCACCCGTTCGGTATTATTCACGAAATTATTTCCCAGCCTTTCTATAGTAAGCCTGTAGCTGGCATATACATCCACACCATAAGAATAGGTAAAGAAGAAATTCAGATCGAAGTTTTTATAACGGAAGCTGTTGTTCCATCCGCCATAGAAGTCGGGGTTGGAAGAACCTACGATCTGCCGGTCGTTTACGTCAATCACGCCATTACCGTCTATGTCTTCATATATCACATCCCCTGCTCTTACACCATTGGCGTAAAAAGAGGCCGGTACGTCTTTGTCGTCCTGGTAAATACCCAGTTGTTTATATAAATAATGGCTGCCTACTTCCTCCCCTACTTTCAGCGTACGGTTGGCGCCGATCAATAACGCATCGTCGCCGATCAAAGAAGTAAGTTTGTTTTTGATAAATGAAATGTTGAAATCAGACGACCATTGCAATTTTCCGAAACTCAGGTTGGTACCCACCAAAAACTCCAGGCCTTTGTTCTGCATGGAACCAATATTGCTGATGATGCTGGTGAACCCGCTGGTGGCCGGTTCGGGACGGCTGTATAAAAGGTTATCTGTTTTTTTGATGAAGTAGTCTGCTGTAACATTCAGTTTTCCATTCAGCAATCCGAGGTCGATACCTACATCGAACTGGCGCGCTGTTTCCCAGGTAAGGGCCTCGTTACCGTTGGTGCTTACAGCGATACCGCTTTGCAGACCGTAGTTTCTTCCACCGCTCATTTGCGCCATATAGGCATAACTGCTGATACCGTCCTGGTTACCGGTGGCGCCATAGCTGGCCCTTACCTTGGCCTGTGTGTTGGCCAATGTCCAGAATTCTTCACTGGAAAGGTTCCAGCCTGCCGATACGGCCGGGAAATAACCCCAGCGGTTATGGGGAGCAAACTTGGATGATCCGTCTGTACGCAGCGAAAGCGTGAGCAGGTACTTGCCATCCCATGAGAAATTCGTTCTGCCGAATAACGACAGCAGGGCGCTTTCGGAGATACCGGTAGAAGCAGACGTAATTTCAGAAGCTACCGATAACACATCAAAGGCCGGTGAAGGGAATCCCCTACCTTCAATGGATATGTTAGACAGTGCCAGCTTCTGGTAAGAATAACCTGCCAGCGCTCCGAAATCGAGCTTACCAAAGTTTTTGTTATAGTTCAACGTATTTTCCCAAAGTATATTCGAGGAGAAACGGCGGGCATCTGTTTTACTGCCCACGCCTGTTCCGTAGGGATGTTTTTCGTTGTAGTGTACGTTGTCCAGCGTATAATTAAGATCTGCACCAAAGGCCGATTTGAACACCAGTCCTTTTGCAAGGTTCACACTGCCATAAAAATTACCCAGTAAACGCCAGGTGTTCAGAAAGGTAATTTCCTCATTTAATATCTGCAGCGGGTTGTGGTAAATCAGGTCTTCGGTACCACCTACATAATATTCGCCATTGGGTTTATAGGGACGGTCGAAGGGACGTTGCGGCAATGCGCGGGCCATGATGGTAGAACCCAGGTTAGAACCGGGCACCCTGTCGTTACGGGAAAAACTGAAATTGGTATTCGCACCAAACTCGAGCCAGTTGTTGAGCTTGTGTGAGATGTTCAGTTTGCCGGTATATCTTTCGAATTCCTGCGATTTAATAGCGCCTTCCTGGTTCAGATAGTTACCGGATATATACAGTTTTGTTTTATCGGTTCCACTGGTGATGGAGAATCCCACGCTTTGGGTTCTGGCCGTACGCAACACCAGGTCCATCCAATCGGTATCGGGTAAACCGGGATAAGGATTTTCCTTACGCAGCATAAAATTCGCGCTGCCCGGCAGGTAATTGTTCTGCACGTTGTAGTTGTCGATGGCTTCGTTGATCACCTCCAGGTATTGGTCCGAACTGGCCATCTTCACCTTATGCAGGTTGGGAACCTCTTGCATACCCGTGGTGTAATCTACCGTAAACTTTGCTTTGCCCGCACGTCCCGATTTGGTGGTGATGATGATAACGCCATTGGTGGCCCTTGAACCATAGATGGCGGCGGAGGCGGCATCTTTCAGTACTTCCACCGACTCGATGTCATTCGGGTTCAGCAGGGCCAGCGGGTTCATGTTTTCACCCATGTTGATCAAAGCGGCGTTTTGCTGTACTACAGGAATTCCGTCAATCACATACAGCGGTTCATTGGTCGCGCTCAATGAACCTATACCGCGAATCGAAACACGGTTAGTTGATCCAGGGCTGCCCGAACCGGCACTTACCTGTACGCCGGGCATTCTACCCTGTATCAATTGATCAGGACTTAACGCCGGCCTGCTGTTTTCCTCTGTAGGTTTAAACGATGCAATGGCCGATGTCACATCCCTCCGTTTTTGAAAACCATAACCCACCACCACTACTTCGCCTAATTTCGATACTTCTTTTTCAAGCGCTATCACCGGTGCGCTGTTGTTGGCGATGGAAAATTCGCGGGTAACATATCCGATATAGGATACTTCCAGTACCGAGCCTTCCTGTACATTTTTCAGGCTGAATTTGCCGTCTGTATCGGAAGTGGTCAACTGGGCGGTGCCTTTTACTTTGATCGTGGCGCCTGCCAGCGGAACACCGTTTTCATCGGTGATCCGTCCGTTAACATCTACCGGTGGTTGTTCCGGTTGTGGTGGCGGTGCGTTTTGTGTGTTGGTAACAGTCTCCACTTTGCGTTTAATGACAATCGTTTTGTTCAGGATGCTGAAGTCGAGCTGTTGTTTGTCGAGCACTTTTTGCATAAAAGACTGCAAGGGCTCGTCCTGCACTGAAATGGTTACCGGTTTGGCATTGCGGATCATGTTGTAATTGTACATGATCAGGTAACCCGTTTGGGATTTCACTTCTGCAAACACCTTTTCGAGCCGCACCCCCTTACCCGAAAAGGTAATCGTTTGCGGACTGGCGGCCAGGCTTGTTTGCAGACCAAGAATAATGAGTAATAAAGCAGTTAATTTCATAAATGCACATTTACTTGAATAGTTAGGAGCAAAAATCAGTGTAGGATAAGATGAATATGTTTCCGGGAGTAGGTTATGGCATTACGATCAGCCGTTTTCCGTTGTCTATTCTAAAGTGTACTTCCATATCTTCGAAACCCTGTAATACCTGTGCAAGCGTAAGATCGCGTCCCATTTCTCCGCCGAATTCCATTTTGGGAATGCCTTTTTGATAAACCACTTCTACATCGTACCAGCGTTCAAGTTGACGCATCACCTCCTGGAGGCTTGCTTTATGGAAATGGAAGATGCCGTTTTTCCAGGCCACCGCGGCCGATACATCGGCGGTGTTGTCAACCGTCAGTTGTTCATCGCCTGTGAGGATGGCCTGCTCACCTGGTTTCAAAACAGTTGATCGTTTACTGGCGTTCGACACTTTCACGCTTCCTTCCAGCAGTGTTACTTTCAAACTGGTTTCGTCGTCGTAAGCGTTTACATTAAAATGCGTTCCCAGCACCATCACGCTGGTGGCGCCTTTATTTACAATAAATGGATGTGCTGCATTTTTGGCCACCTCGAAATAAGCTTCACCTGTTACCGCCACTACCCTTTCTTTACCCGTAAATGCTGTGGGATAGGTGATGCTGGAGGCAGCATTCAACCATACTTTCGAACCATCGGGCAGGGTGAGCCGGTATTGTCCGCCGCGTGGAGTAGACATTGTGTTCATCATGATTGTACCCGCGGTGGATCCCTGCACATTATACACCACCTCGCCGTCAGCCGCTTTTTCTATGCGGGCATTGCCCTGCATGGCCAGCGTACCCGTGTTGGTACTGTCGAGCAAAATGGTAGTGCCATCGGCCAGGGTAAGTGTGGCGCGATTGGTGCCCGGGGCAATATCGATGGATTGATGTTGGTTGGATACCTGTACGGTGTTGGTGTGCTCCGGCTCGTTTTTCTGCCATAACCAGGCTGCTATGCCTGCTAACAAAATAAATACTGCTGCGTAGCGCCACCAGGTAGTGCGAATAACGGGGCTTTCTTGCTGTGTATCCGCAGCTATCATACGGGCAAAGTTTACATAAGACTGCTGCGCCTGGCCTGCTGCACTGCTGCCGGAAACTGTGGGCGATTGAAAATCCCTGTCGAGCGCCGCCTTCAGCACCGGTTCGAATTCCGGCAATACAGCCGCATCAAAAAATTCGTTTAATTCCTCTTCAGTAAGTTGCTGAAGCAGGTAGCGCTGTAATAAAAAATCGAACCGTTCCCTGGTCATGCAAGATGTTTAGTAACGATAAAGACACGCGAGTGTGAAAAAGGTAGGGTATGCCCGCAAAAATTTTTTAAAATAAATCCGGAAGCGATGTAACAGCCTGGCTATGCAGGCAATACAAGAAGATCAGCAGCAGTTCATCTTTATGTACCATCAGGGAAGACCTGATTTGCTGCAAGGCATTGGAGATATGTTCTTTGACTGTGGGAACCGATATGCGCATGATCCCGGCTATTTCCTTGTAACGCAATCCTTTTTCCCGGCTTAAGCGGAAGGCTTGCCGTTGGCGTTCGGGCAGCCGGTCGATGACCCGTTGAACCAGCCTGGCTTTTTGTTTCAGGATCAGCATTTCTTCGGGCGAACCGGTTTCCTGTAAAAACAGTTCCCGTATCAGTTCGCGGTAGCTTTCCTGCATGGAGCGTTTGCGCAGGCTGTTGAATATTTCGTTACGGGCTGTGATGAATACAAAAGCATCGATATCGTCTACAGAGGCCAGCGTGCTGTGGCGTTCCCAGAGTTTTAGAAATACCTGCTGGGTACTGTCTTCGGCCAGCTCATGAATTTTCAGGTAATGCAGGGCAACAGAATACACCTTGTCGTAGAAGGCGATGTACAGTTTGGCAAAGGCAGACGTATTGCCTTTGGCTATTTCCTGCAGTAGGGCTTTGGTATGGAGCAAGTTGTTTTCCAAGAGTGCCGCTTCAGATGCAATTTAGATATTAAAATTGCTTAATTTTTTTTAATTACGGCCGCTATTGAAAATTATCTTTTTATTACGCCTGGTGTTACCCGCGGCCTTGTTTAGTCTTCAATGCCCTGAAAATTATGGAATTAGTACTTTTTCAGAGATACCTTCTGCATATATGAAAGGAATTTATTGGCTGGTGTAGCGGAAGTTTAGTTTATCAGAATGAGAATAATTAGCAATAAAATACATGAAAAGCATAAAAAAGCCGTTGAAAAATCAACGGCTTATTAATAGAATCATCTTTTATTCTGCTCAATGCCACTGATCTGTATTTCATCGGGCGGTATGGGGTATACATACCGCATGTCGTTAGGGGGTAACGTATAAGTCACACCATTCAGTGTTCTTTCAAGTGTAACGGCGTGATCCGGTTCCAGGTTCAGCCTTCGCAGATCGGTCCAACGCGTATTTCTGAACAGCAACTCCTTCCTTCTTTCAGCCAGTATTATTGTTAGTGCTTCTTCGGGTGTGCCGGCGGTGAGCGGCGTAAAGGCTCCGGTAACAAAGCGGGTTTGCAACAACCGGTTAAGTTCTTCCATCGCTTTGTGTTCCTCTTCCAGGCGGGCATAACATTCAGCAAGCGTCAGCACCATCTCATTGGTGGAAATGCCGCTAAACAGCCGGTTCGAACCTGAATAAGAGCCCCTGTACATGGGTAGGCCCGAAGTATTGTTTACAAAGATAGACTTGCGTAAGTCATTATCGTCGTATGAAGCCAGCAAACTGCCATCCACGTAGGCGGTACTATTGATACCATAACTGTTCAGCGTACTGTGAAATATCACTTCCTCATTAAACTGGGCAATAGGCCGCGCCTTTGACGGGTCGAGCTGGTTATAGTCCATCAGGTCGTTGCTAATAGCCAGGCAGGCTATAGCTGCCGCTTTTGCCTTTTCATAATTGCGCATCACCAGGTAAGCCCTTGCCAACATCCCGAAAGCAGCGGCTTTCGAAGGGCGTGTTTTATAACTGGCCAAAACAGGTAATAATGTCACCGCTTCTTCCAGGTCGGTGATTGCCCTGTTGTAGCTTTCAACCAATGATGCCCTTGTAACCGGTGCATCCACATTGGCCGTGAGGCGCAGTGGAATGCCGGGTTTTGTTTCCAAATCAATTCCGGTAAAGGGCGCTGCGTACAATTGCAATAGGTTGAAGAACGCTGTACCGCGGTAAAACAAGGCGCTTCCATTCAGTGTATTCCAGGTAGCTGTATCGGCATCAGCCGGCTGCAATTTACCAAGCTGTTCAAGAATTACGTTGCTATACAATACCTGCCCGTAAGTTTTATTCCAGTCAGTATTGGAACCGCCTTCATAAATTTCCTTGTTCCAGATATACGCGTTTCGCTCAGTGGCCGTATTCAGGTACTGCCAGTAGTTGTCTTCAATGCGGTAATCGTCGGAACCGATAAATCCAAGGCAGGGATCCCAATTGAAAATATCCTGCGTGTTATCGAGCAGCGACTGCAAATCGTTGTACGTGACAGGAACAATAATGCTTTTGTCGGGCTTTTTGTCCAGGTAGTTTTTACTGCAGCCCATTATGGCCAACAGTGCAAAGATCGTGATGAACCGTTTCATAGTATGTTTATTAGGTATCAATAGTCAATTTTTAATCCGATAGAAAAAGTACGCAGCGGCGGTGTTACCAGGTAATCGGGATCAGGCTCCTTATCGGTTGCTTTCCAAAGCATGCCGATATTATTTGCATAGGCATACAGGTAGGTGCGCTGGAACGGCAGTTTCAGCCAGCTAAGGCGGTCGAGCGCATAACCCAGTTGAATGTCCTGCAACCGCACATGATCGCCTTTTTCTACCAACACTTCGCTGAACTGGTAAAATGGACCGCGGTTGGCATCATACACTGCAGGCAGCGAAGGTACTTCCGTATGCTGTTCATCACCCGGCTTTTGCCAGCGCAGATAATAATCCCCATGACCACCCAGTCCCAGCGTATTGCTATATTGGATAGAGTTGCGCCTGAAATAATAGCCCAGGCGGTAAGTGATCATAAACGACAGGGAAAAATTCCGCCATTGGAAATTATTACGAATAGAACCGAAGCTGGCAGGCCGCACGGAACCATGATACACCAGTTCTTCGGGCAGGGTGTTTTGCGTGATCTTCAGGTAGTCCTTGCTCACGGCGCCTTCAAAATAACCCTGCGGGTCGCCCGTAGCAGGATCGAGACCGGCCCAGCGATAGCTGTACAATCCGAATAGCGTATTGCCTTCGCGCAGGTAACTGCCGATATGTCCAAAGTTCAGCAGGTACCAGGTAGTGGCTTCATCTTTATAATCCTGCACTTTTATCCGGAATGTGCTGAACAGGATAGTCGATTGCCATTTCAGGTCGCCATTCAGGTTATTCGAGTTCAGGGTAATGTCGATACCGCTTCCCCGTGTAGTGGCGGTATTGCCTTTGTAACGTGTGAGCCCGGTAGAAGGCGCGATGGGTGAAAAACCGATCAGGTCTTCGCCATGCTTGCGGTAGACTTCAAGGCTTCCGCTCACGATATTTCGGATCAGGCCGAAATCGATAGCGGCATTCACGATCTTGATACGCTCCCATTGCAGGGAAGGATTGGGCGGGTTCATAATACGCGCATAAGGTAAGCCGGTAACCGAATTGGTACCGAAGGTTTGCGCGGTGGTAAATGCCGACAGGGTTTTATCTACATTGCCATTATAGCCATAGGTTAAACGCAGCTTCAGGTATTGCAGTAAATTGAATTTGTAAAAGGCTTCTTCGCTGATATTCCACGAAACACCGGCCGACCACAGCGGCACGCCTTTTTGATTAGCCTTTACACCAAAAAGGTTCGATTGGTCTTTGCGGGCGCTGGCCGATAACGTATACCGCCGGTTGAAGGTATAAGCGGCATTGGCATAATAAGAAAGAAAACGGTCTGTCAATTCAAGCAACTGGTTGTTGGCAGGAATACGCGCTGTAGACAGTGGGTAGTGGAATTGCTGGAAGAGCGTCATGTGATCTACATTTGCGCTGTTAGCGAGTTCGTCGTTATAGCCATAATACCGGGATGTTGCGCCATGGGTGTTCACCTCCCGTGCTTCATAACCGGACAGCGCATGTACCTGGTGCCTGCCAAATTGCCGGTGGAAGTCCAGTTGTGCACGCAGGTAATTGCCTGTTGCCGACCGGTTGTTCCTGTCGAGCATACCGCCTGCCGGAACAGGCCGCGTCAATTGCCCGGAACCATTTACCTGGGTAAATTGATTGATAAGGTTTCTTACAAAATAACTGTTGGGAGAAAAATGGTTGCTCCCTTCAAAATTGGTATGCCAGAACTGGTACAGCACATTCGCCGAAAGTCCGCGCATGATTTGATAACGAATACCCGTATTGATGCGGTAATCATTTGAACGGATTGTTTTGTCGATCTCCTGCATTTCCTGCAAAGGCCGGTAAGTCCAGTCGAGCAGCCCTTTGGCTTCAGCCTGTTTTTTAAAGCCATCCCGGTAATCCTGTACAATACCTATTGCACGGCCATCGCCGTCTGCAAAGCGGGCATAGGGATACATGGCGTCGTATACAGTCATACGCATCTGGGCCGGATCGATGCCGTTGTTCTGTTCACTGCTGCGGGTATAATACAGGTCGGCGGTAAGGGTAAGTCTTTCTTTCATCAGATACCAGTTATTCCTGGCGCTCAGTGTATACCGTTCTTTCAGGTTGCCGGCTAAATGCCCGTCGTTTTTGTCGTACCCGGCCGACACAAAGTATTGATGCACCTTCGAACCTCCGCCTATGCTCAGTGCATATTGCTGGTTAAGTGTCTTCTGGTACAAATAATCCCGGTAATCGTTGCGAACGTCTCTTGTGCCCAGCACATCTAACTGTGCCTGCAACTCCCCTGTTGAGATCTGCCCGTTGCGATGGGCAATCAGCAACTCCACTACTGGTGTAAGCGCGCGGTTGTCGGGACGGGTTTCAATATTGTTATAGTAGCCAGACTGGAACAGTTGCTGTTCGGTGGCTATATAGTCTTTAGTGCTCATTACCGGCACATAAAAAGGATCTGTTTTTTCGCCAACCGTTACATTGGTATTAAAACTGATCCTGGGCGCATCCAGCTGCGTTCCTTTTTTCAGGGTGATCACAATAACGCCATTACCGGCCCGGGCGCCCCAGATTGAGGCGGCAGCGGCATCTTTCAACACGGTAATGCTTTCCACATCATTGGGGTTGATATTGGTAATATCTCCATCATAGGGGAAATTGTCGATCACGATCAGCGGGTTGGCATTGGCAAACACCGTGCTTCTGCCACGGATACTGATTGGGTCGGTAACAGAACCGCTGCGGTTGAAGACCAAACCGCTGGTAACATCTTCCAGCCGCTCGAGGATGTTGGGACTTACTTTTCTATTGATCAGTTCATTGTTTGCCTTCACAAACGAGCCCGTGGCGCGTTCTTTGGGAAATTGTTCATACCCGGTATTGACCATTATTTCCACATGATCCAACGCACTTACCCTGGCCCTAAGCCGAATGATAAGCTCGGCCTGCCCGTTTAGTTTTTGTTCCAGGGTTTCATAACTAATATGTGTAAACACCAGCGTGGCGTTTTCCTGTACGTTTGAAAGGTTGAATATCCCCTGTGCATCGGTCAGTACTTTTTTATCGGTTCCTTTCACAGTGACCGTCACCCCTTCTATGGGCTCTCCTTTTTCGCTCACCGTTTTACCCCTGATATCGATGCGTGGTACCTGTGGTGTGGCTGGCGTATGGGTGGTGGCCGCCTTGCGGGAAATAACAATGGTATGGTTTTCGATCTCGAACTCCAGCGGCTGGTTACGCAAAATTTCTTCCAGGAATTTTTTAACGGGCCAGTTGTTGGCTTCTACCGTAACTGGTTTAGTATCTCTCAGGTGATCGCTTCTGAATACCACAAAGAATTCTGATGTTTGCCCCATCTGTTGAAATACCGATTCAAGCGTCGCCTTGCGCACGCTGAGCGTAATATTTTGCGCACCGGCACATACAGGAAGCAGTATGCAGGCAATGAGTGTAAATAAAGCAGTTTGGTTGGGTTTTCTCATAACAGTTAACAAAAATTGTAATGTTGATAATTGGTAAGGATAAGCAGGTATGGCGGCAATGGACTAGTGACTATTGCTGTCAGTGATCACCAGCACTTCTATTTCATGTGTGCCGGGTAGCAGGTCGAGGTCGTAAGTAGCCAGCGCCTTACGGATAGATGCCAGGTTGCTCATATCGGCCTCAAGGGTAAGGTCTATTTTGTGCTTGTACCCGGTTTGGTCGATCACAGGAATAGACAAATGCGACAGGTATTTTACATTCAACTGGAAAATGAACGGCAAAAAACTTTGGTTACGTATCTGTGCTCCGGATGGATGCACTTCAGTAAACGGTTCGCCGCCGCGTGTTTTCAGTTTGTTTGCCCCGCTGGTTCTCATCAGGGCCAGACAGGGAAAGGAGCGTTTCTCAATGGCAGCCTTATACTGGGGAAACATACGGGCCAGGTCCTGCTGCATGATATTTGCCTGCTGGCCGTGCATGGATGGCGGCACGATCAGTTCGTAACCATAACCCCGGGTGCTCAGCCATTCGAGATACGGCGATCCTTCGAGCCGTGAATTGCAACAGGTAGTATCGTGCATTTCCAATAACACGGTATTGTTGCTGAAAACTTTTCCCTGTAAATGACCGTAGGCTATCCTGAACAACGTAGGTATGCGTGCATTGGTGGCCACTACACGATGACTTTCGCCGCCGGTTACAGGAAAGACGGTAAAACTGCTGGGCAGTCCCGCTATGTAACCGGTAAAGGCCGATTGGTACAGGATATTTTTATTAGGTATTTGCGGGTTGCCGGCCAGCAACAATTGCTCGCGTTCATAAGGAACCGATTGATCGTTTTTTATTTTCGCATCTATTGTACCGGTTTTCAACATACGCCGGATGTTTTCCCGCGTTACCTCCTGGTGGCCGGTGATGGCCTTTACAATACCCTTACCATCGATCCACACATAATGCGGAAGATACCGGTGTGGGAAGAGGCTGCGAAACAAGGTATCAGAGACCACAAAAGGCAACGAAATGGATGTACCGCGTGTTTTCAGCCGCGCGAGCATTTGTTCTATAACTTCTTTCGACTGGTAAGTTACCGGCAACATTTGTAGCTGGCTGCCAAATTCCCGCTGTAAGGAATCATTCTTAGGCAGCAGCGAGATGCAGGGTGAACACCAGGTGGCCATAAAATCGAGAATGAGCAATTTGCCGGTAAACGCAGACAATGGCGCCCTGCCCCCGGGATAATTTATCAGGTGTTGAATGACCAGACCCGGCACCTGGTCACCAACTTTGAGCGGTGGTTTGTCAAAGGCATATGTTCTATTATTTTGCGCTGCCAGCGACAGGCCTGTGGTTGTGTTAAACAGCAGTACTATGAAAGCAACGCCGGTTAAATAAATGCACTTCATACCATATCAGGGTTGGATGATCAATCGTCCGTTTTGTTCGAGTTTGTATTTCACGTCCATTTTGCCAAGTATTTTCAGTATCTGCGACAAGTGCAGGCTTCTTTCCATGCTTCCCTGTATTTGGATATCCGGCACGGTGCCTGCATAAGTTACTTCTATATCATACCAGCGCTCTAACTGGCGCATCACTTCCTGCAGGCTGGCGCGGTTGAAATCGAACACCCCGTTCTTCCAGGCCGTTACCTGGCGCAGGTTTACCTGCTTTAGCAAGTGCGTATTGCCATCCGGTGCCATTTGCAGTTGTTCGCCGGGGACAAGCGTTTGCCGGTAATTAAAATGGGTGATACGCACCGAGCCCTGTAGCAATGTTGTTTTTATACCCGGTTCGTTGGAATAGGCATTTATATTGAAACGGGTACCCAACACTTCTACCATGCTATGGCCATTTACTTTTACTTTGAAAGGTTGACTGGCTTTTTTTGTTACTTCGAAATACGCTTCGCCCTCAATAGCAACCACTCTTTCTTTGCCGGTAAATACAGTGGGATAGGTTATAGACGTAGCAGCGTTGAGCCATACTTTGGTACTATCTGGAAGCACCAGGCTGAATTGCCTGCCTTTGGGCGTATACAGGGTGTTGGTTCCCACGATGTCGGGATTACCCGGTTCGGCAGTATACACCAGTTGTTTATCCTGCAATGATATCTGCGTGCCCTGTTGGCTAGTAATCAGTCCATTGCCCAGGCTGTCTAACACCAGCTTTGTACCATCGCTCAGTGTTAAAATAGCGCCTTCTTTTCCCGGCGCTTTATCTATTTGCGATATGGAAGGGTTATTGACATTATTTCCACCGGCTTTTCTATCTGTAATAAAAAAGTAGGCGACAGCGCTTAATAGCAGGATGATGGCTGCCGCATACCGGAGCCAGGTGGATGGCATTAAACGAATGCGGGCGCGGTGGGTGGGCCGCATACGGTTGCGCAGGCTGTCGTAAATAATTACCCGCTCACTGTCGGCCACCTCGATGTCCGGTAGTTGATCGAAAAGCAATTCGATATCCTCTTCCTGGAGTTGATTACCGTTGGCAATCAACTCCAGCAATTCCTTTGCATCGGCGGGTGTAAGGTCATCATTGAGATAACCCAGCCATAAAACATCAAACCTGTTGGCAGTTTTCATTGCTATTAAAGACACATAATAGATGACGCGGTACGACAGCTCCGGAAAAAATTTATAAAAAAGCTTCCAGGAGGCAAATCAGCAGGCAATCGGGGCCGGCATGTTTGAGGATATATTCCCTGATAGCCAATAAGGCACGGGACATATGAGTTTTCACCGTGGTGATGGACACCCCCAGACGGCCGGCAATTTCCTGTTGCGACAAACCTTCCTCGCGGGCCAGTATATAAACGGCTCGTTGTTGTTCGGAGAGCTGCTTCACAGCTTCATGTACGATCTTAACAGACTCTTTGTATTCCAGCCGTTCCTGGCCATTTGCTGATCGTTCGGTAAAGTGTTGTAATATTTCTTCGCGAAACGTTTCGCTGCGGGATTTTTTACGCAATTCGTTGAAGATGTGGTTGCGTGCCACGATGTAGATGTAATTGCGGGCGTTTTCTATCTCTACCAGTTGCCGGCGTGCTGTCCACACTTTCAGGAATATTTCCTGCACCATATCCCTCGCTGTTTCCCCCGATTTGGTAAGGTGTACGGCCACCAGGTAAACGGGTTTCCAGTATTCGTCGAATAGCATTTTAAATGCCTGTTCGTCCCCCTCCGCAATTTTTTGAAGAAGTGTTGATTGATCGTATGATGGATGGGTATTCAAACTACGGCCGTTGGTGGGTTAACGGCCGCAAACTAATAAAATTTTTATCACATTTACGGAATAGCATGCAAAAAGCCGTCCCAAATTGAGACGGCTTTGTTTTGCGTATAGGGGTCTTCCAATTATTTGGCGAAAATAAAGGACTGTGTTTTGTGGATAGTTCCATCTGCATTTGAAATCTTCAGGATATAGTTACCCTGAGCTTTCACCGGTGAAATATCCAATGTGATCATTTGCCGGCCCGCGGCTGCAAATTTCTGCATGTTCATCACGGTTCGGCCAAGATAATCGATCACCTCGAATTTCAACATGCCTGCTTTTTCGGGTGTGATGTTGACATAGAGGTTGCCCGAAGTGGGGTTGGGATAAATGGTAATTGATTTGTCTACTTTATCCTGCTCGCCGGCTACGTTGATCCTCGGCGCAACGCGTTTATCGTCTGGCTCTGTATCATCAACGGCATGGCTGACGCGCTCTACATTAAGGTTTAAACCATACAAACGGTTTGTTAAAAAATCTGTGCTATCCCCTTTGTATTTAGCCTCGTCGTAGGGTACTTCACTCGCAGAGAACGAATGGTGTCCCTCCGTTTCTTCAAATTGAAACGCATATACGCTGGAATTGGAATAAATAGACGGTTCAATGCTAGACAAATCATGATCATTAGTCAGATCTTCATTAATTTCGGCAAAGTCCTCCTCACTGAACTTTTCCATAGCCTTCCGGCCAATGATGAACAGGAAATTGTCGACTTTGAGCTTTGCGTTGCCGGTAATAAAACGCCCGTCATGGTTGGCGGCGCCGATAGCAGCATGAGTAGCTTTTATTTTTACGGGGTCAGTTTCCTGGCCACCCGAATAACTATAGCTGAAATTTCCCTGATCGCTGACTGTAATGTTGTCCACGACTACGGAAAGAGAAGGTTTTCCGTTTTTAATCGTACGCCTAACCATGAAACTATGCCATATATTGTCAATAAACCGTTGGGACCCCAGCTTATAAAAGAAAAATTGTTGCACCCTGCCATTGTAAGTGCGCACATAATAAAAAGATTGCTCGTTTTCTTTAATATTCCGGAACCACCTGTTGCTGATCTCCGTATCGGTATTATCCCAGGGTTTCATCGTTTGCAAGGCGTCATTAAGTCTTTTAGGCATTTTACCAACACCGATCAGCGTTGCGTTTCTATATACCGGAATTACTTCTCTTTTACCTTCGGTGTCTTCATAATACATATCCTCCCCAATATAATACAGTATTGCGCCCTTTGCATCGGAGGTATTCTCGATACTGAAATTGCCGGCTACTACTGCATATTCGGGATCATCTCCCCTGTCGAGCAGGGGGAGACCTGTACCAAGACTCACAAATGCTTTATCAGCAGAATGATCCGTGGAGTCGCTGTAGTCAAAATCACGGGCACTGTTATCGAGCGTCAGGTGCCTTTCATCATAAGTAATTGGTATTATCTGTGCCTGCTTCACCTTTGGCACCAGCAGCATGAATGAAGAAACCAGCCTTGAATTATATGGGCCCTGGTTGTCTTCTTTTAAAGGATACCCTTTCCAATCGTGCAATGGCCCTCTGCCATTTAGCCATATTTGTGAAGAGCTGCCCCCATCGAGGTTTACAAACTTATCATACCCTTTGTAACGCATATAATTGCTCAACTCCCAGTTGGTCATGCCCCACTTTTTTGTAAATGCATAGGATGGCGCTTTGCCGTAGTCTCCGTCTACAATGCCAATATCGAGTTTTTTACCTTTAATAGCAACATAGGTCCTGGAGTTGGGAAGGTAGTCGAAAAGTGTTTCGTACTGTTGATATGCAAGTGCTGAAAAGCGTTTGATGTATTCGTCGTGTTTCAGGTTATCGCAGTTATTCCAGCCATCATCGAGCTTTGCAGGTGTATAACCTTCCGCCCAAACCTCTTCGCACCCTGATGAAAGATTGGCCAGAACGCAACGCACTGTGTGGCCACTTCCATTGGTACCTCCAAGATAAGCAGGAGCAAATCTTTTATAATCCAGCATCCATTGTGGCTGCAGCGCCTTGATATCGTAATAGCTACCTTTCTTCATGTATGTCATAGCACCAAGTACATTAGGAAAAGTTTCTGTTTCCGAATAAAGTCCTTTTAGCGTCGTTGCCATATTGCTATCAGGAATGTCTTTCGGCCGCGCGAAAATATCGGCCTTTTTTTCAGCACCCCATTTCCAGGCAAAGGCAGCCTCCCCTTTATAGCTAAGTATCTGCGGTTGAGCTTTTATAACACCATTCTTTTTGATATAAGGTACAACGCCCGGTAATCCGTTATAATCGAAATCATACACTGAACCGTTCACCACCCACAGGGCGCCATTTCTTTCCATCATCCTGGAAGGGATGTCCATCCAGTCATTATGCGGTACTCTCACGAATTCGAAACAATCCATCACCTGCTCTACACCATCTGATTTCCTGGGATCAAAACCATCTTCTTTCGACGGATTGAATTTATACCCTATTCTCAGATCATATTCATCGCTTTGATTGTCGAGGTCGAACTGGGTTATAATCACCCGCTGAGCTCTTTGTTCTCCCTGCCTGCCTTTCCCATCCATGTAACCAACGAATGCTGTTTCTGTTCCGGAGTAGTCGCTCAGGGTGATGCGTTTTGTAGACTCTGTTTTTTGCCAATAGGCGTTTGGTGAATAATTAAATTCGTCGATAGAAACACCGGAGGTTGAATAAAGCTGCCTGGTGGATTTATGAGTTGGATGACTTTCAAATTTCTCCCTTATTTCATGAGAGGTATCAGCCATATTCTTTAAATCCTGTATGTCGAGGGGCGACATACCAAACACCCAATCTTTGTAGCTGTTATAATTGCTGCTTAACTCGGTTGCCAGCATTTCGCACGGTGCATTCATACCGTCTTCCGGATCCCATACGTCTGCCTTTTGCCAGGTATTTTGTTCTACAGATTCGAGTCCCCAGTCACGGAAAGTATTGCGGAACACACTGCGATCATATTTGGCATTGAGATGATACTTTAACTTCTTAAACTTGTCGATCGTAAAATCTTCGTAATAGGAAATCACGCGAGGCTGCAAAAAGCCGCTCGTAAGCCGTTCAGCCGTTCCCTGTTGTGCTCCAGGAAACTGGAGGTATAAAAAGGGGATCTTGCCCTGATAGGCTTCTGCAGCCGGATAACCAATGAGATATTCATTGATGGACACGCCGGTAATGTCATCGGCTTTTCTATTGTTCTTTTTGAATGATTTCAGCGCGAAGAGTGTGCCCAGGTTATAAGTGTCGATCGACTCGGGGGATGTAATACTAAGAATAGTTGTATTGGGCAGCGCCGATTTAATGGAGGCGGAAAACGCACGAATCGTCACTTCCGGTAAACCACTTTCCCAATCGGCTATATCTGAATTTTTTTCAAGCTCGTAATTATCCAGATCGGTTATTCGCTTATAGTAAGGGTCATTGGCTCTGTCTGTACCGCCCTGGTGACGCATCAGGTAAATGGAACGCGGGGCATAGAGGTTATCGCCAAATGTCTCTTTGAACTTAAACCTCGAGGCAACCGTTTCACCAATCCCTCGTTCATCCATTCCCATGAAGATCACATTTTCAACCTGGTGATCTTTCAAAAACTTCTTGTAAGCATCCGGCAAATCGAGCAGTTTGATCCAGGCAACAGCTTCTTCTTCCATCGACGGATCGTATCCCAGCGTAGCGTATGCTTTATACCCGTGATCGTTCGCATAGTTCACCATGGCTTTTAACTCTTTCACCGTATTTTGCGCCACCAGGAAATGAATTGGTAATATGGGCGCCTTCATTGCAAAACTTAAATAAGGCGCTGCAAACGTACCGGGACCGATGATGACGGTTTTTACTTTATAGTTCGAATCGCTATAATAGTCGCGATACATTTTATTGTACAATGAAACGGTTTGTTTTACTGATTTGTCGAGGAAATCAGGACTGGAGAATACCGACACAGGTCCGCCTTGAGCCAGATCGGGCTTCCCGTTTACATCGCGCACGGCCCAGGTATGGGAAATACCTGCGCTTAGTCCGGCAAGCGACTTCTGAACGGCAAATTCCGCACTCATACCACCGCTCAATTGATAAACAGGAACCTGGGAATAGACGGTCGTATTCACCGTATACACATCCTGCTGGCCTGGCTTTAACACACGCTGGAAGGTGGCAGGTAAACGCTGGCGTATATAAGTTTTCTCCTCCTTCAAGGCATATACGTATTCCAGGTCGGCAAATATGATCCCGGGATTATGGATTGGGTATTCATTCTGTCCCGGGGACTTGGGAAATGATATATCATGCTGTTCGCCCGCCGATACGGTGATCGGCAATGAGGCAGCCGGATAATCCATTATCTTGTCAAGCACTTCACCGGAACGGGACGACGAGTCGGAGCTAAGATCTTTTCTGTTTATCCATAGTCTCATTTTTACCAGCTGCATGTTATCTAATGACCGCTCATTAGCCAGCTTACAGTTAAAACTATACTGTGGCTTTTGTGTGGCAGCACCAACCCACTCTACATTCAATACAGGCTGTTTTACGACAAGTTCACCTTTTACGAAATCCATGCCCGGTCTGTTACTCATAAGATGTGTCGGGGTAATTTCTCCTATACCTGGCACTTTTAGTTTTTTCACAGTGGCATTCCCCTGTATTTCCAGTTCAATGATCACCGGCTGCGTATTTTTGTAGTGCTGGCCTGGCAAACAATGATCCAGGTCTTTCATAAAGTATCTGCCGGTGTTAACAGCAAAGAAATTATGAATATAATTATCTTCGTGGTCCTGGCATTGTGCGTCGAACGCCACATATACATTCGCCGCCCTCGATAAAGTCAGGATATCATCCGAGCGCCAACTGGTTAATGAATTCAACGTAATGCCAACCTGTTCCGGCTCACCTTCAAATTTTTCAGAAGAATGTTTCAATATAACCCGATAAATCAATTGTCCTTTTTGCGTTGAGCGAGGAGCCAGTGAATATACAGACAGTGTCACTTTCGAATCGCTCCCGTTCAGTTGGGCGATTATACCGCCGGTTCGATCGGCACTGGGGTGGAAAAGCGAGCCAATATCGCAAATAAACATCTTCGATTCGGCTTCGCTGGTTTCAGCCGCGTTGCTTGTAAATTTTCTTGCGTCTCCTCCGTTGTATACAAGTTCGCCTGTTACTACGTCCCAGATAGCACCAGTTAGTTCGGCCTGCTGGGATAATAGTGAAAAGGTGGAAAAGACATACAGCAGAAGTATAATAATCTTCTTCATGTAAATGTTTGTTTACTTGAATGCTAATCTTTTTTCAATATTTCCTTCAGCAATTCCACCTCTTTTGACAACTGTTCATATTTTTTCAATTGCTCGCGCAGTTGTTCAATCTCTTGTTGTTGCGCACTGTTTTTCTTTTGCTGGTCAATAGCATACAAAGTCAGTTGCTCTATTTTTTCAAGCAGGCGCACATTCAGGTCGTGAACAGAGTAACCGTTTTTCGACACTTCGTCTTGTGAAGGTATATTGGGAAGATGCTGGTGCGTTTTGATGTAAGTTTCCACTTCGCTAAGAGAAGGCAGGTGGTAATCATTTTTGAAAACGTGGTCGGCCCAACTTTCAACAGGAGCCATACCATAATCCGGACTTAACACGCCTTCTTCCACGATCAATGAATATTTGTCAAGCAATTGGGCGTTGATTCTACTATTCTCACCGTTCAAACCGAACACGATCATATTGCCCGAATCAGTTATTTTCATACGTGGTACAAGACCGTGGTTACCATAGTCATTGGAGGTCCCAAAAATGAATCCATTTTTATGTGCAGCAGGCTTCCACACAAGCATATCACCATACAGTTGGGAGTAACTTGATTTATCGGAGGCCTCCATGGTAATCGAATTGCCGACCATATGAAGCGTCGATGATGGATCCTGGGTTCCGATACCCACTTTGCCCGAATAGTTGATACTTGCCGAATTAGTACTCCAGGGAGAACTTTTCAACTGACTACCATCCGAAAGTTTGAAATCGTGAGCCAATACAGAACCTTGGACTTTCAATAGTTTACCACCCCTTGTGTCATATGTTAGATCCATCATAGGATCATCAACTTTACTGAACCAATGAAACCCATTAAAGTCCCTGAACTCCATACCATCGATGTAGGTAGATACAATCTTGTGAGCATTATTTCCCATTACTATCGTGGTTCTGTTCTCTTTCGACCTCCATCCGCTGGTATTCAGAGTAACAGTGCTTGATGCCAATGTGCTATTCAGAGTCAAATCACCGCTTTCCGAAAGACGCATCAATTCTGTTGGAGTAGAGTAATGCCCCTTTTGCCACACAAAGTCGTCGGTTGCGTCATCATTGGCAGGATCGTCACGTTTAGAGGTGCCTGCCGCATGAAATACCATTCCTTTCTTTCCTCCATTCAATCGAAGCGCTGCTCCTTCAACAGGATTAGTTATTTCCTGGGTAAGAATATCTCCGGCAGTCAAGTCGCTGGTTACTTTAACTTTGCCGGTATAAGATATACTACCGTCTGAATTGCTCTTCCATATTGAAGAGGGAACGACAGGATATTTCCAGGTTGCAACTCCGTCTTCATTACTTGTTAGCACTTTGCCGGCGCCAGGATTACCTTCTTGCATGGTGATGCCATCGACAATTAAATTGTTAGCCTTGATGTTGCCGTTTACATAAAGCCCGCCTGTCAACCCATTCGTAAGTTCCTTACCTATGTATACATGACCGTTACTAGTGATACGCATAGATTCTCGGAAAAGAGCATCATGGCCATGGCCAAATACTACAGAAGAAGTAGGTAAATCAGTGAAAAGTTGCAACCTACCATCTTGAACAGATATTCCATAGTCTGCTATCTGACCACCGGTAAGACGAATTTTATTGCCATAATTATTACCAAAAGTTAATGGGAACTCAGGGGCCACGTTGCCCTCAAGCCCCAGTTTTCCCTCTGTTGTCAACCGCATACGCTCTTTACCATGTGAATACCAACTATAATAGTCGTCACCTTTACCATCCTCATCAATTTTAAATAGCATACCGAAGCGCCGCGCATCAAATTTCAAAACTCCGTTATTGTTTCCGTAGATTTCAGCAGCCTCCATTCGCTCTGCGTGGGAAGAAAGCAAATTTCCCTTCACATAGATTTCTTCCACATCGATTGATGTCGCCTTTATATTACCATTCACATCCACTGCAGCCGTCGGATTCTGCACGCCAATACCCAACCTTCCATCCGAAGTAAGCTTCATCAGGAAATCAGTATTGTTCTTCCATGTAAATCCATTATAATCTTTAAATATCATGCCCTTGCTATGCTCACCAATGATCTGGTGATTGCCATCACCCAGGTTCAGTTTAACCTGGTGACCGGCCGCATTCCAGGTTGCAGGGCGGAAAAACATATCGGTACCCACCACCTCCAATCCGCCACGCGGCGTAGTGGTTCCTATACCTAAACTTCCCGAGGCAGTGAGATGCATTAAGGAAGTATTTCCCTTCTTCCAACTGTAAAAATCGTTCGTGCCGCCGTTATTGTCAGCATCGATGATAGATGTTAGATTTGTATTACTGATCACTTGTAACCCACCGCCATTATGCGCTCTCCAGGTGCCGGCCAAAAACTCTCCATTCAAATGCAATCGCGCCATCGCGCCCGTTCCATATGGTTCCAGCAGCATCATATATCCTTGTTCGTCATTGCCGGTATTTACGATGGCTTTATTCCACCGGAATCCCGTGGAAGATGACAACTGCAAACCAGTTGAATTAGCCTCCATCCTGAAATTATTATTGACAAAATGCAGGGGCGAATGAAAAGTCGTCTTCAAATTGTCGACACCAATTCTCAGAAACCCACTGGAAAACAATCCAATACCATGCGGGTACTGAGGATTATACCAGTTCAATGACTGGATATAACCTGCGGGAGACTTATTACCTGGAGGTCCCGAAAGAATATTGAGACGAAAATTGTTATCGAATGTAGCCGGGTATTCCTGCGAAAATCCCGACAAATAACCCGCTATACTTATAAATAACAAAATACTTTTCCGGAGTGCAGCAGAATTGGTCATGTTGGTTTGAGTTTAATCAAAAAATGGAGTTAAAAAAGAGGACGGGGCAGGGGTTGTGCTTGTCCTTAGAGAGTATGTACTGAATGCAATTTAGGTACACACATCACACGACAGTGTAATAAAAACTGGAATCGTTTTGTAGATAAATATGGAAACTTTCAGACCGTTGAAGTTGTCGCTTCTTTCGTTTATATTGCAATCATATCATTTACTATCATAGGTAATGAGCCAACCCCTTCAATACGACGACGCCTACATACTTGACCGGATACAAGCGGGTGATGAATATTTTTTCAACCTCCTTTTTAAAAAATACCGCAACAGGTTGTTTGCCTATCTTTTTAAAATTACGAAGTCGAAAGAGGTGGCCGAAGAAACCGTATTGGATGTGTTTTTAAAACTATGGCATGGAAGGGAAGCCATTACCGAAATTGAAAATTTTGAACGCTTTATTTTTAAAGTGGCCTATAATAAGGCCATAGATTTTATACGATCCGTAAAATCCAATCCACTAATTATCATGGAAGTAAGGGAACTGATGCAGGCGATAGCCGATGATCGGGCCGACAAACAAATATTACATGAGAACCTGCAGGCAGCCCTCACCTCAGGCATGGCGCTGCTGAGCCCACAGCGCCAGAAAGTTTTTTATCTGCGTCATTATGAAGGGCTCAGTTATGGAGAAATTGCCGATCAAATGCATCTCTCCGTCAACACGGTCAGAAATCACCTCACCGCTTCTATCCAGTTCATCCGCACCTACTTAAATAAAGAGCAACTGCTTTTATTAATTATGACATTCTTTACTAAAATAAATTTTTGAAAAGATTAGTACATCATTCATTTCTTCACGTCTATTAAATACATACCGAACCTTATTTCATGGAAAATAATTATACAAGGCTTCGCGAATTGTTCAGGCTGTACATCGATAATAAATTGTCGCCGCAACAGGACGCCGAATTCTGGGAACTGCTTTCCCAGGCCGATACCAATGCCCTGCATGAAGAACTGGCCAGGCTCTGGCACAACACCACACCGGATGATGAACAGGCAACCGTGCCAGAATGGGATATTAAAATGAGTGAGCTGAAAAAGTTACTGGACAGCGCCGGTAATAAAAAACAGGCGCCCGACAAACTGGTTGTCGCTGTAATAAAATATTGGTGGGCCGCCGCTGCTATCCTATTAGGGATCATAGTGACATTATATTTTTCAACGGGTGATTCACGTGAAGATTGGCTTTCCCAACATGAAATGCAAAGCGAGTTTGTGGCCGATGTGGCACCCGGCTCCGATAAAGCAGTTCTTACATTAACCAATGGCACACAGGTAATACTCGACAGCACCAACAATGGAGTAGTTTGCCAACAGGGAGGTACCACCGTATTCAAAAAAGACGGTCAGCTGGTTTATTCCCCCGACAAGGCTACCCAGGCTGAAACTTCGTTCAATATGCTATCGATACCGCGTGGCGGACAATACCAACTTACCTTAGTTGATGGCACCAAAATATGGCTCAACTCAGCCTCTACCCTGCTGTTTCCAACGGTATTCAATGGCAACAATAGAAAAGTAACGATTACCGGTGAAGCCTATTTTGAAGTGGCTAAAGATGCCGTACGTCCATTTCTTGTAACCGTCAATACAAATGCAGGCGACAGCAATAAATTGACGATAGAAGTGTTAGGAACGCATTTCAATATCAATGCTTACGCGGATGAAGAAATGGTAAAAACCACCTTGCTGGAAGGCAGTATAAAACTGAACCATAAAAATTTTTCAAAACTGCTGAAGCCCGGTCAACAGGCGCAGTTCGATAAAAGCAGAACGGTAAAAGTGATGAACGATGTGGACCTTGACGAAACCATAGCCTGGAAGGAAGGAAATTTCCAATTTGAAGACACTGATATTGAATCGGTGATGCGTCAACTGGCGCGTTGGTACGATATACAGGTAGAATATAAAGGAAAGATCAATAAACATTTCGGCGGCACTATATCCAGAAATGTGAACCTATCCAAAGTACTGAACCTGCTGGAAAATACAGGCGAGGTAACATTCAGCATCGAAGGCAACAAAGTGCTGATTGCGCCTTAAGGATCCAATGATCCCCCGACAGACACTTTAATAAACTCAAACCGATCATCGTTATGCAAAATGATGCGTTATGTGTATGCCCCTGGCCGGGGCATACCAGGAAACTACTGCTATTGCCAATCGTTGCTTTACTCATGCTGATGTTCAGTTTTCCATCGCATGCCAACAACCCGTATCAGGGAGTAACCATATCCCTTCAAAAAGCGCCGATCCTTAAAGTTATTAAGGCTATCAAAAAACAAACCGGCGTAAATTTTCTTTACACCAGGGAACTGCTGGATAAAGCCGGCCTCATAGACATCGATGTAAAAAACGTTTCCGTTGAAAAAGCATTACAAATTTGCCTGGAAAAAACACCACTTACTTATTCATTTCTTGAAGGCACGGTAGTGATTCGTGAAAAGCCCGCATCCAAAACCAGAACAACCACACCCATTGAAGAAGAAAGGGTAATACAGGGAAAGGTTACCGACAGCATGGGCAGGCCACTGGAGGGCGTGTCTGTATCGCTTAAAGGAACGTCTATTGGCACTACTACCAATGCAAACGGTGAATTCGAGATCCGTTTACCCGAAGGTAATTCAGGCGCGCTGGTATTTTCCTATGTAGGTATGGAAACAAGAGAAGTACGTACTTCGGGTACAGCAAACTTCCATGTTGTGCTCTCACCTGCTATCGAAAAACAACAGGAAATTGTTATTGTGGGATATGGCAGCCAGAAAAAAGTAAACCTTACAGGGGCTGTTGTATCCATTAATTCGAAGCAGATCGAAAACCGTGCTGCCGCCGACATATCAGGTATTTTAACGGGACAGGCGCCTGGGCTTACGGTGATACAAAGCGGTGGTAATCCCGGCAGAAACGCAGGATCGCTGAACATTCGGGGCATAGGTACATTAAACAATGCCGATCCGCTGATAGTGGTGGACGGTATTCCTACCGGCACACTTACAGATATTAACCCGGAAGATGTAGCCAGCGTGTCGGTGCTCAAGGATGCAGCGTCGGCTTCAATATATGGCGTGAGGGCCGCCAACGGCGTTATACTCATTACTACCAAAAGAGGAAGCGCCAAAAAAAATGCCATCAACTTTTCGCATCAAACCGGCATTACCAATTTTATTTCACTTCCTAAAAAAGCCAATGCCGAAGAACTGGCCACCCTGCATAACCAGGCAAACGCCAATGACGGAACGCCGCCCATATTTTCGGCAGATGACTTACAAAAATTCAGGGACGGATCAAGTCCACTTACGCATGCCAATACCGACCTGGTAGATATGTTGTTCTCGAACGGATTGTGGAACTCAGACAATATTTCCTTTACCGGCGGCGGGGATAAAGGGGCGTATAATGTATCATTCGGACGTATTGAAGAGGACGGTATATTAAAACAAACCGGTCTGACCAAGTATACCGGCAGGATCAATCTCGACACCCGGTTATCCAGCAAACTTACCGCAGGCCTGAACCTGGCCGCTACTGTAAATCAAATTACAGATCCGGCAGCAGGCCTTAACTGGATTACCCATCTCGCCTTTACCGAATGGGCCAATGATGCCGTGCAGTTCCCCGACGGACGCTGGGCCAATCCGGCCTGGTCGGGCAGAGAACACAATGCAATCGCCTACAACTCCCCCGATATGGGCAAAAGCAAAACCAATGACGTGCGGCTACTGGCTACCGGTTTTGCTGAATACCAATTGTTCAAAACTTTAAAACTGAAAGGCATAGCCTCGATATTGCAGGACAACAACAAGACCGATATGGTCATCAACGGTGTTGACCTGTACCGCATCGACCCCGCTACCGGCCAGGTTGCCGACGCGCCGAGTTCGCAAAATGTAAACCTGCAAAAGCAATCGCCTTTGGTGGACAAGGTGTCCAGAGATTATTTCAATAACACGGAAAAAAACTACCAGTTATTGCTCACCTACAATGAAAGCTTCGGCAGGCACACAGTTGCCGCACTGGCAGGTTATGAACAAAGACAAAAAACCGCAGAGTTCTCCAACCTGTACAGAAGAGTACTGCTGTCTCCCCTGCTCGACCAGATCAATGCAGGTGATCTTACACAGGATTTTGCTGCCGGTAATACGATTGAAGCAAGACTGCAATCGGTTTTTGGCAGGATCAACTATAACTTCGACGAGCGTTATCTGCTTGAATTCAACCTGCGCTACGATGGGTCCACCAAATTTGCCAAAAACTACCGCTACGATTATTTCCCGTCGGTATCTGCCGGCTGGAGAATTTCGAAAGAAAAATTCTTCAATGTGCCGGTTGTGTCTGATCTGAAAATAAGAGGTTCGTGGGGTAAGCTGGGTAACCAGGAAGTGGGCGACTATAACTTCATTCAAACCTATGCGCTCAATGGTTCTTATTTCTTCGACGGACAGGAATATGCAGCCATCACCGAAGGCCCCCTGGCCAATGCCACTTTGACCTGGGAAAAAACAGAGGCCAAAAATGTAGGCGTCGACATTGGCCTGTTCAACAATAAGCTGAACATAAGCGCTGATTATTTTACAAAAGATACAAGGGACATATTGTTCTTACTGGAACAACCTTCAATTCTTGGTGCGCCAGCTCCCATGAGTAATGCGGCCGCAGTAAGAAACACCGGTTTTGAGATCAACGCCGACTACCATTCCAGGGCAGGAAATGTCAACTACTACATCAAAGCTAATATCAGCAAAGTAAATAATGAGATCACCAACCTGGCAGGCTCCGACAGACCCGGTATGAGAGTGGGCGATCCACTGCAGAATTATTACGGTTACAAGGCAATGGGTATATTCCAGACTGCAGATGAAGTAACCAGTGCACCCGATCAGTCTACATTGGGCAATATACCCAAACCCGGCGATATCCGCTATGCCGACCTGAACAAAGACGGAAAAGTGGACGCCGAAGACCGTATCAACCTGGGCAAACGTTTTCCCGGTATCAACTATGGCTTTTCACTGGGCGCCGATTACCAATCATTCGATATTTCCATGGTGTTCCAGGGGGTAGCCGATTCAAAGATCATGGGAACGGGCAGGTTCATACGCCCGTTTTACCTGGTGGCTTCCCCTATGCAATATCAACTGGACACATGGACGCCGGATAATACCGATGCCAGGTTCCCCGCGGTAAGCTTCAGCAACGCATCGAACTATCTGGAAAGTTCGTTCTGGATGCAAAGCGGCGCTTACCTGAAATTGCGGAACATTCAAATTGGTTATACATTACCCAAATCGGTATCCGGCAAGTTGAAAATAGCACGCGCAAGGTTTTATGTAAGCGCTGAAAACCTCTTTACCATCAATTCTTTCGAATATGGTTTCGATCCCGAAGACGTGAGCTTCTCGGCCAGCGATCCGGTATCGATGTTCAATGGTACCGGTTCTGCCAACTATCCCACCACCAAACGTATACTGGCAGGTTTATCTATTACATTTTAAATAAAGCGAAATGAAAAAGGCATTTTATATACTGGCGATATCATCCACTGTTTTAGCATCGTGCGAAAAGAATTTTCTTGACGTGGCCCCGCGCGACCAGGTATCTGATGAAGTGTTCTGGAGAACAGAAACGGATGCCGACAAGGCCGTTGTAAGCGTGTACAATTATTGGGGCTGGGCTTCCGACGATGGCGTGCACAATGTTCCCACCCGGGCGGTTTACCTGGGTGAAGCCTGGAGCGACAATGGTACTACCTCCAACTTCTGGAACAGTTACTGGTACAATAATTGGTCGGGAAATGTATCACCGCAGGATGAAACCATCGGCTTTTACTGGTCGGCCCTTTATGAAAGCATCCGGGAGGCGAATGTTTTTCTCGCCAATATTCATAAACCGGAAATGAATGAAGAAATGCGCAAACGGCTCACTGCAGAAGTACGTTTCATTCGTGCATGGCAGTATCATATTTTGCTCAGTACCTGGGGTGGCGTGCCTATCGTGGATAAACCGCTCACTTTAGACGAACTGAATATTCCGCGCGCAAGTGCAGAAGAAGTTACCAACTTTATTATCGACGATTTAGACGCCGCCATTCCCGATCTTCCTGCCAGCACGAACAACGGAAGAATTAAAAAAGGAGCGGCCATGGGCCTCAAGGCAAGGGTACTATTGTATGCTAAAAAATGGCCTGAAGCGGCCGCAGCCGCCAAAGCATTGATGGACTTGAACATTCATTCCCTGTACACCACGCCCGAAGGAGACGGTTATCAAAAACAATTTATTGCCGACAATAATGCGGAAGTACTGGCTTCGTGGAAATACGACGCAGTGCTGAGACCGAACGAAAAACCCGCGCTGCTCACCTGGTGGACATGGTGGGGTGAAGGCAATCCCCTGTCTCCTACCCAAAGCCTGGTAGAGGCCTACGATACCTACGATGCAAATGCAGATGAACTGATCCCCTTCAACCCGTCTTCACCTTACGTCAACAGGGACCCGCGATTCAACTTTACCATTGTTACCGGCACGGGTTCTTCCACCGACTATGGCATAAAAAAATTCCTCGGTGGCGATGAAGGAACCGAGAACGTGATTCTCCGCTACGCTGAAGTATTGTTGACATATGCCGAAGCGAAAATCGAAGTAAACGACATCGATGCCTCCGTACTGGATGCCATCAACAGGGTACGTGCCAGGGCTTATGGTGTAGATCTGTCTGATATCGCGCATTATCCCGAGGTTACAACTACCAACCAGGCGCAGTTAAGAAACATTGTGCGCAAAGAACGCCGGGTAGAATTGGCCATGGAAGGTTTGCGCTGGAACGATATCGTTCGTTGGGGCATCGCCGAAGCGGTGATGAACGGGCCTGTATTGGGCGCCGGCGGTATGGTGTCGAAAACAAGAACATTTACTTCGAGAGATAAGTTGCGGCCTATCCCGCAACAACAAATCGACTTATCAAAAGGAGTTCTTAAACAAAACGATGGGTATTAACGGGTATGAAAAAGTCTTCAGTGCTGCTGGTTAGTTGCCTGTTCGCAAGCCTGTGCATGTTACAACAGGCAATGGCAGGGGTAAAAATCGATTCGCCTCCTTTCCAGGAGCTATTGAAGCGTATCGTAAAAAGCCATTCAAACATGTTTGTTGTGGAGCTCGTAACCGATACCAGCGGCACAGACTTTTTCGAACTGGGCGCAGATAAAGGGAAAATATTGTTGCGCGGCAATAACTGTATCTCCCTCGCAGTAGGATTGAATCATTATCTGAAATATTATTGTCACACTTCGGTATCGTGGAATGCAAACGACCCTGTTGAACTGCCTGCTGTATTGCCGCTCGTCCCGCAACCGGTAAAACAAAATGCGAGAGTAAAAAACCGATTTTTTCTCAACTATTGCACTTTTGGTTATACCATGCCCTGGTGGCAATGGAAAGACTGGGAGCGGCTGATTGACTGGATGGCCTTAAACGGCATCAACATGCCATTGGCTATCACGGGACAGGAAGCCATCTGGCATAAGGTATGGCAAAAGTTCGGGTTGACCGATGAGCAGATCAGGAGTTACTTCACCGGGCCGGCGCATTTGCCCTGGCATAGAATGGCAAATCTCGATAAATGGCAGGGGCCATTACCCCTTTCGTATATCGACCACCAACTGGCGCTGCAAAAACAAATCGTGGAAAGGGAACGTGCGCTGCAAATGACCCCGGTACTTCCGGCTTTCGCCGGTCATGTGCCGGAAGCGTTGCGTGAAAAATATCCGGCTTCGAAAATATCCAGGCTGGGTGAATGGGGTGGATTTCCCGACGAATACCGCAGTTATTTCCTGGATCCCTTCGATCCTTTGTTTAAACAAATTCAAAAAGAATTTTTAGCCGAACAGGAAAAAGAATTCGGAACCGATCATATATACGGTACAGACCCCTTTAACGAAGTAAAACCACCCAGTTGGGAACCTGCCTACCTGGCAGATGTATCCAGGACCATCTACCATTCCATGACGGAAGCCGATTCATCTGCTACCTGGCTCATGATGGCCTGGATCTTTTATTTCGAGCGGGAACATTGGACCAATGAAAGAGTAAAAGCATTTGTAAACGCGGTACCCCAGGATAAACTGATGTTGCTCGATTATTTCTGTGAAAACACAGAGGTATGGCAACTAACCGACACGTTTTACAAACAACCCTACCTCTGGTGTTACCTCGGAAATTTCGGCGGCAACACCATGCTTGCCGGCAACCTGGCCGAAGTGGAAAAAAGAATGGAACATGCCCTTACCTACGGCGGCAGTAACCTGGTCGGCATTGGCTCTACATTGGAAGCGTTGGATGTAAACCCGATGATGTATGAATATGTTTTTGAAAAAGCCTGGAGCCAAGGAACGGTAGATTATGTCCAGTGGGTAGATGACTGGGCTACGAGAAGGACCGGTACGTATAACAACGAAACATCGGTTGCCTGGAAATTGTTATTAGATAGTGTGTACAACCGGCCCGCTGCGCTTGGCCAGGCCACACTGACCAATGCAAGACCATCGCTGGAAGGCCATGGCAACTGGACTACCGTGCCAACCATTCACTACCCGAATCAATTACTTTTTACAACTTGGGAAAAACTGGTGGCAGCATCAGGCAACAACAGCAGCGCTGCGTTTGATGTAGTGAATATCGGCAGACAAACGCTCGGCAATTATTTCCTGGAACTGAGAAACCAGTTCACCCATGCTTATAAAAACCGGCACCTGGAAACACTGGAACGTACCGGCATCAGGATGCTGGAGCTGTTGAATGATTTGGATAGCCTGCTGAATACGCACCATTCATTTTTACTGGGCACCTGGCTACAACAGGCCAGGTCATTCGGTAAAAATGAGCCGGAGAAAAAATATTACGAAGCGAATGCCCGGGTACTGATCACTACCTGGGGCGGAAAAGGGCAATCATTGAACGACTACGCTAATCGAAGCTGGGGAGGCCTGGTTAAATCGTATTACGCCAAACGCTGGAAGATGTTTATCGTTGAAGTGATTGAAGCAGCCAGAACAGGCCAGGCTTTTGACGAAAAAGCATTCCATGAAAGGGTAACGGCATTTGAATTGGCGTGGACAAAACAAAACGATTCATTCAATACCCATCCCATTGGCAATTCATATACTGTAGCCAGGGGCCTCATCCGGAAGTATCGTTCATACTTTAATTCATCTAAATAATGAGACCTGTGAAGAAATACATTGGAAGTTTCCTGATCGTTTTGCCATTGTTTTTGTTTTTAGCAGTATGCAAACATATCATCGATAAGGGTCATAAAAATATTAACGATCCCTTCTTTGAGATAGTGAGCGACAAAGGTTTTTATAAGCCAGGTGAATCAGTTCGTCTCACGTACAACTTTTATAACGCCGGCGATAATTTGATTGCGGCAAATTACTTAACAGTTGAAATCCGGAATATTTCCGCACCTTCTGCTCCGGTAGTTATACAAAGATCGTTGATTGAAGAGATGAGGCTGCAACCGGGAAGCAAACTGCAGGAAACGATCGAGGAGGCCTGGCAAATTCCCGGCGACGCTGCTGAAGCCGCATATGGAATTTACATCACTTATGAAGAGGAAGAAAGCAGCAAACAAACAAAATATCTTGGATTCTTCAGGGTGGCCTCAGATGCTGCGTTGACTACCTATCGTATCGATCACCATCAATATAAAGGTATTGATGTGTTTGCATTGCATGGTGGCATGAGTGCTGAATGTGTTGTGGCAAAAGCAGCAGAGAATCTGAAGCCCGGTATTGCACATTCCTGGTACGTGAATGCCCCTGGTTCAGGACCGGAGCATGTTCTGGCAACGCCGCAGTTTTTGGAAAGATCGGTAAAAGAAACGGTTGAATTTTACAATAAGACCCTGGGTAAAGACACGTATTTTGAAACCGTGATCATTGGTCCGGGCCTGGAATCGATACCCTATTTAAGTTATGCCCTCAAGGCGCCCTTTTTGCCTATTCATTTTCTGGCAAGTGCTAATACCGTAAAAGAGATACAATCCGTATTAGATTATTCTAACACCAACGGATACAGCTCCTATGCCACCCTGGGACATGATTATTCAGTGCCTTTTGCGGTGGCCTGGGTTAAACTGCTGGAGTTGCCGGATGAATACCTGCATTTTCTTCAACAACATCGTGTGAAAAACATTATCATAGCCGGCTACACCGGAAGCGATGGAGAGGTTACTGCAAAAAAGGTGGCCAACGGAGCCATGCATTCATTGTATGAACCCGGAAGTTTATTTATCCTGCATCCCGGTGGCGGCTCTAATGAGGACATGGAACAGCTAAAACAAAAAATAGTCGATTTCAGCACTACCGCGCAGCAACCAAATTTTATCAGGATTGCAGATTGGGAATCGGGCATTTTAACCGAACAGTCGCGACGCTATGTTGAGCAGGCCACCAAACAGATGGGTATCATTAATGCCCGGTTGATCACCTCGAAAGACATGATCCACCTATGGGACCTTGCCACTTATGTGTCGGCGGCATTTTTACATAAAAATGAAGTAGCGTTCAGCCATATCAACGGCTCGGCCGTGAAAGGTTTATCTCTAAACCCGTATTTTGCCACCAATGCTTTTTTTGAAACCTGGGCAGGCTTTATTCCTTTGATCTATTGGCAGCTAAACACGGAAGAACATACTGCTTCGCGGGCAAAACAGGTAACGGCTGCTGCATTGGATGCTTATTTCCCGGGAACTGCTTTTACCACCCTCGATTGCTGGATTAATTCGAGCAACAATTTCGGTGGAGCCGGTAAGGCGGCTGCATTGAAGCAAAAATTGGCGCCCATCGGGTTTGCACGATTTATCGACAATAAGTATTCGGTAGATGATATATGGAATGAAGCGGATGGCATGAATGCTCCGGTAGAAACCAGGGCTGTTCAAATTGCAAATGCAGGCAAATCTTCACCTGAACTGAAAGCCTGGTACGATCAATTGAAAGCCCTCACGATAGATGATATCGACACCCTTCAAAAGAAATTTCCTGTGATCATAGTTTCAACAATACAGTGATTTAAAGAACCATGCAAAAAGTAAAATCAACCGCACCCACGGAAAATATTCCGGTAAGCGTATTTTCATCCATAGAAGAAGCTTCCTATAAAATTGCGCTCGACATGGGGGAGTTGATACGTGGAAAACAACTACAGGGCCGCTATGCCATATTGGGTCTTGCCACCGGTTCGTCGCCCAAACAAGTGTATAAAGAACTGGTCAAATTGCACAAAAAGGGATTGAGTTTTGCGAACGTAGTTGTTTTTAATCTCGACGAATATTATGGCCTGGCTCCTACGTCGCCACACAGCTACAGCCATTTTATGTATGAGCATTTGTTCAGGCATATAGATATTTCGCCAGACAATTGCCATATACCCGATGGCATGGTGCCGCCGCTATTGGTAAATAAGCACTGCCTGGAATACGAAGAGAAGATCGAACTGGCAGGCGGGCTGGATTACCAGTTGCTTGGGATTGGCAGAAACGGACATATTGGATTTAATGAACCGGGTTCGCAAATCTATAGTACAACGCGGCTGGTAACCCTCGACCACACTACACGCCTGGATGCGCTGACCGAATTCGGTGGACTGGCTAAAGTTCCCAGGAAGGCCCTTACAATGGGCATTCAAACCATACTGAATGCGAAAAAAATCACGATGCTGGCATGGGGCGAGCACAAAGCAAAGGTGTTGCAACAGGCCGTGGAGGGACCTGCCACGGAGAGCAATCCTGCATCATGGTTGCAGCTTCATAAGAATGCCCATATTGTAACAGATATAACAGCCGCTTCTTTTTTATCGAGATATAAAACGCCCTGGCTTACTGAAGAGGTAACATGGGACCAGGCCACCACTAAAAAAGCAGTGATACATCTCGCACAATTACTCGAAAAACCGGTATTGAAACTCACCAACAGCGACTATGAAGAGCATGGACTGAGCGATTTGCTGGCCCATTTTGGAAGCTCATATGACATAAATATAAAAGTGTTTAACTGGCTGCAGCAAACCATCACCGGTTGGCCCGGCGGTAAGCCTGGCGCGGATGATGTGCACCGGCCCGAAAGGGCGATGCCGGAAAAAAAACGAGTGATCATTTTCAGTCCACACCCCGACGACGATATCATTTCGATGGGCGGTACCTTTCAGCGCCTGGTTGACCAGGGACATGAAGTGCATGTAGCCTATCAAACTTCTGGCAATATTGCGGTAGCTGATGATGAGGCATTGCGGTTTATTGAATTTGTGAAAGATTTTCATCAGCAATTTGGTATTGAATCCCCCACCCTGCCAGAGATATATGAGGAGTCGATCAGCTTTCTTGAAAATAAACGAACCAACGAAAAAGATATTTCGGCATTGCGAACGGTAAAAGGCCTGATTCGCAGAAGTGAAGCAAGAAATACCTGTTTGTTTACCGGCATTGGCAGAAATGCCATTCATTTCCTGGATATGCCGTTTTATGAAACGGGGTTGATTGAAAAAAAACCGTTGACAGAAAATGATATCCAGATCATCCAGGACCTGATAGAGAGTATTCGTCCGCACCAGGTATATGCCGCAGGTGACCTGGCCGACCCCCATGGTACTCATAAAATATGTCTCGATGCCATAATACAAGCCATCACCGGATTAAAACATCATGCATGGATGAATGATTGTTGGGTATGGCTTTATAAAGGGGCCTGGGCCGAATGGGATATCGACCAGATAGAAATGGCCGTACCGATGAGTCCTGACCAGGTTTTAAGAAAAAGATATGGCATATTCAAACATCAATCACAAAAAGACGGTGTCGTTTTCCAGGGAACCGATAACCGCGAGTTCTGGCAAAGAGCCGAAGAAAGAAATGCCGCTACTGCCTTGCTGTACAATAAACTTGGTTTGCCCGAATATGCGGCCATCGAAGCATTTGTAAGATGGAAATTTTAACCGATAAAACAACGTATGAACAGCCCACTCGCCCGCCACAATTATAAACTGGCTATTATCATTATCAGCGTCTTGTTTTTTACATTTGGTTTTGTTACCTGGCTGAACGGTTCATTAATTCAATTCCTGAAAATTGCCTGTGAGCTCAACAGCGATGTGGAGGCCTTTTTTGTCACTTTTGCTTTTTATATATCTTATTTTTTCCTGGCGCTGCCATCGGCCGGCATTTTGAGAAAAACCGGTTACAAAAACGGTATGTCGCTGGGGCTTATTATCATGGGAATTGGATGCCTTGTTTTTATACCGGCGGCAATGTACCGGAGTTTTGGTATGTTCTTAACGGGCTTGTTTGTGCAGGGAGCGGGTTTATCGCTTTTACAAACTGCTTCGAATCCTTATATCAGCATTGCCGGACCTATCGAAAGTGCAGCCAAACGAATAAGCATCATGGGCATTTGCAATAAGGTGGCCGGTATGATGGCGCCGCTGATATTAAGTGCCGTGCTGTTGAAAGATGCTACTGCCATTGAGCAAAAGATTGCGTCCGCCACAGATACCGGACAAAGAACATTACTCTTGAACGAACTGTCGGGCAGAATCATTACTCCGTATATCATTATTGCGGTGGCGTTGTTCCTTCTTGGTGCATTTATCAGAATGTCTGCCTTGCCGTCTATTGAGGCGGATAATGCTTCTGTGCAAAACAACGCGTTTCACAAGAAAAATACGGTGTTCGGGTTTCCGCACCTTTTGCTGGGTGTGCTTTGTATATTTTTATATGTTGGCGTGGAAGTGATGGCCGGTGATGCCATCGGTTTATATGGCAAATCAATGGGCATGCCACTGGATGAAACGAAGAATTTCACCACCTACACACTGGAGGCGATGCTGATTGGCTATATAGCCGGCATATTCACCATCCCGAAATATCTTTCGCAGCAGCAAGCCTTGAGAATTTCCGCTGCACTCGGGATCCTGCTGACTAGCTGTATTTATTTTTCGTCGGGATATACGGCCATCCTGTTTATTGCACTGTTAGGAGTAGCCAATGCATTGATGTGGCCTGCCATATTTCCGCTGGCCATTACCGGTCTTGGAAGCTTTACCAATACAGGCAGCGCCTTACTGGTAATGGGCATTTCGGGTGGGGCCATTGTACCGCTTATATATGCGTTGTTAAAAGAATCGCCCATTGGCTTAAACAACTCACTGGCCTTTTTTGTAACCATGTCTCCCTGCTATTTGTTTATTTTGTATTATTCCATTTGGGGTTATAAGGCGGGGTTGAGGATATGATGAAAGATGTTTACTACTATCCTTAAGATGATTGATATGCATGCTTTCAAATGGACGTTTCATTTAGGAAGTAATGCGAACTCAATTATTTTTTCTATATCAATTGTCATCCTTTCAATGAACTGCTTTTGGATTTGCATATTAATGTCAAAATCATAACTCGCTCCAGCGCTGTCAGAAACATTTAATGTACTTATAATTGGCGTAACAGATGTGCCAATAGTATTATCCTCTGTATTATTTGATATACCGGGATTACTACTACAGCCGACCACAAAATTCATTATTACTATTAATGTAATTTTCATTTTGATCTGTCAATCTATTTTAGATATCATATAAATAGTATCTTTTTCAGGATCAAGCAATCGCTTCGAAGAATCATTCATTTTAATGATAATAAAAGGGAACCCAATGATTGGCTTCTCATGCACGAATTCCATATTCGAATACAGTTCTAAATTCTTATCTAATTGCAATTTCCCGTAGCATTTCTGAAACGTCGAATCATAGTTGATTGTTAACAACACACCTACGCCGGTTGAGTCTAGTAAAATAGGGGTTTTTGTATAAATCTCCTTGTAACCAATTATCTCATAGTTAAAAATTACAAAGTTTTGGTTATGGCTACACCCCGAGAACAGCATTGACAACAATAAAACGAATAAGCCGGTACGCATTTTTCTTAGTTAGTTTTGTAATTAGCAAGATAGATGTTAACGGTGAGGGCATCCACTATGCAACTTTTTTAGGAAAGCTTCATGATCAATCTCACTTTTTAATAATCTCCATCTTTTCGAAATCAATTACAACGTTGTCTTTTGTTGTACAAAACAAAATACCGTCTTTGGAAGCAATACCCCATTTTTTATATCCGTCTGCCTTGCTATAGGTCTTTCTTTTGCGGATGACAGATGAGAGTTTCGACAGAAAGAGGTTAGCCTTCGTGGTGTCCGATATCAAAAAGCCATTCACGACCAATACAACTTCTAGCGGCCGATTCGACTGGGGTCCCGTAACAACGGTAACTGTACTGTCCTGGCCAGATGAAATGCAATAGCTGAACACGCAAAAGAGGGATATAAAAAGTTTTTTTTCATGCTTATAATTAAAGAGCGAAAAGATGGAAAATATATTATACCTGCCGGGTTCTATATTAATAAAAGTGTTTTATAGCCCACAATATTTGTTTACCACTTTTCGATTGATTATAACTTCAAAAAAATCAACAACCATTAATATATCAAGGATGAGAAGACCTTGTATTATAGACAACAGTTGAATACCTCTATCTATCGGTATATCACTATGCCGCTTTTTATAAAAATCATATGTACGAAAGAAAAATTTAATCAAAAATATTAAACATGCAGAAACAATAGTTAAGATACTAGAATAAGCTATGAGCAGTGCTAGTTGTCGAATTATTCACGGATCCTGTTGTAACGTTCAGCCAGCAAGGCACGGTACTTTTCTTTGTATTTATCAGACAGAAATGACTGTTCTAACAGATGCAATGCCTGTTCTTCATTTTTTAGCAGCCGGTTAAATGTGCGTGCAATCTGGCGTGCATTCAGGCCCAGCCCTTTTGCAAATTCTTCAAAGCGGGTACGATTTAATTTGGTCTTCCTGGCGTTTAGTGTAAGCGCCAGTTCTTCCTTATCATCAGGGTTTACGATCGCTACATTCAATAGGTCATAAGCAGGGGCCAGCACCCATGTGTCATCGTCTTTTGCTATCAGGGAAAAATTCTTCAGATGCATATCATTATTGCCGGTCAGAAAACAAAAAACAGTCAGTTCAAAAAAGTTCGATAGGTCTAGCAACGTATTGGATGCATAATTTGCGATGGCTTTCCCCACTCTTTCCATGGAACTTTTGTATTTATCATAAGCCTCCAGTATCTGAAACATATCCAACATATGAATTTTTTCATCCTTTGGGGTCCGGTCTATACGCCTGGTTATATAAGCGATTTCTCCGCTTGACAACCTGATCAGACTGGATGGCACGACCTGGAGACCGAAATGTTTTGCCATGCGCATCGTTACATGTTCATTTTGTGGCATTTCCGGATAATCTACGTGTGGAGGTTTGAGGATATAGTGGCCTCCGAGTGCTCCAACTACAGTCAGCCGACCTTTGTTTCCATCCGCCAGCACATCTCTGACCAGTGTTAGTGAGAGTTTTGGCTGCACGCCTGTAACCGCCACACTTCGCTGTACGACACTGGCTGCCAGTTCTGCCATCTGATCAAGACTATATTCCAATTTAGGTGGTTCATCTGTACCAAAAAATGCCCTGCTGCAACGAGGATGAAAATCCGTTTGCCCTTTCTCCAGTAATTGATAACAATATAAACAACGTTTATTCATGTTTATTTTCAATTGGCACGACGCTTACTGCGCCTATGCAATCATGACAACAGGCCAGCAAGAGCCCCATCTTATCATTGGGGTTTAATTTCCAGTTTTTACTTGCTATTTCGAGTAACCATCCTTCAGGAATCAACCCTTCAAAAAAAGGAAACAACCTGTTGGATTTATAAGGTTGCCTCCTCACAGGCATCGTAAAAGTGAGAAACTGATTCTTATGTTTTTGCACATAGACCTCATCATACTGAAATGTATAGTCTCCATCATCGGTCTCAGTTAGATAACCGGCAAGATCGTCTTTATAAAGTATTTTCGCCTGTCTCATTGGATAGCTCTTTTATACTTACGGGGGCCAAAGTATGGCCAAACATTTTGAGAACCTGGTTTACTTTTCCAAGCTGGAGGTCATTTTTACCTTGTTCAATTTTCCTTACTACCGTTAAAGCTACCCCGGCCTTATCTGCAAATGCTTCCTGGGTAAGGCCGGTCTCCTTTCGTTTTTGCTTCACAAATTCCTGCAGAGATTTCATTATTATATGCATTTAAATATAATTCTCAAATTTATGCATTTTTATATCTAAATACATATAAATACGAGGCCTCTCCCGCCTTTTATATGTAATTACATATAAAAACATTGAAATATTCAATCTGATTAGAGGGAATTTTTGCGCGTGAAGGTCTTTTGCCAGAGAACTAACAATACCGATTTGAAGTCTTCGATATCGACAGGCACGTGAGGCTTTAGTGTCCGGCAGTTGACGCTATCTCCTGGCAACGAGTTCAGGAAAAATTAAAGCCAGAAACTAAACGTCCTGCAATCAGTCTCTCTGAAGATTTTCCATTGAGAGGGGTGCTTCGGTGTCACTGCTCCAAATTTTTGACCGGTGCACCTAGCAGAAGCGAGACAGGTCGGTATTATAATTACTACAAGTGCGTGACCAGCGGTCACAATAACCTTAATGCCGACCGACTTCATAGCCAATTTCTGAAGATTCAAAAGTTGATGAGCCTGCCAGATAAAATGGTAAAGGACATTCAGTCCGAAACTGAATCGATGCTGGAAAGAAAATTTGTGGACAACCAAAAAATCTATATGGCAAAAAAATCCAGGTTAGACGAATATGAGAAAAAATTGGAAGCCCTGGAGCTGAAATGGATCGATAATAAAATTAACGTAGACACCTACAATCGTTGGCATGAAGAGTTCCATCGGGAAGTTGTCCTTTTAAAGCAACAGACTGCTGAGTTGAAGCGTGGCCACGACGAACTATACTATCTGTTAAAAAATGAACTTCATAAGCTTACCGACCTGGAATATATATATATGTATGTATGAAACGGCTACTATTACACAGAAGCAAGAACTGGTTCGTTTGGAGTTCGATAACCGGTTATACTACAAAAGCGACCTCTATCGAACTCCTTACATCATGGAATTGTTCAGTCATAATCTGCTGAAAATGAATGAACAACGCTTGTTAGAAATGGATGAAAATGAAAAAACCGGACATCAAGTCCGGTCAGGTGGAGGTGACCGGACCGTAATCGAACCGCTGATCTCCTTTTTAGCTTTTATCGAAAAAATTAAAGTCGCTTAAAATCAATAATTTATTTTGAAGGCTTTCTTCGAATTACTGGCTTTTATAAATATCAATGTATCACCCGTGGACGTTACTGAGTAAAACGCTAATAAGACTTATATTGCTTTAGCACTTTTCTTTGCATGTCGGAATCTGGCCATATTTCTATTCTGTAATAATCATCACCAGAATCTCCAACAACACTTATAAGATTCGAAGAATAAATTCTCACTCTATATATTCCGTTTGATAGTTTTATCTCCAGTTCGACACTGAAATTAGGGCAGTCCAATACTTGTAGTACTCCAGAGGTTATTTCCAGCCCACCTTCCACAACATGATCATATTCGTCATACTCAATTTCGTCTTTTTTCTTATCTAATATTACAAGCTCTCCTTTAAATGGTCCATAACATTCCAAGCTTGCCCCTAATATACCATCGCCAACTGCTAATCGTGATTTGGAAGCTTCTTCAGTCCAAAAAGTTTGTTCGTCTGTCTCTTTGGATGAATTCTTATCACATATGAATAATTGATGATATTGAGTATAAAAATCCAGCGGATATATCATTATTAAATATTTATTATTTTCCGACACCTATAGCGTTGACCTAGCACACGCAAAAAGTATAATTATGATCTACGGTATTTGAATAAGGTTTCTCGGTGGAAAAAACCTACTTCCCTCCGAAACTATAACATATATGGTTAAAGCAGCACCTGTAAGACCTGTTATCGCTCCGATTTTCTCTCAACGTATTATTATCCACTGACGGAGACTTACGAGGTTGAGGAGTAGCCACTGGTGGCGGGACTGGAGCCAACTCCACATCGGGCTCTTTTTCCTTCGGAATTGAATGCCCTTGATTTTGGCGTGCCTCAATTCCGCGAGCGTGTTTTTTTTGCGGGGACAAAAAAAGATAAAATTAATAAGGATCTAGTTAAAAAAGGACAAGATGGCCATTGGTTCACGTGGCCGGTGAACAGCAAATATGAAAATGCCTTTACCAAATACAACTGGCCAGATGCTGTTGATTTTGGCAAACAGTTAGTAAAGCCCGTGGAAATTCCCTTGGAGTTATGCGTAGAAAGCTGTCTCGTGCCCGCCAATGAATTAAATAAGGTGGCAAATGCAAAAGAATACTTTAATTTATATAGCGATAAGGTGAAATTAGCAAAAATACAGGAAGGACAAACCAACCGCCCTTCATTCAAGCGACTGCATCGGTTCAGATTTAGCCCTACGGCTTGTTATGGTAACAATGAATTTCATTTACACCCCTATCAGCATAGAAGAATTTCGGTCCGGGTGTAATCGGTAAATAACAATGCATCAAAATCGGTAAACAGCAATGCATAAGAATGGTAAATGGGAATGCATCATTTCGGTAAATAAGGATGTAGGAAAATGGTAAATAGGGATGTACAATTTCGGTAA